>Ga0187892_10000410_pt1 | contig 113000 bp, 96 predicted proteins | sample MA1701073metaG_FD_139345 | JGI IMG/M metagenome (GOLD analysis project Ga0187892, IMG submission 139345) | Bio-ooze microbial communities from a basaltic lava cave in the Kipuka Kanohina Cave System on the Island of Hawaii, USA - MA170107-3 metaG ... | reverse complement strand
GTCTTTCCAATTCTTGGGAACAGCGCCGCAGGACCGCACGTCGACGACGGTACGTGCCAGTGGGACGCCGTGTTCGTTCTCGGCCGCGCGCGTGCAGTTTGGAGACGGGTTGGAGACCGGCGGCGGGTAGATCAGGAAGGTAAGTGCTTAGAAGATGGCTGGCGGGAGCGACGGGACTTGAACCCGATCCGCCACAAAACGCTAACTGGCTGATGGCGCGCGACTTTCGTCTTAACTCGTTGAGAACTCGTTGCCTTGTTCCCCCTCCCGATTCCCCTGGAATCCCCTCCAGTCCCCTGGAGTCCTCCGCAGTCGTGGAGACATTGTGGAGACAGTCAGTGTACGCAGACGATAGCTAACTCGGGCCGGCACCGCCTCCATGAGATGGGGAGGAGCCGTCGGTTCTGATGTTTCACTGCACCTGAACCGTAACGACCGGTGTGTAACCAGAAAGCGCCGTACCCTTCTTCTTGCCGTACACCTTCAGGTACAATTTCTTGCTTGAATTCAGCGCGTGCGAGTAGGCGTTGAACCACTTCTTTCTTGGGAGCGCATAAGATGTGCGCGTGAGCAGATCCTTCCCGCTTGTGATTGTAGACCGAGGCTGAAAGCTTGGATCCCAAGACACGTATACCTTAAATCGATCATACGGGCCTGCGTTCCACGTGATTGCCAAAGCCGAGGATGCCGAGGTGAACAGCGTGCCCTCCGCGGGGCTTCTAATCTCGAACCCAAGGACAGTGATGCTCACAATAGCTGTCTCCACAGCACCCCGTGAATCTGTCACCGCCACGGTGACAGGATAAGTGCCGGGCTTCGAAAACGTGTGCTGGACAATCGGGCCTGTCTGAGACAGGCTCCCGTCCGCAAAAGTCCAGACAAATGTGATTGGCTGGTCAGAATCGAAGCTCTTGGTGGCGTCGAAAGTGACGTGAAGAGGCGCTGGTCCGTTGGTGATACTTGCCTCGACGCGAGCTTGGGGAGGGGTGTTGTCGAGATAGACGGTCGCGCGGTTGTTCGCTTCTGTGAACTCCGGGATGTCGTCGGCGGCGTCGATCACGACGACAATGTTTCCGCCGCCTGCAGGGTAGTCGAAGGAGCTGAATGATACGGTGCGCTCACCTCCCGCAGGTAGGGGCCCTGGAATCGTAATGCGTTCGATGAGAGTTCCGCCAGCCGTTGGGTCACCTACGTACAGGTTCACGTTGAAGCTGTCCACGGCGAAGTCTCCAGCGTTGTGGATTTCGGTCATTACCTCCAGCGGTACTCCTTCGACTGGCTGCCGCGGCACGAGGGTGATATCGGTGTCCTGTACCGCCAGATCCTTAATGAGAGAGTGCTCCAGCAGACGAAGGTCTGTCTGTCCGTCCTGAGGAATGTTGGTGATCGTTACCGGCTTTCCGTCGATATCGACTGTCTCAGACGTGCGTACGATGTCGGTGGCGAGGTAAACAAGGTGCAGCTTCCCCTCGCTTCCGTAAAAGCCGGAGATATCATGAGCCTGCCACGCGTCCTCGTTCAGCCGCCGATCGGCGCTCCAGGTTTGAGCGTTGGGGTCTGAGTCGTACAGCACTGCAAAAATATTGGCGGGCCCGTTATCGACTGTCTCCTCCCATACAAGCGTGAGGTTGCCCTGGCGATTGACGAACAAGTGCGCCCCATAGAAGGCCATAGATGAGCTGCCAACTCTCACGATCTGCGGAGTCGGATCGCTCAGCGTTGCGTGAACGAGGTCGTTTCCTCGTAACCAAATGACATGACCCTCTCCCAACGAATCATAGACTGCTGAGGGAAGCCGGTTTTCCACACCACCACCTGCGTAAATGGATGCTGTGCCCCACGCTGAACCGTTCCAACGGTACAGGTCGATCACCCCGTCATCACTAGTTGCCGGGTCGGGATCGCGAGAGACGACGATAAATGCCTGTGAACCTCGAATCGAGGCGATGTGATCGCTAACACCCGCGAGCCCGCTGACTACAGTGGCCGGCACAGACCATGCTGAGCCGTTCCAGAAGCTATACATCACTCTTGAGGGGCTTGTGACTGTCGAAACAAACTCGCTGCGCTCATTGGACAGCCACGTCAGAAGCAGGTGACCGGTGGCGTCGGAGGCCAGGCGCAAGTTCGTGTCAAGTACTGTATCGTCCGTCAGACCCACGATATGGCCCCATGTCTGAGTTGCTGGATCAAAGGTGGCGCTGACGACTTCCAACTGCCCGTAGAACAGCGCGAGGTCGGCGGCGGTGGCGATAGGTGTCGAAAAGACCGGAGTCTTGATCCGGAGCCAAGCGGCAACCACCTGCCCATTAGCATCGATGCCAGCTACAGGTGAAAGGTCGGCCTGAGTGTCGTCAGTCAATAGTGCGGGCGAACTCCAGCCGCTGCCACTGTTGAAGGACCAGCTGATCTCGATGGATTCAAGGGCTCGCTTGTTAGGATCTTGGTGTACCCAGAGCAGCATTTTCGAATTACCAACCTCTATCAACGAGGGAGAGGCAGCGGGGAAGAGGTTGGTGACCAAGGATGATTCTTGAACAGAAACTGGGGTTGCCGAACCTGGCGTTCTTGAACGCGACCTTGCATGTAGAACGGAGTACCTTCCGAACCGTGCGTAGTCCCGTGCAATCACCTCTACGGTCCCAGTCTCTGTTGCATTCTCCTGCATCCAATCGTCCGCCTGCCTGAGTGTCGTTGCGCTCGAAGAAAAGCTGTTGCCACAATGTACACTGGTCGCCGGAGTCCAATTACATTCAGCGCTGACCTCCGCATCGTACTTGAACTTTATTAACGCGTCGAACTCGAGCCGTAACCCAGCTTGGATATGAACCTCCATGTCGCGAAGCATCGGCGGCGGCTCCGGCATTCCGACGGTGCCACTGCCACCACCCGCCACCCAGCCGCTTGCCGAAAGGCGATCGTCGACGATGTTTACCCTGAGTGTGGCCTTTGCATCGAGGCCCAGGCGCCCCGTGGCGGATCTCGCCTCAAGCTGTCCGCTCGTGCGATTCTGCTCAAACGACGTGGCAAGATCGAGAGATGGAGAAACCTCCCCTTTAAGTGTCGCCCTTTCGCTAAACCACCGGATTGCCTCTCCCACAACTGGAAGCGACGTGAAGGTTGAGATCTGGGGAATGGCGTCCACGACCCTGACTTCCTTGCTGATCGTCCCCTCCAAGCCGGCTACTAGTGCGCCAGCGCTGACGAACAGCCCCACAGGTTGGATGAGGTTGAGATCGAGACTGCCGCCACCATGGAAATTAAGGGTCGCGCACTGCCCAGGCTGACCAGGTTGACTGGCACAGCACATAGCTCCGAAGCCTCCCTGCACGTACAGCGCCCCGCGACCTGTGCCGTTCGTGGACGCTTCCGCGGTGGCCCTGTAGTAGGTCTCCGTGAAGCCAAGGTCTCCGCCGATGTAAGGAACCCAGCACGGGATCGGTACTGGGCCTGCCTCACCAAAATGCGGTACAGGGTAATCGAACAAGAACTTGAATCTGGCCTCTCCATTCTTCACTACGAACTCGAAAGCGTTTGGATCTGTTAACACATAGCTCTTTAGCCATGTGGGAAAGGGGTACACGAATACATTATCGACCCAGTTCATCCCCTGAATACCTTGCGCGTTCGTCGCCCTGATGTTCACAGTCGAAGGCGCCCAGGAAGGCACAAAAGAGCGCGCCATGTTAAAGGTGTGGGAGGCTCCTGCCCCGTCCCCCTGTTCTGCCAGAGGGGGGTCATTGTTTACTGAGAAACTCACGGTGCCGGGGCTGCCTGCCCAATCCACCGTGACGTCAAAGCGGTTGTCGAGAGAGGCTCCCTCGAGGAAGACTCCGGGGTACTGCCTCACCACCGACGTGATGGTGGGCATGGTGGCGGTGGATCCTACGGAAACCGTCTGACTCAGTCTGGCCTTGCCGTAAGGATTGCTCACAGTCAGAGTCACTGGGTATGGACCAGGAAGGTTGAAGATGTGGGTCACGGTCGCCCCCACCGCGTCTGACGTCCCGTCGTCATTGAAATCCCAGTACTGAACGAGGCCACCGCCAGTCGAAGTGTCCGCGAATGTGACAGCTTCTCCTACCTTCGGAGTGGAGGGTGCAAAGCTGAACGATGCCACAGGACCGAGATAGTTGGAGCGGAGGTCGATGGTGAACAGGTTCGAAACACCCACTGACGGGAGGGGTCCGGTTGCTGTTACCTTCGCTCGGAAATTCGGACTGAATGTTTCAGCAGGCAGCGTCTGGGTTGCTTGCCAAAGCATTAATCGGTCACTACCGTTTCCGACGCCAGAACCAACGTACCCACTCAATGCCCCAGCAACCGGCACAATCTGGTACGCGCCCCCACCGTTGTCGGAAATATCGATTGAAATGGTCACCCCTGAAGCCGGAGCTCCCTCAAGGTCGTAGAGAATCTCCACGCGGTTCGTGCCGTCCGCCAGTTGTTTGGACCGGACGTTCTCGATATGAACAGGCGGACTTGAGCTCACGCTGAAGGAGGTGCAACTCGAGTACGGCGATGAGACCCCGCTGACCTCATAACGGACCCGCCACCCGTAGGTCTGACCGTCAGCAAGACCAGTGAGGGGATATTCGGTAGCTGATCCCACCGAGCCTTCCTGGAAAATGGTGCCTCCGCAGCCGCCAGTCGTCACCTGGAAGCCATACGCAGAGGCTCCGACTACGCTCGACCACTTCAGCGTGACTGCCGATGTCCCTTTAGCAAGCACCTCACCATCGTGCGGGGCGATTTGAACCGGCGGTGGATCCCCTGCGACGAACTTCCAGTAGTTGGTCCAGTTGCAAGAAACTCCATTGGCTCTCACCCGCCAGTAGTAAGTACCTCTAGGCAGATTGACTGAAGCGGAGTTTTGCTGGGTGTTCAGATTCGTTACCGGCACACCCCCTGGAGTGTCCCGATCTATCTCTAGATCATAAGAAGACGCCCCAGATACAGACCTCCAGGTCAGCGATTCCAAACCCACAAACAAGAAAGAGAGATCAGGGGGCGAGATGAGATCAGAGCAGTTAGTCGGGGGAACAGTGAAGGTCCAGCATCCAGTCCAATCGGAAGGAGTGCTCCCAGCAAATGATCGTACCCTCCAAAAGTAAGTCCCAGCGCTGCTGGTCGGAACATCGTAGTATAATTGTGCCGCTGAGCCGCTCACGACGTTTGTCCCGGCTCCGCAAGACCCCGTCGTGACCTGGAAGCCGTAAACGCTCACTGCGGGGACGCTCGACCACTGAATCCTCACTGTCGTCGTCCCTGGTGCTAACGTCGAGCCGTCGGAGGGAGAGATTTGGGTGGGAGGCAAGAGGATTGCAGCAGACTCAGCGCTGGCAGAACTTTGGCTTCGCTCAGAGTCTTCATTGGTCGTGGAATGGCCCGATCGGGACAATACAAAGTGTCCAAGTTGATCATTATTGGAGTTGTGAAGGGGAGCACTCTGAGAAGGAAGGCTTGTTGTGACTCCCAGCACCGTGATCGTACAGAAGCGCCCCCAGCGATTCATTCGAAGACTTGCCAAAGCGGGCTGCTTCGTGGCGCTGGGGCGATGGGGCGATGGGGCGGGGTCCATTGGTAGAGGAGCGTCATGAATCCGCCTCTGCCGAGCTGACTATGTCTCTCGGGCGTGGACGACTCTTGGACTGCGGACGGGAGTTGTGAAGCGAGAAAGGATCTCAAACGAGCACCCCTTTCCCGAACCTGCAGCGGGACGACACTAACCCGCCGAAGTTCGCCTTGTGATTTGCAAACCCTCCGCTCGACGCTGGTACCCCAGGCAGGAGTAGCTGAAGCCTAACACGAGATCGAATTCTTGCGACGTGCATTCTAGGAGGGAGTTGAAACTTCATCTGAGCGGACAGGCGGATCCACCAAACCACCGAGAATGATGCCGTAGAGTATTGATTATAAGTGACTTGGCTGGAGCGAGGGGACTTGAACCCGATCCGGATGGTTTTTCTAACTAGCTGATGGCGCGCGACTTTCGTCGTAACTCCTTGGTAATTCGTTGCCTTGTGGCCAATTCGTTGTGCTCTGGAGTGCTCTGCTGTGCTCTGGAGTACTCCTCAGTCTTGGAGACATTTTGGAGACGAACAACGCAGCACTCCGTCTTGTCACTCGATGAGTCGATAGTTCTCAGGGGTCTTTTCCGGGGCCCGCCCTTCGCGGGCGAGTGCCACGAGCACACGGATGAGTCTCCACCCGTGGATGAGTCACCCCCCATTGGGTGAGGCTGACGGGCCGGACGGGCAGCCGTCGACCTCCAAGTCCTCTCACAGCACATGCTTGCCAGGAATCCGTCGAGTCCTCAGGACGGGTAGGCCCGGCATTCCCTAGAGACTCCGGACTCTGAATCTCAAGTGGTAGAATTCATGACATGGGATACAAGGCGTTTGGAGAACCCGTGACGTTTGAGGACGTTGAGACCCTTCGCGGACGGAAGGACGCGCGGGATTTCTCCGCTCTTTGTCATGCCATCGTTGGGGCAGCATGGAGCCGCGCTCTCGGCCGCGACTCTGTCCCAGAGATCACTGATGAGTCGGGGATCCAGGATCAAGGTATCGATGCGAGGCTAGAGGCACCAGCCGGCACGAAGGAAGACGACGGGATCGTAGGGCCTGGCTGGAACTTCTATCAGTTTAAGTGGTGCAGCGTCACACGAGATCGGAAGAAGGCTGTTTCGACGCTGGCGGAGGAGATCAAGAAGACAGTCCCGAACCTTCTGGCGCCCGGTGCTCCAGCTCGCTATCTCATTCTGACGAACCTTAACCTCCGAGGAGCTGACAGGAAGCGCTTACGCGCCGTCTTCGAGAGCCTTGCTGGATCCGGGAGCTCTCCCGCTTTTGTGATCCTGGGTGCTTCGGAGATAGCTTCATACCTTAATAACCACCCGAGCCTGAGGCATCTTTTCTTTGCCACTGCGGGCCTCTCAACTCTTCAGGTTGCGTATGAAGATCTTCGTCAGCTCTACGTGCGATGTCCGTGGCCCAGCTACATCGGGCGATCCGCCCTGCTGGGCCAGATAAGGACGGCTGTTGAAGCTGGCCCTGGTTTGACGCTCGTGCATGGTTCGCCCTATTCTGGCAAGACGCGGCTGGTACTCGAAGCGCTCCGACCACACAACTCCCGTGTCCGTTGGACTTCAGATCCGGATTCTGTGACCCTCGACCTCTTCCGAGATATGGACGCGGAGAGGAATATCGTCTTGGTCGTTGACGAATGCACGAAGGACCGCATCGATAGATTCAGCACTTGGGCGAGGGGCCTCACAAATCTCACGACCATCCTCATCGGATCACGAGTATCGCCTCAGCCTGGCGCCCGTCGAATTCATGTCGGGGAGATGACACAAGAGGAGATGGATGAGCTTCTTGAGGCCATCACTCCCGGAGCTCCCTATCTGAGGCTGCTGTGGCTCAAGCGTATCGCAGATGGTCTCCCGGGACTGGCATGCCACGCGGGTTCGCTACTACGGACCATCAAGATCAAGGAGGAAAGCTGCTCTGCCTTGGAAGACTTCCTCGAGGGGGTAAAGGACTACTATCTTCGAGACTTAGGGGAGGATCAGCATGAAGCTCTGGAGGCGTTCTCGCTGCTCCCGAGTGTGATGTTGGATCACGGGGAGGACGAGACGCTGCGTGCGATCTGTGGAACGTTGAATCGCTCCGAATCCACGGTCCGCTTTGCCATCGATGATCTGGTCAGTCGGGGGTTGTTGAGGGAACGGGATGGTCGAGCCGAGGTCACACCAACTATTGTGGGAGATCTCCTTGCCTTACGACTTTATCAGCGATTACCTGACCTCTTGGCAAAAGCACTGATCGAGCTTCCAGCCTCGAAGGCGACCAATCTTTTTGAACGGCTTCGCAGGCTTCCTTTTCACGGTCCGCTGCTCGAGATGAGCTTGGCCAACTTTTTCTGTCCGAGTGGACCGTTCCGGGATATCCAGGCTCTGGCGAGCGGCATCGAGCGGTTCGAACAGGCGCTGCCCGCAGCCCCTGTGCTCGCTCTGCAAGCCATCGAGCGTGCCCTAGCGGAAACCACGTGGCAGGATCTGAAGTCGCACTTTGAAGGATTCCGATACCATCATCTCGTGAACATGTTGAGGATTCTCATAGAGACCGAGGACACTTTCGGAAAAACCGCCGAGATGTTGACTCGACTCGCGGATGTCGAATCGGAAGCGGAGGAGCGGGCAGAGCTCGCTACTACGTTCGCGCAGGCGTTCAATTTCCTGAACCCACGCAGCACTGTCCCCTTCTCTGTACGCCTCAGCTATTTGGACAAGCTCTCTCATTCAGATGTCCTAGAGCGTCGCCTCGGTGCCGCGGCGACCGGCGAGGCAATCGCACTGAAGCCTTTCCTCCTGCCAGAGACAACTAGTGGTCCCGGATTTCCTCCTGAGCCCGCGCTCCCCAAGACGTACGATGAAGTTCGAGACTGGGTTACCGAGTGCCTACGGATCCTACAGCGCCTCATAGGAGACCCGGACGAAGAAGTCTGTCGCGTGAGTCGGGTACAGATCCGCGAGCGCTTCGCAGACGTACTCCGAATCGCTCTCGACCACGAGGAAGGTGTGCCCCTGGGAGACTATGGCTTCGAAGTGCTGAAACAATCTTTCGATAAGGCCGAATCGGCATCAGAGAGCAATTCTATCCTGTCCGAACTATCGCGGCTGAAGTGGGGCCTGGAGAACCCGGACCGCAAGCCGTTTGGTCTTTCACTCGACGAGCGCAAGCTCAGTGAGTGGACCTCGCGGATAGCGAAATTCGAGTCAGACCTAGTCGGTACAGATTGGTCGAGGCGGCTCCGCCGACACGCAGGGCCACGGGTCTTTGGTAGATGGGGCCTTGGTCCAGGCGCCTCAATGCGGGAGGCAGATGAACGTCAGAGAGAGGCACATATTCTCGCTGAGGAAGCCATTGCCCAACCGGAGCTTCTCAAGAGCAGTCTCGAGTGGTTGCTCTCGAAGGAAGCTGAGAACTTTGTAGACTTTTTCAGAGCACTCGGGCGGCTGGACACTGGGATACGGCCTTGGAAGAAACTAGTTCTCGACCAAATGCGCGAACCTCTAGGCCCGGAAGCCTTCGGATTCTATGCCGATGGTTGGCGCAGCGTAGGCAAGACGGAAGCTGACGAGGTTGAACGGTATCTCGATTCTCTATCGATCAAGAGCCCTGAGGCGGCCCTGCCCGTCATTTCGGCTACGCTCCGTGGGCATCCATCGGAGCGATCTGTAGAGCGACTTCTTCGGACAGCTCGATGCATGCAAGATCGGCTACGAGATGTCGTCTACTGGATCACTTGGGGATCGTGGGCGGATCACCTGACCCCGACATTCACCGAGGCCCTGACGATTGGACTCGATGATGGAGAGCCTTCGACAGCTGTCCCACTGATAGTCATGCTGTCCGAGCTTGTCGAAAGGAATTTTCCGCTTTCGGCCAAGCTCCGCGATAAGTCCTGGGAACTCTTGGAAAGAAGCGCTAGATGCCTTCCCCCTCGCGACTGGCGGGCCGTGGAGAGCTGGGATATCGTGGCTGCAAAGATCGGGACTGAGAATCCCGAGCGACTTGCCAGAATGGTAGCCGGGATCCTCACAGATAAAGCCGCGCAATTTGAAATCCATGGCTCCGGCGAGCTATCGCGAAGCGTGAACCTCCTCGAATCCTCAGAACATAGAGACCTCTTCATCCAAGAGCTTCTCACCGCCGTGTCACGCTCTAAACAAAACGTCATTCTGTCTTTCGCACCAGTAGGAAGAATCCTGCAAGCCGACCGTGACGGAGAGTCGGTCATACGCTGGATTCAGCAACACGATCCGGAGTCTGCCGCGCGCATCCTCTATCTCTTCCGAGACCACGGCGATGCATTTCTCGAGTTCGCTTGTCGACTCGTTGAAGCCACAAAAGGAGATGAGCGCGTATCCGAATCTCTCCTCAGTGCTTTCACCAGCATCGGGTTTTACACTGGGAGTCCGATCCCGAGGCTCGAGCAGCGCCGTAACGCAGTCCGCAAGGCACTGACCGCTCAACGGAGCGGCTTTGCTCTTGCCTGGCTACGCTCGGCTGATGACGCTCTCACCTCCATGATCGACCAAAGAGCGCGGTTCATGTGGGACACGGAAATCAATACATCGGAGCTCGAGGAGATCTTGAGAGGCCGCGATGCACCGCTTAGGAGGTGGGCACTCGGGCGAATACTGGGCGCTGCGCCTCCCGAAGAGACTAGCAGATTGATCCACGCTGGCCTGATCACGTTAGAGGACCTGCGGTCAACCCTTGACGAGGCGGCGCTGAGTCCCGCAGCGCACCGCCGATGGAAGGCATACCTTGAGTCTCAGAGTCCCGTCCGATAGCACCCTCACGCCGACGCAGCGTCGCTTCCTCGACATCTTCTTCGGGGCAGGCGACTCGGCGGCTAACTTCTGTCTCGGAGGAGGGACAGCGCTCGCCGGGTTCCATCTAAGGCATCGGTACTCTGACGACATTGACCTCTTCACCTACGAGCGCGCGTCACTTACAGATGGGCTCCAAATTTCGAGTGCGGCCATCGCTACGATTGGACTTACCCTAGTTCAGACGGATGGTGTTCCGTCCAAGGACGATCTCATTAGGCTCTCGCTCGAAGGTGACGCCCACCCGGATCACCCACTGTTGAAGGTTGAATTAATCAGGGACACTCTGCCGGTCGCAGGGCCGCCCGATCTCTTCGATGGAATTCGCGTTATGGGGATTCGAGACATCGCGGCGAGCAAATTGCTGACCCTTGGTGTCAGGATGGAACCGCGAGACTTTGTCGATCTCTACTTCATTTCCGAGGAGGGTGGCATAGATTTGATGGAAATACTTCCCCTCGCCATAGAGAAGGGCCCTGGTATCTCAAATTTACAAATCGGACAGGATCTATGGAATGTGCATGAACTCCGAGATGTTAAGAAGTATCTTGATCGATATGCAGTGAAACCAGTCTCTTTCGAGACCCTCACGGATTTCTGCCGTCAACTCGCGAGAAAGATCTTCGATCTCTACGGAAGGCCATCCAGTTAAGCCTTACCACGATCGATAATAACTATCGTTCCGATTCCGCGGTGTGCCCTACCTACGATCGATTGGTCGAGCTTTATCACGTACTGGCGTCCAGATCTCGACCTCGCGACTAGGGACGCGGTATTGTCACATGAAAACGAGAACCGCGACTGGATCGTGCTATCACGAGGTACATGCCGGAGAAGGGAATCAACCCCGCGTGCCGCTGCTAGCGTGATGGGCTCAAGGTTGACGAGTTCCGTACTATTCCAGTTCATTTTCGTCAAGGCTAGAAGCTCCGCAGGTGGCTCGCTAGCTGTTTGCTGCTTGTTACCTCGTCCATGAATCCGACGAAAAATGCGGGCGCACGTGACCTGCCCCCGGTTGTTGTACCACTCCCTATATTAGTCCCAAGGCCACTGCCGGCAGGCGGAGCGAAGCGGAGCCTGGCGGCAGTGGCTGTATCGTCTCGGGCGCCGGGGGACGGTAGCCCAACGCACTGTGCGGTCGCACTTGGTTGTACAGCCTCCGCCAACGTTCCGTCAGGATCTTCGCCTCACTCAGCGTGTAGAACAGCTCCCCGTTGAGAAACTCGTCTCGCAACTTCCCGTTGAACGACTCCGCGTACCCGTTCTCCCACGGGCTGCCCGGCTCGATGAACAACGTCTTGACCTCTAGCCTCTGCAGCCATCCACGCACGGCATGAGCCGTGAACTCCGGTCCGTTATCCGAGCGGATGTAGTCCGGCGTTCCCCGTTGCACGAACAGATCCGCCAACCGCTCCAGCACGTCGTGCGATCTGAGGCTGCGCTCCACCTCGATGGCCAAGTGCTTCACTACCGTGAGAACCAGAAACGGCTCGAGACCCCGCCAACCATATGTATTCGGATCGGCGATTCGCACGGCGTGCTCTTCGGCGTAGAGCAGGTACACCTTGATGAAGTCAGGCCTCGATGCAACAACTGCAGCCCACGTCTCCTGGAGCCCTGCTTCATTGTCGAGAGTCCAGTAGAAGGCGCCCTCGCCGTCCAGTGCGGTCCAGCGGCCAATACCGATCATCAGATCGGCAATCTCGACCGGGTGGACCCCCTGTGACGGCAGGCCGCCTCCCGTGGGTAGCGCAGCAGACGAGGCGCCGGGGTGGAGGCGACGCTCAGCCAGGCAGGCGGTCGGAGGTCTCGATCTGGAGGATGAGATCACGGAGCGCCTGGACGATCTCGTCCTTGTGGATCTCCGATCTCTCGAACTTGAGCTTCACGGAGAACCGGCGCTCGGGAGAGTGAAATCTGAACGTGAAGGGACGGTCTGCCTCGGCGAGCTTGTCAGGTGATCCAGGAGCTGCAGGATCGGCTGGCGCACCCTGCTTCATGCGCCGGGCGTCATCGCGCGAGAGTCGATCGCTCCCGGCGGCAGTCGCGAGCTCCGCCATCTCCTCGACAGTGTTGCGTCGCGCGATCTCGATCAGTAAGGACTTGCTTGAGATGTCGGCGCGCCGACAGATCTCACGGACGTCTTCAGGGATGCGCGCGATGCTGAGCAGCTCGGTGACACTGGAGCGGCTCTTGCCGAGCTTCTGAGCTACCTTGTCGTGCGTGTAGGAGAACTCCTCGCACAGCCGCAGCACGGCATCCGACTCTTCGAAGGGGCTGAGATCCTTGCGCTGCAGATTCTCGATCAGCGAAATCTCCATCACTCCCCTGTCGTCCACTTCCATCTCGATGCAGGGGATCTGTCTCAGTCCCGCAGCCCGGCTGGCGTGGTAGCGCCGCTCGCCGGCGATGATCTGGAACCGCGTTCCCGTGCGCCGGACGAGCACCGGCTCGAGCAGGCCTTTCTCCTTGATCGAGGAGATCAGATCGTTGAGGTCGCCCATCGCGCGGCGCGGCTGGTTGGGATTGGCGTCGAGCAGGTCCAGGTCAATCATCTGACCGACGGGAATCGGAGGCGCCGTCGCCGTTCTTGTCCCCGAAACCTCTTCGACGAAATGGGAGTCGTGCCTCATTCGATGCTCGGACGGGAGCCCGCGTAGCCTAGACACGGCCGATGACCTCCTCGGATAGTCGGTAGTAGTCCAGTGCGCCGCTGCTGTCCGGCGCGAAGCTGAATATCGATTCCTTGTATGCGGGACTCTCCTCCAGACGGACATTCTTGGCGATGACCGTCTTGAAGACCTTGTCGCCAAACACATCCTGAATCTGCTTCCTGATGTCGCGGCTCAGGACCGTGCGCTTGTCATTGAGGGTGATCAGAACACCCAGCAGCTCGAGCTCCGGGTTCGGGCGCGCCTTGACCTTCTCGAAGGTCTCGAGCAGGTCGTCGGTCCCCTCCAGCGAGAAGTAGGAGCTCTGGACCGGAACGAGCAGATGCGTGGAGGCGACCAGGGCGTTGATCGTCAGCAGGCCAAGCGTTGGAGGGGTGTCGATGATGACGTAGTCGTACGTCTCGGCGGCCTCCTTGAGCCTGTCTTTCAACCGGAAATGGCTGTCGAGCTCCCCGACAAGCTTGCTTTCCAGCTTGGCCAGCGAGATGCGGGCGGGAGCGATGTCGAGATACAGGATCGGCGTCTTCTGAATGACGTCGCGGACCGTCACCCCGGGCTCGATGAGCGCCTCATAGATGCTGCGCCGGCCGTTGTCCCGCTCCAGGTACGAGAGCGTGCAGTTTCCCTGGGGATCGAGATCGACCAGCAGCGTCTTGAGCCCCTTCTGTGCGAGCGCGGCGCCCAGGTTGATCGCGGTGGTGGTCTTCCCGACGCCGCCCTTCTGGTTTGCGATGGAGATAATCATCAGCGGAGTTCCAGCCTGCCGGCACTACGTTCTGGGGAGAAGCATCACCTGCGCGGGCGGTGCATTCTAGGAACGATGATGCGCTGATGTCAAGAGAGGACTACACAAGATCTGGTGGGAGTCCGGACTTGCAAAACTACATCTCGTATTTACCCATGTCATCGGGGTCGAGCTTTTCGAGCCACTGCCGGAGCCTCTCCGCGTCACCGGCATCCCTGTTGGTGTCGCTGTTGCGGGCGCGGCTGATCACTTCCTCTTCCACGAAGATGGGAGCCTCGGCCCGCAGCGCCAGCGCAATGGCATCGCTGGGCCGTGCATCGAGCGTGTTCTCCTTGCCATCCTGGATGAAGTGGATGAGCGCGTAGAAGGTGTTCTCCTTGAGATCGGTCACCACGATGCGCGTCACTCGTGCCTTGAGATGATCGATCACGTTCTTGAGGAGGTCATGAGTCATTGGGCGCGGCGAGGGGGATTTCTCCATCTCCGCGGCGATCGCCGTAGCCTCGAACAGTCCAACCCAGATCGGCAGCACTGCTTCGCCGTCGGGATCCTTGAGTACGATGATGGGATTCTTCGTGATGGGGTCGGACATCAACCCCTTGATGGTCATCTTGATTGCCATGGCTCGCTCGGGACGCCATCGCGGCGCTGGCGCCTTGCGGCCGGCCTGTCCGGCCGCGGCGCTGCATGCAGGCGGTGGTGTCATCTGATTATTATCGGGTGCAGCGGGCCAAGTCAAGACAACAGCGGAGTTCCCGTGAGGCTGTGCGCCCCGGCCCGGGAGATCCTCACAGGAATGATGCGCCCCACCATCGAGGGGTCCCCGGTGAAGTTCACCACGCGGTGGTGATGCGTCCGCCCGGTGAGCTGTCCTCCGCCGCGCGGCGATGGCCCCTCGACCAGAACCTCCTGGAGGGTTCCCTCGAGGCGGCGCATTTGGCTCTCCTGGATCGCATCCTGTGCCGCCTGGAGACGATGAAGCCGGGACGTCGCGCCCTCGGGGGCGATGTCGTTCTGCAGGGACGCTGCAGGAGTGCCCGGCCGCGCCGAGTAGGTGAACGAGTAGATCGAGTCGAATCGGATCTCATTGATGAGCTCGAGGGTTGCCTCGAAGTCCGCTGCGGTTTCACCGGGGAATCCAACGATGACGTCGGTGGAGAGTGCAACGTCCGGGATGCGATCCCGCAGCCGCGCGATCCGATCGCGGTACTGGGCCGCCGTGTAGCCGCGGTGCATCAGGCTGAGCACGGTGTCCGAGCCGGATTGAACCGGAAGGTGCAGGAAGCGGGCGATCGCCGGCTCGGCGGCCATTGCCTCGATGATCGAGTTCTTGAAGTGCAGCGGGTGGCTGGTCGTGAACCAGAGCCTGCGCAGGCCGCTGATCCGCGCCACAGCCGTGAGCAGGCGGGTGAAGTCCCAGGCTCCATGGCGCCAGGCGTTCACGTTCTGGCCCAGCAGCTCGATCTCACTCAGCCCGGAGGCCACGCAGTCACGCGCCTCGGCCAGGATCGATTCAGGCGCGCGGCAGGCTTCCCTGCCGCGCGTGTAGGGCACGATGCAGAAAGTGCAGTTCTTGTTGCACCCCTCCATCACGGTGATCCAGGCGCGCGTGCGCGACACGCGCGACACCGCAGCGGGCTCGCGCGAGAGCCGATCCCGCGGATCGATGACGGCGATGGCGTGACGGCGCAGCCTGGACTCGGCGATCAGCCGTGGGAGTGAGGCGATGGTGCGCGGCGCCATGACAATGTCGACGAAGGGGGCGCGATCGAAGATCCGCTGCTGCTCCTGCTGGGCCACGCAGCCGCAGACGCCGATGACCATGTTCGGGCGCAGCCGCTTGTAGCGGCGGAGCCGTCCCAGGCGGCCGAACACCTTCTGGGCGGCGCGCTCGCGCACGGAGCAGGTGTTGAGCAGCACGACGTCAGCCTCGCCCGCGGAGCGCGCCCGGGTCAGCCCGAGCGCTTCGAGCACGCCTGCCATCTTCTCGGAGTCGTGCTCGTTCATCTGGCATCCCCAGGTCTCGATCCTGAAGGTGTGCAGCCCTTCCAGCAGCGAGAGGTCCGGCGCGGGAGCGTCCAACGGGCCGGAATCGGGGCCGGGATGCGGCAGCAGCGCGCTGGCCGGGTCAGGCACGCGGTGCCCCGCTTCCAGGGCCCGCCGCGCGCCCCAGCGCGTCGCGCAGCCGGACGCGCGTGACCTGAAGCTCCTCGGGGATAATCCGGGCCCTGGCCGTGATGGTCATGAAGTTCGTGTCGCCGAACCAGCGAGGAAGGATGTGGAGGTGGTAATGGCTTTCCACGCCGGCGCCGGCAGCGCGCCCGAGGTTCATTCCCAGGTTGATCCCCTCGGGCCCGTAGACCTCACGCAGCGCGCGTTCGCAGGCGGCGGTGACCTCCATCATCTCCGACCGCTGCGCAGCCGTGGCGGCCGCGGGCGATGCCACGTGGGCGTAGGGCGCCACGAGCAGATGCCCGTTGTTGTACGGATACAGGTTCAGGAGGACGAAGTTGTGCTCCCACCGGCGGATCACGAGGCTGTCATCGCCGTCAGGTGCCGAGGCGGCTGCGCAAAAGACGCACTCCGCGGCGGACGGAGGCTGGACGAGGTAGGAATAACGCCACGGCGTGAAAACGTGGTCCATCAGCGGTTGATGAGGTCCTTGAGCTCCTTGCCGGGTTTGAAGTAGGGGATCTTCTTGGCCGGCACGTGCACCTTCTCACCCGTCTTGGGATTGCGCCCCTGGCGGGAGCGCCGCTGCCGGATCCTGAAGCTGCCGAATCCCCGCAGCTCGATCTTCTGATCCCGGTGCAGCGCTTCCACGATGGCATCGAAGACTGTCTTGACGATGACCTCGGCGTGCTTCTTGGTCAGCTCGGACTTGCGGGAGACCTCCTCGACAAGCTCCGCCTTGGTCATCGCTCCGGTGGAGTCGTCCCCTGAGTCCCCGTCCGATCCGTCCAGGTCGTCGGCGTCGAGGTCGTGCTGATCGTCGTCAGTCATCACCTTCGGACTCCCCGGGGTTGTCGCCCTCGCTCAGGTCACCCACCACATCTCCAATGGTGGTGCCTGCCGCGCCGCGGGACGCGCGGTAGGACGAGATCTCCGCGTCATCCGGCTCGGCGCCTGCCGCCTTGATCGACAGGCCGATCTTGCGCTCGGCCTGGTCCATCTTGATGATGCGCGCGCGGACGATCTGCTCCACGGTGAATCGATCCTTGGGATGCTCTACCCGCTCGTCTGCCAGCTCGGAGACATGCACGAGTCCTTCGACTCCCTCCGCGATCTCCACGAAGACTCCGAAATCGGTGAGCCTCACGATGCGGCCGACGATCGTGTCCCCGACTTTGTGATGGGCGAAGAAATCATCCCACACGTTGGGTCCGAGCTGCTTGAGCCCCAGCGAGAGGCGCTGATTCTCGGCGTCGATCTTGAGAATCATCGCCTCGACGGTATCCCCCTTCTTGAGGACCTCCGAGGGATGCTTGATGCGGCGCGTCCAGGACAGGTCGGAGATATGAATCAACCCGTCGATCCCCTCTTCGACCTCCACGAACGCTCCGAAGTCGGTGAGATTCCTCACCTTCCCCGTGATGCGCGAGCCGACCTGGTACTTCTGGCCGATCAGATCCCAGGGATTGGGCTCGGTCTGCTTGAGGCCGAGCGAGAGGCGCCTCTGCTTGAGATCGACGTCCAGGATGACCGCATCCACCGTGTCGCCCACGTTGAGAATCTTCGAGGGGTGCTTGACCTTCTTGGTCCAGGACATCTCGGAGACGTGGATGAGTCCTTCGACCCCCTCCTCGAGCTCGATGAAGGCGCCGTAGTCCGTCAGGCTGACCACCTTGCCCTTCACGCGCGTGCCCGATGGATAGCGCCCTCCCACCTTGTCCCAGGGATCCAGCTTGAGATGCTTGAAGCCGAGAGAGACGCGCTCCGTCTGCCGGTCGAACTTGAGCACCACCACCTCGACATCATCCCCCACTGCGAAAAGCTCCGAGGGGTGGTTGATCCGGCCCCAGGACATGTCGGTGATGTGCAGCAGGCCGTCGATCCCGCCCAGGTCGAGAAACGCGCCGTAGCCGGTGATGTTCTTGACAATCCCCTTGACGCGCTTGCCTTCCTCGAGAGTCTCGAGTGTCTTGCGCTTCTTTTCCTGGTTCTCCTCTTCGAGGATCGCCTTGCGCGACAGCACGATATTGCCGCGGCGCTTGTTCACCTTGATGACGCGCATCTTGAGTTCCTTGTTCTTGAGCGCATCGAGGTTGCGCACCGGACGGATGTCCACGAGGGAGCCAGGCAGGAAGGCCCGCACGCCGATGTCAACGGCGAGGCCGCCCTTGATCCGCTCGATGACGCGGCCGGTGATCACGGCGCCGGTGGTGTAGGCCTTCTCGACCTCGTCCCACACCTTCATCTTCTCGGCCTTCTCCTTGGAGAGGACGACGTATCCTTCCTTGTTCTCCGTCTTCTCGAGAAGCACGTCCACCATGTCGCCGACGGCCACGGTGATCCTGCCGTTGCTCTCGGTGAACTCCTCGATGTCAATGATCCCCTCGGACTTGTAGCCCACGTCCACGATCACTTCGCCCGGGAGCACCTTCAGCACCTTGCCTCGCACCACTTCACCTTCCGCGAGGTTCTTGAAGCTCACGTCGTACATGTCGAGAAGCTTCTCGTACTCCTCGCGGGTCATGTCACCCTGCTGGCTGAAGCCCTCCTCACCGCTCTGGATGAGAGGCTTGCCACCTGTGCCCTTGGTTGCTGCCTGGCGCGGGCGTTTCGAGGGCTTGACCGGTGTGGGAGTGGCGGCCGCGCGGCCCATGGGGCCTTCTTCCGGCTTGATGTCCTTGTCCAATTCCATGACGGTGCGGTGAACCTCCTGGCTATGTGGGCTCGACGCGCGGGCAGCAGACGCCGCTTCCGACATGCGGACGCGACCCCCCTGATTCACGGTCGGCAAGAGAACGCCGCCGCGAAGGTTTCCCCCCGATCGCGACGGCATGCTTCTAACTCAAAGAAAACATGAAGTATACGGACGCGTCCAAGGGCTGTCAAGCATGGAAGCGGGATGGCCTGCCGAGGGAGAGAGCAGCCTGGCGCCTTCTACTTGCCGCCCAGGATCACGCCGAAGCCGATGCGCAGCTCGAAGAAGTCGGCCAGCTCGGCCTCCACCTCGATGGTCGCATTTCCTCCCCCGTCGATGTTCGGGAATGCGATGTTGGGATCAACGGTGGCCCCGGGGCAGGGAGGCTGAACGTTGAGCTGGTCGCGCAGGCAGCCGCCGAAGGCTTCGACGTCGATCAGGTCGATTCCGCTGATGCCGGCCTCGATGGTGAAGGAGTCGTCAAGGTAGCTGACATACCGGAGATCAGCCCGGAAAGAGAAGATCTCATTCACGAAGAAGCGGATGCCCGCCCCGCCGTTGAGGAAATTGGTATCCCCGCCATCGTAGGGCTCGTCGAAGTTGCGGATCCAGCGGCCGAAGCCTGCGGAGAGATACGGCACGATCCGGCTGTCCGCCTTGGTGTTGAAGTTGTAGTTGACCGAGGCGCTGATGGTGAACGTATCGATGTTGATCTGATTGCCACGGTTGCGGAACGCAGTGGGGTCCTGGAAGACGCGATTGATGAACCCCGTGACATCATCGAAGACTTCCGGGTTGGGCACCGGATAGTTTCCACCCGGCCTGGTGTCGGGAAAGTAGATCGGGATGTTGTATGCGGGGTCGTTGGCGTGCCTGCTTGCGATGACCGCCGGCATCTCGCTGGTCCCCGATACCGTCTGGCGGAAGTTCATGTAATCGGTGTTGGCCCATGTGAATTCGAAGAAATCCGCCAGATCGCCGGCGCGTGGATCCGTGATATCGCCGATGCGTGCTGTCAGGAGCGGATCGAGGCTCTTCGTCAGGTCGATCCGCTGCTTGCCGAAGCCGATATCGAACTCAATCTCCCAGTGGCGCGTGATGTTGTATCCACCGCGCAGCCCGAGCGTGAACTCGGAATCGTCCTTCTGGATCTCCCCGTTCGTCTTCATCCCGCTGGCGTTGTACAGATACCTCGCCTCGCTGTCGGGATCGCACTCATCGTAATACGGGGCGCGCGGATCCCCTGGTCCCGGCAGCGAAACATCGCCTTGACACGGCGGAAGGAGAAACTGTGACTGGTGTTCCACTGTGAAGGGATAATTCGGATCGGGAGGCTGATCGCCGCCAATCAACCCGATGTTGTTGACGATAACCTGATTGGGATCGTAAGGATCCTGCGCGAACGCAGGGTCGACGCGGTAGGTGGTGACATCGCCGAACTGGGTCGCCGAGGGGACATCGTTGGCGAAGAAGCTCCCGAAGTAGAGGAAGACCTCCCAGGAGCCCTTTTTGTTCTGGGCCATCGCGGTCCCGCTCACGGACATCGCGACAGCCAGCGACAGCCCTGCGCGAAGCAGAACACGGCCCTTGCCATGCACCAGTGTCATCCCCCCCCCACTCCTTACGAATCGTCACGCCCGGACTGCGCCGAGGGCGCGCCCCGGAGGACACCCGGCAGCCCTTCATTTGACTCATGATGGGCAAAAAAGATGACGCGCTCGGACCGTTTCTCACGGCGCGAGCGCGCCCCTGCTGGCAAAAGAGGCCGCATCGTACCACAGGCGAAAAAAATGTGTCAACGATGTGAGAGGGCGGAAGCCAGCGTCTCGAGGAGGCGCTCGTTCTCCGGCCGCAGGCCGACGGTGACCCGCAGGCAGGAAGGCATTCCGTAGGCCCGCATCGGGCGCACGATCACCCCCGATCTCATCATCTCGGCGAAGACGATGTCGCCGTCACGGCCCGTGTCCACCAGGATGAAGTTGGCCACCGAGGGGGTGAATCGCACGCCGATCCGGATCAGTCCCGCTTGCAGGAATCCAAGCTCCCGCCCGTTGTGATCCCTCGAGCGCGCCACATGCCCGGTGTCCCGCAGCGCCGCGATGCCTCCCGCCTGAGCCAGACTGCTGGTGTTGAACGGAGATCGAACTCGCTCCGCGGCGCCCAGGACATCGGGAGTGCTCAGGGCGTATCCGAGCCGCAGGCCGGCAAGGCCGTAGATCTTGGAGAAAGTCCTGAGGATGGCGATCCGCCTTCCCCGCTTCAGCCAGGCCGTGCAGTCAGGATAGTCAGGGGCGGTTACGTACTCGCGGTACGCTTCATCCACGACCACCAGGACATCGTCCGGGATCTCAGCGAGAAACGTCTCCATCTCCTGGGAGGTGACGCAGGTGCCCGTGGGATTGTTGGGGTTGGCTATGTAGATGATGCGCACGTCGGGAGTCACGCGCCGGGCCATCGCCGGAAGGTCGTGGCGCATCCCGCGCAGCGGCACCGTGATCGCATTCCCGTTCACGGCCGTCACGGCGATCCGGTACATGATGAACGCCTGATCGGCCATCAGCCCCGCACCCTCCCGCCCCAGGAAAGTGCGCGCGAACAGCTCCACCAGCTCCGTGGAGCCGTTGCCCAGCATGACCTGCTCGATCGACAGCGCGCACGCGCGGGCGAGCGCCTCGCGCAGGTAGTATCCGCCGCCATCCGGATACCGGTGGATCCCCGGCAGCGCCTCCCTGATCGCCTCGAGTGCCAGCGGGGAGGGGCCCAGCGGATTCTCGTTGGAGGCCAGCTTGATCGAATCCTTCAGCCCCAGCTCGCGCTCGACCTCCTCGATCGGCTTGCCTGGCAGATAGGGCTGGAGGCTGGCGATGTGCTCCGGCACCCTGACGGAAGTCATGCCACGGCGCCTCGCAGCATCCGGATCTCGGACTCGGTGAGGCTGCGGTGCTGGCCGGGGCGCAGACCCGGGTCGCGCAGCGGGCCGATGGCGATACGCTGGAGCCGCGCCACCGGGTGTCCCACCCGCTCGAAGATGCGGCGGATCTGGTTGCGGCGGCCCTCCTCGAGAACCACTTCGACCCACGTATGTGTTTCGGTCCGGCGCGACAGCGGGGAGATCTTCACGCGGCACGGCAGCGTGCGCCGTCCGTCCAGCACGAGCCCGCGGGAGATCTTCCGCAGTGTCTCGGCGGAGGGAATTCCCTTGACCCTGGCCTGGTAGGTCTTCGGGCAGACGCCGGGGCGCAGCAGCCGCTCCGTCAGGTCTCCATCGTTGGTCATCAGCAGGAGGCCGGTGGTGTGGTAGTCGAGCCGTCCGACCGGAAACACCCTCCCCCTGGTTCCCCGCATCAGCTCGCCGACGGTGCGCCGGCCCTCGGGATCCTTCAGCGTCGTCACGCACGCGTCCGGCTTGTTGAGCAGATAGTAGACGAGAGGCGCCCCGGCGCGGATGAGGCGCCCATCGACGCGGACATGATCGCGTCCAAGCAGCACGCGCGTGCCGGGCCGGGTCACCACCTCTCCGTTGACCTGGATGCGGCCCTCGGCAATCCATCTTTCGATTTCCCGGCGCGAAGCCACGCCGGCTCTCGCGAGGGCCTTCTGGATCCGGACTCCGCCTTGCGCGCCGGCGTCGTCCGCGTCGTCGCGCGTCACGCTGCGCGCCGCATTAGTCACGATCCGGGGCCTCATCCTGAGCCTCGGGTGCGGGCTGAGCCTCGGGTGCGGGCTCAGCATCGCCCGCGTCGTTTCCGTCTGTTGCGGGCGTGGCGTCCGCGTCGGCTGTATCCCCGTGAAATGGCAGCTCGTCGGGAGTCTCCTCCTCGAGCATGGCGGCGAACTCGTCCATGCTGGGGAGATCCGTCAGCGCGTTGAGGCCGAAGCGGATCAGGAACTCCCTGGTGGTGCCGTAGAGGAACGGCTTTCCGACGACCTTCTTGCGTCCGATGATGCGCACCAGCCGGCGATCCAGCAGCGTGCCCAGGATCGCATTGGGGTTGACGCCGCGGATCTCCTGAATCTCCGGCGCGGTGATCGGCTGCTTGTACGCAACCAGCGCCAGCGTCTCCAGGGCGGCCCGGGAGAGCCGCTTCCGGTTGCGCTGGCGGACCAGCTCGCGCAGCCATGGTGCCAGCTCGGGCGCCGTTGTGAGGCGCAATCCCCCTGCCACCCGCTGTACCCGGAGCCCTCCCCCGCGCTCCTTCAGATCACGATCCAGCTCGGCCAGGGCGTCCTCCAGCCCGCGGGCCCGCTCCGCGCCCAGCAGCTCGGTCAGCTCGTCGGGCGTGATCGGCTCGTCGGTGGCGAACAGGAGCGATTCAAGGATCGCGCGCAGCGGCGCATCGGGGAGCGGTTCAGTCTCGACGGGGTGCGCATCCTCCGCAGATGGGAGGCCCGCCATCCCGGGGTCCATCCCGGGATCGGCGTCCCCCGTTGCGTGCCCGTTGCCGGAGAGCTCCTCCGGTTCGATATCAGGATGCATCGGTATTCCCGTTCCCGTCGCCTTCGTTGGTGCCGGCGTCATCGTCGCTCCGGTTCCGCTCCAGATGGATCTCCCCCAGCGGTCTGATCTGCCGCGCCACGATGAGCCGCAGGCGCAGCAGCTCCAGCACGGCGAGAAACGCCGCCACGCGCTCCGCTCTCGTGGGAAGCGATCCGATCAGCTCCTGAAACTGCATGGTGCCGGCGGACTCCAGGGTGTCGAGGATCCACGAGATCTTTTCCGCAACGGAGATCTCATCGCGCTGGACGTGCAGTGGTGCGGCATTGCCGAGGTTCTCCAGCAGGACCCTGAATGCGGAGAGCAGGTCAAACAAAGATACATCAAGCGGCGCCTCGTTCCGGAACGGCTCGAGCGGATCCTGGCCGCCATGTCCGGGCAGGAACAGGCTCGCGGCGGCTTCATCCCGATCCCGGAGCATCTCCGCGGCGGCCTTGACCTTCTGGTATTCGAGCAGCTGCCGCACCAGGTCCCGCCGCGGATCCTCGGGGGGCGCGCCGGGCTCGGCCGGCTCTGCCGGCAGCAGCATCCTGGATTTGATATGGGCGAGCGTCGCGGCCATCACCAGATAGTCGCCGGCGATCTCCAAGCTGAGCTCCTTCATGAGCCCCAGGCAGGCATCGTACTGCCGGCAGACCTCCACGATCGGGATGTCTGTGATCGAGATCTCGTTGATCCGGATCAGGTGAAGCAGCATGTCGAGCGGACCCTCGAAAAGCGGCAGGCTGAGGCTCGGCAGCGCACTTCCCCCGGGTGCCGGGGCTATCCCGGATGGCCGGCTCACCTGCCTGCCGCCTCGGAGAGTCCCATCGACTTGCGCACTCGCTTCATGGTGCCCGCAGCGACCACACGCGCCCGATCCGCGCCGGCTTTCAGGATCTGATCGATGCGCTCTGGATGATGCATCAGCTCTTCGCGCCGCTGCCTGATGGGAGCCAGCCGCTCGATCACCCGCGCGGCCACATCGGCCTTGCAGTCGATGCATCCGATCGCCGCGCTGCGGCAGTCCCTGTCGATCCCGGCGCGCCTGGCCTCGGGCGTGAAGGCACGATGATGGTCGAAAACGGGGCAGACCGACGGATCGCCGGGGTCGCTGCGGCGCTTGCGCGCCGGGTCGGTCATCATCGTGCGGTATTTTTCCCTGATCGCCTCGGGAGAGTCCGACAGGTTGATCGTGTTGTCGTATGACTTGCTCATCTTGCGGCCATCGGTTCCGGGCAGGCGGGCCACGGTCGTGGTCTTTGCGGCCGGCTCGACGAGGACCGTGCCGTAGAAATGATTGAACCTCCTGACGATCTCGCGCGTCAGCTCGAGATGGGGGATCTGGTCCTCCCCTACGGGAACGAAGCGGGCGTCGTAGAGCACGATGTCGGCGGCCTGCAGGACCGGATAGCCGAGGAACCCGTATGTCGAAAGATCCTTATCGGCCAGCTGCTGCTGCTGTTCCTTGTACGTGGGCACGCGCTCCAGCCAGCCCAGCGGCACGATCATGGAGAAGAGCAGGTGCATCTCCGCGTGCTCTTTGACGTGCGATTGCACGAAGAGAGTCGAGCGATCCGGATCCAGTCCGGCAGCGACCCAGTCGACGATCGTCTCGCGGATCGACTCCTGGATCCCCGACGGGTCGCGGTAGTGCGTCGTGAGCGCGTGCCAGTCCACGACCGTGTAATAGCAGTCGTAGGCCGACTGGAGCTCGATCCAGTTGGACAGGGCCCCCACCAGGTGGCCCAGGTGCAGGAGCCCCGTGGGCCGATGGCCCGACAGGACACGCTCGCGAGCGGGGGTCGTGTTCATCTGGCTGGTCTGCAAGGGTCCGGGGTAGAGTCTTCTGAGGCCGCGCGCGGGACGCGGGTTTCCAGTGGAGCCGGCTCCGAGATTAACACCCGTGCCGCGGCGTAGCAACCTACTGCCGCTGGCCGGGGATCTCCTTGAAGAGCAGCTTCACCATGCCGAGGTTCAGCACGTCGCCGTCCTGGATGCGGGAGGGCTTGCCTGAGACCAGGCGGCGGCCGTTGATGAAGGTCCCGTTGAGGGCCCCCATCTCCTCGGTCACGTTGTATTGCCCCTCCTCGAGCAGCACGCGGGCATGATGCCGCGAGACGGAGCGGTTCAGATCCAGAGTGGTGAGGTCCACCTCGGGCTTGAGCCCCGTGACCGGATCGAAGCGGCCGATCGCGGCACGAGGCATGAGCATCGGGAAGTTGATGACGCCGTCCTCGGAGAGAAAGACGGCATGACATCCTGCCGGATAGGCGGCGCCGGCGGCGGGCGCTGCCGCCCGGGTCTCGGGCTGGCGCATCGCGGGGGCCGTGGCGCCGGCCATCGCGGGAGCAACCGCAGGGAGTGTGGCTCCGCGCGCCGGCGCCCCCGCGGCAGCCTGCGCGCCGACAGCCGCGCTCTCCATGCGGGGTGAGGAGACCGAGCCGGACGCCGACATCTCCTCGATGCGCCGTGTCGCATCACGCAGGCGGATCGACAGCTTGCGCAGCATGCGCACCGCGATCTCGATGTTTCCCTTGATCATCTTGTCGAAGAGCGTGCTGTTGATTTCGATCAGCTCGCACTCTTCGAGCGCTTCGGCGCAGGCCGAATGGGGCGCGGACTCGATGAGAGCCATCTCGCCGAAGAAGTCCCCCTTCTCCATCACGGCAAGCCCGATCTTCTGACCCGCTGATTCCCGGAAGATCTCCACCGTGCCGCTCTGGATGATGTACATCTCGTGGCCCGGATCCCCCTTGGAGTAGATCCGGTCGCCCTTCCTGTATTTGACGATGAATTCCTTGAAGGGCTGGGCCGCGGCCATGGGTATACCTGTCCTCTGCGAGAGAGAGCCTGCCCGCGATAATATTGTCGTGAATTTCGGCCGGTCAAGGCTCGGGGTGCCGGGGTATCACCTCAGGGCCTCCCCGTAAACCATTCCCCATGCAGGACTTGGCTGCGCCCGTGCGGGCTAGGATCCGCCGCGGGAGCGATCCGCCATCGAGGCCTGCCGCCCGGCATCCGCCGGAGGGGGCGGCTGCTCGATGACGCTCACCCAGGCCGACTCGATCCTCCCCCTGAATCCCGCCAGGTCGCCCAGCAGCCTTTCGCCCGGCCGGTCCCCCGTATAGCCGAGTGCCAGGGCGATCTCGTCCATCGTCCCGGGAGAGCCCGGCAGCCTCGAGAGGGATCGACCATGGATCAGGCGGAGCTGGTGCTCGAGCCTTCTGAGGAAATGAAAGCCGGTGTGGAGCGCGCGATGGGTCTCCTCCTCCAGGAACCCCGCCGCCCGCAGCGTCGCCAGGACGCGCGTCGTGCGCTTCATCGTCGGCGACGGGATGGCATGCCTGAGCTGCAGGTACTGGATGGCGAACTGGATCGCGTTGAGTCCACCCGCGCCCAGCTTGATGTCAGTAGTTCCCGCTGATCGATCGCGTGATTCCCGCTCGATGCGCTCCTTCATCTCGCGGACAGCAGAGGCCAGGTCGTGCCGCGCGGCGGCACCGAAGAGGACGGGCTCGAGCCGCTCGTGGAGCATCACGCACAGCCCGGGGTCTCCGGCGATGGGGCGGGCCTTGAGCCACGCTTGCAGCTCCCAGGTCGCCGCCGTGTCTCTCAGGTACTCGATCACCCGGTCGTCGGCGTGCGCCAGATCGCCGTCGGCCCCGTAGGGACGCAGCCTCGTGTCCACGGCGTAGAGCGGGCCATCGCGGGTGATGGCCGTGAGAGTTTCGAGCAGCGCCCGCGCCAGCTCTGCGGCCTGCGCGTGAGAGGCCGCGGCGTTGTCATCCTGCGCCGCATAGACGAACACGAGGTCGAGGTCGGATCCGAAGTCGAGCTCCCGGTACCCCAGCTTGCCGAGTCCCATGACGGCAAAGCCGCTCACCACTCCGGGCGGCGCCACGGGCCAGCCGACCTGCCGAGCACAGCACTCAAGCGCCGCCAGCACGCAGGCTTCGGCCAGATCGCTCAGGGCGCGGCACACCTGCGCCGGTCCGGCCTTTCTGCTCAGGTCGGCCAGGCCGATGTACAGGATCTGCGCGCGATGGTAGGCGCGCAGCATTGCGCTCGCCTCCCCGGCGGACTGGCAGTGTGCCAGCCGCTCGCGCAGCCTGACCAGATGCTCCCGGGCGGAGCGCTCCCGCGTGATGGCCTGACCGAACCCTTCCTCGAGGACGAGCTCCGGCTGGCTGATCAAGATGGCAGACAGAGGCTGGCTGCCGGAAAAGAGCGCCATCAAGGGGGGGATCAGCTCCGGCCGGCGCAGGAATCCGCTGAGCTGGTCCCGGTTCAGGCCCAGGGAGGCAAGGTATCTCTCGAACGCGCGCAGGGCGCGGACGGGATTGTCCACGTCGGCGAGCACCTTGAGGAGCACCGGCGTCACGCGCCTGAACAGACGGGCCACCTCGGGCCGGGCCGCGTGATGGGAGATGAGCCGGGCGATCGCTCTCGAGCTGCCCAGCATGCCTTCGGCGTCCGCGATGCCGGCGGCGGCCAGCGTCTGCACCACGGCAGCCTCGGGCAGCGGATCGAGGAAGAGATCGGCCGCCGGCTGTTCGGCCAGCGGCGCCTGCGACAGTCTGCCCAGCACGCTGTCATAGATCGCGCGCACTGCCTGGCGGTGCTGGTCCAGAGCCGACTGCAGCGCATGCGCCTCGAGGTGGTGCGCGGGATCGCGGAAGCCTGCCGATCGGGCCAGCACACGCTGGTCGCGCTCCGCCGCTGGCAGCGTGGAGCGCTGGAGATTCCTGTGAATCTGGATACGGTGCTCCACCTCGCGCAGGAAGACGTAGGCGGCAGCAAGGGCTCCCTGCTCGGCAACCGAGAGCAGTCCCCTGTCGGCCAGCCGGTGGAGGGCGAGCATCGTGTTGGGCTCGCGCACCCAGGGATCCCGTCCCCCGAAGCTCAGCTGCAGCGCCTGGGCCACGAACTCCACCTCTCTGATGCCACCCTGGCCGAGCTTGAGATGAGTCTGACTGCGGCCCTTGCGCGCGAGATCGGCGTCGATGTGGTCCTTCATCTCCCGGATCGACTCGGCGAGCCCCGGGTCGGGCTCCTCGGCGTAGACCACGCGCTGTATCAGCTCGAGGAACTTCGTTCCCAGCGCCAGGTCCCCGGCGCAGGGACGCGCCTTGATGAGAGCCTGACGCTCCCAGGATCGGGCCCATGTCCGGTAGTAGGCCAGCGCCCCCTGGAGCGGCACCACGAGATCCCCATCGCGCCCGCCGGGCCGCAGCTGGCAGTCCACGCGGAAGACCTGTCCTTCCCGGCTGATTTGCCCGAGCCCGCGCGACAGCGATTCGGCGACGAGAGTAAAGAATTCCTTGTTGGTGATCTGGGTGTCGGGCCGGTCAGGCAGGCCGGTGGTCTCACCGTCATCCGAGTACAGGAAGAGCAGATCGATGTCGGACGAATAGTTGAGCTCGTGACCGCCGAGCTTGCCGAGCGCCATGACGACCATGCCGGCGGGCACGATCCTTCCTCCGGCGTCCCAGGTCTGGGGGCGTCCGAACTGGTTCACCGCGTCGGCCCAGACGATGTCCATGGCGCCGGCAACGAGCGCGTCGGCGGCCGCGGAGATCTCCCTGCAGATATCGGCGAAGCCTGCGCGGCGCTGGAGATCCAGCAGGCCGATGCGCAGGTTGATCCGCCGCTTGAAGCGGCGCAGCGCCTCCCAGACATCCTCCTGGGAGTGGACCCGCAGCCAGCGCGCCAGCTCGTCGCGATACCGCTCCGCGTCCCAGGCGGCGCGGGCCCGGGGCCGGAGCAAGTCTGCCAGTGCGGTGCGATCCGTGAGGATCGACTCGGCGAGATACGGGCTGTATCCGAGCAGGACCAGCAGCGACTGGAAGGCTTCCGGGTCGGCGGGCGGGGCTTCGTCGCGGCTCCAGCGCTCGACGTGGATCAGCGCCAGGTCGGGATCGGGCAGATCGGGAAGAAGGGAGGCAAGCCGCGGAAAGAGACGCTCCATGTCGGCGCCGCGTGCGATCCTTTCGAGATCCGCGTATCCGCGCTCGGGGTCTTCAAGGGTCTGCCGGCAGAACGCACGCACTTCCTCTTGAGACGGCGGCATGACGGCGATCTTATGCCGCTGTTCCGAGGCGAACAACAGGCTTGCAGGGGGCCCTACGCGGGAGGAGGCTGCCGGTTACCCCCTTGAAGGGGTGGGGAGTGGGGCAGGCCTCGGGCCTTCGAGGCCCTCGGCCTGCCTTCAAGTGCGTCTACTGAGGGCGACGACCAGTGTGGTGATTCGGAAATCCGTTGAAGCACCGAAGCCGACGGATTCCAGCATCTTGCGGAACCCAGCATGGGTGCTGGCAACCTGACCTTCTCCACCGGCTTTCCCGCGCCGGGTCATCACGCAGAAAGCTCTGGACTTCGCATGCAGATCCACGCCACGGTAGAGCATCGGCCATCCTCCTCTGGAGATGAGAACCAGGCCGACGCTATCACGGCGCCGGCTGGAGGATGGCCGCCTTCATGACATCTAGATATCGTAGTAGAGGGAGAACTCGTAGGGGTGCGGCCGCATCCGCAGCGGCGTGACCTCGTGCTTGCGCTTGTAGTCCAGCCAGGTCTCGATCACATCCTCCGTGAACACCTCCCCTTTCAGGAGGAACTCGTGATCTTTCTCGAGGGCCATGAGCGACTCGTCGAGTGAGCCGGGCAGGCGCGGCACCTTCTTGAGCTCCTCGGGGCCCAGTCCGTAGATGTCCTTGTCGAGCGGCTGGCCCGGATCGATCTTATTCTGGATTCCGTCGAGGCCCGCCATCACCATCGCGGCGTAGGCGAGGTATGGATTGCACGACGGATCGGGCGGTCGGAACTCCAGGCGCTTCGCCTTGGGCTCCTGTGAGTACATCGGGATCCGGATGGCCGCCGAGCGGTTGCGCCGCGAGTAGGCCAGGTTGACGGGCGCCTCGAAGCCGGGCACGAGGCGCTTGTACGAGTTGGTCGTCGGCGCTGCGAACGCCACGACGGCCGCTGCGTGCTTGAGGAGGCCCCCGATGTAGTAGAGCGCCATCTCCGAAAGGCCGGCGTAGGAATTGCCGGCGAACAGAGGCTTCCCGCCCTTCCAGAGGCTCTGGTGACAGTGCATTCCCGAGCCGTTATCCCCGTAGAGCGGCTTGGGCATGAAGGTCACCGTCTTGTTGTGCTGGCGCGCGGTGTTCTTCACGATGTACTTGAAGAGCATGATGTTGTCGGCGCAACGGGTCAGGGGGGCGAACTTGATGTCGATCTCCATCTGCCCTGCCGTCGCCACCTCATGGTGGTGCGCCTCGACCGTCAGGCCGCACTTTTCCATGTTGAGGACCATCTCGCTGCGCAGGTCCTGGTAGGCGTCCGTGGGAGGCACCGGGAAGTACCCTTCCTTGAAGCGCGGCTTGTAGCCGAGGTTGGGCTTCTCATCGCGCCCCGAGTTCCAGCGCCCTTCAATCGAGTCGATGAAGTAGTACCCCTCGTGCTCGTTCTGATCGAACCGGATGTCATCGAACACGAAGAACTCGGCCTCCGAGCCGAAGTAGATCGTGTCGGCGATCCCCGTCTGCACGACGTAGGCCTCCGCCTTCTGAGCGATGTTACGCGGGTCCCGGCCGTATTTCTCCTTGGTGAGTGGATCCAGGATGTTGCCCACCAGGTGCAGCGTGGGGATGGGGCGGAACGGATCGATCGCGGCCGTCGTGGGGTCGGGAACCACGAGCATGTCGCTTTCATTAATGGACTGCCATCCGCGGATCGAGGATCCGTCGAACCCGAATCCGTCGCGGAACGAGGCTTCACTGAACTCGTGCGTGGGGAAGGAGCAATGCTGCCAGAGTCCGGGAAAGTCCATGAACTTGATGTCCACGATCTTGATGTGCTGGTCCCTGCAGAGTTGAAGGACTTCTGACGGCTTCATGAATCTGCCTCGTGTGGCGCCGACGCGCCGATGGAGTGAAGGGTGGGACGGCCAACGAAGGAGACGATTATACAGTTCAGATCTCTCGTGTCAACGCGGGACATTATCCGGACTATGGATACAGGATCAGGGTGACGTCCCACGCAGCCGCCATGCAGCCACCTGCGCTGCATAGCGGACCGACTGGCTTGGATCTTCGCGCCCGACCTGCTCCAGCAGGGAGATCGCCGTCTGGTCCCCCAGCGCGGCGAGCCCGGCCACCGAGCTGAGGCGCACGGCCTCATCGCCGTCCAGGCGCGCCAGGGCTGAGATGCGCTGGTGCACCATCGGCCGATCGGGCAGGTCCCTGCCGGCCGCGCGCGAGTCGGAGATGACCTGTGCCATCAGAGCGACGGCCCCCGCACGCAGCTCGGGGCGGCGCTGGGAAAGCAGCGCCAGGAGCGCAGGGATATCCTCGGCAATTGCCAGGCGCAGCCGGGTGCACTCGGCGAGGCCGGCCTCGATCATCAGCGGGTTGGGCTCTCCCAGCAGACCCCGCAGGTCGCGCTCCTGCGACTCGAGGTCCTTGCGGGCCAGGATGGCGACGAACCGGCGCACGGCGGCCAGCAGCGCATCGGAGCCCTCGGGGGGAATCTCCATTTTGCCGTCCGCGGCATGCAGCACCGCGAACGCTTCGGGCCCCGCGTCGCGGCCGAACTCGTCCACATAGGGCGTCAGAAAAAGGATCGATTCCTCCCCCTTGCGGAACACCTCGCGCCGGAGCCAGGGGGTCGGCTTCGTGTGGTCCTCGAAGTGCGGCACGATGGTCACGCTCGGAGCACTGTAGCTGCCCTTGATCACCTCGAGAACCTGAAGCGAGGGCCTGCGCGTGGAGTCCGACACGGAGCGCGCGCGCACCACGAGCAGCGATCGCGCCGTCTTCTGGTAGAGGGAGAGCGTCTGGACTTCCGCCCGCGCCGGCGTCAAGGCCGTGGTTGCTGCCAGCAGGAGCACCAGCGCGCGTCGGGCAGTCAGCATGCGCTTGCCCCGCGAATCCGCTCTAGCTGATCAGGCGCAGCGAGGACACCACCTTCTGCAGCTCCGACATGAGCGCAGCCTCCCGGTCGGGCGCCGGCACATCCGCCTTGCCCGCGCCCCCTCCCCGTCCCTGTGCCGAGGTGCCGATGAGGTACTGCATCGAGGTCTTCTCGTCGGCGAACAGGTACCAGGTGGCGGGGCCCTCACCCAGCCGGTCCTTCACCTTGTCCCGCCACCGGGTCTCCAGGATCCAGGCGTCCCAGCGGCCGAGTTTGCCGCGCTTGATCTCGGCGTTGTCGCTGTCGAGCGAGAAATCGGATGTCGACTGGATGCTGTCGATCACGAGCCGGCGCACTTCGTCGCTGGCCTTCGGGTACCGGGCCGGGTCGTACTTCCGCCTGATGACATGGATCTGGCGGAGATTGCCCGGGGCGCCGGCCGCCAGGGAGAAGCGCATGCGGCCCATCTGGTCGCTGTCGATCTCGACGGCCCCGGTGGCATTGGGCCGGCCGGCCGCCATGGCGGCCACATTGGTGAAGCCCCAGTCATCCCCGGAGTCGCCCACCGCAAGCTCCATTCCGGCATAGCGCTTGATGAACTCGCGCAGCGTGCCGGAGTATTTCGTGTAGCGTGAGAGATCCCAGGTCTGATCGGGTCCTTTCTCCGTGCGGGTCACGCCGTCCTGCGTGTACTCGACTTCAACGCCGGGGAAGGTGACCAGTCCGGGCCGGCCCTCGTAGTCGAGCAGCACGGCGAGAGTCTGATCCTCGGCGATCCGCAGCTCGGAGAGCTTCATGGCGTAGGTGTTCCCGTCCAGGCTCTCGCTGAAGCCGCTGGTCCTCTTGAAGTAGAGCTGCTGCTCGGCGGAGATCAGGCGGGGCTTGAAACCCTCGGGAAACTTCTGGCGCAGGGTCAGTCCCGTCATGGCCGCACCGCTCGTGTTGACCACTCCGCCCCGTGACAGGAAGTAATTGTCGGCTGCTCCCGCGACGAAGCGCAGGTGCAACGATGGATAGAACGTCAGCTTGGTGCCGTCGCTCGCCTGGGACTGCGGGGGCGCGAGGATCGCGGCCGCGCACGAGGCGACGAGCAGCGCCCGGCCGAGCCGGGCAGGACGAGCAGGGGACATCCGGAGTCTCTCCCGCGCGGGGCGCTCTCCCGAAATGGCGGCGCCCGCAGCGCGGGATCATCGTAGCACAGCGGAATGTGAGTGGAGGCGAGAGCCGCGATCAGCGCAGCCGCGGCGTAAAGAGAAGGCCGAGCAGCGATGTCAGAAGGCCCGCCACCAGCATGTCGCGGCCCCAGTTGAGCACCCCCCAGGGTGGCCAGGTGGTAAACCCGGCGCCGGAGAAAGCCGTGGTCGCAGCGCCCAGCGCAAGGCCGGTCAGGGCGGCGATCGCCGCGCAGCGCACAAAGCCAAGAGGCCTGTCGCGCACGGTCGGCGCGCCGACCGCCGAGGCGGTCAGGCCAACCATGATGCTCAGAACCAGGACCAACAGGAAGCTCAGGATCTGATCCGGCAACCCGATGTCGGCGAAGCTCACAGGCAGGGGCGAGACCAGCCACGGCCCGCTCCGGACCGGAATCTTCCCGGTGGCGCACGCCCAGAGCACCCCTCCCACGATCGCTCCAGATATCGCGCCGGCAACCACGCCGCGCCAGACAGGGAACGGCCAGTCGCGGGCAGGGCCGGTCTCGGGCTCCTCTTCAACACGCAGCGGCTTCGGATGATGAGGCTGCTCCTTGTGGATCGAAACCTTCGGTTCTGTGCGCCGCGCCGTGGCATCAGGCGCCTTGGCTTCAGTCGGTGCGGCAGCCGGTTTCACCGCGGCCGGCGCCGCCGGCGTCACGGCCATGCCGTGCGCGGCGTCGCGGATCTCCTGCGCGGCTGTGCGCAGCGCTTCGGATGGACGGCCCATCAGATCCGAGGCCGCGCTCGAGCCGGAGGCGTTCCCGGCGATCGATCGGCTCCCTGCCGGGGCCGCGCCTGCAAACAATCCCGGATCTGTCATACCGGCGCCTGGAAGCCCGGCCCTGAGCGCCGCCTGGGGGGATCCCAGCAGCCTGGAATCGATCCGCCGCGTTGACGCTCCGGAGGACTCTTCCTGACCCTGCCGCGCGGTGCGGGCAGCCTCGTCGGCAGCCGGGCCGATCGTGACGGCCGTGGAGCAGCGAGGGCACTTGCTTTTCGAGCCGATCCGCGAGGCAGGGGCCTTGAGCTGCGCGCCGCAGCCGGGGCAGGACACGCGGATGATCGAGCTGTCTCCGGCGCCTGCCGGCTCCTGGCCTGCCGTGGTCGTGACGCCAGGGCCGGCCAGCGACACCTGGTTCTGGCACTTGGGGCAGCGGGCGGCGGTGGCTCCGCTGGACTGGAGCTTCTCGCTGAGCCGCAGATGCGCGTGGCAGGTCGGGCAGCTGATGGTCATCAAATGGGCTCCCGGCCGGGTTGCGTGACCACAGCGCGGGCGGCGCGTCCGATCAGATCGAGGGAGATCTTCAGCTCGAGCTGGATCATCTGGCCTGCGATCTCGAGCCTGACCGGCAGAGCGATCTCCTGAAGCCCGCCGGGGATCGCAGCCTGGGCGATGGCGGCAGGTGCGATGTGCGCAGGCCGCGGCGGCTCCACGCGCACCGGGGCCATCGACTCCATGGAGTCTCCATCGATTTCATAGGCTGCATCAGGGGCGCTCGAGGGCGCGGCCGGCGCTGGCCAGACGGCGGCCGGCTGCGGCACCTGAGGCGCGGAATGCATCAGTGAAGGGGCCTGGGAGGGCACGGCCTGCGGCGCCGGCTCGACCAGATCATCGGTGTCAAGCGAGTCGCTGAATAGCGGATCGGGCGACGACTGCCTCGGCGGCGGAGCGGCCCTGGGCAGGTCCAGATCGAGATCCAGATTGCCACCGAGCGGATCGGAGGCGGACTCGTCAGCGTCGGCATCGATCACATGGATCTCGTCGTCATTGCCGAGATCGAGGAGTTCATCGGAAATGGCGGGTGCGTGCGCGTCGGCCTCGGGAAGCGCGAGGTCCATCTCGGGCTCAGCGTCGATCTCGAGAATCGGCTCTTCGAGCAGCTCGCCCGCCGTCGCATCGTCCAGGTCGAGCTCCAGCGCATCATCCGTGGATGGCGCTGCCATGCCGGAGGCATACGGTGCGGCGGAAGGTGCCTCGGGCTCGATCTCCTCGAGTTGATCCAGGTCGACCAGATCGGTGCCCTCCTCCTCGAATACCTCGGCCCGCCCGATGGTCGCGTGCGCGGGGGTGAGGGGCGCGGCAGGGACCCTGACAGCCGGCTGGGCCGCCGGCGCCGGCCTGGCCGGTGCCGGCTGTGGCATGGATGGGGGCACGGACCGTTCTGCAGCGGGGGCTGCCGCGCTTGCCGCGGCTGCTGCGGCAGCGGCCGCTGCCGCCGCCGATGCGGGGCGCGAAGACGACTTTTCGACGTAGCGCTCCTTGAGGGCGTTGAGCACGAGCCGGGTGATCGCTTTGAGCGTCTCGTGGACACCAATGCCGGTGGTGGCCACCGCTTCGTAGATCGGAGCGTTGAACTTGTTGATGGCCGCGTTGAGTTCCTCGATCCCTGCGACGTCGGGGAGGTCGCGCTTGTTGAACTGCACGATCATCGGCATCTCGGCCAGCTTCATGTCGTGCTCGGCGAGGTTCTCCTCCAGGTTCTTGAACGATTCGACGTTGGCCTCGATCATCCGGCGCTGCGAATCGGCCACGAACACCACGCCGTCGGCCCCCTTGAGCACCAGCTTTCGCGTGGTGTTGTAGAAAACCTGTCCCGGAACCGTGTAAAGCTGGAGGCGGGTGCGCATCCCACGGATCGTGCCGAGATCGATCGGCAGGAAGTCGAAGAACAAGGTTCGATCCGTCTTGGTGGCCAGCGACAGCATCTTGCCCTTGTTGATGCTCTGGGGGAGGTTTTCGTAGACAAACTGGAGATTGGTCGTCTTGCCGCAGAGACCCGGTCCGTAATAAACGATCTTCGCCGTGATCTCCTTCGTGGAATAGTTGAACAGGACCATCAGATCCTCCGCGGCAGGGGACGGATGAGTTGTCGGGCGTTTCGGCCGCCGCGGAAACTTAGGTCCCGCTCAGGAGTGAGTCAAACAGGCTGCTTGCGCGGCCTTCGGCGGGGTGTGCTCGAACGGCCTGCCCGGCGCGGCTTTTCACGATAGATGACCACGACGGGGGTCAAATCCAGCCCGAAACGGCTCCTGAGCGAGTTGTCCAGGTATCTCTTGTAGGAGAAGTGCGGCGGATCGCCTGAGTTTGTGAAGATCACGAACGATGGCGGGTGAATCCCCTGCTGCGCTGCGTACGAGAACTTCATCTCCTTACCACCGCGCCGCGCGGGCGGCCGGTGCGCCGCGACGCTGCGCTGCAGCCAGTTGTTCAGGCGCCCCGTGGTGATTCGCAGACCGGATTGATCGCGGATGGCCGTGAGGAGGCCGAAGAGCCTCTCGACTCTCTCGCCGGTGCGGGCGGATAGCGTCACGATCGGCGCCCATGGCGCGAACCGCAGGCGGGAGCGGACCTTTTCGATCAACACATCGCCCTGCGACTTCCCCTCGGCAATCAGATCCCACTTGTTGAGCGCAACAAGAAACGGCCTTCCCGACTTGATAGCCACCCCCGCGACATGAAGATCCTGAAGTGTGGGGGCCTCCGTGCAGTCCATCAGAAGCACGGCGACGTCGGCCGCCTCGATGCTTCGCCGCGCCGCCATCGCGGCAAGCCCCTCCATCCCGGCATCGACATGCCCGCGCCGCCTGAGTCCCGCTGTGTCGACGAACCTCCAGAGCCGCGTGTCCCTCCGCAGCACGCTGTCCACGGAGTCACGGGTCGTCCCCGGCGTCTCGTTCACAAGAGAGCGGTCCTCGCCCAGCAGCCTGTTCAGCAGGGACGACTTGCCAACATTGGGGCGGCCGCAGAGCGCGACGCGGATTTCGTTTTCGGGCCGGGCCTCCGGCGCGGCATCGGCTGGCAGGATTGCCTCCACCGCCGCGCGCAGCTCTCCGATCCCCAGGCCATGCTCCGCGGAGATCGGGATGATGCTGTCGAATCCCAGGCTGTGAAACTCGTGCGAAGCGATCTCATGCTCGGCAGTGTCCAGCTTGTTGACTGCCAGGACGATCGGCCGGCCGGTGGCGCGGAACAGCCGCGCCAGCTCGCCGTCCAGGGGACTGGGACCGGTCCGGCCGTCCACCACAAAGATGAGCACGTCGCTGGATCGGGCCGCCTGCTCAACTCGCTGCCGCACCTGCCTGGCGAGGCCATCCCCCTGGGGGAAGAGGCCTCCGGTGTCCGCGAGGATGACCCGGCGATCCGCCTCCCAGAGACATTCGGCTTCGTTGATATCGCGCGTCATGCCGGGCTCGCGGTGCACGAGCGCGCGGCGCCGCCCGAGAAGCCGGTTGAACAGGGTCGATTTGCCGGCATTGGGGGCTCCGACAATGGCCACCGTGGGAAGCGCCATGAGTGGGCAACCATACCACAGGGACTCCAGGGCAGACCGTAACTCCTGACTGTTGTTGACATTATGGAAAGGACCTCTCTATAATCTGCCCCCGGTTCCATCACGATCGCTTGCGGGAGGCGACGGATGATCAAAGCCGATATCATCAACCAGGTTTCCAAGGCGGCCGACATCACGCGCGTGAAGGCTGTTATCGCCGTGGAGGCAGTCCTGGATGCCATGAAGGAATCGATGCGGCAGGGCAAGCGCATCGAGCTGCGCGGCTTCGGGGTTTTTCAGGTCAAGCCCCGGAAGAAGGGGATCGGACGCAATCCGCGCACGGGCCGCGAGGTCAGGATCCCGCCAGGCCGGACCATCCGCTTCAAGCCAGGGAAGAACTTCAAGGACCTGGTGTAGCTCGGCCAGACCTTCTCAGCGCTCCGGATCCATCTCCAGGACCACTGTCATCCGCTCATCGGGAGAGAGCGTGATGGTGCGCCGCGCCGTCCTGTAGCCCGGCCGCGAGGCTTCGATGGTGTGGGAGCCCGGCTCCAGCCTGATGTCTCCATGCAGGCGCGCCATCGTGGCGCCGCTCGCGAAGAACTCACCATCCAGGTAGACCGACGCGTCGGGCGGTGTCACACGCACCTTGATATACCCCGGTGCGTCCACCGGGGCGGCAACTGAGTCGTCGTCGCCCGGGCTCTCCTCCTGCTCCTGCTCCGGGTAGGCGTCCGGCTGGATCGTCACGGAGTCATGGGGCTCGGACGGGCCGCGCTCCAGGTCCGCGTTGAATCGGAGCACCACTCCTTCGGGAACGCGCACCGATCGCGTCATGGTGCGGTACCCCGCGTGTCTGAACTCGATCGTGTGCCGGCCCGGCTTCACGGACAGGTAGGATGGAAAGCCGTCGAAGTTGTCGGCGATGCCGACATACTCGCCGTCCAGGTACACGCTGGCCTTCCCTGGTGAGATGTCGGTGTCGGCCCAGCCCACGTCAGGCGGGTAGCTCGGATAGGTGGAATAGACGGCCGGTGCGTAGGCGGGCCATGGGTATCCCCAGGAACCATAGCCGCCGTAGCCATACCCACCGTAGCCATACCCACCGTACCCCCACCAGCCCGGCCCATAGCCGAACGAGAAGCCGTACCTGGGGTAACCACATGAGTAGTGGCCGGCCTGGGCGGTCGTGACGCTGGCGGCGAGAAGAAAGACTGACGCGGCAATCGCGATCCAGGCGCGTTTCATAGCGGCACCTCTGATCCCTACCGTAGCAGGTTTCCGCCTGGACCGCTCCACGAAAGTTCCCTTGAGCGGGACCGTCTGCCTTCCTATACTCGGATCCCTCCATGAGCGACGCCGCCCAGCCTTCCGACTCGACGCCGCCGACAACCGCACCGCGACGCCGCGAGCGGGTCGGGCTGCACATCTTCCTGCTGGGCCTGACCATGGTGACCACGACGCTGGCTGGCGCCGGCCTCGCCGACGGCCCGGCGGCGGCGGGCTGGATCGGTCAGGTTCTGGCAGGCCTCCCCTACTCGCTCATGGTGTTGTCGATCCTGGGAGCGCACGAGATGGGCCACTACCTGACCTGCCGGCACTACGGTGTGGACGCGTCTCCGCCCTTCTTCCTGCCGGGGCCTCCCATCCTGGTGGGCACGTTCGGCGCCTTCATCCGCCTGCGGGAGCCGATGAAGAACCGCAAGGTCCTGTTCGATGTCGGGGTCGCCGGTCCTCTGGCAGGCTTCGTGGTGATGCTGCCGATCCTGGCCTGGTCGGCGGCCACAGCCGAGATCGGCAGGCTGGATGCACCTGGCTACCTGGAGTTTGGCGAGCCACTGCTGATGCAGCTGATGATGTGGCTCTTCGGCAGGCAGGTGAGTGATGGGGAAACCCTGCTGCTCAATCCCGCGATGATGGCGGCCTGGGTCGGCTGCCTGGCGACGGCGCTGAACCTGATTCCCGTGGGTCAGCTCGATGGAGGTCATCTCGCCTACGCGGTGTCGAGCCGATTCCACAGGGTCGTCGCCCCCGCCGCGCTGGTCCTGTTCTGCCTGGCCGGCGTGTTCATCTTTCCCGGCTACTTGATCTTCGGCATGGTGCTGGTCTTCACCGGCACCCGGCATCCTCCGGTGGTGAACGAGAGCGGCGGCATCGGGCCCGCGCGCGTGGTGATCGCCTGGATTGCCTTGATCATCCTCCTGCTCTGCTTCGTGCCTGGTCCCGTGCGCGTGGGGACGCTCACCGCCGTCTGAGCTGGGGGCACAACACGTCCAGCCGCGTTGCTTCCTGGAGCAACTCGACTTCAATCGTGCCATCCCTGTCCGTGCGGCAGACGTGGACCTGCGCGCCGGCGAGTCTCTGCAGCACTTCGGGATGAGGATGCCCGAAATGATTACGCCGGCCACACGAGATCGCCGCGAGCCGCGGACGCACCTGCGCGAGGAATTCCGGCCCCGTGCTGCCGCGGCTGCCGTGGTGTCCCACCTTGAGCAGATCCGCCCGCAGCGCCGCGCCCCCCACCGCCGTCTCGGCCGCGCGCCCGGCGTCGGCCATGAAGAGCGCGGCGCGCCCCCCTGAGCCGGCGCGCAGGACCAGCGACGATTCGTTCTCCGAGGATGATGGCGGCCATCCTGCCGGGGGATGGAGGATCGCGATGCGCGCCCCGCGCAGGCATGCGTCGTCTCCCGCCCGGAGCTCGCGCATCCGGGACCCCGCGCGCCGCACGGCGTCGCGCAGCCGATCGTATGAGGCCGAGCCGGCCCGGCGCTCCCATCCCCGGGGCACCCAGACCTCCGAGGGGCGGAACGCCCCCACCACGGCAGCAGCCCCGCCGATGTGATCGGCGTCGTCGTGGGTGAGCACGACGTGCGTCAGGCGTGCGATGCCCCGGCTCCACAAAGCAGGAGCCACGATGCGCTCGCCCACGTCGAACCGGCCGCTCGCCTGACCCCCGGCATCGATCAGGATCCGATCACCGCCCGGGGTCTCGATCAGCGCCGCGTCACCCTGGCCGACGTCGAGGATCGCAACCCTCAATCCCGCGGGAGGCCTGCGGGAGTCGATCGGCGCCATGATCCAGATCCCGCCCGCCGCGAGGCCTGCCAGGATGGCGGCCCGCAGCCTCCGCCGCCCGGCGCCGGCGCCGCTTGCAAGCAAGGCCAGCGCTGTGACGTAGAGGCACACGCCAGCCGGAGATGGATCGGCCCGGCGATAGCTCAGCCAGCCGGCCAGATCGACGAAGCGGGCCGCGGCGAAGATCCCGTCCACCAGCAGGTGCGCGCCGGCGGCCGCCAGCCGCGCCGCCGTCTCACTCACGATCGACAGTGCCAGCGTCGCGAGTGTCATGATGAAGGCAGCCGCGCCGAGTGGCCCGGCGAGCATGTTGGAGACGATCGCCCCGGGGGCGACGCGGTGAAACAGGATGGCGCCGTGAGGCAGAGTGACCAGCCAGGCCACCACGGGCGTCACGATCAGCGCGCGTGCCCACACGGGAGCGGCTTTGAGGGCCCGGCCGGCGGGCGGGGCCAGCAGGATCAGCCCGAGCGTCGCCACGAAGGTGAGTTGACAGCCGGCCTCCCGCAGCGCGCCCGGGTCGGGCACCAGAATGATCAGCGCGGACAGGCACAGCGTCAGAAGAGGATCGGGATGCCGCCCGAGAGCCCGGCCGGTGAGCCAGGCGGCCGCCATGGTGACCGCGCGGCGTACCGAGGGCTCCTCGCGGTTGAGCATCAGGTAGAGGATCAGCACAGGGATGCAGGCCAGCGCGACGCCGCGCGCGGGCGCGCCGCATACCCGGGCGACGAGCAGCAGAGCTCCGGCGAGCACGGCGACGTTGAAGCCCGACACGGCGAGCAGGTGCGACAGCCCGGCTGCGCGCAAGGCATCGAGATCGCGCGCGCCGATGCCGTCGCGCTCACCCAGCAGCAGCGCGCGACAGACTTCGCGCGCCCGATCTCCATCGCCGTTTGAGGCAAAGGCGCGCTCGAGCCGCCCGGACAGATCGGCTCTGAGAGCATCCACGGCGCGCAGGATGTGCAGACGGATGCCGGGGTGCGGGAGTGCACGCCCGCTCATCAGCCGCGCCGACTTGACCATGCCGATCGGCGGCTTCGTGCGCGTTCCCGTGGCAGGCCCGGAAGAGCTCTGGATGCGCGCGAAGGCGCGCACCTGGTCGCCTCGCGCCGGGCAGTCCACGGCACGCGCCTCGGCAAGCGGCACGCGCAGCATGACGTCTCCCCTGACCGGCACCTCCATCCGGCCGATGCGCATGCGGCGGCAGGCCACCAGCAGTTCGATCCGTGCGGCATCATCCAGACTCTGCGCACGCAGCGTGCAGGAGCGGATGGTCCCATCCACCTCGACCCCTTCCCGGATACGATCAGGATGGCGCTCGAGCCAGCCGCCAATCGACAAGGGATCGGGCCGCGTGACCCAGGAGCCGGCCAGGCCGCCGGCAGACAGGAAGCCGGCTGCCGCCAGAACGGCGGGACAGGCGAGCCCGCAACGTCTCTTGATGGTCAAAAGCAGGCAGCCCGACAGCAGTACCAGCGCGCAGGCGGCCCAGGCGTCAGGAGAGAGGGCCCCGGCCGGACAGAGGAGACCGGCGATCCAGCAGGCGGCGCACACCAACAGTGGATGCCGCTGCATGACACCACTCCGCCGCGGCAGCCTTCCTCAAGGCGGGCGAAACTTAGCGGGCCGTCCCCTGCCGGTCAACCGCCCAGGAGCGGGACCTCGTGCGCGCGGCGCACCTTCTCGCAGGTCAGCGCGCGTACTGTCTTTTCCCATGCGGCTTCATGCATGCGCGCGCGCAAGGGATGCAGCTCGTCAGCCGCTTCTTCCCGGCAGCGCGCCACCATCACGGGATCGGAAGCCTCCACCAGTCCTGCCAGGAGCCTCCGATCCAGATCCATCAGCCTGAGTCTGTAGGCGGCCTGATCGATCGTGCCGGCCGCAGCCTCGATCTCCTGAAGACTCCCGGCCACCCGATCGATGAGCTCCCCCACCCCGTTCCATCCTCCGGCGCGCGCGCGCAGGGCGGCGCGCCGCAGCGCCGCAGATCCCTCAGCATGGGCGGGCGGCGCGGAGAGGGGCGCCGGAGCCATCGATCTCAGATGGGCTTCGAAGCGGGCCTCCACGGCCGCGCGGCAGGCAGACAGCCGCCGGATCCGGCGCCTCGTTCCCGCCGGATGCCGGCCGGTCCCCAGGGCGTCGATCTCATCGAGCACCATCCAGAGCGGCACCGCCTGCCGCCACCAGCGGTCGAGGATCTGCCAGTCCGCCGGCGTGAGCGGCATTGCTCTTCCGGTGAGCCGCGCCAGACGCTGTTCTACACTGCTCGCGTACACTTCCTGAAGCACAGCCGGGAGCTGCTCGTGGAATCCACGGACGCACGACGTGAGGATCCTCCACGTCCTGGCGAATGCGTCAGGCCCCTCGCCGATGGCGTCCGGCACGTCGTCTCCTGCTGCCAGCTCCCCTCCCGGAGGCCCGAACTCGCTGAGCAGCCTGCAGCGTGGCAGCGCCCGTGGAGCCACGCGGGCCACCCAGTCTCGGTGAGCCGATTCCATCACCAGCACGAAATCGGCGCGATCAAGCAGCTCCGCAGTCGCCTGGCATGCCCGGTGTCCCGACAGATCCAGACCCTGCCGCGCCGCCAGCTCCGCGGCTTCGGAGACCACGCCGGCGCCTTCGCTCGCCATGATCCCTGCCGAGAGGACCATCATGTCGTCGCGCCGATCCAGCGCCGCCTGATGGCGCAGCATCGCGGCGGCGGCCGGACTGCGGTGCATGTTGGCGCTGCAGAGAAAAAGGATGGTCACGCGTCGCGGTTTTTCTCGTGGATCAGCCGGAGCCCTTCCAGCGTCAGGTGGTCCTCGATCGAATCGACGCCTTCCAGCTCGGCCGCCAGCACGCGGGCGAGCCCCCCGGTCGCCAGCACGCGTGGCGATCCTTCCATCTCCTGCCGCAGCAGGCGCAGGACTCCGTTGATCATCGCCGCGTAGCCGTGGTAGAGACCCGACTGGATGCTGTGGATGGTGTTGCGACCGATCAGGCGCGGAGGCTTGCGCACTTCGACCCGGGGCAGGCGCGCCGTGCGCATGAAGAGACTGTCCGCCGAGATCTGCAGCCCGGGCACGATGATCCCCCCGAGATACTCTGCCTTGGCCGAGATGGCGTCGAATGTCGTCGCCGTGCCGAAGTCCACGACTATAGCGGCGCCACCCACCTTGGCGAACGCCGCCACGCTGTTGACGATCCGGTCGGCGCCCACATCGAGCGGGTTCTCGTAGAGGATCCTGATCCCGGTCTTGATCCCTGGCCCCACCTGAAGCGGCTCGATCCCGAAGAACTGCTGGATCATCTCCGCGAGCGTGCCGGTGAGCGGCGGCACCACGGATGACAGGATCGCCGCGTCGACCTGCGCGGGCTGGAATCCTCTCAGGGACAGCAGGCCGACCACTTCGACGGCCCATTCGTCCGCCGTGCGCGACGCGCGGGTGGAGAGCCGCCAGTCGGCGCGCAGGAGACTTCCCTCGTACAGCCCGAAGACCGTGTGCGAGTTGCCGGCGTCCACGACAAGAAGCATCTCAGATGTCCTCCAGCCGTCCCACCTCACCGAAGCGTACCGCGGTCAGCCCGCCATCCTCGCGGCGCACCTTGAGGGCGCCATCCGCGCCGATCCCCGCCGTGACGCCGCTCCAGGATCCGGCCGCGTCGCGCACGCGCACGCGGCGTCCGGCAAGGTCCGGGCAGCGCGCCGCATACGCTGCAGTGATGCCCGCGCCGCCGTCGTGGACCCAGACGTTATACCACTCGTCGAGCGCCGTCACGAGCCGCGCGGCGGCCTCTGCGCGGTCCAGGGCGCGGCCGGCCAGCAGGTGCAGGGAGGTGGCCGTGCCGTGCAGCTCCTCCGGGAAGTCCTCCCGTCGCTGGTTCACGTTGAGACCGATTCCCAGGACGATATCCCGGATCGCCTCCTGGCTTGCCCGCGACTCCGGGAGGATCCCCGCAAGCTTCGCGCCGCCGGCCATGACGTCGTTGGGCCATTTCAGGTGAATCGCCTTGTCGTCGCCGAGCAGGGCCGCGGCCGCCTGGCGGCAGGCCACTGCCGCCATCAGTCCGGCGAGCGGGGCCTGATCCGGAGGGGCGTCGGGTCTCAGGATGACCGAGAGGTAGAGGCCGAGTCGATCCGCGGAGTGCCAGGCCCGCCCGCCGCGACCGCGGCCGGCGGCCTGCTGATCGGCGATCACGACGGTCCCGTGGGGCTCCCCCGAGGCGGCCAGATCGCGGGCGCGATCGCTGGTCGAGCCCAGACTGGGGTGGAACTCGATGCGTCCACCCAGGGCGTCGCCGGCCCTCCCCTTCAGAGCGGCTCGCAGCCTCTCGATCGCGAACGGCTCGGGAGGCTGGCTCACGGCGCGGAGGGCGCGGGGCTCAGCGTCATGGAAACATCCACGCTGCGCGCCGAGTGCGTCAGCGCCCCCAGCGAGATCCGGGTCACTCCCGTTTCGGCATAGGCGCGCAGATTCTCCAGCGTGATCCCTCCTGAAGCCTCGAGGCTGACTCGTCCGGCGGCCATCACCACCGCCGCGCGCACCATCTCTGGCGGCATGTTGTCCAGCAGGACGATGTCGGCTCCGGCGTCGATCGCCTCGGTGAGATCCTCGAGCCGCTCGATCTCCACTTCGATCGGCGCCGCCGCTCCCACCCGCGCGCGCGCCCGCCCCACGGCCCCGGAAAGGCTGCCCGCCATCGTGAGATGGTTGTCCTTGATCAGGACGGCATCGAACAGCCCGAACCGGTGGTTGCAGGCGCCCCCGGCCGCAACGGCCTGTTTTTCCAGCAGGCGGAGGCCGGGTGTCGTCTTGCGCGTGTCGTAGATGAGGGCCCCGGTTCCGGCCACGGCATCCACGCAGCGGTGCGCCTGCGTGGCGATGCCGCTGAGCTTCGCCAGGAAATTCAGCGCCGTGCGCTCCGCCGAGAGCAGAGCCGCCGCCCGTCCGCGCACGCGCAGGAGAATGTCTCCCGCGGAGGCTCTGCTTCCATCGGCGAGAGCCTCGACCACGCGCACGTCCGGGTCCAGCTGGCGGAAGGCCAGCGCGCAGGGCTGCGCCCCGGCCACCACGAGCGGCTCGCCGGCGGTGATCGATGCCTCGGCGATCGCCCCCGGATCGATGACAGACTCGCAGGTCAGATCTCCCGGGCCGAGATCCTCCATGAGCGCCTCGCGGACCAGCCGCGCCACGAGCTGGCCCGGCAGCGCGGCAACCATGACCTCAGCCCGCAAGCTGGTCGAGGACCGACTTCAGCTTGTCCAGCTTGTCCGCGACTTCGTGATGCGCCCGTGTGGCCTTCTCCTTCGCCTCGGGCTTCGCGCGGGCGAGGAAGTCCGCGTTGGCCAGCTTGGCGGCATGCCCGTCGAGCTCCTTGCGCAGCCGCTGCATCTCGCGGCTGAGACGATCGCGCTCCTTGTCCACATCCAGGTAGCCGGCGACGTGCAACGCCACGGTGCCCGAAGAGGTGACGCCCCGGACGGCGGCGATCCCTTCGGGCAGTGACGCGAGGACGTCCGTGGGGCCCGAGCGGGTGAGCGCCTGGATCGCCGGCAGCAGCCGCTCGAGGTCACGGCGTGCCGCCGCGCCGGCCGGCACGAGCGACAAGGGTATCCCCGGCGCGGACAGTCCCAGAGAGGCCTTGAGGTTGCGCGCCACGGAGACCGTTTCCATCAGCACCGCCAATGCGCGCTCGGCCTCGGCATCCTCCCACGCCGGCTCGGGCGCCGGCCATGGGGCCTGCGCCACGAGGCGGGCGCGGCCGGCGGGCTGCGGGATCTGCGCGTGGAGCTCTTCGGTCAGGAAGGGCATCATCGGATGCAGCAGCCTCACGAGCCGATCCAGCACATGACCCAGCACGATACGCGAGCCCCCCGCCGGGCCGCCGCTGCGGGCCTCGTCCGCGAAGAGCTCGGGCTTGATGAGCTCGAGGTACCAGTCGCACAGCTCGTGCCAGGCGAACTGATAGATCGCCGATGACGCGGCATCGAACCGGTACTGCTCGAGCGCCGTGGTGACCTCCGCGGCCAGCCGCGAGGAGCGGCTCAGGATCCAGCGATCCGCCAGCGAGAGTGAATCTTTCGAAGGCAGGTCCGGCAGCGGTCCGCCAGGCAGGTGTGGCTTTGCGAACCGCACCGCATTCCAGATCTTGTTGGCGAAAGCGCGGCTGCCGTCCAGCCTTCCGGGGGCCAGCGCGATGTCGGCGCCGGGAGCCGACATGGATGTGCAGGTGAACCGGACCGCGTCGGTGCCGTATTTCGCCATCAGGTCGAACAGGTCCACCGCGTTACCGCGCATCTTGCTCATCTTCTGGCCGTGTTCGTCGCGGACGAGACCGTTGTAAAGGACAGTCGGAAAGGGCACGTCCCCCATGAATCGCATGCCGAGCATGATCATCCGCGCCACCCAGAAGAAGATGATATCGTAGCCGGTTACGAGGACCGAGTTGGGATAGTAGCGGCGCAGCTCCTCGGTGCGCTGCGGCCAGCCCATCGTCGAGAAGGCCCACAGACCCGAGGAGAACCATGTGTCCAGGATGTCGGGGTCCTGCACCAGCGAGCCCGAGCCGCACTGCCTGCACGAGGCGGGATCCTCGCGCAGCACGAGCGTGGTGTTGCACGCCGTGCAGTACCAGGCAGGGATCCGGTGTCCCCACCACAACTGGCGCGAGATGCACCAGTCCCTGATGTTGCGCATCCACTCGGAGTAGGTCTTGCGCCACATGTCGGGCACGAAGGCAATCCGGCCGCTCTCCACGGCCTCCAGCGCCGGCGCCGCCAGTGGCGCGATCCTGACGAACCACTGCAGTGAGATCAGCGGCTCCACGATCGTGTCGCATCGCTGGCATCTTCCCAGCGACAGCGTGTGGTCCTTTTCCTCGCGGAGGAGACCCTCTTCCCGGAGGCGCTCCAGGAGGCGGGCGCGGCACTCGAACCGATCCATCCCCGCATAGGGCCCCGCGGCTTCGTTCATCCGGGCCTGCTCGTCCATCACCGCGATCGGCTCGAGGCCCAGACGGCGCCCGGCCATGAAGTCATTGGGATCGTGCGCCGGGGTCACCTTCACCGCGCCGGTGCCATAGGCAGGATCCACGAACGCATCGGCCACGACGTCAATCCTGCGTCCCAGCACGGGAAGGATCGCCTTGCGCCCGACCAGCGGCTTGTAGAGCGCGTCGTCGGGGTGCACCGCGACCGCCACGTCCCCAAGGATCGTCTCGGGCCGCGTGGTGGCGACGAGAATCTCACCGCCGCCTTCGAGCGGGTACGCGACCGTCCAGATCTTCCCCTGGGTCTCCTTGTGGACCACCTCGAGATCGGAGACGGCCGTGCGGCAGCGGGGACACCAGTTGATCAAGTACCGATCGCGGTAGATCAGGCCGTCCTCGTAGAGGCTGACGAACACCTCGCGCACGGCCGCGGAGAGCCCGGGGTCCATGGTGAACCGCTCGCGCGACCAGTCGCACGAGGCGCCCAGCTGACGCAGCTGAGCGGCGATCTCGCCGCCGTACTTCTCCTTCCAGGCCCAGGCTTTCTCGATGAAGCGCTCGCGGCCCAGCTCCTGGCGTGTGACGCCCTCTTTCTCCAGCTCGCGCTCGATCATGACGTGGGTGCCGATGCTGGCGTGATCGCTGCCGGGAAGCCACAGCACATCGTGCCCGCTCATCCGCTTCCAGCGGGCCAGGAGGTCCTGTAGGGTGTTGTTGAGTCCGTGGCCCACGTGGAGCCGCCCCGTGATGTTGGGCGGAGGGATGACCATGCAAAAGGGGGGCTTCCCGGAGGAGGGATTGGCGCGGAAGGCGCCCGATTCATCCCAGGCTTCGCGCCAACGCCCCTCGATCCGTCCTGGATCGAATGCCTTGTCCATCGTCGTGCCGCACTCCAGAGACAGTCAGATCGGTAGCGGAATCTAGCACGATGAACGCTCTGGCAGGCAGTCCGAGCGGCTCGACGCCGCAAGGACTGCAGTCCCCTTCCCCTTGGGGGCTGGTTCGGAGCAGAGCCGCGTAACGAGGTAAGACCGGCAAGGTACTCTTCCCTCGCGGTCTCTCGGACCGCGCGCGGGTGGCGCCCCGGGGGCGCCCGCGAGAGCGAAGCGGGGCGAGCCGCGCGGAGCGGCGAGCAGCCGCATCCCCGAGGGAAGAGTACCTTGCAGGCTCAAGCCCGCATTTCTCGCCAGGTCCCTACTGCGACCGCGGGTCTGCGAGCCCTGCCGGGCGTCCTCGCCGCTCGGCATGACAGGCATCTGCGCGGTCTCGCGACGAAACCTGGGGAGAAAAGCGGGCTGGAAGAGCGCTGCGATGACTCCGGCGGGGTTAGTTAGCCGCTTCCTCCAGCTCACGGATGCGGCGACGGACAAGCGACTCCGCCAGGTCGGGGATCACCTCCCAGGCCACCTCGCGGGCCACCTTCTCCGCGATCGGGGCGATGATCTCGCGCGCCGCCTGCCCGATCGTCTCATGTACGTGCCGGCCCAGCGGCGTGGCACCGCCGGCCGGCTGCGCCATCGCCTCCTCGGTGAGGCGGCGTACCGTCTCGGGAGCCAGGGCCGCCAGGGTCTGCCTCACGAGGCGCTCGAAGGCCTCCTGCTGCTGGGGTCCCCAGCCGGCCATGGGCGCGGAGGCCTGCTGGGCCTGCGGCGACCCCTTCCCGGCGTGTGCCTGCGGGACAGCATGAGCTGCCGGGGCTGGCTGCGCGGCCGCGCGGCCCGCGCTGGAAGCCTGCGGCCGCGGCGCTTCGGGCGCCCGCGGTACCGGCGTGCCGGCGGGAACCTGCGCGAAGAGATCGCTGGTTTTCATCCGCACCGTCTGTCCGAGCTGCGCGCCCGTTGCCGCCGCCGGTGCCTCGTGGCGGGGATGTGGTACCTGTTGTGATGCTGACGATGCCGATGCTGACGATGCCGATGCTGACGATGCCGATGCTGACGATGCCCTCGGGGCAGATGGCGCCGGCGCCGGAGGAGGCTCGGCCGGAGCACCGGGGCGGCGCGAGGCGGCCAGCAGCTCCTCGACGCGGGAGACCAGGGCGCGCGACTCGAACGGCTTGGTCAGGTGGCCGGCTGCGCCTGCCTCGGTGGCCCGCTTTTCATCGTAGGGTTCGAATGTCCCGGTGAGCAGCAGCACGGGCATCCATGCCAGCTCGGGAGTGCGCTTGAGCTGGGCGCAGACTTCGTATCCGTTGTGCTCGGGCATGATCACATCGAGCAAGGCGATGTCGGGAACCACCTCTGGAATGCGCTGGAGGGCCTGGGCGCCATTGCTGGCGCAGATCACCTGATACTGCCCTTCGGGGAAAGTCAGCTCGACCACCTTCTGGATCGTGAGGCTGTCATCGGCCAGGAAGATCTTCTTCATGCTGCGCTACTCTCCTTCCGCGGCACCTGCCGCCTGCGTCATGCCGCCGCGGGACGTCCCGGCCCCTGCGGCTCGCATAAGATCATGTCCCTGCACGACGAGCGGCGGCGCCGTCTCGGCCTGCCGCAACGCGTGAACCGTGTCCACGAGGAAGCCGGCCAGCGCCCCTTCCTCCTCAAGCACCACAATCTGTCCTGCAGCCCCGCCCGCGCGCGCCGCGCCCGGCACGAGATGGTCCAGATGGTACACCGGGATCGCCTTGCCGTCGTGGACGATCAGCCCGGCCACATGAGGCCGGGCGCGTCCCACGGGAGTGATCTTGCGGCCCGCCAGCACCTGTCTGGCGGCGCTCAGGGGCACGCCGACCTGCGCCCCTCCTGCCGAAAGCACCAGCAGGTGCGGCACCTTCCCGGCATTTCCGGCCTGGGCCGGCTCCCCGTTGCGCCGGCCTGACCCGGGCCGCAGGCGTGCCGTTGCCGGGCCCGCAGTGTGCATCTTCGTGTCCAGCAACGCTTCCTCCTGGAGTACCAGCCCGACCTGCGATCCGATCCCCGCTGCCTGCCCTGCGAGCCGCTCCGCGAGCGGGGCGCAGGCGAAGGCGCCGCGATACGGGGGAGTGCGCACGGCGAACATATAGCCTGGCAGCGGCAGAATCCTCTCCGGATCCAGAGTGATCGTGGCGAGGGCACGGCCGGCCGACAGCGCCACCTGCGCCCCCGCCAGAACCAGCCGGTGGCGGCCGGCCTGATTGGCGGTGTCAAGACTTGCCGGAAACCCAAGCAGGACGCGCAGATCTGCCTGCCTGAGGCCCGGGGGATCGGGCTCGCCGGGAGCCAGGATTCTCTCCACGGAACCCAGCCGGACGGCGTGAATCGCGCCTGCATCTTCGATCAGGACGAGCCGCATCAGGTCTCCAGAACCGGTGCCGCGCGTCTGACCGTCAGGCGCGCCGTGGCGGGATGCTGGTGCGGACGAAATCTATGATGTCGCGCGTGGTTGCGCCCGGGGTGAACAGCTCGAGCACCCCGAGCTTCTTGAGCTCAGAGATGTCTTCGGGCGGAATTATCCCGCCCCCGAAGACGGCGATATCGGGGGCCCCCTTCTGCTTGAGCAGATCCAGGACCCTTGGAAAGAGGGTCATGTGGGCGCCCGAGAGAATCGACAGGGAGATGGCGTCCACGTCCTCCTGGATGGCGCTGGTGACGACCATCTCCGGAGTCTGATGCAGGCCCGTGTAGATCACCTCGAAGCCGGCGTCGCGCAGGGCGCGCGCGACGATCTTGGCGCCTCGATCGTGTCCGTCGAGGCCCACCTTGCCGACCAGGAGGCGCACGCGGCGCTGCGTCTCGGCTGACGTCACGGCATGCTCCTAGAAGACACTCTGCTCGCGGTACTCGCCGAAGACCCTCTTCATCGTGGAGCAGATCTCCCCCACTGTCGCGTAGGCCTTCACGGCATCCAGGATCAGAGGCATCAGGTTGTCGGACCGAGCGCAGGCCTGCTCCAGGGCCGCCAGGCAGGCGCTCACGCGGGCGCCGTCGCGCCGCAGCTTGAGCTTGCGCAGGCCCTCGAGCTGCTCACCCTCCACGGTCGTGTCGATCTTGAGGATCGGGATGTCGTGATCCTCCTGTGTGGCGTACCGGTTCAGCCCCACGATGGTCTTCTCGCCACCGTCCACCTGCATCTGGTAGCGATACGACGCCTCGGCGATCTCGCGCTGCGGGAAGCCGGCCTCGATGGCCGCGACGATCCCGCCCATCTCGTCGATGCGGCGGATGTAGTCCATCGCCGCGGACTCCATCTTCGTCGTGAGGTCCTCGACGAACCAGGAGCCGGCGAGCGGATCGATGGTGTTGGCAACGCCGCTCTCCTCCGCGATCACCTGCTGGGTGCGCAGCGCGATTGTCACGGCGAGCTCGGACGGGAGTGCCAGCGTTTCATCCATTGAATTGGTGTGCAGTGACTGCGTGCCGCCCATCACGGCCGCGAGCGCCTGGATCGTCACGCGGACGATGTTGTTGTAGGGCTGCTGGGCCGTGAGGCTGCAGCCGGCGGTCTGTACGTGCGTGCGGAGCTTCCAGGAGCGGGGATCCTTCGCGTGGAACCTCTCCTTCATCGTGCGGGCCCAGATCCTGCGGGCGGCTCTCAGCTTGCAGAGCTCCTCGAAGAAATCGTTGTGGGAGTTGAAGAAGAAAGAGAGGCGGGGGGCGAACGCGTCGACATCCTGGCCTGCCTCGATTCCCGACTGCACGTAGCCGATCCCGTCGGCCAGAGTGAAGGCCAGCTCCTGAACCGCCGTCGAGCCCGCTTCCCGGATGTGGTAGCCGCTGATGCTGATCGTGTTCCAGCGCGGAACATGCCGGCTGCAATAGGCGATCATGTCGGTGATGATCCGCAGGCTGGGCCGGGGCGGGTAGATCCACTCTTTCTGAGCGATATATTCCTTGAGGATGTCGTTCTGCACCGTCCCGTCGAGACGATCGGCGGCCACTCCCTGCTTCTCCGCCACGGCGATGTACATCGCCAGCAGCACGGCGGCCGGCGAATTGATCGTCATCGAGGTGGAGACTCTGCCCAGCGGGATCGCCTCGAACAGCGTCTCCATGTCGGCCAGTGAATCGACCGCGACCCCCTCGCGGCCGACTTCTCCCTCCGCCATGGGATCGTCCGAGTCGCGTCCCATGAGGGTGGGCAGATCGAAGGCCACCGAGAGGCCGGTCTGTCCCTGCCCGAGCAGGTAGCGGAACCGCTCGTTGGTGTGGCGCGCGGTGCCGAAGCCGGCGAACTGGCGCATCGTCCAGAGCCTGCCGCGGTACATCGTGGGGTGGACGCCGCGCGTGTAGGGATACTCACCGGGCAGCCCCAGCTGCGTCGCGGGATCGAACCCTTCGAGATCCTCTGGTGTGGCGAGCCGCTTGATCGGAAAGTCCGACACCGTGGTGAAGGGGCCTGGCCGCTCGGGACTCTTCTTGAGGGCCGGCTCCAGCGTCTCTTCGACCCAGCGCTGCCGGCCGCTGACCCGGGTCCTGGTGGAATGCGACATGAATCTCTCCTGCGCTGCCGTCAGCCCCTCAGGATCTGTCCTGAGATGACGAGCCGCTGAACTTCCGACGTTCCCTCGTACAGCTCGCAGATCCGCGCATCGCGGAAGTAGCGCTCGACGGGATACTCGTTGATGTACCCGTAGCCTCCGAAGATCTGCACGGCCTTGTAGGCGACCTTGTTGGCCACCTCGGAAGCGTACAGCTTGGCCATGGATGCCTCCAGCGTGTAGCGCTCCTGAGTGTCCTTGACCCGCGCCGCCCGGTAGGTGAGCAGCCTCGCGGCGTCGATCTCCGTGGCCATGTCGGCCAGGTAGAACTGGATTGCCTGATGCTGCGAGATGGGGACTCCGAACTGCTTGCGCTCCCTGGCGTAGCGCACGGCCTCGTCGAAGGCGCCCTGCGCGATCCCCAGCGCCTGGGCCGCGATCCCGATGCGCCCGCCATCGAGCGTGTGCAGGGCGATCTTGAACCCCTGATCCACCTCCCCGAGCAGGTTCTCAGCGGGGACGGCGCAGTTCTCGAAGACGATCTCCACCGACCCGGACGAGGTGATCCCCATCTTGGTCTCCGACTTTCCCTTCGAGCAGCCCTGGCTGTTCTTGACGTCCACGATGAAGGCCGAGATCCCCTTGGACGAGGGTGCCGCGGGATCGGTCTTGGCGTAGACGATGCCTGCGTCCGCAGCCAGCCCGTTGGTGACGAACACCTTGCTGCCGTTGAGAATCCACCGGTCCTTCTCGCGCCGCGCGCTCGTGCGCAGCGACCCGGCATCGGAGCCGGCGTCCGGCTCCGTGAGGCAGTAGCAGCCGAGCTTCTCGCCGCGGGCGAACGGCGCCAGCCACTTCTTTTTCTGCTCGGGGGTGCCGAACTTCGAGATCGGATGGCAGTAGAGGGAGTTGTTCACGGAGAGGATGACGCCCAGCGAGGCATCCACGCGGGAGATCTCCTCGATCACCAGGACATACGCGAGGCTGTCCATCGCCGAGCCCCCCCACTCCTCGGGAACCATCACGCCCGTGAGCCCGAGCTGCGCGGCCTTGTGGAACTCCGGGAGCGGGAACTGGCGCGAGCGATCGTAGGCGGCGGCCTTGGGGCGGATCTCCGACTCGGCGAAGGCGCGCACATTGTCGCGCAGCATCCGGTGTTCTTCGTCCAGCTCCATGTCCATCGCGTGATGCTCCCGGGCGGCCGGAATCTGTATAAGTATTTGCAGCACTGACAGATACGCCGCATGCTACCAGCGTCCCGAAAGCGCTGTCAAGACGCCTGATTCCGGGCTGCGGCGACGCTTCGGGCTCCCCGCTTCTACTCTTCAGGTTCTATGAGTCCCAGGTTCCCGTCGCGGCGCCGGTACATGATGCTGATCCGCTGCGACCGGGCGTCCCGGTAGACGAGGAACTCGCGCTCCGACTGGGTGAACTCCAGCGCCGCATCCTCCGCCGACATCGGCTTCATCCGATGGTCGTTTGTGCGGATGATGCGTGGAGTGGCGCCGGAGCCGGCAGGCTGGGGGGACGGCGGCACCTCGTCGGGCGGCTCAGCGGCGACGTCATGGGCGGAGGGGGCGTGTTTGCGCCGCGTGGTGACCTTGTCCTTGGCGCGGCGGGCCTGCTTTTCGATTTTGTCTATCGCGTTGCCGATCGAGGCGTACATGTCCCCCGTCTCCTCGATCCCGGTGAACTTCTGATGGCGCGCCTTGACGACGATCTCGGCGACATGCCGGTGCTTCTCGACGTGGAGAATCACGTGCGTCTCGATGATCTCATCGATCAATCGGCTCAGCTTGGACAGCTTGTCGCTCGTGAATTCGCGCAGGGCAGGAGTGATGTCGATATTGCGGCCGGTGATGCCCAGAATCATCGAAGCCTCCGGGGAAGCGCCGTCATCAGTCGAAGGAGCCCTTGCGATCCGATGAAGAGAGGATTCTGAGCTCGCCGCGGTATTTCGCGACGGTCCGGCGGGCGACCTTCACGCCGTGGGTCTCCTCGAGGATCTTCACGATGGCGGCGTCGGAGAGCGGGCGCTCGCCGTCCTCCCGCTCCACGATCTCGCGGATCCTCTGCTTGACGCTCAGGGACGACACTTCGCCGCCTCCGGAGTCGGGCACCGAGGCGTGGAAGAAGTACCGCATCTCGAAGATTCCGCGCGGTGTGTACATGTACTTGCTGCGGACGACGCGGCTCACGGTCGACTCGTGCATCTGGATGTCGTCGGCGACGTCGCGCAGGCGCAGCGGGCGCATGCGCTGGATTCCGTGGTCGAGGAACTCTCTCTGATGCTTCACCAGGCTGATCGCGACCTTCATGATGGTGCGCTGCCGTTCGTCGAGGCTCTTGATCAGCCGCACGGCCGAGCGCAGCTTCTCGCGCACGAACTCGCGCGCCTCACGGTCGGGCTCCGAGGCGCCACGATCGAGCATGCGGCGGTAGGTTCTGCTGATGCGCAGGCGTGGCAGCCCGTCCTCGTTGAGGACAACGCGGTACTCACCGGTGTCGTCCCTGACGACATAGACATCCGGCGTGACGTACTCGGAGCGTTGGACGTTGTACTTGAGGCCGGGGGACGGGTCGAGAGCGCGGATGATCTCCACGTCGGTCTGCACATCGGTGAGGGACGCTCCCAGCCGGGTGGCGATCTCCTGGTGCTTGTGCGCCTGCAGGAGGGGCAGGTGGTCGATGATGATCCTCTCGGCGAGCGTGCTGTCGACTTCCAGATGCCGCAGCTGCAGCAACAGGCACTCGCTGAGATCCCGGGCGGCCACGCCGGGTGGGTCGAAGCTCTGCACCAAGGCGAGAGCTCCGGCCACCTCGGCCTCGCTGTAGGCCGCGTCGCCTCCCATGGGGCGGATCTCCTCCATGGTGGCGTCCAGGTAACCCGTCGCGCTCAGGTTGCCGATGATCGCCTCGGCGATCTCCCGGGCACGTTCGTCGCACGGGTTCATCTCGAGCTGCCAGGTCAGATGGTCGGTGAGGTTTTCCTGGCGTGTGAGCGTCGCCTCGAACGACGGTGCGTCAATCGGCTCTCCGGCGCCGCGCGGCTCATATCCCCGCTGCAGGTAGTCGCGCCAGAAAGCATCGTAATCGTCCTCGTCACCGGTTCCGCGCTCGCTGATCGTCGAGCTTTCCGTGACCGAGGTCGGGGTGGGCTGGCTCTCGAGCTGCTCGGGCGCCATCGGCTCGAGCCCCTCCTCGAGAACGGGATTCTGCTCGAGCTCCTGGTTGATCTCGTTGGAGAGCTCGAGGCGCGACATCTGGAGCAGCTTGATGGCCTGCTGCAGCGACGGCGTCATGATGAGCCGCTGGCTCATCCGCATGTTCAGCCGTTGCTCGAGTGCCATGTCGCGCGTGCCCTCTGACTTGCTCGATCACCTCAGGGTGAACTGCTCTCCGAGATACACGTCCCTCACCCTCGGGTCCACAGCGAGGGCCTCCGGAGTTCCAGACTGGAAGATGGTTCCATCGTGAATAATGTACGCGCGGTCGGTGATTTGTAAAGTCTCGCGCACGTTGTGGTCGGTGATCAGGATTCCAAGCTCGCGCTTCCTGAGTCCGGCGATCACCTGCTGCAGATCGAAGCGCGCCTTGGGGTCTATGCCGGCGAACGGCTCATCGAGCAGAATGAACGATGGGCTGGTGGTCAGCGCGCGGGCGATCTCCAGCCGGCGGCGCTCCCCACCCGACAGCGTGGCGGCCTTCTGCCGCGCCAGCGACGCGATGCCGAACTCCGACAGCAGGGCAGAGGCGCGCTCGTGACTCTCCTCGGCGCGCAGCCCGACTGTCTCGAGGATCGCCAGCAGGTTGTCCTCCACGGACATCTTCCGGAAGACGGACGGCTCCTGCGGCAGGTACCCGATGCCCCGGCGTGCCCGCTGCGACATCGGCAGCGAGGTGATCTCTTCGCCGTTGAGCAGGACGCGGCCGCGATCGGGAGACACCAGCCCCAGGACGCACGCGAAGGTGGTGGTCTTGCCGGCGCCGTTGGGCCCCAGCAGCCCGACCACCTCGCCTCCATGTATCTCGATGGAGACATCGCGCACGACCTGCCTGCCGCGGTAGGTCTTGCAGAGCGCTTCAGTTGCGAGAGTCTGTGCCAGGGGCGGAGGCTCCTTTCTGACGGGGCGGCAGGGTGATCCATGTGCGGCCTCCCTGCTCCGATTCCACCAGGATCCTATCACCCGACCGATCCATGGTCAGGGTCCGTCCCCGCACCACCTGCCGCGCGGTCTCATCCTGGATGGTCGCCTCACGTCCGACGCCTCGCAGGACGAGCCGATCCTGCGTGAGATCGATCTCGAGCCGATCACCCCGGCCGATCCTCCCGGCATCGCGCACCTCCACGGAGCCTTCGGCTTCCATCCGGTCCGCCGGGCCTTCTCCCGCCGGCAGGAACACCGTGAACTTCTCTCCTGAGACGCGCATCCGGGCCAGCGACCCCGCCACGTTGCCCGTGTAGATCACTCGGTTGTCGAGGCGCTCCCATAGCATCGCCGCGGCCGTCAGGTTGATGATCTCTTCGGACGGATTGGCCGGGGCAGGCTGGCCTTCCGCGCGGGGCATCCTGAATGTGCTGATGATCTCGTTGTGGGCGCGCAGAGTCCCCTTGATCTCGTCCAGCTCGATGGAGGCCGCTTCCAGTCGGTTTTCTCCCTGCCAGAGCCGCACGCGATCCTCGTAGCGGGCCACGCGTCCATCATGCGACAAGGTCAGGCTTCCCGCCATGGCATGGATCGTTTCGTTGCTCTTGAAGAACGGCAGCGAGCCGTCCGCGGCGGCAGGGTCCGGCTCGAAGCTGGCCCGCACCCCTCCCTTTGCCGCCAGAGTCTTGCGCTTGCGATCGGCCTCGATCCGCTGAGCTTCGATCGTGCGGCCGCGCCAGGAAGCGCTGGCAGGCGCCTCCGGATCCCCCGCCACGATGATGGTGTCGGAAGCCGAATCGAGCCAGGTCCGGCTGCCGTCGCTGCGCATCTCCTGATCGGACATGTGGATCGCACCCTCCCCCTCCAGCTTGAGCAGCGTGCCCAGCTGGGGATCGAAGAGGGCATCCAGCTTCTGACTGTCCAGCGAAAAGCCCCGCTGGCCTCCGGGGGCCCCCGCGCGCTGGAGGCTGACATCTCCTTCCGCGTGCGCCTTCGTGATCGCGCCGCTGTCCAGGTCGAACTGCAGCATGCGGGCGGCGATGCTTGACGGGATGACTGTGGACTCCGGCGCGTTGCCCGCGGTGAGGTTCGCATCGCCGCTGATCTCCAGCGATACCGGCTCGCCACTTTCGTCGAATGCCAGGACCAGCCGCTCGCCGCGCAGCGTGCGGCCTCCTTCGAGCGAAAGCAGCCGGGCCAGCGGAGAATCCTGGCCACGCACGGTGAGCGGGCGGGGTGATTCGATGAGGAAACCGGCGTCCGCCTCGAGGCGCTGCAGTGCCCCATCGGGGCCGAACTGTGCCGTCATCAGGGCGCCACCCAAGAGTTCTCCGCGCTCGGCGCGCGTGGTGCATTGCCTCAGCTCCAGGCGATCGGCGCGGGTGTCGTAGGTCGCGCTGGACGCAGCCACGCGGCCCTGGCCCAGCCGGCCCATCGGCACGGTGGCGGTGACATCCCGATCCAGCGAGAGCAGGCCCCGCGTCACATCGAAGGACATGCCCGACGCCTGCCCGCGCGCCGGCCCGCGCGTGAAGTCGACCTTGTCGGCAGAGCGGGCGAGTCCTTCCGCCTCGGAGTAGATCAGCGACGGGGAGATGGCCTTGAGCCCCGATCCTCCGGAGAGCGTGACGCCTCCTTCCAGCATCCAGGATCCGACCTGCCGGCCCGGGGCCGGCCGCTGCTGGCCCGGAGCGGGGCGCCCCGCCGGCTGTGAGCTGGCCAGCGGGGCTTCGATGGTGGTCGGGTGGGGCCCCTCGTCGTAGATGCTGAACGTGACGGCCGACAGCTCGAGCCGCCCATTCGAGTAGCTGCGCGATTCTCCCGCCATGACCCGCAGCTTCGGAGCTCCCGTCTCGCTGCGCGTGATGCGCACGTTGACGCCGCGACGCGCAAGCCCGTCCGCGCCGGCGGGAGCCGCCTCATCGTCCGCCCCGGCACGGGTGTGGCCCCCGTTGAGCGCCAGGGTCAGGATGGTCCCGGCGAGAAGCGCCCCCAGCGCGATCAGCAGGCCCAGCCTGAGGCCTGCGGACAGCGTCATGCGGACTCTCCTTGACTGCGGGGCGGCGGCGCCTGAGTAGATCAGGTGCCGGTGAAGGCCGGTTTGCGCTTCTGGATGAAGGCGGCTGTGCCTTCCTTGAAATCCTGGGTAGTGACCACGAGCCCGAACAGCGCCGCCTCCTGGGAAAGCCCCGACTCCAGCGGCACCTCGAGCCCCTCGTTGACCGACTGCACCGCGAGGCGCAGCGCCACGGGACCGCGTGCAATCATGACGCGCGCCAGCTTCTCGGCCTCGGCGAGGGCCTGCCCTTCGGGCACCACGCGGTTGACGAGTCCGATCCGGTGGGCCTCCTGGGCGGGGATCATCTCTCCTGAGAGGATCAGCTCCAGAGCGCGCCCCTTGCCGATGAGCCGCGGCAGCCGCTGCGTCCCGCCGAAGCCGGGGATGATTCCCAAGGTCACTTCGGGAAGCCCGAGGCGGGCGTTTTCCGAGGCGATGCGGATGTGGCAGGCCAGCGCCAGCTCACAGCCGCCGCCCAGAGCGAAGCCGTTGATGGCGGCCAGCACCGGCTTGCCCAGCGCCTCGACCCGCGAGAGGACCCCCTGGCCGTAGATGGAATATTCCATCCCTGCAATCGGCGCCTGGGTGGCCAGCTCGTTGATGTCGGCGCCGGCGACGAACGCCTTGGGGCCCGAGCCGGTGATGATCACGGCGGCCACGCCGGCGTCTCCCCCGGCCGCGCCGCAGGCGGCGTCGATCTCCTGGACGGTTTTCCTGTTCAGCGCGTTGAGCTTCTCGGGTCTGTTGATCGTGATGAAGGCGATCCGATCGCGCACTTCGTAGAGCAGATTCTCGAAGCTCATCGAGATCCTCCCTCACGCAGGCCCGACAGCGCGTTGTCGGGCACCGGGCGATCCCCCGAGTAGATGTAGAATCCGCGGCCCGACTTCCTGCCGTGGTAGCCCGCCATAACCATCCGCTTGAGCAGCGGGGGCGGCGCGAAGCGCGGCTCGCGGAACTCCTCGAAGAAGACATTGGCGATGAAATAGGTCGTGTCCAGCCCGACGAAATCAAGCAGCGTGAGCGGCCCCATCGGATAGCCGCACCCCAGCTTCATCGCCTCGTCGATGTCCTGGATGCTCCCGACTCCCTCTTCGAGGGCGCGCACCGAATCCAGCAGATAGGGCACGAGCAGGCGGTTGACGATGAACCCGGTCCGATCGGAGGTGCGGATCGCCGTCTTGTGGATCTGCGCGGCGAAGGCGAGCGCCTCCTGGAACACCGCGTCGTCGGTCATGATCGTGCGCACCACTTCCACCAGCTTCATCAGCGGCACGGGATTGAAGAAGTGCAGTCCGATGAACCGCTGCGGTCGCTTCGTGGCGGCGGCCAGCTCCGTGATCGACAGCGACGAGGTGTTGGAGGCGAAGATCGTCGCGGGACCGCACACGGCGTCCAGCTTCGCGAAGATTTCCCGCTTGCGATCCAGATTCTCGATGACCGCTTCGATGATGAGGTCGCAGCCGGAGAGATCGGCGTGCTGCGTGGTGCCTTTCAGCCGCGCCAGGGTGCCCTCGCGATCGGAGGCCGCCAGCTTGCCGCGCTCCACGCCTGCCTTCAGGAACTTGTCGATCGCGGCCAGGCCCTTGTCCAGCAGGGGCTGTGAGACCTCCAGCACCACCGTGTCGATCCCCGACTGGGCGCAGGTCTGCGCGATTCCCGAGCCCATCAGGCCGCAGCCCAGCACGCCCACCTTCCTGATTGCCATCCTGCCCGCTCCTCCCGTGTTACGTCAGTGCTGCGATTCAACCAGCAGCGCGATCCCCTGCCCGCCCCCGATGCAGGCCGATGCGATCCCGTAGCGCGCGCCGCGCCGCCTCAGCTCCAGCAGGAGGGTCAGGGTGATCCGGGTGCCCGTCGCCCCCAGCGGATGTCCCAGCGCCACGGCCCCTCCGTTGACGTTGACCCGCTCGCGATCCAGCTTGAGCTCCTTCTCGACCGCGAGGTATTGGGCGGCGAAGGCTTCGTTTATCTCGAACAGATCGATCTCGGAAATCGAGATCCCCGTCGTGCGCAGCACGCCGCGGATGGCGGCCACGGGACCGATCCCCATGATGCGGGGCTCGACGCCTTCATAGTGCCAGCCGACGATCCGGCCCAGGCTGCGCAGCCCGTCGCGCCGGGCCCGCTCGCTCGAGCAGACCACCACCGCGGCGGCTCCGTCCACGATGCCGCTGGCGTTGCCCGCCGTGACCAGGTCGGTGCCGAACACCGGCTTGAGCCGGGCGAGGTCCTCGATCGTCGTGTCGGGACGGGGGTGGTCGTCGGCGTCGACGATGGTTGTCTTTCCCTTCCGGGTGATCTCTATCGGGACGATCTCTTCCTTGAGCCTGCCTGAGGCCGAGGCCGCTGCGGCCGCCTTCTGGCTGCGGACGGAGTAGAGGTCGGCTTCCTGGCGGGTGATCTTCATCTCCTTTGCCAGGACATCCGCGGTCTGCGCCATCATCAGGCCGCAGTGAGTATCGAGCAGCGCGGCCACGAGGGAATCCTCGAGCTTCCCTTCGCCGAGCCGCAGCCCCGAGCGCAGGCCCCTGATGACGTGCGGAGCCTGGCTCATGCTCTCCATGCCGCCGGCGAGCACCGTGGCGGCCTCGGACAGCTGGATGAGCTGGGCCCCCGAGATGATCGACTGGATCCCGGAGCCGCACAGGCGGTTCACGGTCAGCGCAGGGACGCGGACCGGCAGCCCGGCCTTGAGGGCCACGTGCCGGGCGCCGTAGACCGCGTTGGCGCTGGTCTGCTGCGCGTTGCCCACCACGACGTGGTCCACCGAATCGGGCGACACTTCGGACCGGGTGAGCGCCGCGCGCGCCGCGGCCGCGCACAGCTCCACTTCGGTGTGGTCGCGCAGCACTCCGTTGAACTCGGTCATCGGAGTGCGCGCGCCCCCGACAATCACGACTTCCTGCGGCATGGGAGGCACCTCGCGGGGGGTGGTTCCTTGAGATGTCGATTCTAACAGGTGAATCCCGCCTCAGCAAGAAACACGGACAACAACCGAGGCGAGAAGCGGGCCAGACGCGGGACTCCCGCATGAGATCAGACTCTGCGTGCCGTGCGGAGGCCGGTGTTCCTGACAGTGAGGCGGAAGTCGCTCGCGTTGACACGCACAACCGAGCACATCTCGTACAGGCGCGAGCGCAGCGCATCCCCTATCTGGTCCCGCAGGGTCGGCCGCTCACGGATCCGCTCGTCGGTGCGGGGCGCCGCGAGCTCCTCGTCATCCATGTTCGAGGTGATCACGGTGACGCGCCGTTCGTTGTAGCGGGCACTGATGATGTGAGAGAGGGTGTCGCGCACCCATTCGGTCATTCGGGTAGCGCCCAGATCATCGAGCACCAGCACCTCGGCCGCGAAGATCGGCTGGAGGATCGCAAGCTCCGTCGTCCCGGACTCGGAGTTGTAGGAAGCCTGGATCTCTTTGAGCAGATCGCGAAAGTCCACGAAGAGCCCGTCGACGCCTTTGTCCTTCATGAGGGACAGCAGCGCGGATACGGCCAGGTGGGTCTTCCCCACGCCGCAGCCACCCAGAAGCAGCAGTCCGGCATCCTGGATCGGGTATTCCTCGACGAATTTCATGACCTGGAGCTTGGCCAGCCGCAGATCGTCGGTGAGATCGGCAAACGTCTCGAAGGAGCAGGACAGGTACCGGGATGGAATACCGGATGCCTTCAGCGCCCTGGTCATCTGATCGGCGTCGTGGCAGGAGCAGCGCCGGGCCCGCGTGATCCCCCCGGGCGATTCGACCAGCTCGAAGCCGGTGCCGCCGCACTGGGCGCAGCCAGACCGTCGCTGGGGGGTGGTCGGCCTGCCCGTCGTGTCGCCGGGCGGCTGGGGCGGAGCCGGCATGATGTTGATCCTAGTTCAAATAGCCCCGGAGCTGCTGGCACTTCTGCGAGCGGTTGAGCTTGTCGAGCGCCTGCGCCTCGATCTGCCGGATCCGCTCGCGCGAGAGGTTCATCATCTCGCCGATCTCCTTGAGTGTCTTGGGCTCCTCGCCATCCAGCCCGAAGCGCAGCTTCACCACCTTCTCCTCCTTGGGATCCAGCTCGTCGAGAGCCGCGTGCAGCAGCGACTTGAGGGAGGAGCGCAGGAGCAGGTCGTCCGCGGAGGGCATCATGTCCTGCTCGAGCTTGTCTGAGAGATGGAAATCATGCTCTTCGTCGATCACGGTGCTCAGCGAGACATTGTCGTCGGCCACGCGGAGCAGGGAGAGGACCTCGTCAACTGTGATCTCAAGGCGAGCGCCGATCTCCTCAGGAGTCGGGTTGCGCTCCAGCTCCAGAGTCAGCGTGGAGATGGTCTTGCCGATGCGGTAGAGCAGGTTGGCCTGCTTCTGCGGGAGCCGGAAGGCGCCGCTCTGATCCGACAGCGCGTGGATGATCGACTGGCGCACCCACCAGACGGCGTAGGTGATGAACTTGACGTTCTTTTTCGGGTCGAAGCGCTTGGCCGCCTCGATGAGGCCGATATTGCCTTCGTTGATCAGGTCGAGGAAGGAAAGGCCGCAGCCGCGGTACTTCTTGGCGAAGCTGACCACGAAGCGCAGGTTCGCCTCGACGAGCTTCTTGAGGGCCTCGCGGTCCCCCTTGCGGATCTTCGCGCCAAGCTTTTTTTCGTCATCGGCGGTGATCCGCGGCAGCCTGGAGATTTCCTGAAGGTATTTCTTGAGACTCTGTGAGCTGGAGGCGCCGCCGCGCTGCGCCTTGTCTTGATCGTCCATATCCGAGACGTCACCTCGAGGTGGGCGCTCTGAAGCCGTCCGTGCCGCAAAACGGCCGGACTATACTACAGACGCTGCCGCGCGTGGCGCGTATCGTGACACACCGTCGATGAATTTCCTGATGGTGTGTCTGCCCGTCGTGCCGACCCCTCCGTGCCAGTTCCGGTGCCGGCCCAATGTGTAGTCCGGCGCGGGCGCCGCGCAAGCCGCGGGCGAAAAAAAAGGAAGGTCATGTGACGACCTCCCTTCCTGGTTCCGATTTTCCCTCCGGGTTGAGACCCGGCGGTGGCTTATTTCTTGCTGTCCACGTCCACGAACTCCGCGTCGATCACGCCGCCGTCCTGCTTCTGGCCGGATTGCGGCCCGGGGCCGGCCTGTCCTGATCCGCCTGCCGCTCCGGTGGTCTGCTTGTACATGATCTCAGCCAGCTTGTGGGAGGCCGCGGTCAGGGCCTCCGTGGCCGCCTTGATCCGTTCGGCCCCGCCTTCCTGCATCGCCGTGCGCAGGGCGGCAACAGCCGCCTCGACGCGCGAGACTTCCTCGGCCGGCAGCTTGGCCTTGTTCTCCGCCAGCGTCTTTTCGGTCGCGTAGAGCATCTGATCGGCCTGATTGCGGGCTTCGGCCTCTTCGCGCAGCTTCCTGTCCTCATCGGAGTGGGACGACGCCTCGGCCTTCATCCGCTCGACATCGTCCTTGGTCAGTCCGCTGGAGGACTCCACGCGGACCGACTGCTCCTTGCCCGTGCCCATGTCCTTGGCGGACACGTGCAGGATGCCGTTGGCGTCGATGTCGAAGCTCACCTCGACCTGTGGCGTGCCGCGCGGCGCCGGCGCAATCCCCTCGAGGTGGAAGCGCGCCAGGGTCCGGTTGAACCGGGCCATCTCGCGCTCCCCCTGCAGCACGTGGATCTCCACGCTCGTCTGGTTGTCGGCGGCGGTGGAGAAGACCTCGCTCTTGCGCGTAGGGATGGTCGTGTTGCGCTCGATGAGCTTGGTCGTCACGCCACCCAGCGTCTCGATGCCCAGCGACAGAGGCGTGACATCAAGCAGGAGCAGGTCCTTGACCTCTCCGCTCAGGACGCCCGCCTGGACGGCGGCGCCGATGGCCACCACTTCGTCCGGATTGACGCCCTTGGAGGGCTCCTTGCCGAACAGCTCCTTGACGATCTGCTGGACTCTGGGGATGCGCGTCGAGCCGCCCACCAGCACGACTTCGTTGATGGCCGCGGCGCTCTTGCCTGAGTCCTTGAGCGCCTGGCGGCACGGGCCGACGGTGCGCTGGAAGATCTCCTCGCAGAGGTGCTCGAACGTGGCGCGCGACAGCTTCATGACCAGGTGCTTGGGCCCGCTGGCGTCGGCCGTGATGAACGGCAGATTGATCTCGGTTTCAATGACGGTCGACAGCTCGCACTTGGCCTTCTCGGCGGCTTCCTTGAGCCGCTGCATGGCGATCTTGTCCTTCGAGAGGTCAATCCCCTGGTCCTTGCGGAACTCCTCGACGATCCAGTCGATGATCCGGTGGTCCAGATCGTCGCCGCCCAGGTGGGTGTCTCCGTTGGTGGCCTTGACCTCGACCACCCCCTCGCCCACCTCAAGGATGGAGATATCGAACGTGCCGCCCCCGAAGTCGTACACGGCGATCGTCTCGTCCTTCTTCTTGTCCAGGCCATAGGCGAGCGCGGCCGCGGTGGGCTCGTTGACGATGCGCTCCACCTTGAGGCCGGCGATCTCGCCGGCATCCTTGGTAGCCTGCCTCTGGGCGTCGTTGAAATAGGCCGGCACCGTGATCACGGCGCGGTCGACCTTGGAGCCGAGGTACGCCTCGGCGCTCTCTTTGAGCTTGGTCAGGATGCGCGCGGAGATCTCGGGCGGCGAATAGCGCTTGCTCTGGATGACGATCCGGACGTCGTTGCCGTCCTCGGTGACCTCGTATGGGACGCGCTTCCTTTCTTCCTGGACTTCGCTGAAGCGCCGGCCCATGAACCTCTTGATCGAAAAGACCGTGTTGAGCGGATTGGTGATGGCCTGGCGCTTGGCCACCTGCCCCACGAGACGCTCCCCCTTGTCGGAGATGGAGACGATCGAGGGGGTGGTGCGCCCTCCTTCGGCGTTGGGGATGACGACCGGCTTGCCACCTTCCATGACGGCGACCACCGAGTTGGTGGTGCCGAGATCGATTCCGATGACCTTGCTCATCTCTGACTGCCTCCTGAGGCGCCGCCCGGGGAGCGCGGCGAACGGGCCGGACGGTAAGACGGTCCTGAAAGTGTGTCAAGCGACACTCCCCCCCCGGAGTCAGCGCCGCGCCCTTCCAGGGGCCGGCAAGTTACCGCCACGGCGGGGACGGGGGTTCGCGCCGCTCCGCGCAGCGCGACCCCCTTCGCTCTCGCGCGCGCTGGCCCCCCCGGGTCGCCAGGCGCGCGTGCTCCGAGAGACCCCGCGGGAGCGGTAACTCGCCGGCCCCACGCTCTGTGAAACCGACGGGCTTGCAATCGCTCTCTGGGGGAGTAGGGGGAGGGCAGGCCTCAGGCCTTCGGCCTGCCCCGAAGCGCGTCTATCTGGAAGGGGGGGCGGAGGCGTCTTCGACCGGTCCGGCTCCGGGGGGCTCCGGCACGGGGGCCAGGGGTGGCTCCTGGCCGCGCGTACCGGGCCGCTGCATGTCCCCCCGAGCCACTGAGCGATCCTCATCCTCCACGCCCCCGTCTTCGTAGGAGATCAGGCGGTAGCCGCCCGTGGAGGAAAGAAAGCCGATCCGGCGGCCCCAGGGATCCTGCAGGCACTCCTCGCCGACGAGCCCGCCGCGCACCAGCTCCTTGAGGTCGTCGGGGTAGAACTGCTTTTGCAGGTAGTACACCTGCACCGCTTCATCCAGCCGCTCGATCCTGTTGCGAGCCACCAGGTCGCGTATCGCCTCGATGGTGGTCGTCGAGGCGATCTCGCGCGCGGTGCCCGACAGTGGACTGCGGTTGATCGTCATGAGCGACACGGCAGCCCAGGCGGCAAGCATCCCGTATCCCATCGCCTCGAGCATCGGCGCGGCGCGCCGGCGCCTCCCCGCCGCCTGGACCGGAGCGCCGCCCATCTCCTGGACGAGGCCCCGGCTCAGGAGATCGTAGAGGATGCGGCAGGTCTCGAACTCCCCCTTGCTGGAGCGGTCGATCATCTCCTGGACATTGAGCCGGCCGTCCACGAGCCGGTAGATCTCTGCCTGCTCCTGTGCGAGCAGCTCGCCCCCGTGATGACGCCCGGCGCCTGCGGGCGCGCTACCGCCGAGGGCCGCGTCCAGGTCCTCGCCGCCGTCATCCGCGTGTGAGGCGATCGTGATCTGTGCGTCGGGCCGGGTCTTGCGGAACACCATCTCGAAGGAGCGGATCCGCCGCTCGATGATCGGCCATTCGTCGATCATGCGGATCCCTTCCATCAGCACGCTCTCGGCGCCGATGGGACTGAAGTGCTCCCGATCGTAATCGACCGTCTCTTCCTGGCTGAAATGGTACTCGCCGTCCCGCCAGCGGAAGAGGCGGTAGACTATCTGGGTGATCTGCAGCCGCAGAGCTTCCTTGAGGTCGGCGTGGCTGATGAAGCCGCCCTTCACGAGGATGTACCCAAGCCGCTGCAGTGTCTCCTTCTGGATGCGGAGCGCTTCGCGCAGCTTCTCTTCAGAGATCCGTCCGGACTTCACCAGGACGTTGCCCAGCCGATCCTCGAGGTTCTTCTTGAGCGAATCGGCCGAGACCACCGAGCCGTTGAGGAACGAGACGGTGACCACGTCCCCTTCGTTCTTGAGGGTGAGGATTCCCGTCTTCTTCTGGATGCCGATCAGCTGGAAGATATCGGCGAGGCTGAAGTCCCTGAGGGTTCCCTCAAGCGCCATCGTGGGCTCCCGCGGCCATCGGAGGCCGTGATGAAACGGTGTTGCCGAGGATCCAGACGCACGCCATCATGACCATGGTCACCACCATGCCGAAGGGGGGCAGGTCCGTGACCGGCACCCGCGGGGTGAGCAGCAGCTGGTCGTTCCCCAGGATCACGACGATGGCGGTGACCCAGCAGATCAGGATCGGAAAGCCGATCCCGAGACGGCCCCCCATCACCTGGCCCGCGCCCGGCAGCACCAGCGACAGGACCCTGCGGATCAGAGAGCGCACCTTGTCCCGCGCCTCCACCTTGCGAATCCCCTCGGCTCTCATCTCGGCCGTGGTGCCATCCGTCCTGATGAACAGATGCACGCACCGCGCGCAGTAGGCCGGAGTCCTGAGATCCACGCGGCAGCGCGGGCAGTGCGGCCGCGCGCAGCGCGCGCAGGCGGAGGCCATCCTCTCCCGCCGCCTGCCGAGCGACAGCAGGGCGGCAAGCAGCGACACCCCCAGGGCGATGCCGCAGGCAAGGCTGAGCCGGTTGCTCAGCAGCAGCTGCGGCTCGAAGCGGGCGAAGCCTCCGCTGCGCAGGGCCGACTTGATCGCGTTGAGACTGGCGCTCTCCTCGAGCAGGAGGGCAGCACCGGTCTCGCCCCTCCTGCGCGTGGCCAGATCGCCGATCGCGCCGGGGTCGAGCGCGCGCGCCGTCGCAAGGCTGCTCTCGGCCTCGGCGTAGTGCAGCATCTCGGCCTGGGCCAGGTAGAGATTCCAGTGTCCGGAGGTGAGCTCCGGATCGGCCTGAATCGCCTGCTTGTAGCGTGACGCCGCCTGCCCGAACTCGCCCAGGCGGAAGTAGATGTTTCCGAGGTTCACCAGCGCCGTCGTGTTGAAGGGGTTCTCCGTCAGGACGATCTGGTATTCGTCGAACGCCTCGCTGAGCATGTCTCCCTTGGCGTAGGAGGAGCCGAGCAGGACATGGAGCTCGGCGCTGGCGTCGTGCGCGCCGACGACCTCGTTGAGCCGGCGCAGCGTCTCGGGGTTGTATCCACCCTGCATCGCGGCGACGACGGTGCGGGTCTCGGGATCGGTGGAGGCCTCGAACCGATCCACCACGAGAGGCACCGCGACAGGAGACAGCCCGAGCATGATGAAGATGCAGGCCGCCGCCGTCTTCTCGGCAAAGCGCATGTACCTGAAGCAGAGAGCCAGCCAGAAGAGGATCAGCCAGACCCCTCCGGCCCAGACCAGCAGCGGCAGCAGAAAGACCATCCAGGAGAGCACGCGTGCGGTGCCTTCCGGGAAGAACCTCCGGAAGACCTCGAAGAGGTCGTGGCGCGCGCGCGACTGGCAGCGCGAGACCACCAGCAGCGAGAAGATGACCAGGGCCAGCAGGAGGGCGATCGCGGCGACGACGGCGAAGTTGGAGATCTGGACTTCGTCCGTCATGAACTGCTGCCACAGCAGGACGATCCCGCGGCGGTATTCGCCGACGAAGGTGACCACTCCCCTTCCCGCGCGCAGGAGGCTCCACGCGTAGCCGAGCTGCGCCTGAGGCAGGTAGGGATCGGACGTGCGCGCGAGATCGAAGGCCTCCCGGGCGCGCTCGTAGTTGCCTTCGCGGAGATTCTCATACCCCTCGTAGGCGAAGCCGCGGGCCACGCCGCGATCCGCCGTGACGCCTGCCTGGAGCATGTAGGCGCGCATCTCCTCTGCCCTGCCCGAGGCTGTGACCGGATCTCCGGCATCCAGCGCCCCCTTGCGCTCGAACCAGAGCCTGAGGATCCGCGCCCGGATCTCATCCGCGGTCACCTGGGCCTGCGAAGCCGCGCCCGCCGCGGAGGAGGGGCCCTGCTGGATGACGATCGTCGACGCCGTCTGGGCGCGCGCCAGCCCGACGGCAGGGAGCGCAAGAAGGAGTAGGACTAGCCCGAGCGCGCGCGCTGCGTGTAGCGCATCCGCAGCTCGTAGAGTGCGCCTTCGATCAGCTTCTGCTCCTCGGGGTCCAGGTTTCCCCGGGTGCGCTGGCGGAGCATGTCGATGATGTCGATGAGCTGCCGGGCTTCCTCCAGGGAGACGCGGCGCGTCCCCGTCGCGGGATCCTCGATCTCGCCGAGATGGATGAAGGCCGTGGAGCAGAGCGAGAGGATGAAGGAGCTGAAATCCACTGCGTGCGCGTCGGCATGAGGCGCGTCCGGCGAGGCGCGCATCTGGAATCCCTGCCCGCTCACCGCCCCCTCCTGAGCCGAATCCGGCGGCGCGGAACCCTCTTCGCCCGGGGACCGCTTCTCCCCGCTCGGCGTGAAAGACCTCCGATCGGTCACCTTGATCGGCTCGCGCTTCGGATCCCGTTCCATGGACCTCTCCCTGCCGGGCGGCCGGCGCACCTGTCTTTCTCAGGCGCCCCACCGCGGCGAGACTCCATCCTACCATCATGAAGTGCGCCCCTTCAAAGCAGGTACCGGAAACATCCAGAGCGGTCCTGTATTAATCTGGGGACCCGGAGACACCGGCATACGATGTGTCCTCGGATGGCGCGAGGCAACCTGTGGGATGTGCGTTTGAGGAGCTGGTCGCGGTCATGGCCCGTCTGCGGGGAGCCGACGGGTGTCCCTGGGATCGTCAGCAGACCCTGGAGAGCCTGCGCAGCCACCTGCTTGAGGAGACTCACGAGGTCCTGGAGGCGATCGAGCGGGGCCGGCCCGAGGAGCTTCTGGAGGAGCTTGGGGATCTCCTCCTCCAGGTCGTCTTCCTGAGCCAGATCAATACCGAGCAGGGACGCTTCACGGCGCAGGATGTGGCACGCACCATCGAGTCCAAGCTGGTGCGCCGGCATCCGCACGTCTTCGGTTCTGAAAGCGCCGGCACCCCCGGCGAGGCGCTGGCGCGATGGGAGACCATCAAGCAGCAGGAAAAGCCGGCGCGCGCCGATGGCTCGGTGCTGGATAGCGTGCCCCGCGATCTCCCCGCGCTGCAGCGCGCGCACCGGATCTCCAGCAAGGCGGCCATCGTGGGTTTTGACTGGGCACGGCCGGAGGATGTGCACGACAAGATCGACGAAGAGCGCGCCGAGTTCCGGGAGGCGGCCGCGCAGGGGAACCGGGAGCGCATGAGCGAGGAGCTGGGCGATCTTCTCTTCGCGGCGGCCAACCTGGCGCGGACTCACGGCGTCGATCCCGAGCTGGCGCTCCGGGACGCCAACCGCAAGTTTATCGCGAGGTTCGGCTACGTGGAGCGTGAGATGCGCCGCCGGGGCGTGCCGCTGCGGCGCGAATCGCAGGAGCTGATGGAAGAGCTCTGGAAGGAAGCCAAGAAGCTGGAACGGGACGATCAGTCAACCAGCTCGAGGTAGCTTCCCATCTTCCGGAACTTGTCGATCCGCCGATCGCAACGCACTTCGGGATCCATCCGCTGGAGGCTCTCGAGCTGGCGCTCCAGAGCCTCTCCCACGAGGCGCGCCGCGGCCTGGTGATCGGTGTGCGCCCCGCCGGCGGGCTCGGGGATGATCTCGTCGATGATCCCCAGCCGGCGGAGATCCTCGGCGGTCATCTTGAGCACACGCGCGGCCTCCTTCTTCCATTTCTCCTGGTCCTTCCAGAGGATCGCCGCGCACCCCTCCGGGCTGATGACCGAGTAGACCGCGTGCTCAAGCATGTTGACGAAGTCGCTGATGCCGAGGGCCAGCGCTCCCCCGCTGCCCCCTTCGCCGGTCACCGTTGCGATGAAAGGGACTCTCAGCAACGCCATCTCGCGCAGGTTGAGAGCGATCGCCTCGGCCTGACCCCGCTCCTCCGCGCCGATCCCCGGATAGGCTCCCGGCGTGTCGATGAAGCTGAGGATCGGGCGGCCGAATTTCTCGGCGAGCTGCATCACGCGCAGCGCCTTGCGGTATCCCTCCGGGCGGGGCATGCCGAAGTTGCGGCTGATTTTCTCCTTGGTGTCGCGCCCCTTCTGGTGTCCGATCACGCAGACCGCCCTGCCCTTGAAGTAGCCGAAGCCGCTCACGATGGCTGGATCTTCCTTGAACCGGCGATCGCCGTGCACCTCGACGAAGTCCTCGATCAGGAAGCGGACGTAGTCGAGCGTGTAGGGACGCTGTGCGTGGCGCGCGACGAGCGTCTGCTGCCAGGGAGAAAGGCGCGCGTATACATCGCGGCGCAGCGCCTCCAGCCTGACCTTGAGCCGCTCGATTTCCCCCGCGACGTTCCGTTCCGGTGGATAGGCGGAGAGCTCGTCGATGCGCCGCTCCAGATCCTGGATCGGCTGGTCGAAGGCGTCGTCGGCTGCGGGATTCTGACCGGGGAACAGCGCCATGGCGCCGTGGCACCTCCTTGGACAAGGAGAGCGGACTGACAGTCCGCAATCTAACAGCCGGCGGCCCGGCCGTCAACGGATCGTGCGCGCGCGGGCCGTGCCGGAGGCTCCGCGGCGCAGGCTCGCGCTGACCAGCCGCCGGGCCAGGCGCAACTCCGACTCCACGTCGGTGACCCGGCCGGAAAGCCTTGCGGCACGCAGCGCGGCGAGAATTCTGCCAAACTGCGGGCCGGGATCAAGTCCCATCCGGGCGAGATCGCCCCCACCCACACGGGGGCGCAGGGCCCGGAAGCGCAGACAGGCCAGCGCCCTGGCAGCCACGCTGCGCGAGGTATCCCGGGACAGCGCCAGGAGGATCGCCTCGGGCGGCTCGCGCTCGAGACGGGCCGCGGTGCGATGCAGGCCTGTTTCCGCGCGCAGGGCGCGCAGCACCCGCGCGGCGGTTGCGGGAGCCTCGATGAACCGGCGCAGAGGCTCGCCTGCGAGCCGCAGGCGCCGGGCGATCCTCCGCCGCACCGCTGCCGGCGCGCTGTCGGCGCAGAGCAGCGCCACCAGGAGATCGGGAGCCGGCATCCCTCTCACGCTTGCCAGCGGCCCATCCGGATCGCACGGGCGCAGGCGCCGCCAGGCAGCCCGGGCGCCCGGGGCCACGCGCATGCCGGAAGAGATCGCGCCCAGCGCTCCGATGCGATCAACCTGGCGCAGCGCCGCGATGGGATCGGGCTCGGCAGCCACCAGGCGCAGCTCCTGCATGAATCGCTCTCCGCTGACCCGATCGAATGCGCCGCAGCCCATCGCGAGAGCCAGGCTCCCGGATGTCTGCGGAGCGAGGCGGCATCCGAGCCGGGCGGCCAGGCGCCCGATCCTCAGGGCGCGTGTGGGATCCTCGGTCAGGCTGAGCGCATGGTGCACGCGCATGACGTGCTGCTGCAGATCAGCCATGCCTCCCAGCGGATCGACAAGAACCCCGAAGTGTGCGCCGTCGAGCCGGATCGCCATCGCGTTGATCGAGACGTCGCGTCGCTCCAGATCCTGCTCGAGCGAGCCTGGCCGCACCTGAGGCAGGCCGCCCGGAGCCGCGTAGGTCTCCGAGCGGGCGGTGGCGACATCGACGCGCGCTCCGCCGGCAAGGCTTACGCGCGCCGTCAGGAAGCGCGGATGCGTCACCACCCGTCCCCCGGTCGATGCCGCCAGCTCCCGGGCGAGTCCGCCGGCGTCGCGCGCTGCCACCAGGTCGACATCCTTGCCGGCCCCGCCGGACATCAGATCTCTGACCACCCCTCCGACCAGGTAGAGCGCTTCGCCGCGGGCGCGCGCGATGCGCGATGCCCGGCGCAGCAGTTTGAAGAGCTCCCGCGGCAGCCCGGCCCGCAAGCGCCCTGCAATGACCCGTGCCGGCGGAGCGCCGCCTGCGCGCTCCCAGGCTCCGTCCATCAGACGCCTCGGAATCAATCCCGCCGGGACGCCGTCGGGACCGCGCACGATGACTCCGGGGGCGCCGCCCCGGAGCGCGCCGAGCACCTTGGCGTGGCCCGCCGACCACGGCAGCCCCCGGGGCGCATCCCCCGCGAGCGATGACACCGGTATTGACTCGAGCCGGTACCGCGCCGCCGCCTCCAGACTGCTGCGCGCCATCAGCCCGATGGCGCGGCGTCCCTCCACCACCGGAGCCAGGTCGCAGTCCTGATCCTGCAGGCGGCGCAGCGCCGCCGCCACGGGCTGGCGCCGCCCCAGGGCGGCGCGGAGGGGAACGGCGAGGTCGGTGGCGCGGCGGCCCTTCAGCGATCGCATCTCACCCCCGCGGATGGTACTCGTGGTAGAGGCGCCGCAGTCGCTCGCGGTTGACGTGGGTGTAGATCTGCGTCGTGGCGATGTCGGCGTGTCCGAGCATCCGCTGCACCGATCGCAGATCGGCCCCATGCTCGAGCAAATGGGTCGCGAAGCTGTGGCGCATGACATGCGGCGAGAGCCGCCCTGTGGGGATTCTCGCCGCCCGTCCGTAGCGGCGCATCAGCGTCCAGATCATCTGGCGGGTGAGCCCTCTGCCCCGCGCCGAGACGAACAGGGCATCGCACTGGCGGCCCTTCCCGAGCAGCGCGGGACGCGCCGCGCGCAGATAGGCCCGCAGAAGCCGCGCCGTGCCGTCGCCCACCGGCACCATCCGCTCCTTTCCGCGCTTGCCCATGCAGATCAGCCACCCCGCCTCGAGGTTGACCTGATCCTGGCGCAGCGTCACCAGCTCGCTGACCCGCAGTCCGCTCTCGTACATCACATGGATCATCGCGGCGTCGCGCAGGCCGCGATGCGTATGGCGGTCGGGCTGCTCGAGCAGGCGGTCCACCTCCTGGAGGGCGAGGCTTCGAGGCAGGCGCCGCGCGACGCGGATCGTGTCGATCCCATCGGTCGGGTTGTCAGGGATCTCCGAGCCCGCCCGCAGGAACCGGAAGAAGGACCTCAGCGAGGCCTGCGCTCTGCGTACCGATCGAGGCGAGCGGCTCCGCAATCCCGAAGACAGCCCCTCTCCGGCGCTCAGGGCGCGCCTGTACTCCAGAATGTGATCGCGCGTCACGCCGGAGGATGCATGGAGGCCGCGCCGTCGCGCCCAGCTGGCAAACAGCGCCAGGTCCGATCCATACGCGGCCAGCGTGTTGCGCGATAGCCCCCGCTCGACCCGCGCGTAGTCGAGGAACCTGGCCGCGTCCTGTTGAAGCCGGGTGGGCGCGGACTCCGCCCGCCGGCGCGTCATGCTCCCGGCTCCTGCCGGTGAATGAAGGTCACGGGGCCGTCATTGATCAGCTCCACCTGCATCATCGCCCCGAACTGACCGGTCGCCACGCGCACCCCGAGGCGGCGCAGGGCTTCGACGAACTGATCGCACAGCTCCCGCGCGCGTCCGGGCTGGGCCGCGGCGTCGAATGAGGGCCGTCTCCCCTTGCGGATCGATCCCGCCAGCGTGAACTGGGAGACCATCAGGATCTCGCCGCCCGTGTCCAGCACGCTGCGATCCATCCTGTCGTCGCGGCCCGGATCGGCGGCAAAGCAGCGCAGGTGGGCCACCTTGTCGGCGGCGGCGTCGACGGTGGCCTCGTCGTCGTCCCTCTCGATCGCCGCGAGCACGAGCAGGCCCGGACCGATGGCGGCATGCAGCTCGCCTTCCACATGAACCGACGCGCGCATCACGCGCTGGATCACCAGGGTCATGCCTCGGGCTCCCGGCGCCGCCTCAGCGGCAGCACCGCGAGCAGGTCATCCAGCTCGGCCACCTTCAGCAGGCGGCAGGAACCTAGATAGACAACCGATGCCACCGTGATGATCCCGATCAGCGCGCCTGCGGCCGGCAGCAGCGCGCCTCCGATAACCGGCTCGAGCCACAGGCGCAGCGCCAGAACGCTCCCTCCCATGATGATCGCCGCCCCCACGCAGCGCAGCGCGGGCGACACGAGCTGCCTCAGCATCACCGACCCGGGCAGGCCGTGCCGTTTCGCGAAGGCGCCCATCAGCAGGCTCATGTTCAGGGTCGCCGAGATCGAATCGGCCAGCGCGATGCCGCCGTGCGCCATCAGCCAGGTCAGGACCGGGCAGAGAATGAGGTGGGCGCCCAGGGTGACGGCGGCCAGCAGGGCCGGCGTGCGGGTGTCCTTGCGCGCGTAGAAGGCCGGGGCCAGGATCTTCACCGCGCCGAATGGCAGCAGCCCCAGGGCGTAGAACATCAGCGCGTGTGCCGTCACGGCAGTGTCCTCGGGGCTGAAGCGTCCGTGCTCGAACAGCACTCCGATGATCGGTCCTCGCAGCAGGATGAGGCCGACGGACGCCGGGATGGTGATCAGCGCCACCATCCGCATCCCGTACAGCAGCGTGCGCCCCATTTCCTCGATCTCTCCTGCCGCCGCCTGCCGCGAGAGCATCGGCAGGATCACAGTGGAGACCGAGATGGCAAACGATCCCAGGGCCAGCTCGTTGACCCTTCCCGAGTAATAGAGCGCCGAGACGCTCCCTTCCGCCAGGAACGATGCGTAGAAGGAATCCACGAGCAGCATGATCTGGGTGATCCCCATGCCGAACAGCCCCGGCAGCATCAGGCGGCCGATCTGTCGCACGCCACTGTCCGTGAAGCTGATCGATGGGACGAAGCGCATCCCGAGGCGGATCACGAAGGGGATCTGGAACCCCATCTGGAGCACGCCTCCCAGCAGGACCCCCCAGGCGAAGGCCCACGCGGGCTCTTCCAGATGCGGAGCCAGCAGCAGCGCCGCGCCGATCATGCTCAGGTTGAGCAGGACCGGCGTGAAGGCGGGGACGGCGAAGGAGCCATGGATGTTGAGAATCCCCTGCAGGAGCGCGGCCAGGCAGATGACGAGCAGGTACGGAAACATCAGCCGGTTGAGCCCCACCGTCAGGTCCATCTTGTCCTGGATGCCCGCGAAGCCCCAGGCCATCGCCTTGACGATCTGCGGCGAGAAAATCACCCCGAGGGCCGTCAGCACCATCAGGACGGTGGCCATGGTCCAGAAGACGATCGCCGCGAACTGCCACAGCTCCTTCCGGCGCTCGGGCTTGAGGTAGTCCGACATCGTGGGGATGAAGGCGGCAGTGAAGGCGCCTTCGCCCACCAGGCGGCGGAGCAGGTTTGGGATGCGGAACGCAATGATGAACGCGTCAGCCGATCGTGACGCTCCGAGGAACTGCGCCTGCAGGTTGTCGCGGACGTAGCCCAGCACGCGCGACATGAGGGTCATGAAGGTCATCGCGCCTGCCGAACGGACGAGCCTGCGTTCCTCGCGCATCGAGGATCGTCAGCAGGTCATCGGCGGTACAGGCCGTGGCTGTGGCAGCGGCGAGATGATGATGCGGGATGGCGCTGGGCGCGTCGGCAAGCTCATCACCTCATCGCCCTCTGCTGTGCATTCTTGACAGAGGGGTGGCGTATGATAGTCTACGCGCAACGCTCCGTCACCTCGAAGGGAATCCCCGCATGGGCAGTGTCAACAAAGTGATCCTGGTGGGCAACCTCGGCCGCGATCCCGAATCGCGCTTCACGCAGAACGGGCGCCAGGTTGCCAATTTCACCATGGCGACCACGGAAGTGTGGACGGACAAGGCCTCCGGACAGCGTCAGGAACGGACGGAGTGGCATCGCATCGTGACCTGGGGCCGGCTCGCCGAGATCGCCACGCAGTACCTGCGCAAGGGACGCCAGGTCTACATCGAGGGATCGCTGCAGACGCGCGAGTGGAACGATCGCGACGGCAACAAGCGCCAGACCACCGAGGTTCAGGCCAACCAGCTCGTCATGCTGGGCCGCGGCGAGGGACGCTCCGAGGGGCGCTCGGAGGGGAGCATGGAAGGCGGCGCCGGGCGCACCCGAGCCGAGGAAGAATCTGCGCCCCCCGAGCCGCAGCCCGGCGGCGAGGATGACATCCCCTTCTGATTCCGGGCAATTCCTACTGTGTGATTGCCTGGCTCGAGGGATTCTGCGCCGCCTGGCGGGCGTAGGGTGAGTCCGAGAATTCCTGCTGGAGCCGCTGCGTGATGGCGGCCGCTTCGTCCGTCTTTCCCTGAGCCTCAAGCGCGCGCACCTGGCCGGCCAGGGCCATGTCGGCGGGAAACGCGGGCGCGGGCGACGCGGCCAGCGCCGTATAGATCTCGGCGGCCGCCGCATGATCCCCCTGCTGCTCGTGGATCTGGGCCTGCATCACGCGGGCAACTGAACAGAGCAGGTCGTTGGCACCGTCCGCCGCCAGCGGTGTGAGGGTGCTCAGCGCGCCGCTGAGGTCGCCCGATTCCTTCTGGCCGAGGGCTTTGTAGTAGGTCGCCCAGCGCGCGGCAGCCGACGATGGGTAGTCCCGCAGGAGCGCATCGGCCTTCGTGATCACATCCTGCGCGCGCGATGACGCAGCGCCTTTCACCGGCGCCTCCTCGGCTCCCTGGAGCAGATAACCCGCCGCACTCTGCACCACGGCCAGCTGTCTGCCGGCCTGCGCGGCACGGCTGCGCGAGTACCAGAACCCGGCGCCGACGGCAACGCCCAGCAGCACGACGGCGCCCAGCGCAATGAGAAAGCTGCGCAAATGCGTCTCGGCGGCGTGCGTCAGCCCCGAGAGAGTCGCCGCGAGGTCATTGCGCTTGATCTCCTTGCGGCTGATCCGGTTGCCGGACATGCGTCTCCGTTTGTCTGTGTTCGCGATGCACTCTGACTATTCTGGATGAGTGGACTGGGGCGATCCTACCGTTCGATCGGGAGGCTGTCAAACCTCGACGCGACAGGAGCCTGCCGCGGCTGCGAGACGGCGATCACCAGATCGTCCAGGAGAGGATCGAGCGGGTCGGCCGCCTCCAGCGGGATGGCGCCCCCGGCCTTGCCGCGGATGGCGCGCTGCAGGGTCAGCGCCAGCTTGCGCGCCTGCTCGCCCGCATCGTCCGCCGCGAATCGCTCGATGGAGGCCAGCCGCGACAGCAGCAGCGCCGCGTCGGCCGGGGTGAGCGGCAGGGTGGGAATCAGCCCGCGCAGATCGTCAATGACGCTGAAGGGGGCAGGGACGAACCGGGCCATGAAGAGCGACGGCCGGATGATCCCCGCGAGCTCGGTGAAGATGAAGGCGCCCTCAGGATTCATCTCGAGCGTCTGAAAGCCGCGCCACGGCTGCGCCGGCAAATCGGTCAGACTGCCAGGCCGCAGCTCCCCCGCAATGGCCACGGGGACCATCACGCCGTTGCGGCGCGCGAAGATCGCCCCGCCCTGCGGCCCGAGCTCGGTCGTCGCGTGAAACGCCAGGAGTCCCTTCGGGCTCATTCCGAACGCTCCCAGGGCGAAGAACTCATCGCCGGGAGACAGTGGAGCCGGGTCTCTCATCCCCAGAATCCGATCGTTCTGGAGAAACCCGCCGTTCCGGTTGACGAAGTAGGCCCCCAGCGGGCGCTGTTCCGTGCCGGCGTAGAATGAGATGCCCCCCTCGGGATCGATCGCCACCTGATTGAATGTCACCGCGAAGTTCAGAAAGATATCGCTCGCGTTCCCGGCGGTGAAGAACTCACCTGCCAGCACATGGCTTGTTCCCTGACGGCGCAGCCACAGCTCCACCGGGAAATACACCTGTGGCCCGAACAGCTGGCGGTCGGTGATGCGCACGAGCGACGCGACGTCTCCTGCGTCGTTGGCGCGGAACTGAAGCGTCTCCAGCACTTCGCGCGCCCCGAGGAAATCGCCAGGGACCAGCACGGCCTCGATCCCCGATGCGGAGGCCCGGAAAATGCCGCGGCCGTCGGGGCCGGCCAGCACCGCGCCGAAGACGATCTCGCCGAAGCTGTCGATCTGGACTTGATCGAAACTGCTGAAGGTCTCTCCCCTCCGCGAGGGCGCCGGATCTCCGTCCAGCGCAATGGTGCTGAGGATCCCGTCGCGCAACAGGTAGACACCGATGTGCGCCGGTGAAACGGTGGTGGCGATGAAAGCGATGTCGCCCTGCACGTTCCCGGCGGGCTCCAGGAGGAACTCGAAGCGGCCCCCCGACGGGGCCGCGTCACCGGTCGCCAGCAGGCGGGAGGTCTGGCCGCGCGCCACCCGGTAGATCCCCATGCGGCCTTGCGAGGTGGCTGCCGAAAACAGCACGCGCCGCAAGGTGTCGATCCAGATGTCGCCGATCAGGACGAAACGACCCCCGCCGGGCGCGGCCTGTCGATCCAGTGCCAGCGGCGTCACGACGAGCGTGTCGGCGCGCGGCATCGACATGCCCTGGGCCGCAAGCACCAGCGCGAGTGCGCCGGCAAGAACGTGACGACTCATGTCCTCCTTATACCGGCACGCGCCACAACTGTCAATCTGAGGCCCATGGGTGGCATAGTGAGGCAATGACAGCTTCGGCGATCTCCGCGACTCAGCGCCCGACGTCTCGCCGCCGGCGGTGGATCGCGACGCTGGTCCTTCTTCTGACCTCGATCGCCCTCACCCTGCTGGCGGCCGAGGGACTGTTCCGGCTCGCCGCGCACAGGCTGGCCGCCGACGGGGAGTGGTTCGCCGCGGGGCACATCATGCAGGACGACGACACCCAGCTCGGGTTCAGCATGATCCCCCACAGCAGCCAGCTTGCCGTGAGGGGGGGCGCCTACACCGTGCGCACCAGCATCAACGCGCTGGGGATGCGGGACGTCGAGCATCCCGCGGCGCCGCGCCCGGGAACCCGGCGCGTGCTCGTGCTGGGAGACTCTTTCATGTTCTCCCCCGGCGTGAGCGTCGCCGATTCCATGCCGCGGATCCTCGAGGGGCTGACGCCCGGCCTGGAGATTCTCAACGCCGGAGTGCCGGGCTATAACCTCGAGCAGGAGTATCTCTACTACGTGCACCGCGGGCGCAGCCTGTCGCCTCGGCTCGTGCTGCTGGCATTCTTCATCAATGATCTCGCTCCTGCGCCTGCCTACGAAATCGCCCGCGACGCCGATGGCCTGCCGCTTTCGTACCGCGCGCGCGCCGATGGACGCCCGGGACGGCAGGCTCCCGAGCCCGGACTACGCGGCGCGACGGCGTCGTGGCTGAGGGCGCACTCACTGCTCTACGTCTTCGCCAGGAAGCGGCTGGGGGGGACCAGGCGTGGTGAGACCGCGGCCCCACGCACGGACGCTCCCCGGGCCATGCCTCCCGAGCTGGAGGCCTTCCGGGCGGGCGAGCCGCCGCCCGCGGCGTGGGCGCAGGCCTGGCGCGTGCTCGACGCGCTGCGGGCCGAGGTAACCCGCACCGGTGCCTCCCTGGCCGTGGTGATGATCCCCTCGCCCGTCCAGATCTCCGACGCTGCCTGGTCGGACTGGGTGCGCTGGCTGCAGGAATCGCCCGAGAGCCTGGATCGCCGCGGCCCTCAGCGGCGGCTGGCTTCATGGTGCGCCGCGACAGCGACTCCCTGCCTGGATCTACTGGATGCCTATTTCGACGTCCCGGTGGATCGCTTCTACATCCGGCACGATCTGCACTGGACGGAGGAGGGCCACGAGCGCGCCGCGGGTGCAGTGGCCGCATTCCTGCGGGCGAAGGGTCTTGCGGGGGTCTGACCAGAAGGCAAGCTGGTGCGCCCGGCGAGATTCGAACTCACGACCTACGGATTAGGAATCCGTCGCTCTATCCTGCTGAGCTACGGGCGCACGCGCGGCAGGGTACGATCGACCCGGCATCAGGACAAGCCTGTGACTTCAGCTGTAGCCGATCAGTGAGAAGACCGGCACGCCTCCGAGGCGGGCGCGTCCTCCGAGGAAGGCCAGCTCCACCACGAAGCTGACGCCGACGACGTCGCCGCCGAGCTTGCGCACCAGGCTGACGGCCGCCGCGGCCGTGCCTCCCGTGGCCAACAGGTCATCGATGATGAGAACCCGGGCGCCGGAGTTGATGGCGTCGCGGTGTATCTCTATGGTGTCGGTCCCGTACTCGAGCGCGTAGGTCTCCGCGACCGTTTCGTGCGGCAGCTTGCCCGGCTTGCGGATCGGCACGAAGGCCGCTCCCAGCCTCAGCGCCAGGGCGCCGCCGAAGATGAAGCCCCGGGACTCCACCGCGGCCACCGTCCGGATCCGATCGCCGCGGTGATGCTGCTCGAGGCGATCGAGCACCTGCTTGAAGGCCGACGGCTCGGCCAGCAGCGGCGTGATGTCCTTGAAGATGATCCCGGCTTTCGGAAAGTCGGGGATATCGCGGATGTGCCGCTTGAGATCCGTGCTGTCCGCCATGAGTCTGCGAGCCTCCACGAAGCGGCGCCCCGGGCGCCCCGTCAGTGCCGGACCGAGAATCCGCTCAGGGCCGGATCCGCCTCGGTCTCCCCGGATTCCACATCCTCGACCTGTGCGTGCCGCGGCCCCTCGGCCAGCTCGGCTCGCAGCCCGTCGAGATCGGCGGCCTCGCCCTGAGCCAGGACTTCGACGCGGCCGTCCGGCAGGTTGCGCGTCCAGCCGGCCAGGCAGCGCTCGCGCGCGAGCATCATCACGAAGTAGCGGAAACCAACACCCTGCACGCGCCCCGAGATGACGAACCTGCGCGCCGTCATTGCTGGACCTGAGGTGGCACCTGGGATCTCACCTGATGCAGGTGGTCGGGACGAGAGGATTTGAACCTCCGGCCCCCTGCTCCCGAAGCAGGTGCGCTACCAGGCTGCGCTACGTCCCGACTCAGAGGTGGCTGAAAGCGGCGGCGACCGTACCAGAAGGCCGATCCCAAGTCAAGGCAACCCGCTCCGGCCCCGGGGCGCCGGCTCGCTCTCATCGATCCAGCCGTTGCGTCCGATCAGCTTCACGAAGACGCACGCATCGTAGGACTCGGTGCGGTACCCCTGCGCGTCGCGCGTCACGACGAGGAGGGTCTGCCGATCCTGCGAGCCCACCGGCAGGACCAGGCGCCCTCCTTCCGAGAGCTGTGCGGCCAGCGGCGCGGGAACGGCGGGGGATCCCGCCGCCACGAGGATCCTGGAGAAGGGAGCCTCGTCAGGGAGCCCCTCGGTCCCGTCCCCCACCATCACATGAGCGTTGGCGACGCCGAGGCGGCGCAGCGTCTGCGCGGCGCGCTGGGCCAGCGCGGGGATCCGCTCCATGCCGAAGATGGTGGCGCACAGCCGCGCCAGCACGGCGGTCTGATACCCGGAGCCGGTGCCGATCTCCAGGACCCGGTCCTGAGGACCCGGCTTGAGCAGCTGCGTCATCATCGCCACGATGTAGGGCTGCGAGATGGTCTGGCGGCTGCCGATCGGCAGCGCGTTGTCGGAGTAGGCCTTCCCCGCCAGCGCCTCTTCCACGAACAGGTGACGCGGGACGCTGCCCATCGCCTCGAGCACGGCCGGGTCCCGGATGCCGCGCGGCACGAGCTGCCGCTCCACCATCTGACGCCGCCGCAGCGCGTAGCGATCCTCCAGTCGTCCCATGCGTCCCCCTGCACCGGAGGAGATCGGCCCCGTGCCGCTCACGCGCCCGACCGGCGATCGTCTGGCGACTGAAGCACCTGCTCGAGATCCCATGACGCCAGCTGCTGCATCACCCGATCGTTGGTCATGTCGAGATGCAGCGGCGTGATGGAGATGGACCCGGATGTCACGGCGGCGTAGTCGGAGCGCGGATCATCGGTCCATTCGGGAGGAGTGCCTCCGATCCAGTAGTACTGCCGGCCCGAGGGATCGATCCGCTCGATGACCCCTTCCTTGTAGATGCGCCTTCCGAGCCGCGTGCAGCGCACCCCGCGCAGCGGCGCCAGCGGGACATTGACGTTCAGGATCGTGTCCTCGGGCATGCCCCGCTCCAGGATGCGCCGGGCCAGGCCCGCGGCGAACCGGCCCGCCGCCTCGTACCCTTCGGGCGGATCGTGGAGCCAGGGTGGGTCCGGCGAGTCGGGGCGTGGCGCTGCGCGAGAGATCGCGACGGAGGGGTATCCGAGAAGCGTTCCCTCGAAGGCGGCCGCGACGGTGCCCGAATACGTGATGTCATCTCCCAGGTTGTAGCCGCGGTTGATGCCCGACACCACCAGATCGATGGACCTCCCCAGCAGGTTGAAGACCCCCAAGTTCACGCAATCGGTCGGCGTGCCGTCCACCGAGTAGACATCCTCGGCGTGCTGGCGGACGCGGAGAGGATGCTTGAGCGTCAGGGCGTGGCTGACGGCGCTCATGTCACGATCCGGAGCGACGATCACCACCCGGCCCAGCTCGCGCAGCGCGCGCGCCAGGACGGAAATGCCCGGCACGTCCACGCCGTCGTCGTTGGTGACCAGGATCGTCGTCATAGGCCGGTGATGGCGGCCGCGACGACGCTAGCGTCCCCGCCAGCCGAAGGCGAAGTAGAAATCGTCCACGACATCCTGGCCGGTGTCCACGAGACTGGCTCCGGTGCCGACGAAAACCGCCGAGTGCGGTGTGTCGTAGACCCTGTAGTTGAATCCTGCGCGGTAGCGCGCATCGGTATCGGAGCCCGAACCCGTATCAGTCTTCTCCACTCCGATGGAGAACAGCAGGTCGAAGCGGCTGGGCGTGCTGAAGACGAGCCCGACCTCGTAGGCGGCCTCATCCAAAGCCGCGGTCGGGATCAGGACCAGCGGGCGGAGCGCAAACCAGCTCATCAGACTGATGTCGGCGCCGAGGGAGAAGTCGAAGCCTGTCGGATTCGTGGTGAGCACCCGCTCCTCCGTGCAGAATGACACGGAGGCGGCCCTGGCCGCGCCGGAAGCCGCCAGGGCGACGAGCAACACTGACACAACTCGAGTTCTCATGATCGCTCCGCGTCAATCCGTCATATCCGGCAGATCCACTCGCGCGGATCCGCGCGCCGGCTCCGGCGCCCTCATGGGCGGGAGTCGGCATGGTTGTGGTCGGGACGACTGGATTTGAACCAGCGACCCCTTGACCCCCAGTCAAGTGCGCTACCAGGCTGCGCCACGTCCCGACCGATGTCCGACGATGAAAGGGGCCGTAGTCTACCATGCTGTTCCGACGGCTGGTGACGGGGCGCAGCCGGGAGGCGTGATGGCTCAGGACACGGCGACTCTGATCAGGCAGCGGCTCGAAGCGCGGTGCGCCCCGCTGCACGTCACCATCGAGGACGAGAGCGATCGTCACGCCGGCCATGCCGGCGCCAGGGCCGGAGGCGGTCACTACCGGGTGCTGGTGGTCGCCGATCTGTTCGAGGGACTGGCGCTTCCGGCGCGCCACCGGATCGTCTATGACGCGCTGCGCGCGGAGATGCACGGCGTGATCCATGCGCTGGGGCTCGAGACGCTGACGCCTCAGGAGTGGCGCCAGCGCTAACCCGGACTGAACCCGGACTATTCATGAAGGTCCGTCGCGGTCGCAGCAGGAGCTTCATGAATCGTCCGGGCCAAGGCTGCGGCGCGAACGGGCCGGTCAGGACTGCCGCTTCAGATCGGAAAGCAGTGTCCTCAGCTCTCCCTTCAGCTCTCCCAGAGCCCGCTCGAGACGGGCTTCCCTCTGCGAGCCGGGATCAGAAGGCGCCACCAGGCGGGGGCGCGCGGCGCGGGCCGCCAGGTCGTCCATGGGATGCTCCGGCTCCCGGGAGACTACGGGTTCGGAGTCGATTTGATCATCGATGACGAGCTGCCGGGTGGGGCGCGCCGCGGGGCCGGCGTGCGGCTCGGCGGGCGGTGGCGCGATGGGAGCGGCCGCCGCTCCGGATCCGGCTTCCTCGTCCAGCTTGCGGCGCGCTCCGGCGATCGTGTACTCCTCTTCGTACAGCAGCTTCTTGATCCGCATCACGATGTCGATGTCGGAGCGCTCGTAGACGCGCTGGCCCGATCGGTTCTTGCGCGGCGCGAGCTGAGGGAACTCGGATTCCCAGAATCGCAGGACGTAGGGCTGGGTGTCGGTGAGCTCGCACACCTCGCCGATCTTGTAGTACTTCTGCTGGGTCCCTGGAGCCGTCCTGGTCATCGTGAGTTCCTCCTGGTTGTGCGCGCGCTACGACCCTGTGCCTGCGCGGCCGTAGATATCCTCCAGTCTGACCACATCATCGAGCTGCGTCGTGGACGCCTCGAAAACTTCGCAATCGGTCAGCGCCTCCATCCGGTGCCGGGTGCCTGGCGGAATGTGACAGGCATCGCCTGGACGCATCGTCCTGTCAATCATGCGCCCCTGCTCGCCGATAGAGAAGAGCATCTCGCCCGCGTGCAGATAGATCGTCTCGTCCTTTTCGTTGTGATACTGGAGGCTCAGCTTGTGCCCCTGGCGGATGAACAGCTTCTTGCCGACGTAGGTATCCGTCCTGGCCCAGATGATCTCATAACCCCACGGCTTGTCCACGCGCTGCGGCATGGCGCGCGTCGTGCTCAGATCGCCCATGTGCCGCTCCCTTCCACCAGCTGAGGCACCGCCTGCCGCAGGCGCGGCAGGATGCGTCTGTCGGCATACTGCTCCACTTCCGAGGCGGTGGCCAGCCGGAGGATCTCCTCGACCATCTCCCGGGCCTCCACCGCCGTCAGCGCGCGGATCGCCGCCTTCACCGAGGGGATGTAGACCGCGTCCATCGAAAGCTCATTGAGCCCCAGTCCCAGCAGGATCGGGACGATGATCGGATCGGAAGCCATCTCACCGCACATCGCCACGGGGATCCCCGCGGCGCGCGCCGCATCGACCGTGAACTTCACCGTGCGGATGATCGCCGGATGCAGCGGCCGGTAGAGATAGGCCACCGATTCGTTGCTGCGATCGATCGCCAGAGTGTACTGGATCAGGTCGTTGGTGCCGATCGAAAAAAAGTCCGCCTCCCGCGCGAGCAGGTCGGCCACCGCTGCCGCGGAGGGCACCTCGATCATCAGCCCGACCTTGATGCCGCGATCGAAGGGCACCCCCTCCGATTCGAGCTCGTCCATCGCCTCGGTCAGCACCGCACGGGCGAGGCGGAACTCCTCGACACCCGAGATCAGCGGGAACATGACCCGTACGTTGCCGTGCAGGGTGGCGCGCAGAATCCCGCGCAACTGCGTCTTGAAGATATCCTTGTTCATGAGGCAGAAACGGATGGCCCGCATTCCCAGGACCGGGTTGTTCTCGTCCTTCTTGAGCACGGCGTGGAAGTACTTCTCGCCTCCCAGGTCCAGCGTGCGGATGGTCACCACCCGCGGGGCCAGCGCGGTGGCCATCTTCCGGTATGCCTCGTAGTGATCCTCCTCGGTGGGCAGATAGGGGGAGCGGTGCAGGAAGAGGAACTCCGAGCGGTAGAGGCCGATCCCCTCCGCGCCGTAGCGGATCACCGCGTCGAGCTGCTCTTCCAGCTCGATGTTGGCGTGGATCTCGACGCGGAAGCCGTCGAGCGTCTCGGCCTTGAGGTCGCGCAGCGCGAGCAGCCGCTCCTCCTCCCCCCGCCGGAACTCCTGCATCATCGTTTGGGAGCGGGCCACGTCGGCCTGCGTCGGATTCAGGATGACGATCCCACGTGAGCCGTCCACGACGATCAGATCGCCCGAAGAGACGCGCTCGCTGAGCTCGTGGAGCCCCACCACCGCCGGGATTCCCAGAGCCTTGGCCACGATGACGGTGTGGGACGAGGGGCCCCCCTTGTCGGTCGCCAGCCCGACGACGTGGGGCACCCGCAGCAGCGCCGTCTCGGAGGGAGACAGCTTGTTGGCGACGATGACCACGTCCTCGGTGAGCTCGCTGAGATTGTGGTGCTGGTTGCCCGCGAGGATCTTCTGGATCCTCCCCTCGACATCGTCGACGTTCTCCAGGAGCCGCTCGCGCTCCGGGACCCCGGCGAACGACTGCGTCAGGTGATGCAGCTCCATGCGCAGCGCCCACTCCGCGTTCATCTTCTGCGCCCGGATGGTGCGCTCCGCTCCGGCCATGAGCGTCTCGTCATCCAGCAGGAGGCGCTGAGCATCGAAGATCGACCCGGCCGTATCGCGGTGCTCCTGCTCGAACATTTCCTGAAGATTGGTGATCTGCTCTCCGGCGGTCTGCACGGCGCTGCGGAAGCGCCGCACCTCATCGTCCACGTCGGCCGCGCTGATGGCCATCCGGAAGACCGCCAGCTCGCCGCTCTCCAGCACAAGGCAGGGGGCGGCGGCGATGCCGCGTGAAGCCCCGATGCCCCGCAGGCTGCGCGATGGCCGGGGTGGTGACTTGTCCGTCGAGGGCGGCTCCTGTCCGCTCATTGATCCTCTCCGAAACGACTGTCCATCAGCTCCTTGAGGGCGGTGAACGCCGCTTCTTCGTCGGCTCCATCGATGCGCAGCGTCAGGGTCGAGCCCTGTGCCGCCGCCAGTGTGAGCAACCCTACGATCGATTTGCCATCCACCGCCAGTCCATCACGCAGGATGTTCACGGAGGATCGGAACTGCGCCGCCATCCGGGCGAACTTGCCCGCGGCCCGCATGTGTAGTCCCAGGCGGTTGATGATGGTGACTTCCCGCTCGATCATCGCGGCGTCTCGCCCTGCCCCTGCCGCCCGGGGCCGGCCGGCGTCTGGGGCTTGAGAGCGCGCGACGGGATCTGGATCGATTCCCTTCCCCTGCCGCAGACCACTTCGGCCAGATCGGTCAGGCTCATCGAGGCCGCAGCCGGACTGCCCAGCTTGAGGAGCATCGAGAGATTGACGCCGGTCACCACCTCGACCCTGCCCGGGAGCAGGCAGGTGAGGCTCAGGTTGGATGCGGTGCCGCCGAACATGTCGGTCAGGATCAGCACGCCGGCGCCGCGGTCCACCTTCTCCACGGCGGCCAGGATCTTGCGGCGCGCACCGGCGACATCCTCGTCCCACTCGATGCAGACTGCCTGCAAACTGTCGCGCTCGCCCATGATGCGCAGCGCCGCCCGGACCAGCTCGCGGGCCACATCTCCGTGGGTCACCACCAGCGCGCCAACCATCACGACGTGGCTCCTATGGCTTCCAGAGATCCCGATGAGTTGTCTTCACGCGGTAGCCCTCGGACGCGAGCGTTTCGCCCAGCGCCTGAGCCATCGTCACGGAGCGGTGACGCCCTCCGGTGCAGCCGATCGCGATCGTCAGGTAGGTCTTCCCCTCTCCGACGAACCGCGGCACCAGAAACGTCATCAGTCCATGGACCCGATCGTAGTACTCCCGGTAGTCGGGGATCGCCTCGAGGTAGCGCCGCACCTCCCCATCCAGCCCGCTGCGGGCCCTGAGATCCTCGACGAAGAAGGGATTCGGCAGGCATCGCACATCGAAGATCATGTCCGCGTCGGGGGGGATGCCATGCTTGTATCCGAAGCTGACCACCGAGACGAGCATCGCTCCGCTGCGGCTCTCATCACTGAAGTTGTCCAGCAGGTAGGAGCGCAGCTCGTGCACGTTGAAGGCGGATGATTCGATGATCTTGTCGGCCCGCTCGCGGATGGGCAGCAGGATCTCGCGCTCCCTGAGGATCCCCTCCTCCACGGAGCCGGCGCCGGCGAGCGGATGGGGCCGGCGCGTCTCGGAGAAGCGGCGCAGCAGCGCCTCCGTGGTCGCCTCGAAGAACAGCACGGTCACCTCGCGCTCCTGCTCTTTGATGTGGTCGAGGATTTCCGGGAAGTCCTTGAGGAAACCCCCTTCCCGGATGTCGATCACCAGCGCGATCTGGCTGATCTCCCCCGGCGTGCGCGTGATCAGGTCGATGAAGACGGGGATCAGCCGGATCGGCATGTTGTCGACGCAGTAGTACCCCATATCCTCGAAGCACTTGGCTGCGAGACTCTTGCCGGACCCGGACAGGCCCGTGATGACGATGACTCTGTCGAGTTTCATGCTCCAGGAGCCTCGTCAGGAGTTGATGGGACCGTCCGTCAGGCGCGCCTCGAGCCTGCTGGCCAGCTCGCGGGCAGGATCGTAGCCGCGCGTGCGCAGCAGGTGATTGCGCGCGGCGACCTCGATGAGCACCGACAGGTGCCTTCCGGGCGCCACCGGCATCTCGATGAACGGAACATGGACGCCGAGGATCTCGCACGTCCGCTGGTCGAGCCCCAGCCGCTCGTACTCCTTGGCCTCATCCCACGGATCCAGCCGCACCACCATGTCCAGATCCTTGAAGTTGCGCACGGCCGCGACGCCGAACAGATCCTTGATATTGATGATCCCCAGCCCGCGGATCTCCATGTGATAGCGCGTCAGCTCCGGCCCGCTGCATGTGAGGACCTGGCCACGCTTGCGGATCTCGACGATGTCGTCGCACACGAGCCGGTGCCCGCGCACGATCAGATCCAGGGCGCACTCGCTCTTGCCCACGCCGCTCTCGCCAAGAAGGAGGACCCCCACTCCGTAGATGTCGAGCAGCACCCCGTGGATGCCGATCCGCGGCGCCAGGCGCTCTTCGAGGAAGTGCGTCAACCCGTCGATGGTGGCGGAGGACATCAGCTTGGTGCGCAGGAGCGGGATGCTGTGAGATTCGGCCGCCTCCCGCAGCTCGACTGGCGGCTCCAGGTTCTTGGTGATAACGAAGCAGGTGACGCCCGCGGCGCAGACCTGCGTGAGGATATCGCGCCTCCTGTCGGTCGCCAGCTCATTGAGAAAGGTGATCTCGCTCTGTCCCAGGATCTGGACGCGGCCCGGATGGATGTACTCCACGAACCCCGCGAGGGAGAGACCCGGCTTCTGGATCCGGGGCACCGTGATCTCCTGGCCGACGCCGGCCTCCCCCGCCAGCAGCTCCAGGCCGAGATGCGCCGCCTCGCCGAGCAGCAGATCGCGGACCCGCAGCCGTGGCGTGAGCACGGAGACATCGGATGGCAGCATCGCAATCCTTCCTGAAAGTGGGGCGCGGCCGGGCGGATCGCTCAACGCCCGCTGATTGGACGGCAGAACGATGCCGCAGGGCGCAGTTGTGAGGATAAGGGGACTCCTCGTGACTGTCAAGCAGAAGTGCTGTCCTGACACGCAGTTGCGCGGCTGGAGAGCTTCAGCGGCTCGTTGACACTCCCGGGCGATCACGATAGATTGTCCGCGTCCTTCCTGAAAACCTGGCTGCGGGCCGGATGCGCCGCGCGGCCGCTACTTCACGTGCCGGCGCGGCAGGCCGACCGCCCCGGGCGCACGGAGCAGGTGCATGTCCACCAAGAAGTTCGTTCATGTGATTGGCACGGGCACCATCGGCGAGCCGCTCATCGGGCTGCTCGTGACGATGCAGGAGCCGCTCGGCGTCGACGAGGTCACCTTCCACAAGCGGACTCCGCTCATGACGGACCGCTCGAAAGTTCTCGAGCTCAAGCGGCGTGGGGCGCGCCTTGCGGTGAACGAAGACAGCACCGACAGCTTCAAGGAGATGGGGATCGAGCCCGACTACGAAGCGCTCGAAGCCCTGGAGCGCGCCACGGTCGTCATCGACTGCACGCCGGTGGGCAACCAGAACAAGGTCGAGCTGTACGAAAACTACAGGAAGAACACCCTGGGGTTCATCGCCCAGGGAAGCGAGTTCGGCTTCGGGAAACCCTACGCGCGCGGCATCAACGACAAGGCGCTGCGCCACGGCGACGATCAGTTCCTGCAGGTGGTCTCATGCAACACGCACAACCTGGCGGTCCTGATCGACAACATCGCCCTTGCCGATGGCGGCCCCGACAACCTCGTCGAGGCGCGCTTCCTGTGCATCCGCCGGGCCAACGATCTGTCGCAGGACGGCTCTTTCTGTCCTTCACCGCAGGCGGGCAAACACAAGGAGGAGCGGTTCGGCACGCACCACGCCCGCGACGTGTGGCACCTGTTCGATACCATGGGCGTGGACCTGAAGAACATTTTTTCCTCCGCAATCAAGGTCAACACCCAGTACATGCACTGCATCCAGTTCAACCTGCGTCTGAAGAAGAAAGTGACCGTGGATGAGGTGCTGCGCCGGCTGCGCGCCAACGATCGCGTGGCCCTCACCTGGAAGATGTCGGCCAACTCGATCTTCTCGTTCGGAAGGGACTACGGCCATTACGGCAGGATTCTGAGCCAGACGGTCGTGGTGGTGCCCAGCCTGATGGTGCGCGAGGGGACGGAGGTGGTGGGGTTCTGCTTCACGCCCCAGGACGGCAATCCGCTGCTGTCATCCGTGGCGGCCGCCACCTGGTTCATGTACCCCAAGACCTACGAAGAGAAGATCCAGTGCATGAAGCCGTACTTCTTCCCCGAGGTCTGACGGCAGGACTCTTCAGGATTTCAGCCGGTTGATCTCCTGGACCATCATCGGGATCACCTGGTAGAGATCCCCCACGATGCCATAGTCGGCGATCTTGAAGAGCGGTGCGTCGGCGTCCTTGTTGATCACGACGATCACCTTGGAGGAGGACATCCCGGCGAGGTGCTGGATCGCCCCCGAGATGCCGCAGGCCACGTACAGGTTCGGCGAGACCACCTTGCCGGTCTGTCCCACCTGATGCTGGTGATCGATCCAGCCGGCATCCACGGCGGCGCGTGACGCACCCACCGCGCCCCCCAGGGCTTTGGCCAGGTCCCGGATGTAGCTGAAGTTCTCCGGCCCCTTCATCGCGCGACCCCCCGACACCACGATGCTGGCCTCCGCCACGTCCAGTTCGGCGCCCTGATCGGCGTGCACCGAGACCGTGCGGCACCGGAAGTCCTTGTCTTCGAACGCGACCTGCAGCGCCTTGAGCTCTCCCTTCCCTGCCACGGGCGCCGCGGGGAGCTGGAAAACATTCGGCCTCAGGGTGGCCATGGCCGGCCGGCTCCCGGCAATCGCCACCGTGGCGATCGCCTTGCCGGAGTAGACCGGGCGGCGGAAACGCCAGCCGGCCTCGTGCTTCTCGACGTACGTGCAGTCGGAGGCGAGACCGGTCTTCAAGCGCGCGGCCACGCGCGGCGCCAGATCCTTGCCCATCGCCGTGGCCGGGATCAGCACCAGGTCCGCATCGGTGCTCTTGATGGCCAGTTCGAGCGCCCGGGCGTACGCCTCCGGGACGTAGAGCGAGAGGCGCGGATCGGAGACCGCCTGCACGACATCGGCCCCGTAACGCGCCAAATCGGACTCCAGGCCGGCCACGGCCCCTCCCACCAGCAGGACGCTCACCGTGCCGCCGGCCCGCTCCGCAAGCTTTCTGCCCAGGGCGACCGCCTCGAGCGCCGGCTTCTTGATCTTGTGCTCCCGCTGCTCCGCGAAGACGAGGATTCCACTCATCAAATCACCTTGGCTTCTTCGTGAAGCAGCCGGACCACCTCGCGGACTGCCGTCTCCATGTCATCCTTGAACACCTTGCCGGCCTGCTTGGGCGGGGGAAGCTCGAGAGACTCGAGCGTGACCCGCGCAGCGCCTGCGGCCATTCCGATGCCCCCCGCGGGAGCGCCGGCGCCCTTCTCCTCGATCGGCTTCTTCTTGGCGGCCATGATCCCTTTGAGGCTGGCGTAGCGCGGCTCGTTGAGTCCCTTCTGCGCGGTGATCACGCAGGGAAGCGCCGTCTCGGTCACTTCATGGGCCCCTTCGATCTCGCGGTGCGCGGTCACTTTGTTTGCATCGAGCGAGAGCTTCGTCACCACGGAGACGTGAGGCATGTCCAGCAGCTCGGCCAGCATGACGCCCACCTGCTTGTTGTCCGTGCCCACCGCGTACTGTCCGGCCAGGATCAGATCGGGCGCGAGATCCTTGAGAGCGGACGCCAGCGCCGAAGCCACTGTGAACCCGTCGGCCCCGTCAAGCGTGGCGTCGTTGAGATGGATCGCCCGATCCGCCCCCATCGCCAGACAGGTGCGCAGGGCGGAGGCCGCGCGCGCGGGGCCGGCTGTCACCACCACGACCTCGCCCGAGCCTTTCGATTCGCGGATCTTCAGGGCCTCCTCCATCGCGAACTCATCGTAGGGATTCACGATCCATGTGATGCTCGACTCATCCACGGAGCGCCTGTCCGATCCGATGACGATCTTGGTCTCCGTATCGGGGACCTGCTTGATCACCACGGCGATCTTCACGCATCAAACCTTTTGAGGAGAATGCTGGCGTTGGTGCCGCCGAACCCGAACGAGTTGTTCAAGGCGTAGCGCACCTCGTGCCGGCGGGCTTCGTTGGGGACGTAGTCCAGGTCGCAGTCGGGGTCCGGAGTGGTGTAGTTGATCGTCGGAGGGATGATGCCATGGCGCACCACCAGCACCGAGATCACCGTCTCCAGGCCGCCCGCGGCGCCGAGCAGGTGCCCGGTCATCGACTTGGTTGAGGAGACGGCAACGCGCTTCGCATGCGCGCCGAACACCTTGTGGATGGCAAGCGTCTCGATCCTGTCGCCCAGTGGCGTGGACGTGCCGTGGGCATTGATGTAGTCGACATCCTCGGGCCGGATGCCTGCGTCGCGCAGCGCATTGCGCATGACGCGCGAGGGGCCGTCAGCGTCCTCCGAGGGCGCCGACATATGGAAGGCATCGGCGCTGACCCCGTAGCCGGCCACTTCCGCGAGGATCGGGGCGCCGCGCCGTCGCGCGTGCTCCAGCTCCTCGAGGATCACGATGCCGGCCCCCTCGCCGATCACGAATCCATCGCGGTCCTTGTCGAACGGCCGGCTGGCCGTCTTGGGGTCGTCGTTGCGCGTGGAGAGCGCCCTCATGGCCGAGAACCCGCCCACGGCCAGCGGGGTGATCACCCCTTCGGCACCGCCGCAGATCATGACATCGGCATCCCCGCGGGCCACCAGCCGGAAGGAATCGCCGATGGCGTGCGTCCCGGTCGAGCACGCCGTCGAGTTGGCCAGATTCGGCCCCTTGGCGCCGTAGCGGATCGACACCTGGCCCGAGGCCATGTTGATGATCAGGCCGACGATGAAGAAGGGGGAGATCCTGCGCGGACCCTTCTCCAGGACCTCCACGTGCTGGCGCTCGATTGACGGCAGTCCGCCTATTCCCGAGCCGATGTAGACGCCGACGCGCTCCGCTTGGGCGGGGTCGATGGTGAGGCCGGAGTCCTGCATGGCGAACTGGGTTGCCGCGAGCGCGTAGTGGATGAAGAGGTCGCACTTCTTGACCTCCTTGGCCGGGCTGTAGAGCGCAGGATCGAAGCCTTTGACCTCGCCGGCGATCCGCGCGGGGTAGTCGGTGGTGTCAAACCGGGTGATCGGGCAGACGCCGCTGCGGCCCGCCAGGAGCCCCTCCCAGGTCGGCTGCGTGCCGATCCCCAGGGGGCTGACGACCCCGACTCCAGTGATGATGACACGACGGTCCATGGCGGCGTGAGCGCCGGAAGGGCCGCTCAGGCGGCGGCCGCTCTCCGCGGCCTACTTGTGCTCCGTGATGTACTTGATGGCGTCCTGGACGGTCTTGATTTTCTCGGCGTCCTCGTCGCTGATCTCCAGCTTGAATTCCTCCTCCAGCGCCATCACCAGCTCAACCTGGTCGAGCGAATCGGCGCCCAGATCGTCCACGAACGAGGCGGTGGCGGTGACTTCAGTCTCCTCCACGCCGAGCTGTTCGACGATGATCTGCTTCACCTTCTCTTCGATGTTCATCCATCTCCTCCGGGTTCATCCGATGCTGCGTGGGTGCGTCCTGCCGCAGATCAAAGCCGGACACCGTAAAAGGAAGCTCAGTCTAGCACAGCGCTCCGCGACTGCCGGCGGGGCATCGCCGCGTCGATGAGGCCACGGCGCCCGCCGTGACTACATGTACAATCCGCCGCTGATGTTGAGCACCGCGCCGGTGATATAGCCCGCCTCTTCGCTGAGCAGAAACGAGACGGCCGCGGCGACTTCCTCCGCCCTGCCGAGCCGGCCCAGCGGGACATGCGCGACCATCTCCGCGCGCTGGGCCTCGCTGAGAGCGCGGGCCATGTCGGTCTCGATGAGACCCGGTGCCACGACGTTCACCGTGATGCCACGCGAGCCGACTTCCTTGGCCAGGGACTTCGCAAGGCCCAGCAGCCCGGCCTTGGAGGCGGCGTAGGCCGCCTGCCCGGGGTTTCCCATCAGGCCGGAGACCGAAGAGATGAAGACCACGCGGCCAGTCCGGCTGCGCAGCATCGAGGAGAGCGCCGCGCGCGCCAGCCGGAACGAGCCGGTCAGATTGACGGCCAGCACGCGATCCCAGTCTTCGGGCTTGAGCCTGATGGAGAGCTGGTCCGCGGTGATGCCCGCGTTGGCCACCACATGGTCCAGTGAGCCCATCTCGGTGATCGCCTTCTTGACGGCCTGCTCGACGGCATCCCCGTCGGACATATCCACGTGCACGACCAGGGCGCGCACCCCTGACGCGCGTGCCTCGGAGGCGACTTCTTCGAGACGCGCAGTGTCGCGCGCCAGCAGGGCGACGTCACTCCCTTGTGATGCCAGCTTGAGCGCAATGGCCCGGCCGATGCCGCGCGATGCCCCCGTGATCAGCGCAACCTGTCCCTTCATGCGAGAAACTCTCCGGCGGCAGCGACCCCTTCCGGATCCCCCGCGGCCGCGCACGCGATGGAGGGTTCGATCCTCTTGATGAGGCCGGACAGCACCTTGCCCGGTCCGACTTCCAGGGCGCGCGTGGCGCCCATGGCAGCAATCCGCCTCACACTCTCCTCCCAGCGCACCGGTGCCGTCACCTGGGCGAGCAGCGCGGCGCGCGCCTCGGCCCCTGCGCGCACCGGAGCCGCCGTGACGTTGGCGATCAGCGGGATCCTCAGGTCATGAAAGGTTGTCCCCTCGAGATCGGCCGCAAGCCGATCGGCGGCGGCCTGCATGAGCGGGCAGTGAAATGGCGCGGAAACGGCCAGCCTGATGGCGCGCCGCGCGCCGCGAGCGGAGGCCAGCTCGATGGCCCGATCCACCGCCCCCGCATGACCGGAGATCACCACCTGGCCCGGAGCATTCAGGTTGGCCGGGCAGACGACCTCGCCGGCGCCTGACGCGGCCGCCTCGTCGCAGATGCCGGCGACCTGCCCTGCGTCCAGTCCCATCAGCGCCGCCATGGCTCCCTCCCCCACCGGCACCGCCTCCTGCATGTAGAGTCCCCGCCGGCGCACCAGTCCCACGGCATCAGTGAAGCTGATGCCTCCCGCCGCCACGAGCGCCGCATACTCACCCAGGCTGTGTCCGGCCACCAGGTCCGGTCCGAGCCCCGCATCGGCCAGCAGCCGCAGCGCGGCGACGCTGACGGTCACGATGGCCGGCTGGGCCACGGCGGTGAGCTGGAGCTGCGCCTCCGGCCCCTCGAAACAGAGCGTCGAGAGGGACAGCCCGAGGGCGTCGTCGGCCTCCTCGAACGTCCGGCGGCACAGGGCCGAGGCGTCGTGGAGAGCCTTCCCCATCCCCACCACCTGGGAGCCCTGCCCGGGAAAGACAAACGCTCTCATCGGATGCGGCCTCCGCAGATGTGTCGCGTGACGTCAGACGGCCTGAAGCAGGTGCTTGCGCGCCAGGAGATCCTGGATCCGATCGTCCACCCGGTGCTGCACCACATCGGCGGCCGCGCGGACGGCATTCTTGATCGCCTTGGGGGAGGATCGCCCGTGGCAGATGATCGCTCCTCCGCGCACTCCCAGCAGAGGCATGCCGCCGTATTCGGCGTAGTCCACCCGCTTCTTGAAGCTGGCGAACGCCTTGCGCGCGAACAGATAGCCCAGCCGGGACGACCAGCTCGATGAGATCTCCTGCTTGAGGAGGACCGCCAGCATCTCGGCCACGCTTTCGATCGCCTTGAGGCTCACGTTGCCGGTGAATCCGTCCGAGACGATGACGTCGGTGCTTCCGTTGAAGATGTCGCGCCCTTCGACATTGCCGATGAAGTTCAGCCCGCTGTCGCGCAGCAGCGCGGCGGCGTCCTTCGTGATGCTGTTGCCTTTGGAGTCCTCTTCGCCGATGCTGAGGATGCCCACGCGCGGGTTGGGCAGGTTGAGTATCTCGCGCGCGTAGATCTCCCCCATGATGGCGAACTGGTGGAGGTGCTCCGCGCGCGGGGCCACGTTCGCGCCGACGTCGAGCCAGACGGAGTGTCCCTTGAGGCTCGGCAGCACGGCCATGACGGCCGGGCGCTCAATGCCTTGCAGCGTTCCCATGACCACCTTGGCGGTCACCATGACCGCGCCCGTATTACCGGCCGAGATCACAGCCTGCGCCTGCCTCTCCCGAACGAGGTGGCAGGCCACGCGGATGGAGGAATGCTTCTTCTGCCGGAGGGCGATGACCGCCGGCTCGTGCATCTCGATCACGTCGCGCGCGTCCGTGATGGAGATCCGGTCGTTTCCCCCGGGAGGGATGCCGTGCCGGGCCAGCTCCCTTACGATCGCCTCGCGCCGCCCCACCAGCACGAGGTGGTGGCCGTACTCGCCGGCGGCCTGGACGCAGCCGTCAACGATCGCTCCGGGAGCGTGATCTCCGCCCATCGCGTCGACCGCGATGACCAGGGACATCAGGCGTTCTTGATCTCGATCACGGCACGCCCCTTGTACGTGCCGCAGTGTGGGCAGACACGGTGAGGCTGCTTCTGCTCGTGGCAGTGAGGGCACTCCGACAGGGCAGGAGCGACCAGGGCATCATGCGCCCGGCGGCGGTCCCTGCGCGCCTTGGAGTGTCGTCGCTTGGGATTGGGCATCGTTGTCTCCTCGCGCCCGGCAGAGCCGCCATGCGGCTCAGAGGCTCGCGCGGCAGGTGCAGGCTTCCTTGTTCAAGTTGACTCCGCAGCCCGGGCACAGCCCGCGGCAGCTCTCCGAGCAGAGCGGCTTCAGCGGCAGCTCCAGGTAGATCTGCTCCGAGACAACCTCCCGAAGGTCCAGAGTCCGGTCTGGTCTCAAAAAACCGACCTCCAGATCCTCGCGCGAGATCTGCACCTCGTCGCCCGGGTCCGGCAGTCGTGGCACGTACGATACATCAACGCTGCGATCAACGGGCAGCGCATACGGCTCGAGGCAGCGCGAGCAGGGCACCATGGCGGTGGCGTGAACGTCGCCTGCGCACCGCAGTCCGTCGCGGATCGGCTCCACGACTCCTGTAAATGATGCCCCGGCGACGTCAATCGCCAGGCCGGCCTGGTAACTCAGGGGCCCGAGCTCCAGCGGAACATCTATCTCAAGCAGCCCAGTCCGCTGGCGCCATAGATCGTCAAGCCGGACGATCACGGTTCCACCTCGAAATGAGGCGAGATTATAGCAGAGGATCAGGCGGGATCAATCAGAGGGTGCGATTCAGGATGTGCAGGCCTTCAGCTGGACGGTCGCCACCGAGTGGGTGGGCTGGATCTCGAGCGCTCTCTCGAAGTGCCGGCGCGCCCGGTGATCCAGGCCGCGGCTGCGGTAGAAAAGGCCGAGCGCGACCCAGTGCTCGGGGTTCCACGGGTCCAGCTCGGAGGCGCGAGCCAGGGCCTCCTCGGCCATGCGCTGCCACCGGTGGTTGGGGTTCTTGAGGAGCGACTCGGCCATGAGCGCGTAGACTTCGGCCACCTCGCCCTGATACTTGAGCGACTGCCGGCAGAACTGGATGCAGTTGTGATAGTCCTTCTCGATGAATGCGTCCCGCGCTTTGGAGAAGTACTGCTCCCCGAGCTTCACGTTCTGCTCCTGCGTCGCCTGTGCCTCTGACTTGAGCATCTCGCGCCGCACCATCAGATCCTCCGGATCGATGGAGGCGAGGGGCTGCTCGGGAGTGCCCTGCGGCGCATACGCGCTCTTTTCGAGGCGGGTCACCTGGAGGCGCATGAACGACTCCGCCAGGCGGCTTTCGATCTGCGCGAGGTCCTTCTTGTGCTTCTCGCGCACCCGCTGGCTGAAGCGCTCTTTCTTGAACGCGGCGCGGAGCCGATCGTAGGCGCGCTGGATCTCGTCCAGACCGGACTCAACCGAAATGCCCAGCACCTCGTGGGGCGAGCGCAGGCCGTGGAACCGTTTGGCCGTCTGCTCGATCAGCTCCACTTCCTTGCGCTCCCGGGCGTGTGCTTCGTTGTACTCCTGCATCACTTCGCGCAGACTGAAGAGTCCCTCGTTTGCCGGCGGGTCGAATTCCACCAACCCCAGCACGGCGAGCCCGTAGAGGAAGGCCAGCGATTCATCCTCCTCCCCCGCCGGCATCAGCTGAGAGATCTCATCGAGCCGCAGCGACCCGTCCACGCGGGAGAGCACGAAGCCGTGATGCGGCCGCAGCGCCAGCATGTGGACCGGGACGAAGGTTCGCTGGCCGAGTCTGACCTTGCCGGGCAGCCGGAGGAGCACCTCCTTGAGCGGGCCGAAGTGGGACATTGAGGTGATCCCCTTCAGAATGCACTCGAAGGTGAAGAGGATATCGGTATCCAGCACTCCCGCCACCGCCTCCTGCTCCGAAAAACTCCATGCCCCGCTGGGCCAGGAAAAGGCGCGCACGACCGCCCTCTGGACCAGGCTGCGCAGGCAGGGCGCCAGCTCTTCACGTGACAGGATCTTCCCGGAGATGAGGCGCGAGGCGAAATCGAGCGGTGCGGCGCCCAGCTTGCGCATCTTGGCGAGGGTGACCGTGGGGAGGAGCCCGGTGGACTCCAGAGCGGCGTCGAGCTGATCCTCCGGGTCGTTCCCCTCGGCGAAGTAGAGCATGCCGCGGTCGAAATACAGGCGGCTGAGGCGATCGTCGGAGCTGCGGACCTCGAGGACGCCGGTGGACTCCTCGAAGTAGAGGTTGCGGAGGATCTCCGCGAGGTAGTGTGAGGTGTAGTGGTTCTCCACCGCTGGGCCATCTCCCGGGCGACACCCCGCACCATCGAGGCGCCCCATGAGCGCACACCGGACGCACGCTGGCGCGTTCCTGCGCGCCGGGCCAATATAGGGAGGTCTCCCGGGAGAGTCCATGAAGCGCAGAATCCACCTGATACTCGGTGCCGCCACGGCCTTCGCCGCACTGTGCGTGGCATTCTCCGCCCAGGCGCAGGCGCCCGATCCGTTGTCGGGATTGTCGGGCGCCATCGAATCGATGCGCGACGGCCGGTTCAGCGAGGCAGGGGAAAGCTTTTCCCGACTGGCTTCCGGCGATCCGCAGGATCCCGTCTCTCCCCTTCTCGAGGGGATGTCGCTCTGGTGGCGCACGCTGACGGGCGGCGGGTCCGTCACCCCTGAGCTTGTGGAGGGCCGCTTCGCGGAGGCGGCGCGCCGGGCGCGGGCCATGGCTGCCGCGGGCGATACGGAAGTCCGGTCGAGGGCCCTGACTTTTCTTGGAATCTCCCTGATGTTCGAGGCGCGCTCACGGGCCGCGCGCGGCGCGGCCTTCTCAGCGGGCTCTCCGGCGCGCGAAGGACACCGTGCCCTGAGCGAGGCGCTGAAGCTCTCCCCGGACAACCCCGACGCTCTGTTCGCCATGGGGGCCTACAACTATTACGCGGACAACGTAGGCGTCCTGGTGAAGGGGCTGCGCGCCCTGCTGCTGATTCCGGGCGGCGATGAGGAGCTCGGGATCAGGCAGCTCGAGCGGGCCGGCGATCGCAGCCTCCTCTTCGGGACGGAATCGCTCCTCCTGCTGTCGCACATCTTCAGCGGAGCGTTCGAGGAGGACTTCCGCCGCGCGGACGGCTACCTGCTGCGCGCGACCCGGCGGCACGAGCGCTCGCCATTGCTGGCGCTTCTGCGCGCCGACCTGCTCTACCGGCTGGGGCGCCTGTCCGAAGCGGAGACTCTGGCGCGCCATGCCGGCGAGCTGGCGCAGGGTCCGTCCGACGCCCAGGTCAGGATGACCCTGGAAGCGGCATACAGGCGGGCTGCCAGCCTCCTGGCGCAGCGCCGGGCCGAGGAGAGTCTGGAAGTGATCGAAGCGGCTCTTACAGGACTCCCTCCGGTCGAGCCCGAGGCGCGCCAGCGGTGGAGCGTCCTGATCGCCGCCACGGCCAGGGAAACGGGTGAGATCGACCGCGCGCGCGCCGCTCTGTCCGCGCTGGGAACCGGCGTGTCCGCGCCGTCTATCGGGGCCGATGGCGTCACGCCGCGCCGCCGCCGATCGGGAGAGTCGTCGCCCACCTCCAACGCGCGCCGCGCAGCGGCGCTGAGGCTTGATGCGGCAGGACGCCGCAGCGAGGCGCTCGAAGAGCTCGCCCGCCTTTCCTCCGACCAGCCCGCGGATGCCCGGGTGGCCTACGACATGGGCCGTCTGCTCCAGCGGGATGGTCGATCCATCGAGGCGCGCCGGCACCTCGAACTCGCCGCGCGTTCCGAGCTGGCCGAAGTCGCCGGCTGGGCGCTGCTGCGCCTGGGCTGGGATCGGGAGATCCATGGATCGCGCGCCGAGGCGCTGCCCTACTATCGGAAGGCGGGTGAGCTGAAGAGGTTCGCTTTCAAGGACGCGGCAAAGGACCGCGTGCGCTATCCGACGAGCATCGAGCCGGAGAGTTGAGCTGCGGCCGTCTGCAGCTGCGTCTTGAGCACCTTGCCTGCGGCATTGCGCGGCAGCGCCTCCAGCACACGGATGACGCGCGGGACCTTGTAGCGCGCCAGCGCTTTCTGGCAGGCGTGGCGCAGGTCGCCTTCTGAAAGACGCGCGCCCGCGTCGAGCTCGACGAAGGCGCAGGGGACCTCACCGCGCGACGCGTCCGGCACGCCGATCACTGCCGCCTCCTTCACCCCCGCCACGGCGGCGAGCACCTCTTCGATCTCGCGCGGGTAGATGTTCATTCCCCGGTAGATCAGCATCTCCTTGCTGCGGCCGACAATGAAGATGTAGCCGTCGGCGTCCACCCTGGCCATGTCCCCGGTGTGCAGCCATCCGTCCCTGACGGTGCGGCGCGATTCCTCCGCCAGATTCCAGTAGCCCGACATGACAGCCGGACTGCGCACCAGAAGCTCGCCCGGCTCGTCATTTTGTTGTAGCGCTCCACCGGGGACCGGAGCCACACTCACCGCGACGCCGGGGAGCGGCCTGCCGACCGAGCCCGGCTTGCGCGGACCCTGCGGTGGATTGAGCGAGACGACGGGACCTGCTTCTGAAAGCCCGTACCCCTCGCACAGTGGCCGGCGCCACGTGCGCTCGAAGTCGCGAAGCGTCGAGAGAGGCAGCGGAGAGCCCCCGCAGATGTAGAGGCGCACCGGATTAAGCCAGCGGGCCAGCGGCGAGATCCGCGCCTGCGCCATCGCGCGATAGACGCTGGGCACCGCGGGCAGGATGGTGGGACGGTGCCGCATGATGGTCCGCTTCACCTCCGCGCGGTCCAGCTTGCCGCACAGCGCGATGCTCATGCCGGCCATCACCGGCGTGAGCATGCCGACCATCTCGGTGAAGGAATGGAACATCGGCAGGAAGACCAGGATGCGGTCGCGCTGGCTCACACCCACCGCCTCGATACATGCCTCGGCGTTTGCAATCAGGTTCTGGTGCGACAGCGCGACTCCCTTGGGCTTGCCGGTCGTGCCTGACGTGTAGATGAGGACGGCCGGCGCGCTGGAATCGACCTGGGCGGGTGGAGCCGGGTCGTCGGCGGGAGCGGCATCGGAATCCAGCGTCAGCCTCTCGCAGCGCTGGCCTGCCGGCAGCCCGCCAGGCGCCGCATCGTCCACCACCAGCAGATCGCGGAGATCGGGCAGGCTGTCCAGCGCGGGCGCCAGTTTTTCGAGCGAGGCCGCCGAGCAGATCAGCGCGCGGGCACCGCAATCCGACAGGATGGCGTGCAGTTCGGGTGGCGAGAGAAAGGAATTCAGCGGCACCGCCACGGCCCCGCTGGCCGGGATCCCGAAATATGCCAGCAGGTACTCGGGCCGGTTTTCCATGTGAATCGCGATGCGATCGCCAGGGCGCGCTCCCAGAGCGCGCAGGCGCGCGGCCAGCGTGGTCACACGGCGATCGGCGGCGCCGTAGCTCAGCCTGAGCCGTCCGAAGAGCAGCAGTGTGCGGCGGGGCCACCGCGCGGCCGCCCGGTGGATCACCTCGCCCAGCGTCGCGGCGATGGGAGTGGATGTCACGATATGGAATCCTACCATGCATCTTTGACGCATGCGGGTTTTACGCATGCCGGCCTGACACGCGCCGGGCCTGTTGAATGGTCTGGTGCCCGATGGTATAAGGACGCGCGACCTATGCGAGCCCCCATCCTGGCCCTGATCCTCGCATCGAGCCTTGCGATCATCCTGACGCTTGTCGGCGTCGTGATGCTGCGCGGCGGCGGCACCGCGGGCCCCGCGGGCGCGCTTCCTGAAGAGACGCTGCTGGCAGTTCATGTCCCCCGCCCCGACGATCTGGCGTCGAGTCTCGAGAGCCTCGCGTCAGAAGACGCGCTCGATCAGGGGGTGTGGGAGCAGGCTGCCCGCCTGCTGGAGCGCGAAGCTGAGCGGCTCGGCATCGCCACGGCCCTCACCGGCGATGACGCAAAGCAGCTGCTGAATCGCGATCTGCTGATCGCGCTCCTCCCCGGCCGGCCCGAGGAGCCCCGGACTACCACCGTGCTCTGCGCGCGGACAGGCGCAGCCTCCGCGGCCGCCTGGGATCGCCTGTTGTCCCGACTGCATGACGCCGCGCGTGCGGCGGGGGCCGTCGTGACGACGCGACGGCACCGCGGGCAGGACTTTCTGCGGATCCGGGGCCCTGCGGCGCGCACCCCGCTGTGCGTGGCCATGCGGGGTGGCGTGGTGATCGCCACCGACTCCGCGGAGGCGATGCGGCGATGCCTCGATGCCGCCGGGAATCGCGCCCGCGCGCTCGATGACCTGCCGGCATACAGACGCGTCTCCGGACGCCGGGGCCGCGGGGACGCGCCGGAGGCCTTCATCTGGAGCTCCGGCGCGGGGCTCGCGTGGCTGGGCCACCGCCTGGCAGCTCCCGGTGAAAGCCGCGGCACCTGGGAGCGCGCCGCCAGGCTTCTGGAGCTTGACGCCCTGGGAGGGCTGGGGATCGAGCTTCGGATTGGCGACGCTGTCGCGCGCGAGCGAGTGATCATGATCCTCCCCGCGGAAAGCGACGGCCTGTTGCGGCGGCTGTTCACCGGGGCGCCCCGGCTGCGCCAGGCAGACAGCGCCGGCGCGGGGCCCGAGCGGCTGGCCTGGCACGTCGGATTGTCCGTGGCGCGGCTCGACCCGCTCTACGATGCCCTGCCGGATATCCTGGCGCTGGCGGAGGGAACGCCGCGGCGCGAGCTGCGCGAGCGCCTCGAAGGACTCGAGGACTTTCTCGCCGCCGATCCACGGACCGCGCTCCTGCCGGCATTCGGAGCGCGCCTGAGCCTGAGCATCGGCACCGATGAGGCGGAGTCCGGCGCGGGTGCCGGGCAACGCCTGATGTCACTGCCGATGGTGGCCAGGCTGGCTTTGAGGCACCGCGAGCCGATCGCGCATGCACTGGGCAGGCTGGATGGCCTGGCGCGCGCTTCCGGCGGCCGGCGGTCCGAGGTCAGTCTGGAAGGAGTGACCCTGACCGGCTTCGAGTTTCCGTTCCAGAGACCCTTCGAGGCCGCCTGGTGCATCACCTCGCGGGAGCTCCTTGCCGGGACATCATCCGAGCTGATCGCTGAGGCGATCCGCAGTGGTCCGGTGAAGCTGCCGCGACTCGATCATGATCCCGAGGCGCATGTACGCTTTCATGGACGGTCCGGCCGGTTGCTGCGCCTGCTGGCCGGAGATCGCATGGAAGCTGGCGGAGGAATCGGAGGGCTGCTGGCCGCGATCCGCGCCCGCGCGCGGGATGCATCGCTTCCGCCGACGCAGATCGCGGCGCGCATGACCGATGAAGGGCTGGTCATCAATTGGGAGGCGCCGTTTTCCGCATCTCTGATCAGCTTGATGCGCGCGCTGGATGCCGTGCCAGCTCGGTCCGGACCGCCATTCGCGCTATCCGATCCGGAAGCCGTGAATCGCTGGAGAGACGACCTGCCGCCTGCCTGCGCGTTCTGGGAGCAGGGAAAGTGATCTAGCCCGCATTTCTCACCAGATTTCTGCTGCGACCGCGACGAAACCTGGTGAGAAAAGCGGGCTAGCGCACGGTCAGCTGGGGGATCGGGCGGGGGCGGGCGTAGTTTTCCAGCACGCGATGGATGTAGCTGATCGTCTCGCGGTAGGGAGGCAGCCCGCCATGCTGCGATGCCCGGCGGGCGCCGGCGTTGTAGGCCGCCAGGGCCCTCCAGTAGCTGCCATCGTGCTGGTCGATCAGCTGGCGCAGGTAGCGCGCGCCCCCCTCGATGTTCTGAGCCGGGTTGAACGGATCGGTCACCGACAGCTCCTTCGCCGTGCCCGGCATCAGCTGCATCAGTCCCTGGGCGCCCTTGGGCGAGACGGCACGCGGCTTGAATCCGGACTCGACGGCGATCACCGCAGCGAGCAGATCCGCTTCAAGATTGTGGCGCGCCGCGGCCGAGCGGATCATCTCCTCGAGGGTCGATTCCGCCGGAACGCTGCGGCCAGGTGCGGGGTCGGCGGCTGCAGCCGGCGGAGCAGCGGGCGGCACGGGCACCGGGGCATGCTCGATCGGCTGTGGCTGTGCGGGCGCGGGAGGCGGCGGGTCGGGCACGTTTTCCACACGGGTGATCCGCGCCGCCGGGAACGCGAGGGTATCGCCGCCGGCGAGGGTGACCGTGGCGATCCCCTGCTCGATGGAGCAGGAGGCCGCCTCCAGAACTCGGCCATCCGCGAAATGCACGCGCGCGGCGCCGAATACCGATGCGCTGGCCAGCACAATCATGGCGCACGACGCCAGAATCAACGGGCGCATCGGCTCTCCGGAGGCATGCCTCATCTTACGGCGGCGATCCGGAGGGGTCAAGGAATCGGATCAGACAGCGGCCCGCGAGGCGGGGCGCAGGAAGCTCCGCTCGATCTGGTCCAGACCGAAGCGCACCACGGAGGGGCGTCCGTGCGGACAGGTCAGCGGCGCGCTGGTCCTGAAGAGCTCACTGATCAGGTAGTTCATCTTGTCTGGCGACAGCGGCATGCGGACCTTGATGGCGGCGTGGCAGGCGATCGTGGCGACGATCTTCCAGAAGCCGGGCAGATCGGGCGAGCGCGCCCCCTCCGGGTCCCCGGCCATCTGCTCGAGCAGCGCCGCGGCCACCGCGAGCGGATCGGCGGATCCCAGCAGAGCCGGGGCTTCCCGGATGGCCAGTGTGGCTTCCCCGAACGGTTCGCAGCCGAAGCCGAACCGCTCCAGCATCGCGCTCATCAGCAGCGGATCTCCCGCCAGCACCCGTGGCACGGGAAGCGTCACCGGAAAGAGAAGCCGCTGACGCTCCAGCTCCAGCCGGCGCTCCATCGGCCCGCGCATCTGCTCGTAGAGGATCCTTTCGTGCGCGGCGTGCTGATCCACCAGGAGCAGTCCTGACGCATCGGCGGCGATGATGTAGCTCTCCTGGAAATGGCCCAGCGCCACGGGCTCGGGATGCAGCGAGAGCTGCGGGCCGCCAGGGGCGTCCGATTCCCGATGCGAGCGCGTCTCGGGATGCCGTCCTGCGGGGCCGGCGGCCTCCGGCGTATCTCCCTGCGAGCCCATGTAGCTGCGCACCGCTTCGTGGATTTCCACTGCCCGCGCCGGCATGTCCGCCACCAGGGGGGAGATCGCTCCGGCGCCGCGCAGCCCAGCCTGCACGGACGATTCGATCAAAGCGTGCACGGCTCGTGGATCGGCGAAGCGGACCTGCGCCTTGGCCGGGTGGACGTTGACGTCAACTGCCTCGGCGGGACACTGCAGATGGAGCACGAGGGCCGCGTGGCGGCCCCGGGGGAGAATCGATGCGGCTGCGGCGCCGATGGCGTGCGCCATGAGGGGATCCTTCACCAGCCTGCCGTTCACGTAGAGATACTGTTGCCGCCGCGTGCCGGCCGCCTCCGACAGGGGGGCCAGCAGGCCCGACACCACGAGCCCGCCGCTACGGCCCGACAACGGCGTCGCGCCGGCCCATGCCTCGCCCAGAACCTGCCGCGCCCGCTGCCTCGAATCCCCGCTGGGCGGGGCGGAGAGCAGGGTGCGTCCCTCGTGCATGAGAGTCACATTGAGCGCGGGGTTCGACAACGCGCAGGCCGCGACCAGCTCCGAGACATGTCCGAGCTCCGTTGAGGCGGCGCGCAGGAAACGGGCGCGTGCGGGGGTGTTGAAGAAAAGATCCCGCACTTCGACCGTGGTGCCGCGCGGGTGCGGCGCGGCGGAGACCTGCCGCATCCTGCCCCCCTCGATTTCCACCCGCGTGCCCGATCGTCCATCCGGAGAGGTCGTCATGACGAGGCGGGAGACCGAGGCGATCGCCGGCAGCGCCTCGCCGCGGAACCCCAGCGTGACGATAGCGTGCAGATCCGAGACCGACGCCAGCTTGCTCGTCGCGTGCCGCTCGAAGGCCGTCACGGCATCATCGTGATCCATCCCGGTGCCGTCATCGGCGATCCGGATGCGCCGGCGCCCGCCTGCCTCGATCTCAACGCGCAGCGACCGGGCGCCCGCATCCAGTGCGTTCTCGATCAGCTCCTTGACGGCCGCTGCCGGGCGCTCGATCACTTCTCCGGCGGCGATCTGATTGATCAGTGTGTCAGGCAGGACGCGGATGCGGCTCATCAGGCACCGCGCGCACTCTACCGGAGGGGGATCTCCGCGTCAACGCAGCGTGGTTTGTCCGGTCGGGCACGCTGCTCTATACTCGCGCGGCTCTGGAGGATTGGTCGTCATGAACCATGGTGGGTTGTCACGGCGCAATGGCATGCTCGCTCTGGCGCTGGGAGTCTGCATGACAACGGGCCTGACCTCAGGCCGTGAGAATGCCCGTCCGATCGCGCACCTGAGCTTTGACGATGAAAAACCGGAAGCGGCGCCAGGGCTGCCTCCCGGCAGGCTCCAGGGGGCGACCCGGACCGAAGGGCATCAGGGAAAGGCTCTGGCCTTCGAAGACTGGTCAACGCGCGATTACCTCAAACCCAACCCCGCGCAGGCGGCTCGGCTGGTCATCCCGCACGACGCGCGGCTGAATCCGGCGCTCCCCTTCTCGCTGTCGGCCTGGATTTACCCCACGGCCGATCCGATCTACTACGGCGGCATTGTGGAGAAGGGACAGGGATTCGGCGGCTCGTACAGGCTCCTGCTGCTGCGGGGGCTGAAGGTGGCCGGCAGCGCCGGGGCGAAGAACACCACCGTGCGCAGCGCTCAGCCCCTCACTCTGAACGCCTGGCACGAGCTGAAGCTGGTTGCGGCCGCCGGAACCCTCACTCTGTATGTGGACGGCCAGAAGGCCGGTGAGGCCGCCCTGCCGGAGGGATCCCGTCCCGCCGCCAGTGACGACTTCGTGATCGGGGATCGCTTCACCGGGCGCATCGACGAGGTGATCCTCGCCGCCGGGCCCTGAACGAGGACTGCCCGCCAGGCTTAGACTGCCCGCCGGCGCGCCTGAGAGGCCCTGCCGCGTGGCCGCGCGGGCGTCCTGATTCCCTTCGAGCGATGCCGGGAGGCGCGCGACGAGGATGCGTGCCGGAGCGGCACTGCCTGACTAACCCTGGCCCGAGCAACCCTCGCCTGATCAACCCTGCCCTGATCAACCCTGCCCTGATCAACCCTGCCCTGATCAACCATGCCCCGGGGAGGTCTGTGCGTCTCGTGCTGCGAGCCTCGCGATGGACGCGCCAGCCCCGCGAGCGCCGCAATCCGGTCGATCGCCTCGGTCTGGATCTGCCGGACCCGCTCGCGCGAGATTCTCAGGCGCGCGCCGATCGACTCCAGCGTGTGCTCCTTGCCGCTGTCCAGCCCGAACCGCAGCCGGAGCACCGCCTGGTGCCGGGGCGGCAGCTCGCCGAGCATGCCGGCGATCTGTTCCTTGATCTCACGCAGGTAGACTTCCCGGACGGGATTGACCGCGGCCTGATCCTCGATCTCGATCGGTCCGTCACGCTGGGGGTCGGGGCGCCGATCCAGCGAGACCGGCTGCTGGAGACGATGGGCGCTCTCCCACTCCTTGAACGAGACGATCCCTGACGTCTCCACCGCCGCCCGCACGGTCTCCGGCGGGGCATCGGAGCCGCCCGCTCCCTCGAGCATACGGTCCACGCGGCGCAGCTTCTGGTGCATGTGCACGGGAATCCGGATAAGGTCCTGCTTGTCGCAGATGGCGCGGGCGAGAGCCTGCCGGATCCACCAGGAAGCATAGGTTGAAAACCGGGTGCCGCGGCGCGGATCGAACTTCTCGGCGGCGCGCATCAGGCCGATGTTTCCTTCCTGGATGAGGTCCTGCATCGGCAGGCCCGAGGAGCGGTATCGCTTCGCCCAGTAGATCACCAGGCGCAGGTTGCGATTGATCAGGTCCTCGATCGCCTGAGGATCACCCTTCGAGGTCCGCCGCGCCAGCTCGCGCTCGGCCTCCGGGGTCAGCAGGCTCCAGCGCGACACTTCCCGCAGATAGACTTCGAGCGATTCGCCCGGCGCCTCGCCGGTGGTGGCCGACGGCTCGGGCGGCGGAAGCTCACCCTGAACTCCTTCCAGTTCCTGGATCGGCAGATCGTCCTGTGTTTTCACGCTGCGCCCTGCCCTTCGATGCCGGAGTGTCTGTTGATGGGACCTTCCAACCGTCCCGGCGGGTTACGAAGCAAGTGAAGTGCCAGATGTGGGCCGGTTTCCATGAAACTGGATCTGCCGCCTGTCAATCTTCGCCAACTGATTCCATTTAGGGCACTTATCTCTGCCGCGGGGGCCCTCTCATCGAGCGCTGCTCCGATGGGGGCGCCGGGCACTCCCCTGGCGGCTGTCACATCCCCCGGACAGGGCTGTCCACCAGCATGGGAATCAACAGGAAAATGAAGGGGAGAGCTACCGGCCGCGGGCGATGAGCCGGTTGTCCACGGCGGTGACGCCGGGAACAGTCAGGGCCAGCCGCCCGGCATCCACACGGTCGGATTCCCGCTCCACGCTCCCCGCCAGGATGACCACGCCGCGGTCATCGATCTGAACATCCAGATCGCGCGCCACGCCGAAGGTCAGGGGATTCACGAGAAGGCTCAGAACGCGGGCGGCAACGTCGGGTTTGGACGCGGCCGGGCCGGTGACTTCAATGTTGTTGATGACACGAGTCACGCCGGAGACCCGCGCCGTCAGATCCTCGGCATCCAGCCTGTCGAGCGCGCGGTCCGTCTTGCCGCTCAGGGTTACTTCTGTTCCATTGACCGTTGCCGTGATCGGGTTGTCCCTGAATCGCGTCCGGCGCTCCAGGAGCACGTCGACGTCGCTGCGGATGCCGAGGTCTCCGCGATCCGTGGGCCGGATGGTCAGGTTGTTGCGCACGGCGGCCACGCCGACGACGCCGTTGACGAGGCGCTCGACGTGACGCTTCTCCCCCACGGAGGCAACGCTTCCGGTGATCGTCACGACGCTATTGGAAACCTGGACCTCGAACCCCTCGAGATTGAGCGACACCTGCCCGGCCATGCGGGAGGTGATCCTGAGAGCGATCCGATCGTCCATCTCGGCCCCGGACTCAACGGGGGTCTGCGGGGCGGCACGCAACGGTGCGAGCGCCGCTGACAGGCAGCAGCCAGCAATCGCCGCGAGTCTGAGCGCTCCACGCATGTCAGCCAGCTTCACTGTGTCACCCCTTGATGACGCCCATGGGCACCAGGCGGGCCACCTTGCGGGCGATACCGGCACGATGGACCACGTCCACAACTTCTGCCACATCCTTATACGCCTCAGGTATCTCCTCGAGCAAGGTCATTCTTCCTTCGGATCTCACGATGATGCCGCGGTCTGCCAGTTCCCGAACAATCGGCCGGCCCTTCGCCTGCCGCGCTGCCGCGGAGCGGCTCATGCGGCGCCCCGCGCCGTGGCATGTGCTGCCGAAAGTGTCCTGCCACGCCCCCTCCGTTCCCACCAGCACGAACGAGTAGCGCCCCATGTCCCCGGGGATCAGCACGGGCTGGCCCACGCTGCGGTAAGCCGCCGGCGTCTCCGGATGATGCGGAGGGTAGGCCCGCGTGGCCCCCTTGCGGTGCACGCAGAGCAGCTTCTCGCTGCCGCCGACCTGGTGCCGCTCCATCTTGGCGATGTTGTGGCAGACGTCGTAGACGACCGAAAGCCCCACATCACCTGGAGGCCGGCCGAGCACCTCCTCGAAGGTGCGACGCACCATGGCGGTCATCAGCTGGCGGTTCGCGAAGGCGAAGTTCGCCGCGGCTGCCATGGCCCCCAGGTAGCGCACCGCTTCCGGGCTGCCCAGAGGCGCGCAGCAGAGCTGTCTGTCCGGCAGCTCGATCCCGTAGCGGCGCGAGGCCTCCAGCATCTCCTGGAGCGAGTCGTCGCAGACCTGGTAGCCCAGGCCGCGCGATCCGCTGTGCAGCGTGACGGTCACCTGTCCCTCATCGAGCCCGAGAGCCCGCGCCGCGGCGTCGTCGAACACTTCATCCACCCGCTGGATTTCCGCGAAATGGTTGCCGGATCCCAGCGTGCCAAGCTGGGCGCGGCCGCGCTCCAGCGCGCGCGCACTGACCGCTTCGGGGTCGGGTCCCGGGATCCGGCCGCCGGCTTCTATGTGATCCAGGTCGGCTGCCGATCCGAACCCCCGCGACACGGCCCAGGCAGCTCCCTTCTCGAGGACCTGCTTCACCTCGCCCATCGACAGGCGCAGATCCTTGCGTGAGGATCCTACCCCGGAAGGGACGTTCCGGAACAACGCCGCCACCAGGTCGGGCATCACCGCCCGCACCTCCTCCTGCCGAAGACGCGAGCGCAGCAGCCGGACTCCGCAATTGATGTCGTAGCCGACGCCACCTGGCGAGACCACGCCGCCGTCATCCGGATCGAATGCCGCAACTCCCCCGATCGGGAACCCGTATCCCCAGTGGATGTCGGGCATGGCGATCGAGGCCCGGACGATTCCGGGAAGCTGCGCGACATTCACCACCTGCTGAAGGCACTGGTCGTCCCGCAGACTCGGCAGCATCTCCTCGCTCGCGTAGATCAGCCCCGGGACGCGCATCCTGCCTTCCCGCGCGATCTCCCAGAGGCAGTCGCCCCGCTTTTTCATCTGCATCGGGCTGCCTTGTCACACATCAAAGATGACGCGCCCCCGCCAGCCGCCAGCGTCGGGGCGCACCTCGATCTGGTGGTAGGTGACGGCCTTGATCCCGGTCTTCATCTGGTGCCTGGCGGCGTCGAACGGCTCTCCCCAGGCCACTCCCCGCAGCGACGTCTCCTCCACATGCTCCATCTCGAACCGGCTGAACAGGAGGTCCTGTGCGTCGTGGAGATAGAGCAGCTCCGCGAGCCAGCGGACCATGAGCTCTTCGCGGTTGGCCGCGGTCACGCTCACCGGGAAAGCGCGGGCAGGGACCACCGCCTCGAGCCCGATCATCTGATCGAACAGCGCCACCGCTGCCACGCGGAACAGCTCCGGGAGCGTGGGCGCGGTGATGTCCACGCCGAGGTCGGCGGTGTGATCGAAGGGCGTCCAGGAGCCGTCCGTCTGATTCCCGCTGTTCATCGTGATGAGACCTGGAGATGAGACCTGGAGAAGCCGGGAGACCAGAACTGGTGACCGGGCCCGGAGGGCAGTCTAGCCCGCTTTTCTCACCAGGTTCAGTCGCGGCGGGAACCTCGTGAGAAATGCGGGCTTCTATGAAAGCGGCCATCCGGGTCAAGGTGGTTTTGCAGCGAATCGAAGGTGTGTCGCACTGGTGGGCCGCAGATCGGGAGGCGTCAAGCTTCTATCCGCGCTCCTG
>Ga0187892_10000409_pt1 | contig 113002 bp, 99 predicted proteins | sample MA1701073metaG_FD_139345 | JGI IMG/M metagenome (GOLD analysis project Ga0187892, IMG submission 139345) | Bio-ooze microbial communities from a basaltic lava cave in the Kipuka Kanohina Cave System on the Island of Hawaii, USA - MA170107-3 metaG ... | reverse complement strand
CAGAGTTACAACGAAGAGCGGCCCCATGATGCGTTGGCGGGCCTGCCGCCCGCCACGTATCGGGCCCAACTTGAAGCCAGAAGTTCACCTTTGATCGTGTCTCATTGACAGGGGAGCTTACACTCCTGGTTGAGGGCCGCAGTCTAGCCGAAAATTCTAGTTCTGGCTGGTCTAGTTTTCTGGGAGAAGGTCACACGTCTCAAGAGCAAGCCGGACACACTCGATCGTAGCTCTGGTAAGAAACCTCGGCTGTTTTCCGCTACGATGAGTTCTGAGAAATTTCAGCGGGTTTCACAAATCCTGCTGCCCAAGCCACCTGTCTACATTTTAAGCGGGGCACAACAATTGACTTCGGAGACCGTCTCGCATCTGTCAAAGTGAACTCCGACATCGCCGCTCCGAGAAACTCCTTCAATCAGCCGAGAAGTCTTCTACGATGAGGACAACCACGGGGAAGACACATACTCGATCCTCTTGGAACCTTGTGACTATCTCCGAGAATCAGAGAGTGTATATCTTTTGTCCGGACTTGTTGGCGGAGGGGGCGAGATTTGAACTCGCGGACCCCTTGCGAGGTCTCCAGTTTTCAAGACTGGCACGTTCGGCCACTCCGTCACCCCTCCACTCAATCATTTCAGCTATTTATGCGGTGTTTCCAATTCGCTGTATAGGCGGTGTTGTGAAAGATGTTGTGAAATTCCTCACGAGTCCTTCGACGGCTTCCGCCTTCCGGCTTGGGGCCACATGGGAATAGCGCTGTACAAGGGAAAGGGTCGCCCATCCGCCCAACTCCTGGACTGTTCGGAGATCGACTCCATTTTCAACCAATCGTGTTGCGAACGAATGACGGCACGTATGGACCGTCACGTCAGCTAGACCGGCCCGGTCGCATGCCTCACGAAACCCTCGGATCGCATGATACGGCTTTCCATTGGGCTTGGCAAAGACAAATTCGCTCCGCTTTGGTAGTCGGTTCAATGCCTCCAGGATCACAGAGTTCAACGACACCGTGCGACTCGTCCCGCTCTTTGCGTAGGCGGCGGCAACGGTCAGGGTTCGGCGCGCTACGTCGACATCGCTCCACTGGAGGGTCAACGCTTCGCTCTTGAGCCGAAGGCCGCAGTTCGTGCCGATCAACACAAGTGTGCGCAACGGCTCCGCGCATTGAGCGAGAAGTCTGGCTTCTTCTTCCCGTTCCAGGAATCGTAGGCGCAAGCGAGGCTCCTTGACCATCTTGACGCTGGCGACGGGATTCTCGCCCTCGAACAGCTTCCACTCTCGGCAGCGATTGAAGACGGCTTTGAGAGCCGCTAGTTCGCGATTCGCCCGCACACGAGCCCCGGCTTGAATGCGCCGTTGCTTGTGTTTCTCGACGAGGAATGAGGAGAGCTCGCTGAGGCGCTTTCCGCTGAAGGATTCCGACAGCCGGCGCAAACATTCCTTGTAGGCCTGTGCAGTACCCGGCTTCTTGCTGGCGTCAGCCCAGGCTTCGAACTTCTTTCGTGCCTCGTCAAAACTCAGATCCTTCCGTTTGCGACCGATCCCGGCTTCGCCTTTCAATATTGCCGTGCGCTTCACATTGGCGAGTTCAGCAGCGACCGTCCGCTTGATCCCTTTGCCGAGCCGCACGACGTGCCGTTGTCGATTAATCCTTGTATCGAGATACCAAACCTTGCCGCGTAAATAGAGCCCATCACCTTTTCGGGCCATGGTGCTTGCCTCCCCTTGGTTTGCTTGCCTTCACGTTCCGGTTTAGAAGTTTTTGGGCCAGTGGCGTCAAACGCCCGCCCCCTTCTCCCTGTTTGCCCCCTCCCGTCAACAGTCCACGGGCGCGAGCGCGGCGGACAGCATCTCGTGCTCTTGTTAATGAGAGTCGGTGAGCTTTTGCAACGGCATCGATGGAAGGACGATCAGCTAGGTAGGCGCGTTCATAGACGGCAGCAATGCGGGCGAGCTCATGATCTGACCGGCCTTTACGTCCGTGGCCTGTACGCGGAGGGACACTTGAGATGGGAACGCCCGGAAAGATGGTATCCAATTGCTCCCTCCAGCCATCCGCCACGGTGGACCCGGCAGGCGGATCAGCTGCTTGTCTCTCGCTGGCTTTCAGAATGTTCGTCGTAATATTGCGAAGGGCCTTCCTAAAGGCTCGGGTTCGAATCTGTCTGAGCACTCGGGCGCTCAGACCGCCAGGCGGTACAGTCGCTGTGGTGCCATATGTCCCCCTCCATTCTCCAGGATGGTGCTTTCCACCGTCGTCGGGAAACACTCGTAGCTCAGCAATCACGGGTTGCCCGCGCTGGTTCGCAAGGCGAAAGGCGGCAAGCCATCGTGAGGGGAGCCGCGCCTCGAACCAGACGCTCTGATCCGAAATAAGCCCGAAATCTTCAGCACGATGAACGGGAGCGAATGGCTTTACGGACAAACCTAGGCGCTCAGCCTCTGATCCCTTCATCGGTACCCAACGGTGGTCTGTGCGGAGTGATGGCTTTTCCATGGAGCCACCGTACCAGCCTGTTACCATTAAGTCAATGCCGCGCCAAGCTATTGATAAATAGGTGCACCTAAAGTGCGTAGCAAATGATGACCACAATACCGACACTGTGCCACGATATTGACAAAAGGAGACTGACCATGAAGCCATTAGAAGAAGCCCTTGATCGGGTACGGCGGCGGAAAGGTTTTCCAGGGCCGGAAGAGCGGCGGCTATTACGTCTTCGATCTGGCCTCACGCAGCGTGATATCGCGAAGTGCCTCGGGACGACGGCGGCAGCCGTGAGTCGGTATGAAAGCGGCGATCGGGAACCGCACGGCGAGATTCTTGAAAAGTATTTGACGGTGACGGACCGGTTGTTGAATGAAAAAGCCCCCGCCTAAAAAACAACAGGGCCAAGGACTTGGCCCGCGCACCTTGAACGGGGCAGCCTTGGATGTCCGAGGCGCGGCGGCGTTTCTCGGGACGACGGAAAAAACGCTTCGGGGCATGATTGGCCGGCAGCTCGTACCCTTTCGTCGGTGGAATTCGAGAATAATTATTTTGCGCAGCGAACTTGAAAGGTTTCTCGCCGATCTGCCTGGCTGTACCCCGGAGCAGGCACGAGCCAACCAAGAGGCGCGTCGATGACGATCGACGAACTTCTCTCCCGGCTTGAGGGTGTGCGGCAACGGGGCGCTCGGTACGTCGCGAAGTGCCCAGCGCATGCAGATAGGACGCCTAGTCTGTCCATCAGCGAGGGTGATCGCGGGATTTTGATCAAGTGTTGGACCGGATGCCGAGTGGAGGAGATTTGCGGGAGCCTGGGCATCACGCCGCGAGAACTCTTTTTCGAGACTAGTCCTCTGCAGAGACGCAGCCCAAGGTCGGCAAAGATGGATCGGCGGGCCATCGCCTTCGTTTATGAACTGGCGGCATTGGATCTGCGATTGAGAGCATGCCGGGTCGCCGAAGCAGGGAAAGGTCTCGATGTGGCGACCCTAAGCGATGTCGATCTCGATCGTGCCATGAATTATATGCGCCGGGCCTACGTCGATGTTGAGCGAGCGGAAATGTTTGAACATATAGCCGACGGCTTGCGAACAAGAGAATTACTGGAGAGGAAACGTGGCACACAACGCCTTGCTTGAGATGGAACAGGCCGCAGTCTCTCCGTTGGAACCTTCGACTCTCCAGGCAAGTGCCATCCTTGATGACGTGTCTCTCTTGCTGGGGCGATTCGTGTGCTACCCCTCACCTCATGCACATGTCGCACATTGTCTCTGGGTTGCGCATGCACATCTCATGGAGTCCTGGGAGAGCACGCCGCGGCTGGCCTTCTTGAGCCCTGAACCTGGATCGGGGAAAACGCGAGCGATGGAACTTACAGAAACCCTCGTGCCCCGACCCGTCGAGGCGATTAATGTCAGCTCGGCCTATCTGTTCAGAAAGATCTCCGACCCCGCGGGACTCCCCACGATTCTGCATGACGAAATTGACACGATTTTTGGGGCTCGTGCAAAAGAGCACGAAGAAATAAGAGGCGTGATTAACGCGGGGCATCGACGTGGGGCTTCGGCGGGACGTTGTGTTGTGAAAGGCAAGCAGATTGAAACTGAGGAACTTCCGGCCTTCTGCGCCGTGGCCATGGCGGGGATCGGGAACCTTCCCGATACCATCCTCACCCGTTCCGTCATTATCAAGATGCGCAGACGTGCACCTGGTGAATATGTTGAGTCATACCGGCGTCGGATCCATGCACCAGAAGGTTATCAGCTACGAGACAAGCTCGCAGTCTGGGCCACACGGATTCGCACCACGATCCATACATATCCGGTAATGCCTGAGGGCATTACCGATCGGAACGCTGATGTTTGGGAGGCTCTCCTCGCAGTGGCGGATGCGGTAGGCGGTTCTTGGCCGGACCGGGCGCGTGTCGCAGCTGTTTCCCTTGTTTCGGATGCTATAGGAGGGCAACCCAGCCTCGGGGTTCGGCTTCTCGGGGATCTCAGACTCATATTCGGCAACCATGAGTGCCTCTGGACGACGGATATCCTACTGGAATTAATCAACATCGATGAGTCACCGTGGGGGGATCTGAAGGGAAAACCTCTCGACGCGAGACGTTTAGCCAGTCTCCTCAAGCCCTACAACATCACGTCAAAACAAGTTCGAATAGGGGACAAAAGCCAAAAAGGTTACACCCGTGAGGCGTTATGGGATGCCTGGCTGCGCTACCTGCCTACACCTGTGACCGAGATAGGTGACTCTCCTATAGCAAGCGAAACAAACGAAACACACGATACTCGGACAGTGAGCGAGGTGCTCGATGAGGGTTGAAGCGATCGGGGCACCGATTCGGTATACGTGGCCGGGCGGTTCGGTCTTATTAGAGCCGGGCAGCCCGATCGAACTGGACGATGCGAGGGCGCAGAGACTCATGGCGAAAGTCCCGGGCCGCGTGCGCGTGGTCTCGTCGACCATTCAGATAGGCACTGCGATCAACTGGACCCGTGGCGACGGTAGCATGCAGATCGGCACCGTTGAGTTCCTCCATCATGATGCCGTCGGCAATGACTGGGCCTTTGTGACTATCGAGGAGAGCTGGGTGGCAGTCAACCTGAAATTCGCGAGAGGGGTAACTGCGTGAATCGCTGGCTGCAAAAACGACTTGGTTGTGAGTCATGAGGAAGTCACATCTCTGCTCGCAGTGCGACCGGCGTGTCCACGTCCCTAAACGGGGACACCTGGAGGATCATGATTTGTGCGATCGCTGCTGGCGTTCACTTAGGGCCCGGGCAATAACGTCGCTCATGGGGCCGAAACCGTATTGGGCGGTGCGGTCCACGCTGAAGATCATGGAGGGGGAGGCGGGAGGACGTAGCAATCGTAAACCAAATCTAACCACGGGACCAGGCGTCCCACAACCAAGGAGAAGCCAATGGGAACCAATGTGATCTGTGGAATAGGCGCTCAGCGAGATCAGGCGTTGAAGGAGGCTGGCCGAGGTGTGCTGCACAGCAATCCCAGGGCGAAAAACGGAGGCATTCCGGCTGAAAACAGAAGTCTCCGGCTCAATCTCGAGACACATAGCCACGTGGACTTTGCAAATGGCGATTTTGCGTCGATCGTACAGGGCAGGCTCGAGCCGCTCGATGAGTCGCGAGAGTTTGCCGGCGTCATCGAACAGATCGGCGAGGGTCGCGGAGGGTATGAGGCCGCGGTGTTGACCAGAGGGGCCCTTCATCTCAAAGTGCATGGGCTGAATTCCGAAACGCCTGAAGGTGCAAAAGTTTTTGCACGGTCGGCGGGACGGACACAGCTTTTCAGCCTTGAAGCGCAAGGCGTCCTCATCGGTGAAATTCTCGCGGTTGAAAATCTTGAGCGGGGAATCGCCATTGTCGGGATCCGCACGGCTGGCGATACTCGCCCATTTGAACTGGGTGGCCCAAGGCCTTCGAGATAAGAGGAGCTCAATGTCTTCAATCAGTCGGGATGACGCCGGGCTCGCGGCATTCTTCGAGAAGCATCCCACGCACAACATGTTTCACGGCTTACGGAGAAACCTCCTGGCGTTCGGCCCCGGCGTTGCGCCGACCGATCTCATGAACAAACTCTGCTCGGTCGACAACGGCTGTGTGGTCCCGTTCCGTGCTGACCGTGAGTTTGCCGGGGTTGTTGATGCAGTTGGCCGGGAAAAAGGGCAGTATCTGGCGAGCCTCCTCATTGAGGGCTTCACTCCTGTTCGAATCAAAAAATTCTCACATAAGGCCAAGCTCGGAACCAAAGTATTTGTTTCCCAAAGGAACCGATCGGTGATCTTTAGCCTCTCCGACCATGCGGGTGTGGAGATCGGTGTGCTCGCGCGCATCGATAACCCGGGGTCAGGCGATGTCATGGTCTCGTTTTCTCTGCCACAACGACCGCGTGCATAATCAATAAGGAGGATGACATGGTGACGCTAAAAATTACACAACAACAGCACTGCGAAGAACAGGCACAGCAGACCCTCTCAACGGCCGACAGGGTGCACAAGCTGACCGCACGCAATGAACAGTTAGACCATCACAGCTGGACCGATCAACAGATTCAATCCATCCCGGATGAGCTGGTGGAATTCGCGTTCGAGAACAGCGCCTCGTTGCGGCAAGAATTTAAGAGCCTCAACACATTCCTCGCCTATCGATGCTCGCTTCATCGAGCGAAGCGATGAAGGGGAGTTCCTTGAACCAGGGTAGGCAGCGGGTCCTTCCAGGACTGTTTGGACATGAGGGGGCCATCACCGCATTTTTTGAGTGACTTTGTCGAACTTGTAAGCTGAACCCGAATCCGTAAAGGAAAACACATGCCAAAACCTCGGACAGCGCGTCATCCATCTCCAGACAGGGCCAACAGCCAGCCGGAGCTCGCCCAAAAAACTGGATTGCCAGCCCAGCGGATCAAGCGACTTGTTCGCGACGGGTTACGACGTCGAACCGATGGGCTTTTTCATACTGATGACGCGCACCACCTGGCTGCACAGAGAGCGTTGCGGGACCCGGGGTACTACGCCGGCGATCCCAAAACGACCATTTCTTGGAAACAGAGAAAACTAAAAGCCGAGGCGCGAAACGTTGAGCTCACCTTCGAAGAACGAAGGGGAAGGCTAGTGGCTCGAGAGGATGCCCGACGTGCCTGGGTCCTACAGGCTACGAGAGTGAAAAACGCATTCTTGGGAATGGGTCGGGCCCTGGCCCCGCTACTAGCATACAAAGGGCCAGTGGAGTGCCAAACACTAATCGACAGTCGAGTTCTGGAAATCTTGCGGCACCTCGCGCATCCGCAATTTGCTGGTGAAAACCAACCTCGAAGTAAGAATTGAACACACCCGACCTTTTCAGGGAGCGCAGGAAATAAAGCCCTCACTGGTTCGCGCCTCTTAAGGCAGCGGTACCACCTCTTCGCGAAGCCCCTCCATATCTATCCAGTCTGGAGCTTGTCCGCGCCGTGCCTTACGATAGACCCACGGCGGAATTGGAGCAGGATCCACCCAAAGGCCCTTTTTCGCTTCTCGGGCCTCATTGGGCCTGAAAGGATCTACGGGACACGATACATGGATGAGGGCATTCCTGCTGAGATCCTCGAAAACATCACCAAAGTCCTCCGATAGCTTCTATGCCAGGTCAAAGCGTCGATCCCTCAGTAACCGTCTCTCGGTTTTTGATCAAGCGCGATATCCGTCAAGATACGGGTATAAGACACAATGCTTTCCTCCCTCCAGAATCCAATTTAAAAGTTTCCGTTTTTCGGATCTTAGAGCTATCTGAGCAAGCTATTTGGGCGCTAGCTGTCGAGCACGTGGAACCTAGCAGAGGTCCCGTAATCGGGAGAGGCGATCTGGTTGTCTTAACGATTCTTGAGGAATGCTTGCGTGTGACACCGGATCAAGATCCTGCCTCACGGCACGCTGACATCGTGAACTGGCCTGAAAATAGAGATGCACGCGCGACGATCGCGAAAGTGCTCGCTGCCAAAGCTAGCCCTGCCAAGAAAAGAGAACCATCTGCTACGTAATCGGCTCATCGCGATCGATGGAGGTGCGGTGGTAGGGCATGACGAGGCGGTTTCTGTACGACGTACTCAATCAGCAGCGATCCGGGGTCAGGATGAGGACGGCGGTTCGACACCTATCGTCTGGAAGGCTCGATACGAGTCGCGTATTCCACCCGCCCTTTCTTTCGGTACGGAGTGAACCGTCAAGAGGATATCGACAAGCGTTTCCACCGTGATCGACGCCCACTGGAAGAGTCGGTGTGACTTCAGCTGATCGATCCAGATGTAGTCAGACTCTGTGCCCGTACTCTGAAGGAGGTTTCGCTGCCTGAGGCTCTCAAGGTATGCGGGCGTATTGTGGGACGTGCCTGCAGGACGATGAGAAGGGTGAAGAAGCTCATGCCGAAGCTGGACCAAGAGTCTCAGATCCTCTGCCAGAGAGTCCGGCACCGTATAGCGAGAAAGGATGTACTCGACATCATTGGCGGATGCTGCGAGCGCCTTGAGGCGGGAGCAATCGCGCGTGTTCTCCCACACGCCATCAGCGAGTTCAATGAGGAGACATCGAATGGCGGAAAATAACATGGGGATACCGGCAAGGGCGTAGGGAGAGACATTCCCGTCATGGTCGCCAGCATACGTATCGGAGTGACGGTACAGCAGGCCGGCGAGGTGGACAAAGTCCTGAGAGGAGGTTCCCCACACGCCTGTGGCATCCGAAAGAAGTCGTGCATCTCTACTGTTGCGTCCCGGATCAGGCATAGGTTCTCCCGATCTTCCCGGTTCAGGAGGGTCAGCCCTCAGTACGTCCTCAAATGTGACCCCTGCTGTGGTGGGTCTAACATAGGGTGAGGAGGGGCGCAAGACTCGATCTGGACGGGGCAGAAGTTCCAGGATCACAGGACCAGGGGTAGGGGCTCTTTCTCGCCCTCGCCACTGGCTCTATACTGGCGGCTCAAGCCGATCGAAAAAGTGTTGTGAAATCTGTTGTGAAATGAGTGGGGAAAACGGGGAAAAGCTGAGGAAATTGGGGGAAGGGTTGAAACGCCATTCCCCCAGTGTTTATGCGGTGTTACTAGCCTTTTCCGATACTTATAAAGTGACGCCTGAAAGGTTTTCAAGACTGGCACGTTCGGCCACTCCGTCACCCCTCCGTATGATGTCTGACCGGACCTGGAACCCGTACGATTACTTCCGGCGGGAGGATACTTCCGTTCAGTATCTCATTCTTTCTTGATCTGTTCCATCCCACCCATGTAGTGGCGCAGGGCCTTTGGTATCGTGACGCTTCCATCAGGCTGTTGGTAGTTTTCAAGGATGGCTACGAGCGTGCGGCCGACTGCCAACCCTGACCCATTCAGGGTATGTACAAAGTCTGTTTTCGAGTCCTTCTTTCCACCTGCGCCCTTATATCGAATACCGGCGCGTCTGGCCTGAAATCCTTCGAAGTTGCTGCAGGAGGATATCTCCCGATATTGGTTTTGAGAAGGGAGCCAGACTTCGATGTCATAGGTCTTCGCTGCTGAGAACCCTAGATCGCCGGTACAGAGGGTAACGACCCGGTAATGCAGTCCTAATCCCTGCAAGATCGCTTCGGCATGGCCGGTCAATCGCTCTAGTTCCTCATATGACTGTTCAGGCTTTGCAAACACGACCAGTTCCACTTTGTTGAACTGGTGGAGGCGAATGAGCCCTTTGGTGTCTTTCCCATAGGATCCTGCCTCGCGACGAAAACAAGGAGTATAGGCGGTATACATGATCGGCAACATACTCTCACTGAGTATTTCGTCGCGATGGAGGTTTGTCACCGGCACTTCTGCGGTGGGAATCAGGAAATAATCTTCGTCACGCAGGCGAAAGAGATCCTCTTCGAATTTTGGCAACTGGCCGGTTGCAGTCATACTCGATCGATTGACGAGAAACGGCGGCAGAACCTCCCGATAACCATGTTGCGTTGTGTGCACATCGAGCATATAGTCGATGAGTGCTCGTTCCAGCCGCGCGCCGGTTCCTGTCAGAATGGCAAATCTCGCGCCGGCAAGCTTCGCTGCCCGATCGAAATCCAGAATGCCGAGCGTTTCACCGAGATCCGAATGGTCTTTAGCCGGTCTAGTCATTGTGGGAGGCGATCCCCACCGCCGGACCTCAACGTTGCTGCCCGGGTCTTTTCCTTCCGGGACCGAAGCATGTGGAAGATTTGGGATGCGGAGATTCAGATCGGTCAGGGCCTCCTCGACATCCCGAAGTTCTGCTTCGATCGCCTTGATCCCTTCGCCGACGGCCTTCATAGTTGCCATACAGGAATCTGCCGGCTTTTTCTCCCGCTTCAGCTTGGCAACCTCGTCTGATCCGGTTTTCAGTTCGTGGCGAAGTTGCTCGACCTGGCTGGTGAGGCTGCGCCGTTGCTCAATCAGCATGCGCAGTCTCTCCCAAGGGACCTCGGTGCCACGGAAGCCGAGCTGATTCCGGATAGCATCAAGATGGTCTCTGAGTGTGCGAAGATCATACATAGAAGAATGTTCCAGAAAGCGGCAGGAACTTAACATCGAGGTAGGGGTTAGTCAATCAATCGGTAGGAGATCTTTTACCTGGCAAGCGTGTTTGGTCGTGTTGCCAGCGACAGGAAGATCGAGGAGCTTACTCCCATGCGTGCCGTAATGAATCCGCCTAACCCGTTTGAATCCCAGCACCGAGAACTCTTGGAACCTGCTCCTCATGTGCATCTACAGATGTATGAAGATGCAACCCGTGAGATCCTGAGTCGAAACGAGAGTCCGGATTTGCCGTTTCGATGGAGCCTAAACCCGTATCGTGGCTGTTTCCACGCTTGTGCCTACTGCTATGCCAGACCGACGCACGAGTATTGGGGATTGGGAGCCGGGACCGATTTTGACTCCAAGATCATCGTGAAGCGGGACTCCGCAGTCTTGCTCCGCCAGACATTTGATAAACCGTCGTGGAGAGGTGAGTTGATTCTATTCTCCGGGAACACCGATTGCTATCAGCCATCGGAGGCTTCACTGGAGTTGACGCGTGCCTGCCTTGAAGTTTGTGCTGAGTATCGGAATCCGGTCGGGATTATCACGAAAGGGGTGTTGGTGCTGCGCGATTTGGACCTGTTGCGTCGGCTTCAACAAGAGGCGTCGGTTCACGTCTATTTCAGCATACCGTTTTCAGACGATGAGGTGGCACGCAAGGTCGAACCACACGCCCCTTCCAGCCGGAGGCGCTTCGAGGCAATGGAGATCCTGGCGAACGCCGGGATTCCCACCGGCATCTCGCTTTCTCCGATTATTCCCGGTCTCAATGATGAGGACATGCCGGACCTGCTGGCTCGAGCAAAGCAAGCCGGGGCTGTGGAGGCAATGGTGACGCTGCTGCGTCTATCCGGCTCCGTAGAGCCTGTGTTTCTGGAAAGAATGGCTGTTGCGTTTCCTGATCGAATCTCGAAGATCATGAATCGGATTCGAGACGTTCGCGGCGGAGCGATCAGCGATGGCGCCTTCTTCGAACGCCGTCGCGGTACAGGCCATTATTGGGCTATGATCGAACAGTTGTTCGACGTCTCCCGACGCAAGTCGGGATTGTTAACGCTCTGTGACGAAACGGTTCCCGCCACTTTTCGCAGGCCAGGGATTGAACAAACCACTCTATTTTGAGGTAAGAGAACGAAGGGAAAAATGATGAAGCATAACCCTGGTTTTCTCACGTTGGTTGAAGCGGCAAGATCAAGAGTCAAGGAGTGCACGGTGGCGCAGGCTAAGACCCGACTTGATGGTGGCGAAGCGGTGTACTTTCTCGATGTACGGGAAGACCACGAATTTGCGAAGGAGCATGCGAAAGGCGCCCTGCACCTGGGAAAAGGAATTATCGAACGCGATGTGGAAGCACTCATTCCCAATAAAGAGGAGGCGATTCTGTTGTATTGCGGAGGCGGCTACCGGTCGATTTTAGCCGCTGATGCTCTTCAGCAAATGGGCTATACGAAGGTCGTCTCGATGAGCGGAGGGATCAAGGACTGGCGAGATGCAGGCTATCCGATGGAGCGTTGACAGGGGCTCAGAAAACCAGACTCCGCCCGTGTCGGACTACATGATGAAGCGTGCGCCCACAGAAGGCTATTTACTGTTGACTCGATCGAATTCCTTGATGACCTGGTCGGTTATATCGATGGTGTCCTTGTTGTAGATCACGATCTTGACCGTTTGTTCGCTACCTTTATCGACGACGAGGGCAAATCCGCTTTTTTCCGCCACGGTCCTTGTGGCCAAGGAAATTTTCTTCATGTACTCATCGACTAATTCCTTCTGCTTTCCCTGCAGTTCCTGATTAAAGTCCTGCGCGCGTTTCTGGAACTCCTGGACCTTGGTGCGGAACTGGGTCTCCTTTTCTTTTTTTTCGGTGTCGCTGAGCTTCGCCATCTGCTCCTTAAGCGTCTTTTCCGTGTTGCGCAACTCTTCTTCATCTCCAGACAACAACTTCTGCCTGGTGGAAACGTACTCTTTGAGTCCATCCAAGGCCTTTTTCCCCGCCTTCGATTTCTCTAAGACGGCCTGAGGGTCGACGACACCCATCTTAAAGGCCTCGGCTGCTTGTGCGGCTGAAAGAGATCCGAGCAACAGCACGCCTGCCGCAACTAAAGGGAGCATGATTCGCCCCCGGAGAAATTCCGCTTTATGCATAACTCGCGCTCCTTGTTGGTAAACAATGTGGCCGCTGCAACCGTTGCGAGAATAGCTGGGGGGCCTGTCCCTGTCAAGAGACGGAATCCTGCAGAATCTAGACGAAGTATCGGCTGGTGTCGAACTTGTATTCGGTGTTGTCGATTAAGCGGATAATGTTGTCGCGGAAATCTCCGAACTCATCCTTCTCGGTCAGGTCGACTTCGCGCCCGTGTTCGAGGGGGTTTCCTTGCGGATCCGCGATGACTCTGACAAACGGGCGTTCGGCGTTCGCCTTGTCGATAGCCGGTTTGAGCACGACGGCCAGCTCGTTCGTTTCCAGCATCACCAGGCTGCCGATGGGGATAATACCAACGCAATTTACGAACAGCTTGAGCAGCACCGCGTCGAACGCCTTTCCCGACTTCGACAACATCATGTTCAACACTTTCGAAGGGGACATGGGCTCACGGCGATAGACACGAGAAGAAGTCATGGCGTCGTAACAGTCTGCAATCGTGAGGATGCGTCCGGTGAGTGAGAGTGTCCAGGGCACGGCAAGTTTCGGATATCCGGAAAAATCCAGATTCATGTGGTGTTCGAACGAGGCCGCCGCCATGCGGCCCGGTAAATTCGTGATGCCTCTCATTTTCGAAAGGCTCAGGACTCCTTCGGTGGGGTGGTTGCGCATGGCGACCCAGTCGTCATCGGTGAACTCGCCGGGTTTGTTTAATACCTCCATGGGAATAGTGGATTTCCCCATGTCGTGGAACAGCGCCGCCAGACCCAAATCGGCCAGTTCCACTTTGGGATAGCCGGCACGATTTGCCAGCGCCATGGATAACAACGACACATTGACCGAGTGATTGTGCGTGTACTGATCGTGACAACGAAGGGTGGTGAGCCCAAGAACCGTCGCTTCATCGTCCACCATGAGATCGATGATGTTTTGGATCGCCCGTTTAGCCTGCTTAAAACTGATCGTCCCTCCTTCCCGGGCTGATTGGGTCAGCGCTCCGACGGAGCCTGCCACTTTGATATAACCGCTCTTTGCATTCAGTTTCCGTTGCGCTTTCGGGTCGGCGGAATCAGGGCTGTCGGGGATCTTACTCTCTGCCGCTCCGGTTGTTCTTCGAATTTGGAGCTGGCGCTGTTCTTCCAGCTCTATGCCGACGATCCCCCGGCCCGAGATTTCTTTCTGAAGGTCTTCGATGGTTTTGGTGTGAGGATCGAGACTGACGAAGAGCGCTGCAAACTCTCGTAGATCTTTCGATTCTACAGCTGGCGAAAATGTCATTCCGCCGATTTTCCAGACGTTCAACGCATCGATGATACTGCTAGCAACAGCCATCTGCTGCCCGTTCACTCTTAAGTGACTGTCCCAGAGAAACAAAAAATCGTTCTGCAGGCGGAGTGTGACCGGTTGATCGTGTGCCAGAGTCTTGATCAGCATTAGTATTGCATCGACGGGTTTATCCAGTGCAGCATTTGTGCGCTCATAGATACGGGAGGTCTTAATCAAGACATTCAATTGTGTGACCAACTGAATGCCCAGCATGACCATTTGTTGATCAAGGATGTCTCCGGCTTCCGATCCCCGCGCGATTTTTTGAGATAGGGACTTTTCGTGGGTCAGGATCGGCTGGGCGTGTTCATCTTCCACCGGGATCTCTTTGGTTTTGATGTCACTCACGCCAAAGCCCCCTTCCTATGATGCCACCTGCTTGAGATGCTGCTGTCGTTGGGCCTGGGCGAGGGCAGCGGTGCAGGCTTGTCTTACGGCGCCGCCGCTTTTTTTTTGGCCCTGCTCAAGAGTGGTGAGGGCGGCAGGGCTGGGCAATTTCCCTAAGACTTCGGCGGCCAGAGCGGCGAGCTCTTCTTTCTTTTTCCGGTTGGTCCAGGACCGTTCCATGATCAAACTGTCAAAGAAGGGAATGACCTCATCACTGCTTGTCGCGCGCATGGCGTAGAACACCGCTCGCTTTTCACTGAGGGGTCGATCCATGAATGTATCCGTCGATACGAGGGGCGACCAGACGGAGTAAGGTGCCTTATATTGACCGGTCATGAGCAGTTTGAGAGCTGCAAACCGGACCGACTCCTCGGCATCGCTCAAGAAGGCCACTAGCTTTATCCCGTTCCCGTCGGTACGGAATATCCCGATCGCCCGAACGACTTCTTTCCGTACCTGGGTGTCAGGGTAACGCACCAGTTTTTCAACGGCCTCTGCGAAGCGAGGATTGTTCCATTTGAGAAGAATCGCAAGAAGGTTTTTTACATAGCGCGGTCGGCGGTCTGACAAACCTCGAAGCAGGTGTTCCGGTTGATCCTTCGCGAGTGTCTCGAGGGCCTCCGCCACGATCGACTGATGAGCTGGCCCCTCCAGATTTGCCAACAGGGCACACAAAGAAGGCACGGCCGACGGCGTCATCAACAACAGAACCGCCGGTAATCCTTCTGTCGTTGCCTCGGGACTCTTGTTCAAATAGGTTTCGATCATCTTGACACGCTCAGGTCGACCCAGGCTCTCAAGCAGGGCCGCTACTTGATTCTTGTGATCATCGCTGAGATCCGGCCTGACCTCAGAGGTGACATGTAACAGTCCGAGCACGTTCTCCAGCACGATCCATTTGCCCTGGGCCGTCAATGAGTCGAGGACATTTCCCCAGAGGTCGAGCAGTTTTGTCAGGATCGCAGGGGATTTTTCCGACGCCAGAATCGCGGTGAGCATATCAAGTAGGTAGGTCATATTATCTCTTGTGCTCTCTGCCTTGATCTCTTGCGCCAGTTCAATTAATTCCTCCTCGGACACCTCGTAGCCGGCGTGACCGGACTTGAATCGGCTGGCTTGTCTGACGGTCCCCTTTTCTACCGACGCAGGGCCAGCGCCGGCTTCCGTCCCACCCCCTTCCTCAAACCCTGTCCTCCCTCCTCTTTTAGCCTGGGCCTGCTCCCGATCCAAAAGATCACGTAAGCTCAATCCCGGTGTTTCCATTATTCCGCCGGTCGGCAGCGTGAAGACATCCCCACCAGTCGAAGCCTTGGCAACTTCTTCGGCCGTAACCAAGGTGATGGTGGCGAGGTTCTTGGACCATAAGCGCGTCACGATGTCATCATCATCTTCCTCGGAATTAAGGCTGCCCCAAAGCGAATCAAAAAAATAGGAGAGATCCTCAGCCGTAAGACCTTCGAGAAACGCGAGTTCACGAATGCCGTCCGCGTAGAGCTTGAAGGCGACGCTTTCACTACTCGAATCCTGTTCGGATTGGTAGACCACTTCTCCGTTGAAGTAGAGTGCGGAGCGTTGGATAAGAAAGGCCAACCTGGAGTATGTGGCGAGGTGAGTCGTAAGTGCCTCGAATAACTGTTGGAAAAATTTCTGCGCAACCGGGTTCGTTGATCCATAGGTTCGGCTGGACTTGGCGGTTTTGTCCAGGAGAGTCAGGACTCGCTTGACTGAGATCAACTCAGGATTGTGCGTCTCTTTTTCCACTGCGATCGGCAGTGCAGCTTCGTCTGTTTTCATCTCATCCATAATCCATAGTCGTACCCTGGAGGTACGGAATCGTCAAGAAAATAGCCGCTCTTAGCTAGCCCATTCTCCGAGGAAATACCGGAGGATCGCTCCTTCATCCATCTGCGCAACGCAGGCATTGTCAGCTTCCGGTGTGAGCCGGTACAATTCGCCTCTGACAATGATCGCGCTGAACCACATTATGTGTTTTGGGGACAGCCTTACGGCAGGGTTCCAATCACCCACGGCGGACAATCCGCAAGGCGACGAGACGCCGTACGGCCGTTTCTTGCAGGAGTTGATAGGGCCTTCCGTGCAAGTTTCTGTTAGCGGCGTCTGTGGTGAATTGACCGCTGAAATGACGATGCGATTTCGTTCGGCTGTTCTGGCGCACCGACCGGCGTATGTGGTGATTCTCGGAGGAACGAACGATCTTGGATGGAACGCAGCGCCGTCAGACATCATGCGAAACCTCCTCAAAATGTATGAGCAAGCCACGGCAGCAGGGATCAAGCCGGTGCCGGTGACGGTTCCGTCTATCAGGGTGGGTGGCGAGCTTTCCGATGAAGAGGGGCGTCGGTGGTTTGCAGATCATCTCATTCGGCGGAATCAGCTCAACAGGCTGATTCTCCGCTACGCCGAATTGAAAGGGCTGGCCGCATGTGACCTCTTCTCCGCGACGGCGGAGCCAGAAACTCAACAGCTCGCAGCCCGGTACTCCAATGATGGGCTCCATCTGACAACAGCTGGCTACCGGCTGTTGGCTGAACAGTTGTACAGGGAAGTGTTTTCGGCGACACAGATAAATGGGTCCTAACAGGCTAAAAGTATGATACGTGATGTGAACGATCGGGAATTCGACGACGTCCTGGAACAAGCTAAAGTGCCGGTGTTGGTGGAGTTCTGGAAGCCGGGGTGCGGGAGTTGCCGAGCGTTGATGGGTGAACTCGAAAAACTGGAGCGCACTGTGCTCGGCAAGGTGCTGATTCTGAAAATGAACGTCGAGGAGAATTTCCAGATTCCAGCAGAACTGGAAATTCGCTCATTGCCGACACTGGCCCTCTATCGCGAGGGATTGTTTGAGCGGTTTATCGGAGGGTTGGGAACGAGCGAGGAGATTCTCAAACGGCTGCAGATGACATGATATGAGCCGCTACAACGTGCGCCAGGTGCGTCCATCCTTTTCAATGAGGCGATCGGCCTCGACCGGCCCACAGGATCCTGCCTGGTATTGAGGCAACCACCGCAAACCTTGCCGCTGCCACCCTTCCAGAATTTTGGTAATCCAAGCCCAGGAAGCTTCAACGGCGTCGCGCCTCATGAATCGGGAGGCATCGCCGGCCATCACGTCTAACAGCAGCCGCTCGTAGGCTTCGGGGGAAGGGCGGCCGAAGACGTCGCTGTATTGAAAGTCCATCGCCACCGGATGTGTTTGCTCACGAGTCCCCGGCACGCGCGAGACGATGCGCAGGGAGAGCCCTTCTTCCGGCTGGATACGCAGCGCCAACACGTTCGGCGGTTGTTGCGCGTTGGCGTTGAACAGGATTTGCGGGATGTCCCTGAATTGCACGGCGACTTCGCTTGCTCGATGAGGGAGTGCCTTCCCGGTCCGCAAATAAAAGGGAACACCAGCCCAGCGCCAGTTTTCAACGAAGCATTTGAGCGCGACATAGGTTTCCGTCGTGGAATCAGGGTGGATTCCGGTCTCCCGACGGTAGCCCGGGATAGGGATGCCATGAACAGTGCCTTCGGTGTATTGAGCGCGGACGGTGACGTGTTCGACATCCTGATCAGTAATGGGCCGGAGGCAGCGGAGGACTTCCATCTTCGCGTTGCGCACGACATCCGGATCGAGAGAGTAAGGAGGTTCCATCGCAACCAGACAAAGGAGCTGCAGCATGTGGTTTTGCACCATGTCGCGCAAGGCTCCGGCTTCTTCGTAGTAACCGGCCCTGGTCCCGACACCCTCCGCCTCGCTCACCGTGATTTGCACGTGGTCGATGTACTTGTGGTTCCAAATCGGCTCGAATATGCTGTTGGCGAACCGGACGACCATCAGATTCTGTACGGTTTCCTTCCCTAGATAGTGATCGATACGGAAGATCTGCGATTCGTCGAAGACGCGACCCGTTACACGATTGATCGCCTGGGCGGAGGCCAGATCGCGGCCGACCGGTTTCTCCACGATGATGCGCTCGTAGGGCGCGTGATCCCCCTCTTTCGTCGCCAATCCGGCCTGTTCAAGCCCTTCGCACACAGAGGCAAATGAACTGGGGGGAATACTCAGATAGAAGATCCGGTTACCTGGTAACTGGAGATTCTGCTCAATGTCTTCTATTCGCGACTTCAGTCTGGCATAGGTGTGTGGATCATCATTTCCGCCCGATACATAAAAAAGGTGTGGCGCGAAGTTTTTCCACGTATCCTCTGCCAAGGCTTGCCGGGAATGTGTCACGACACCGTCACGAACAGTGGTGCGGAATACCTCGTCCGTCATCGATGTGCGGCCCAGCCCAATCACCGCGTAATTCGATGGAAGGAGTCCGTCGAGCAGCAAATTGTAGAGGGCAGGAATAAGACGGCGACGCGCCAGATCACCGGAACCGCCGAAGATAACGAGGGTACAGGGGTCAACCGGGTGGATCGTTTCCTGTGAGGGACTGATGTCGATGCGTGTGCTGTTCGGCGGCATAGGTCTCAGTTCTTATCGGCGAACCGCATGGCCGCCGAAGGCATTCCGCAACGCAGCCAGCATCTTTTCGGCAAAAGACTCGCTTTGCCGGGATCGGAATCGGGTGAATAGCGCTGTCGTAAGTGTCGGGACCGGGACATCCTTCTCGATGGCATCGGCGATCATCCAACGGCCCTCGCCGGAGTCCTGCACATAGCCCTGTAACTGCTCCAGTTTCGGATCCTCTTTTAAGGCGCCGGCAGCCAATTCCAAGAGCCAGGAACGGACGACACTGCCGTGCATCCAGAGATTTGCGATCTTTGCAAGGTTGAGCTGGTACTCGCTTTTTGCCATCAGTTCGAAGCCTTCGGCGTACCCCTGCATCATACTGTACTCTATTCCATTGTGAACCATTTTCACGTAATGCCCGGCGCCGGATCCGCCGACGTGTACCCAGCCCTGTTCGGGTGCCAGTGTAGTGAAGATCGGTGCAAGTTGCTTCACCGGCGTCTCGTCGCCGCCGACCATCAGGCAATAACCGATCTTCAATCCCCAGATTCCTCCGCTGGTCCCGACGTCGACATAGTGAAGCTGCTGTTTCTTGAGGGCTGCAGCTCGTCGGACGTCATCATGAAATCTCGTGTTGCCGCCGTCGATCACCGTGTCTCCCGCCTGGAGCAGTGTTGCGACAGCTTGAACGGTCTCTTCGGTCGGCGCACCGGATGGGACCATGATCCAGACCGTACGCGGAGCCTTGAGTCGACCGACAAGATCGGCTAAGGAAGAGGCTCCGACACACCCGACACCTTCGGCCTGTTTGATCAGATCAGTTGTTCGATCGTAGACCACAACCCGGTGTCGGTCCCGCTGTAACCGGGTCACCATATTCATTCCCATCTTCCCGAGCCCGATGAATCCGATTTCCATAGTGACTCCTTCCGGTTCGGTCATGCCTGGATCAGATTGAATGAGGCACGTTCCTCAAGGGCGCCAGTCTATCTGTTCAGATGCGCAACGATGAACAACCGACAAGCCTCTTGCGACAGCAGTCTCATAGCCAATCCGGGAGTTCCGTCAGTCGATTCTGGCAGGATTGGGTACGTCCTTAAAGAGATTAACGGCCAGATCGTGGGCTAAGTTGAGCCGATCCGGCAGGGTAGCCGCAGTTAGAAAACGCCCAGCCAGATCACCCAGCGTCGCATCGCGAGAGGCGATGAACTTCGGCACATCGCCCGGTGCGGTCAGCCAGAAGCCCCGTAACCGGAAGAATGCATTGACGGCGTTTTCAAAAAATATTGAGAGTAGAAATTGTGCGGTCGCCGGCTTGTCGGCCAGATCCCCCGCTTTCCCCAGCCAATGGAAGCATTCCGCCTTCATTCGAATCTGCTCATTGATGCTGACAGGGGGCGGTCCCTGTCGAAACCGCTGATTGGCGCGTTCGATGATCTTGGCGCCGATGCCGTCGTGATCGAAGAGGATGCGGGCTTTCCGTAGGAGAGACGGGAGGCGAGGCGAGTAGGGGAGGTCGTCATCAAGCTCTTGATGCCCGCGATAACGGATGTCGGCCAGACGATCCGAAACACGGACGATCTCATGGCCGTCGGCTTGTCCTTTTACAAGCGCGAGGAGATCGATATCGCTGTGAGGCGTGATCGCGCGTCGAACGCTTGATCCTACGAGAATGGCGCTCACGAGGTCGCCTCCGCGGCGGCCGCGGACGTGGCGTAAGACCACCGCTACGAGTTCTTCGAATCCCGGTTCGTCGATTGGATCTGGCTGTTCGGGCGGCTCCGGTAGCGCCAGGAGTTCGGCCTGCAATTCTTCTGACGTTGGGAGAGGGTCGGCAGCCGGGCTATCCATTCAAGCTTCCCGTGCGATTTCAATTTGTTTCGGGAGTGAACCCAGCCAGTCTTCGAACGGTTGGTCGGCGTCGACGACGATCTCCAGCTTGCCGTTGGTCAGGCGCCGGACGACTCCCGGGCTTTCCGGGGACAGAGGAATTTCAACCCACTCGCGGTTCAGCCCGAGGGCGTCAGTAACTCCGAGAATCCGGCTGATGTGTGTGAACGATACAGCGTCAAGCGGCATTGATACTCCATTGCGAATCATTCTAGATTTCAACGTGAGAAGTGTCAATGAGCGGACATCTGGCTCGCGTCTGGGACAAACACTTCAACTGCGATCGTCGGTGTGACTCGATCGGGGCAGGAGGGATTTATGTGAGAAGCGTAATTGGCGGCGCCAGGGTTTACGCATTATACGTGGTGCGCTCTTCGTGCGCTCATTTGCTGCCGGCGGCGAACTATCCGAGATCGTGCGGGCTAGTTCCCCAACACGCGAGTAAAGATCTCACAGGCCTCTTCGGTCATGGCACTGGAGATGTCCAAATGGGTGACGGCACGAAAGCTGTTCCCGCCGATGGCATTGATCAAGACACCGGCCTGCTTCAAGCCGGCGACGATTGCGTGTGGACTCGACCGGTGGTCGATCACATCGAAGATCACGATATTCGTATCGACATCTTGCGGATTAATTCTTACCGTCGAGATCTGTTGCAGTCGCCGCGCCAGTTGCTTGGCATGGTCGTGATCCACCTTTAATCGCCCGATATGGTGCTCGAGCGCGTAGATACCTGCGGCAGCGAGGATGCCGGACTGCCGCATCGCACCCCCATACATGCGGCGTAACCGCTTGGCCTTCTCGAGCAGTGCCAGATCGTTCATTATCAGAAGTGAGCCGGCAGGCGCCCCTAGCCCTTTTGACAGACAGACGGACAGGGTTTCAAAGTGCTGAGCGTAAGCGGCTGGTGGTAATGTGGTGGCAGCGACAGCATTGAACAATCGCGCCCCGTCCAAATGCATCGGGATGCCGTGGGTGGCCGCCACGGTGCGAATCCGTTCAATCGTCGCCAGCGGATAAATCGATCCGCCACCGCTGTTATGGGTGTTCTCCAGACAAATCAGCCCTGTTTGAATCGTGTGAGGCTCTTTAGGACGGATAGCCTCCTCCACCTGCTCGGGTGAAACGAGGCCGCGGTTTCCTGTAACCCAATGAAGTTGCACGCCCGCCAGCGCCCCGGCGGCACCCTGTTCATATCGGACGATGTGCGCCTTGCTCTCAACAATCACCTCCTGACCCGGTTGCGTGTGGAGGCGAATAGCGAGTTGGTTTGCCATCGTGCCAGACGGCACAAAGAGAGCAGTCTTTTTCCCGAACATCGTGGCCACCATCTCCTGGAGGCGATTCACGGTGGGATCTTCGCCGTACACGTCGTCCCCCACGTCCGCCCGAGCCATTGCCTTTCGCATGGCTTCAGTCGGTTTCGTGACTGTGTCGCTACGCAGGTCGATCATGTAATGTCCCTGAATATGCCTCACGAGCGAGGGCGTGCGCATTCTAGCAAATTTTTCCCTTGTACGGGAGGGTTGGTGATGGCGAGAAGGTGCCGTTCGTATGGTGTGGCTTCACATCGAGGTTCCTTCGATAATCGGTGCGAGCCGTGCGAAGGTATTCCGTGCCTGGAACTGCTCTGCGGTTTGGTGGGGTCACTTCTCGCTCGGGTAGAGGAGAGTTTACAGGAAAAGTGGGCCGGCGTGCCTCCGTTGCACATACAGCGCACAGCTTCAAAGACACTCGTCAACATGTACAGCTGAACGTGTCCTGATCCCTTCATCTTGCTTTACGTACAAAAAAATAGCGTGCTATATTCCTGGCCTCATCGGACTGCCTGATTAAGCGGAAATATTTTTCATGTTTTTCGCCACATATTTTCACGAGGCCCTAAATGCATGAAGTTCCAGTTAAAATTTACCTTGATAAACTGTTGAAAGAATGCAGAGTGACGGCTCGTCACCTTGCGCTATTGCCCGGCCCTGTCAAGGAGCGGATCTTACGCGCCATGGCAGAACGGTTAGCGGCTGACGGGGATAAAATCCTGGCAGCAAACGAGGCGGATGTGGATGCGGTCGGAAAATTCTTCGAGGCTGACGAACTGAAGGATCGGATGAAAGCTGCTGTGGTCCGCTTGCGCATGACGTCGAACGATATCAAGGAGATGGTCGATCGCCTCCACACAATCGCAGACCTCCCGGATCCCGTCGACGCCGTCACGTCACGATGGGAACGCCCGAACGGATTACAAGTCAGTCGGGTCCGCGTTCCCATCGGTGTGATTGGAGTCCTCTCAGAGCAGAGCCCACTGGTTACGGTGGAATCGATCGCGCTTTGCTTCAAGTCGGGCAACGTGTGCGTATTTCGTGGCGCGCCGGAGTGGGGTCGTACACAGCAGGCTATCGGAACCGGATTGCGTGAAGCCGCGGAGCAGAATGGCGCCCCGGCCGGCTCATGGATCATCATCGAACGCCCGGAAAAAGAGGTCGCGATCGAACTGCTTCGAGCCGGTAAGAGTCTTGATGCCATTATCCCCCGTGGCGGTGCGGGCCTACGGAAAGCTGCGATCGAGCAGGCGAAGATGCCCGTGCTTTGCAACGATGGGGGGCTCACGCATATGTATGTGGATACCGACACCGATATACCGATGGCTCAGAACGTGGCGATAAATTCCAAGGTGCAGAAGGCCACGGCATCGAACTCCCTGGACACATTGCTGGTGCAACAGGTCATTGGGCGACAGTTTTTGCCTCCGCTGGTCAACCGCATGCTCGGTGAATTTAGAATCGAAGTAAGGGCTTGTCCGAAGACCATGGCTCTCATGGGCCAAATGGCAATGACCGGACATGCTTCGATCGTCCCGGCAAAGGAAGAGGATTGGCATGCCCAATTCCAGTCGCCCGTATTGGCCGTCAAAATGGTAGTTGACATGAACGAGGCTCTGGCGCACATCATGGCGAGCGGACCTTGTCTGACCGCCGTCATTGCGACCACGAACTATCAGTCGGCCTTGCGATTCGCCCGCGAAGTCGATGCTTCTGCGGTCCTTATCAATGCGTCGTCCCGACTCAATGCCGGAGACAGTTACGGAATGGGCGCAGATATCGGGCTCAGCGGCTCGCGTCTCCACGCCAAGGGGCCAATCGGTCTGGAGCAATTGACCTGCGAAAAGTATGTGGGTTTCGGGTCGGGTCAGCTACGGTACCCGCATCCGGTGCCAGAGACGTATTTTGATGCGATTATGCTCAAGAGACCGTAGGCGCCTGCTGAAAACGCTCTCCAGATTCGTTCTCAGTCGAGCGAACCTCTCAACGGACCCTCGCCGCGTACGCCTCGAGGGGCACACTCCTTGCGGCCTTGCTGGAAAACGTTTTGAGCAGGGATCCTAAGGCTACACCAATGACCAACTACACACTGCTACCATTGCTCCACTCGCACCTGGCCTGGTGGGGGCTTAAGCCATTCACGTCCGATGCTGATTACTTCGCCTGGCAGCGGAAGCAGCTTTCTGCTGGGGATCTGGCGCGACTCAATGTGCAGGCGGAACGAAAGCAGGAAGGCGGGCCTTGGGACGAAATGACATTCTACGACTTGACTGCCCAACCGAAGATCCTTCCAGTTCTTTATAGCCAGCGCTATGAGTATTACTGCAAAATCGGCTCCCAGGTGGCGGCTCATCTTGGGGATGCGGAAAGCATCCTTGACTTCGGCTGTGGCGTTGGAATTCTTTCGACCTTCTACGCGACACAATTCGCTGAGAAGCAGTTCGTCGGTATCGATCGATCGCCCGCGTCTATTACGATAGCGCGAGAGAAGGCACGAGAGCTTGGCCTGAGTAATCTCCGATTCGAGTGCGTCGATGTCGAGTCCGACAATATTTCGGGCTCGTTTGATCTGATTGTGGCCACGCATGCGCTGATGCAGGCTGAGCACGATCCAGGGATTCCAAGCAATAATTGGCAGACGTTCGACCGCGCTCGTGATACGAAGCAGCAGGCTGAGTTCGAGCGACGAACAGGGATCGATGTGCGACTGGATCGACTCAATGCGTCTTTGGCACAGAGTGGCCGAATGATCGTGTTCGAAAAGACCAGACAGCTCGCGCGTCGCGTACCGTTCCAGCGCGCATTGGCAGGGCGAGGCCTGCAGATGACTGCAGCGCCCGAGCCGATCCGTTATCGGCTTGTCGAAGAAGTGACGGACGACGGTCCATTCTATTTTGTGCAGAAAGGGAGAGGGATCGTATTCTACTGGGATGAATTGCCCGAGCCGGACGAAGGCCTTCCGTTCGATCAAATTCAACTGAAGACCTCTTCAACGGCATCAGACATGCCGCTCTACGAAAATCATTGGCCTTCGGCGCAACGCGTCTGGGAACAACTTCACGACAAGCGTCTGATCAAGGAGACTACGTGTCAGGAGGCGAACCGCCGCCAACTGCATGTTGAGATCGGTCAGGCAGAAGAGGGAGTCTATCTATATTGCGCCAACACCTTCGACCAACGCCAATTGGTGCTTGTTGAACCAGCCCAGGCGGGCATGGTGGAATCCTACTATCAGGAGATAACAAACAGCTCCGCAGGAGGTTAGAGGCAGTTACGTCCGCGGATCATGCAGATAGGCTAGGTCAATGGCTCTGGTTTAAGTCAACAAACAAGATAAACCAACCAACAACCCTCCATGCCGACAGGGATTTCAGAGGTCCGTTAAACGGCTTTTTGGACTTTGCCGTTGCGGAGACAGCGTGTGCAGACCTGAATGCGTCTTGGATGTCCGTCGATAAGCGCGCGAACCGATTGGAGGTTGGGCTTGAATACCCGCTTGGTCTTGTTATTGGCGTGACTGACGTTATGGCCTGATTGGCGTCGTTTGCTACAGAGATCGCATGTGAATGCCACGGCTGGACTCCTTCAGCTGGTCGTATTGGTATGCGGTTGAGGATGTGAAATCTATCATAGGACCATTCGCATTGACAAGTTAGTTGCGGTTGGTCGGGGCAGCAATTTTCTAATCCTGAGCGCCGGATATGAGTGAAACGATGGCAGGCACGCTGATATCGAAACTCGAGTCGCCTCCGTCATCGTACCGGTCCTTCCCCACACTATAAATCTTTCGTTGTGTCGGGCTCCATAACATCGGCAATCCGCTAAACGGATCGTAATAGGACGAGCCGACTTGAGCGAGTCGATTCGGAACGGTGGTCTGAGAACTCGGGCGCCGCAAGATGGCTTGGAGCGAAACGAGCCGTAGTCTGGCATCGGTTTCCTTCAGTTGATAGTGAAAGGGCTCCCAGTCCGGTTCGAAAACACTTGGGCTGACGAGACTTTCTATGATGCCAGGGCGTGCGTCACCTGCAAGTTCGTGAAGCTTCGGCAAGGTACTCTGTCCTGCGTCTCCCGCAAGGATCATGGCATCGTAGTATGTTGCGTACATTTCCCAGGTCTCCCGCGTCTGCAGTGGAATTCCAAGGAACGCGCGTCCGCGAGGATGTGCGATCTGGCGGAAGGACTGTTTGGGAAGACGGGCAGCTCGCGTCAACCATTCTTCGTGTGTATCGGGAGATTCAGAACGCCCCTCGATCATTAGTCCATCCAGGTGGTTGCCCTGGACGCCGAGTGTAAACTGATGTTGAAGGGGCCACCGGAAGGATGATTCTGCCGCAGTCAGAGGAAACGCAATGTTGGGAGTCATAGCTAACACAGTCTTATTGACGTCAGGTAGCGACAGCAGCGTCGACAACAGACGGAGGTCATCGGAGATGATAATTTCCGCTGCAACCTTAGTAGCGATGGTCGTCGCATCTTGAAGTATCTTCCGCCATGCGTGCATATCCTTCTTCAATCGCTGCATGCCTAAAGCCGTCTGGCGGGAGAATCCGTCAGCGACATAGAGGCGGTGGCCGACAAAGACTTCCACAAACCGAGGTTTGCCTTGGCGTCCGAATCCCATATCTTCGAAAGGCATTGTGAGCCAACGCTCGTATCGTGTTAATAGGGTGCGATCGCGCGCGGTAGAGGTTTGAAACTGTGCGCGCATGTTCCGGAACTCGCGTAGCGGATTCGCTGCGTTCCAGAAGGGAAGGATCTGTTCCATGGGGAGTTGGACTTGTAGTCCAGAGCGCCCCGGTTTGTCATAATTGAATCCCCGTGCACGTGCGCCGATAGAGGTTTCCAGCCACATCTCATGACCCACTTTGGCCGGATCCAGAGAGGCATCTGCGGGGAAACCGAGAAGATAATAGTAGCCGTTGTCATAGGGGCTCGTGAGACGGTGTTGCGGTGGTTCTAGGAGTCGGGTAAATGTGGTGCTGGGAGGCTGGCCCTTTGATGACCAAATAAGGCTCGATATGTGGAAAAAGGCCCAGAGGACGGCGATGCTTATAATTAGGTACTTCATGGAGATGTGAGTCGATATGGCATGTACACCAGGAAATTCAAGAGAAATCGTCCCTATCTGCGTGAGTTATGCAATGCAAAAGTGAGCAAAGCCTATGCCGGAAGGTGACCGAAAAAGCCTCGCTGTTTCGCTTTGTTTGCCGACGGGGATGCATGCCAGACGCCGAAGCATGAACAGGGAAGAGGCCGGCGAACATTTATGAACTTGACAACGTTCTTTCGGCTCTCCTAGAGTGCTTCCCACATTGTGACTCCTGGTAAGGGAAGAGGGTGAAAATCCTTCGCGGTCCCGCCGCTGTAAATGGGGACGAAACCCGGAGAAGCCACTGTCTTGGGGACGTTACACGGTATTCGTTAAACGCGGGAGTTCTTGGCGGTTAGCGATTCACGTTTCACGACGAACGTCTGCCGATGGGAAGGCGCGGGGAGTAGGGTGAACCATGAGCCAGAAGACCTGCCTGGAGAGTTGACCGATGTTCCCTCGTGGGCTGGGGAACTGGCGAGGATGAGTCGCGGGTGCAATCCTCAGGGTCTTTTCTAGGCCTTGGGGATTTTTTATTTTCCGAACGCTGAAAAACGGTTCCCGCATCGTTCTACCAGGACGTGTAATCGGCTCTGGCAGAACAGCGGTGCACGTCAGCAATGCGGTTGCTCCGACCGTTCGGAGGAACGCCCTTGGACGTTCCTCCCGATTTCGTCGACGGGTCAGTCTCTTTATTGGCTTATTATTGCTGGGGGGCGAGGGTGTTCTTGCAAGCCCGTTCGGGGATTCCGACGTGACACGGAGGCAGCAAGGCATTCTTACCGGCATGCCGTTCATGGCACATGTGTCGGCGCGCGCCTACGTCGACGATACGGGGCGGCGCATGTATTTTGCCAAGCCTCCTGCGAGGATCGTCTCGTTGGCGCCAAGCATCACCGAAATGCTGTTCGCCATTGAGGCGGGAGAACAGCTCATCGGCGTCACAGACTTTTGCGATTATCCGCCTGAGGCGCTGAAGAAGTCGAAGGTAGGCTATGCGAATCCGAACCTGGAATCACTGCTGGCGCTCCGGCCTGACTTGGTCGTGACCCCCAACGATTTTCTGAAGCCCGATGTTATCGCCAAGCTTGAGCAATTGAAGATTCCCGTGTTTATTCTCGCGGACAAGAATGTCGAGAGTATCTTCGCTCACATTCAAACGCTCGGCCGCATCGTGGGACGATCAACGAAAGCCGATGCAGTGGCCATAGAGCTCCGGAGGGAGGTAACGGCGATCCAACAGCGCGTCCAAGGACTGCCTCCAGTGAGGATGCTCTACGTGTTGAACAGCCAACCTCTGATCACTGTTGGACCGGGAAGTTTCATCGATCAGCTCATTGGAATGGCCGGAGGAGTCAATGTGGCTGCGAAGAGCGCAACTCCGTACCCTCGACTCAGTATGGAAACAGTGCTCCAGGAAGACCCGGAGGTGCTGGTATTTCCCGTAGGCAAAGCGGAAGGCATCTCCGAAAGCGAGCAACAGTCTTGGCGCCGATGGTCGACGCTAACGGCAGTCAGACAAGGCCGTCTTCGCCAGATCTCTGCTGATCAACTCAATCGTCCTGGTCCGAGAATAGCTCAAGGGCTTGAATCTCTTGCAGGAATTTTACATCCGGACGATCCTTCGGAAAATCGCATTGAACAGTAATGTGAACAGACGATGATGGATCTGGCTTCATCATGGACTCATACCGGAGCGGTGCTGACCTTTCACCGATGGGTGACGGTGATCGGTGCCCTGCTGCTTACGAGCGTAGGCGTGTTTGCACTCTGTCTGCAATTCGGGGCCACTTCAGTCGGCCTCGGAACGGTTGCAAGGGCGATCATGCACTTAGTGCGTGGAGGTGAAGCCGAAACCACGAGCCTGGAAACATCCGAGATGATCATGATTCAGATTCGCCTCCCACGAGTGCTTCTGGGGTTTCTTGTGGGGTCCAGCCTGGCGGCGGTCGGAGTGACGCTTCAAGCGCTGTTGAGAAATCCTTTGGCCGATCCATACGTGTTGGGTGTATCGAGCGGTTCCGCTGTAGGCGTCTCGATGGCCATGCTGATTGGGATCGGGTCCGCCTTCATGCTGTTGCCGGTGCTGCCTCTCTTTGGATTTGCTGGAGGACTGCTGGCGCTCTTGTTGATCTATCGGTTGGCTCAGTCACAAGGTCGGCTGCCGATTCATAGTTTGCTCCTGGCGGGCGTAATTTTGAACGCCATTCTTACTGCCTTTATCATGTTCATTACTTCAATTATGGAACCGAATCGCTCGGCGGGGCTCATGGCATGGCTCATGGGTTCTCTCACTGCGCCGGGTTATCCTGCCCTGAGTGTTTTTGTCCTCTATGCTTTGTTGGTGCTCGCGATGCTGATGCACAAAGCACAATCGTTAAATATGCTCACATTGGGGGAGGAAACGGCGCAGTCGTTAGGCGTAGAGACTGAAGGGATAAAGAAACAGCTTTTTGCTCTCACGGCTCTTCTCACCGGGGCGATCGTGTCGGTGAGCGGCATGATCGGGTTTGTCGGCATGGTTGTCCCGCATGCGGTGAGGTTGCTCATCGGATCTGATCATCGATTGCTACTTCCGGCCTCAGCCTTGGTAGGCGGGATGTTTCTCGCTGTGGCCGATACGATTGCGCGGACAATCATGGCTCCCGCAGAAATACCTGTCGGTATCGTGACTGCGCTGACTGGCGGCCCGTTTTTTCTCTACCTCTTGCTGTGGCGAAAAGACCGGATGGTGTGAGATGGCGACCGATCGGATGAACATCGTGCAGTTTTGGCCGTCTGTAGACGGCCCTGTCATCGAAGTCGATGACCTGTCATTTCGTTATCGATCGATGAGCGAGACCGGAAGAGCGTGGACGCTGGACCATCTATCTTTCCATGTCGATGCAGGAGAAATTCTCGGCATTGTCGGACCGAATGGGTCAGGGAAGTCGTCGCTACTAAAGGTGCTTTCCGGCTTCTTGCCGGCAGGCGAAGGCGATGTTCGGCTGGGTGGTCTTTCGATCGGGAAACGAAGTCGGTTCGATGTCGCCCGGTTGGTGGCGGTCGTGCCTCAGGAGTACGCGCAAGTGTTTCCATTTACTGTAGCCGAGACCGTATTAATGGGACGCTTTCCACATCGGACCGCACGATGGTGGAGCATGGGCATCGGAGATGAAACGGCGAACGATCTCGCCTGTGCCCATCAATCGATGATCGATACCGATGTCTTGCCGTTGGCCGGTCGGTTGATCTCGGACTTATCAGGCGGAGAACGACAACGTGTCATGATCGCCAGAGCGCTGGCTCAAGAGCCTAAGATTCTCTTGCTCGACGAACCGACGGCGTTTCTCGACATCAATCACCAGATCGACATCTGCTCGCTTGTTGCACGGCTACGGGAAGAGCGACGGTTGACGGTGGTCTTGGTATCTCACGATCTGAACGTGGCGAGTCAGTATTGCGATCGCGTATTGATGCTGAAGGAGGGCGCGCTCTGCCGCCTCGGTACGCCGGATGAAACGATACGTCCGGACGTGCTTTGGATGGTCTACGGATGTGATGTGGTCGTCGATGCCCATCCACAGACAGGGAGGCCGCGTGTGACGATGCCCATCGGAGCCGGTCGAATGTAGAACGGGTTTGTGAAGCCGCTTTCAAAGACTGTTCAGGGATCGAAGCAGCCAGGGTCCTGTCCCCGGTCCGGCTGTGACGAATATGGGGGACGGTCATTTTTCAGGAAAGGGCGTTTTGTAGAAACGACGCGGGTGACGGGGAAGATGGTGCAAATCCATCACGGTGCCGCCACTGTGAGCGGGGAGTAACTCTGCACGAAGCCACTGTCGTAGGGACGTTAATCGGAATTCGTTAAACGCCGGATTTTCCGCGGTTAATGGTTCACGTTTCACGATTAACGTCTCAGGATGGGAAGGCACAGAGACGCGACGATCCGCAAGTCAGGAGACCCATCCCGAAGTTGGTTCGACTCAACCCTTCGAGCACAAGGGAGGTCTCGTATGCAGTCTGCTACCAGATATCGATCCGTCGTGTTTTCCGTGTGCGCGATTCTCAGTGTTCTTGCCGTGTGGTCAGCCACGGTCTTTGCAGAAAAGCCCGCAGAAACTGAACCAGCTATTGAAACGAAAGAGGTGGTAGTCTCCGCCACGAAGACCCCGGTTCCTGTCACTCACGTGACCAGCGCGGTCGAAGTCATTACAGGAAAGGAACTTGAGCGTCGTCAAGTTAAAACTGTTGTGGATGCGCTTCGCCTCAGCCAGGGGCTCACGGTATTTTCGAACGGAGGGCCGGGGACGTCCTCGTCGGTACGCATCCGAGGCAGTAATTCCGATCAGGTGCTGGTGTTGATTGACGGCGCAATCATGAACAGTCCGACATTGGGCAATTTCAATTTTGCTAATCTGACCACCGACAACATCGAACGTATTGAAATCCTCCGCGGCGCACAGAGCATGCTGTGGGGGTCGGATGCGATGGGCGGTGTGATCAACATCACTACCAAGAAAGGTGTCAGCGGTCTGTCTGCAGGCGCGTTCTTCGAATACGGAACGTACTCGTCCATCCGAGAAGGTGGGCAGGTAGCCGTGAAAAAAGGGCCTGTTGATTTCAGCGCAGCGATCTCGCGATGGGATCATACAGGATTTTCTGCCATCAACTATCGGCGCGGCGCAACGGAACGAGACGGGTTCAATCACTGGCAAGCTTCTACGAGGCTTGGTATCACGCTTCCTTATGATGGACGGCTCGATTTTAACTTCCGCCTTTTACAGGGGAAGGTGGATATCGATAATAGTTTTTCCCCAGGGTTTGATACGTTTGGGGCCTTCACCAACAGCCAACAGTTTGTGTATAGCGCCTCATACAGTCAGTCGATCACGACGTGGTGGAACCAAGTGCTGACATTGGCCCGTCAAACGGAAGACTCCGAGACATTTTCAGGAACGAGTCAGCGCAATGTGCAAACCGGTGCAGTGTCCAACACGTTTCTTTTTCATTCTCAGATCGATACCGTGGCGAATCGCATCGAAGTGCAGGAAAATTTTCAGATTGGGAAGCCCCTATTGATCAGCCTGGGGTATCAGTTTCGTGACCAACAGGGGGAGAACCGCGATCTCTTGACGAATAATTTGGATATTCCGAAGAAGACACTTTCCAGCCATGCCGGTTTTCTACAAGCTCAACTCAACCTCTGGGACCGAGTGTTTGCGACAGCAGGTGGAAGACATGATGAATATAATGTCTTCGGTGGCGCAACCACCTATCGGACAACCGCCGGTTATCTTCATCAAGAAACCGGCACGAAGATTCGCGGCAGCTACGCTACGGGCTTCCGTGCACCAACCATCAATCAGCTGTTCTTCCCGAATTTCGGGAACCCGGATCTCAAACCTGAGCGGAGCCAAAGTATGGACATTGGAGTGGACCAATATCTATTCAACAATCGTCTGACCCTCAGCGGAGGATATTTCTGGAATCGTTTCCGTGACATGATTGTCCCTGTACAGAGTGCGGCTTTATGTGGAACCTCGTTCGGGTTTGCCAACTTTTGCGCGCAGAATCTCGGCTTGGTGAGATCAGAGGGATTTGAAGCGAGCGTCAAGTATGTCGTCGCAAAAGATATACCGTTCCTCAAGCGTCTGGATGTACAAGGCCAGTACACCTATACGCAGACGGAGAATCTTCAGGAGTTGCCAGGAAACGATGCGCCACGTATGCCGGTCAATCAGTGGAGTTTGATCATCGGCTATCGGCCGATCGATCCGGTCACATTTCACGTGGAAGGACGATATGTGGGATCCCGGTTCGACGATGCCCAAAATCAACAGGCGATGAATGCGTTCGATGTTTGGAATCTTTCTGCGAGCTACGATGTGACAAGCTGGTTGCACACGTATGTTCGAGTCAACAATGTCTTCGATGAGAAGTACGAAGAGATTCTGCTTTTCGGAACTCCTGAGCGGTCCATCTTCGCTGGGTTAAAGGTGAATTATGACGCGAAATAACAGGATTCTATGATTGCTCCCCGATTGGTCATTGCCGGCACCCACAGTGGTGTCGGAAAGACGACGGTCACATTGGCGATCCTGGCGGCCCTCAAAGCTCGAGGACGTCGGGTGCAAGCGTTTAAGGCAGGGCCGGATTTTATCGACCCCGGTCACCTTAGTAGAGTGACCGGGCGTCCTTCTTACAATCTTGACGGCTGGATGTTGGGGGAGGCCGTCAACCGCAACATCTTCGCTCGGGCCGCGGCCGATGCAGACCTTTCCATTATTGAAGGAATGATGGGGCTATTTGATGGCAGTTCCCCTGTGAATGAGATCGGCAGTACGGCTGAACTTGCAAAACAGTTGGACGCGCCAGTACTTCTCGTTATCGATGGGAGTGCTATGGCTCGCTCTGCTGCAGCCATGTTGTCCGGATATGCCAAGTTCGATCCGGCAGTACGGGTAGCCGGCGTACTCTTCAATCGGGTCGGCAGCGAAGGACACTACAAGCTGCTCAAGGAAGCCGTAGAGCAAGAGACCGGTGTGGTGGCGGTAGGGTACTTAGAACCGGATGAGGCTGTGAGGATTTCCGATCGCCACCTCGGGCTCGTGACAGCAATGGAGCAGGGGGCGGGCGAGAGCTACGGCCGGCTGGCCAAGGCTGCGACAAAGACAATCGAATTGCGTCGTATCGAGGCATTGGCAAGGTCGGCTCCGTATCAGGACTCTTCGTTCATAATACCGCGTGCTGTGCGCCTCCTCTCGCAGCGGGTCCGCATCGGTATCGCGCAGGATCCGGCATTTTGCTTTTATTATCCCGGCAATCTTGAGCTGTTGGAAGCCGAGGGTGCGGAGCTAGTGAAATTTTCACCGTTGAACGATCGGGTGCTGCCCGAAGTGGATATGTTGTACCTTGGCGGTGGGTACCCGGAACTGCACGCAGAAGCGCTTGCTGGTAATGTCACCATGCGAACAGCAATCAAACAGTTTGCTGAGCGGGGCGGGACGATCTATGCGGAGTGTGGTGGGATGATGTATCTGTCACAAGCCATTCGCGATTTCTCCGGAACCTCGCATGAGATGGTTGGGCTATTCCCTGCTGAAGCGCACATTCAGAAACCAGGTTTGACCTTGGGGTATCGAACGGTGAAACTCACTCAAGACTGCATCCTGGGCCTATCAGACACCATTGCGCGAGGGCACGAGTTTCATTATTCGAGGTTGGAATCGAAAGGACGGCTAGAGTACGCCTGCACCCTTGCTGACGCGCAAGGTGCATACAGCGGATGCGATGGTCTTGTAATCGCCAACGTACTGGCGCTGTACACGCATCTGCACTTTGCAAGTCAGCCACAGATTGCCCAGGCGTTGTTGGCATCAGCACGGCGCTCATTGGCAGAATCTCGGCTAACTGCGAGAGTTGGACCATGACGGATCATGCCGAGCATAAAGCCAAGATGGAACGGCTCAAGACGTCCGTGGATCGGCGCATTGCAGCGGCGCAGAAAGAGAAAGGGTTGGTGGTTGTCTATACAGGCGCCGGCAAAGGGAAAACTACTGCTGCGCTTGGAATGGTGCTCCGCTGCATCGGACATGGCATAAAGGTCGCGGTGGTGCAATTCATCAAAGGTGCAATCGATACTGCTGAGGAGCGGACGCTGAAGTCGTTTGGCAATCAGGTCACCTTTCTTCGCATGGGTGAAGGCTACACGTGGGAAACCCAAGATCGTGAACGGGATACGAAGCACGCGCAGCAAGCCTGGGCTGCGGCCTGTAAATTCCTGGGTGATCCGTTCTACGGAATGGTCATTCTCGATGAATTCAACATTGCGTTGCAGAACGACTATATTCGACTTGATGAAGTCCTTTCGGTTCTCAAACGCCGACCTCCTATGCAGCACGTGGTGATGACCGGTCGCGGCGCCAGTAAATCGTTGATCGAGCAGGCAGATCTTGTCACAGAGATGAAGCAAGTCAAGCATCCGTTCCGAAAAGGGATCAAAGCTCAGCCGGGAGTGGAGTTTTGAGAGGCCCGGTAAGCAAGACATGCGAGAACTGCGGACAGGCGTTCGAATGTGGCGGTTACCGATGCTGGTGCGGTGGTATGGGGATTACTGAACAGCAGATGGATTGGATTGCTGCTCGGTTTCAGGACTGCCTCTGTCCCGTCTGCCTGAAGATGGTCAGTATTGGAGATATCAAGGCTTTTTCCGACAAACTGGTGAATCTAACTGGCATCGAGGGAAGACGTATCTGTGACGGCCAATGAAGAGTTCTGTGAGGAGAGGGAAGTATGAGCCTGCATCCAGACATTTTGATGCCCGGTAATGGGCAGTTTTCCGATCCTGAACGGGCGGCTGTGTATCGGGTGATTTTTGAGCGGAGGGATGTTCGCAGAAACTTCTTGCGAAAGCCGATCCCGGAGGAAGTGCTTGCGAGGGTTTTGACTGCAGCCCATCACGCCGGATCTGTAGGGTTCATGCAGCCGTGGGATTTTGTGGTTGTCCGACAGCGCGCAACGAAGCGTGCTGTGAAGCAACTCTTCCAGAGAACGAATGCTCAGGCGGCCATGCACTATCAAGGTGTTCGTGCAACTCTCTACCGGAGCCTGAAGCTCGAAGGGATTGAAGAAGCGCCGGTCAACATCGGCGTGACCTGTAACCGTCGACGTGGCGGACGGCATGTGCTTGGCCGTTCAACGGTGCGTGATACGGATGTGTACAGCACCTGCTGCGCTATTCAGAACCTCTGGCTGGCTGCACGAGCTGAAGGGATCGGTGTCGGTTGGGTCAGCATTCTGGATCATGGTGCATTAAAACAGGTGCTCGGCATCCCCAGGCCGATCAAAGTGTTGGCCTATCTCTGTCTCGGCTACGTTTCCGATTTTGCGACACAACCTGACCTTGAAACTGCTGGGTGGCGGACCAGGATACCAGTGACTGAACTGATTCATTACGAGTCGTGGGGAAATAAGGTACAGGCTGGCAGGAGAAACATTCGGGACAGGTAGTTGATTCGATGAAGAAGGCATCCAAGGGGCGCTCAAAGTTGATTCTTGTACTCGGCGGTGCTGCATCCGGTAAGAGCCAGGCGGCGCTCGACCTTGCAGGGCAATCAGGACCGAGAGCCTTCGTGGCAACAGGACAGGCGTTGGATTGGGAGATGGCTGCGCGGATCAACAGGCATCGGACCACCCGTTCCTCTGACTGGGAAACAGCAGAAGTTCCTATCCATATCGCAAAATGGTTTGATGAAAATAGCAAGAGATACCAATCCATTGTGCTGGATTGTCTCACGCTTTGGTTAAGTAACTTACAGGGGCGGAGAATGAGCGATTCTGCTGTTTCTCAAGCCACGATCGGGTTGCTCCGTACAATCCGCGCAACGCGGGCTCGTGTCGTAGTCGTGAGCAATGAACTGGGGATGGGACTTGTGCCGACGACGAAAGCGGTCCGTGCATTTCGCGATCTGGCGGGACAAGTCAACCAACAGGTAGCAGCGGAAGCCGATGAAGTCTATCTGACGATCAGCGGGCTACTACTGCGATTGAAGTAAATTGAAGTAAGAGGAGCATTACAGATGTTGTTTCGCGAAGCCATCGATCAGATCCAGCCGACTGACAGTCGTCTGCTGGCACAGGCCCAGGCGCGCCTCGATCGATTGACGAAGCCGATCGGCAGTCTCGGCCGGCTCGAGGAACTGGCTGCGCGCTACGTGATGATGACCGGAGAGATAAAACCGAAGGTTCCGCGCGGGGCGGTCTTCACATTCGCTGCCGATCATGGTGTGACGATTGAAGGGGTAAGTGCGTATCCTTCCGCAGTGACTTCCCAGATGGTGTTGAATTTCCTGCGCGGTGGGGCTGGTGTCAACGTGCTGGCCCGTCACGTTGGCATCGAAGTTCGTGTTGTGGACATCGGTGTGGCGTTCGAGTTTCAGGCAGTCCCTGGGCTGATTCCCAGAAAGGTCATGCTTGGAACGAAGAATCTTCTGGCGGAATCAGCGATGAGTCCTGGGCAAGCGGCGCAAGCGGTGCAGATAGGGATCGATCTGGCTATTGAGGCCAGTCAAGAGGGTATTGGATTGATCGGGACCGGTGAGATGGGGATTGGGAATACGACTGCCAGTTCAGCAATTGCGGCTGTCATGACACGCCGACCGGTTTCCGAGGTGACGGGGCGAGGAACGGGGATTGACGATGCTGCCCATGCGCACAAGATTGACGTCATCCAGCGTGCGATTGGCTTCCACAGGCCGGATTTGACTGATGCAATGGAGGTGCTTGCCAAAGTGGGCGGGTTAGAAATCGGTGGGTTGGCCGGGCTGATGCTCGGTGCGGCGGCGGCTAGGATTCCGGTGGTACTGGACGGGTTTATTGCCGGCGCAGCCGCATTAATCGCCGTGGGGCTACAACCGCGCTGTAAAGACTACCTCATCGCGTCCCATCGATCGGTTGAGCGAGGCCATCAAGCGATTCTGGACTACCTCGACTTAAAGCCGTTGTTCGATCTCGATCTTCGCCTGGGCGAAGGCACGGGCGCCTGTCTCGGCATGAACCTGGTCTTTGCTGCGATCAAAGTTCTCACGGAGATGGCCACGTTCGACGAAGCCGACGTTTCTGAGCGTGAGGCAAGAAAGGGAACATGTGAAGCCTGAAATTGCTGACAGGGGAACTGTAGAAACCGCCGGCCTCCATTCCACGAATTCCGGCTACCCAGCGAGCCGGGTGTTCCACGTCTTCCGGCATCTCATCCTGGCCTGGCAGTTCCTCACGGCTATTCCGCTCGGTCGTACAACCCACGATGCCAAGCCGGAGGAGTTGGCTGCCTCCATGAGCTGGTATCCTCTTGTCGGCTCTGTACTTGGCGCACTGCTGTTCACGGCAGACTTGTTTCTGGCTCGGATCTTTCCAACCCAAGTTACGAGCCTGCTGTTGCTGCTGATACTTGTCGGGATCACGAGGGGGCTTCACCAGGATGGTCTGGCCGATACAATTGACGGATTGGCAGGTGGGCGAACGGCTCAGGCGCGCCTGGCGATCATGCGGGATGGGAGCATCGGTGCGATTGGCGCAACAGGGTTGTTTCTCGCCCTCGGGCTGCGATACGCAGGATTGAATGCGTTGCCGGCGGGCGAGCATCTTGCGTTGTTGATCGGCATGCCGATAGTCGGTCGATGGGCTATGGTCATTGGCGCGTTCCACTCGACTTACGCCCGGTCGGAGGGAGGTCTCGCTCAGCCTTTCCTTGCGCATGTGTCCTGGCGACATCTTTGTGTGGCTACATTCACGGCGGGACTGGCGTTGATGCTGTTGTTGGGGCCATGGCCTGCATTCTGCTGTCTTTTTATTGGCGCGGGGCTCGTCCGCCTTGCTGTGGTATGGTTCCATCGAATGTTCGGCGGTGTTACGGGTGACTTGCTGGGTGCGACAAACGAAGTCATTGAGATTCTCTTTATTGTGATCGTTCCTGTGGTGTTTTTCCGATGACCGCGGGCGAATTGGCGGTGGCCTGCCTCCTGGATGCAGTGGTCGGAGACCCTCGCTGGCTCCCGCACCCGGTGCGGTGGATGGGATTCATCGTGAACTGGTCCGACCGGCACGTCCATCGATTCCTCTTATCTTCTCCCAAACAACGCATGGCAGGTGTGTTGCTGGCCATCGTATTGCCCGCAGGAGCTTATATGGCAGCGGAGATCGTCATCCGGTTGGCTAGCTCGATCGACTCCTTATGTGGAAGCACGGTCACTGTGTTGCTGGCTTGGACCACGCTCGCGGCTCGTGATCTCTTCGACCATGTCGTATCTGTACAACACGCCCTCCGTTCCGTATCTTTGGCTGAAGCCCAAGCGGCCGTCGCCAGAATTGTCGGACGCGACACAGAGGAAATGGCGGAACCCGATATTGTCCGTGCCACGGTCGAAACGATTGCTGAAAGCACGGCTGACGGCATCGTGGCGCCGTTGTTCTATCTGGTCATCGGTGGAGCTCCATTGGCACTTGCCTATAAGGCGGTGAGTACCTTGGATTCGATGATCGGTCACTTGGATGACCGATACCGATGGTTTGGCTGGGCGTCGGCGCGATTGGATGATGCGGCGAATTTCCTGCCCGCTCGCATCACTGCGCTCTTGCTGGTACTTTCGGCAGGCATCGTTTCCCGATCGTGGTCCACGATGCGGCGGGCCTGGCAGATCTTAATACGTGATGGTGGACTACATCCAAGCCCGAACAGCGGACATCCGGAGGCCGCCATGGCCGGCGCACTCGGGGTGCAACTGGGCGGGATCAGCCGTTATGATGGCATTCCGATCGAACGTCCACTTCTCGGCAATCCGGATCACTCTCTGACGAGGGCTCACATCGGCATGGCGTTAACGCTCATGCTCTGGACAAGCCTCACAGGAGTTTTGTTGTGCGAGGGGTGGCTTCTATGGTGAAGAGATGACGCAATCCACTCACGGGGGAAATGTCTACAAGGTCGCTCGAGAGCAACGAATCCCCGTCGAGCGAATCGTGGATTTTAGCGCCAACATCAATCCGCTGGGTCCTCCCGCATCGGTCCTCCGGGCGGTTCATTCGGCCTTGAAGCAGATCGTGCATTATCCAGATCCAGATTGTTGGCAGCTTAGACACAAAATAGCACGCCAGTGCGGTGTTGATCCGGACATGATTCTCGTCGGTAACGGTTCGACAGAATTGATTCATCTGCTGCCTCACGCGCTCGGGATCAGGTCTGCACTTATCATGGGCCCTACGTTCGAGGAGTATGCAAATGCGTTGTTGGACGCGGGCAGTGCGGTTCATTATGTGCACGCCAAACGAAAGGAACGTTTTCGCCCTCCTGTGAATGTGGTCTTGCAACAGCTTTCTGCCCAGCGATCAAAATTCGACGCCCTGTTTCTGTGCAATCCCAACAATCCGACCGGCCGAGTATTGAACCGAACGGCGGTACGCGACCTTGCAGAGGTTATTGATCAGCGGCAAGGCTGGCTTATCGTGGACGAAGCGTTCATCGATTATTGTCAGGCGCAGTCTGTTGTCTCGATGCTCAGGGAACGACCGCGAATGATGCTCTTGCGGAGTTTGACGAAATTTTACGCCATCCCTGGGCTGCGAGTCGGCTATCTGGTCGGGGCAACAAAGGTCGTGGATCGGCTGAAAGATAGCCAGTCCCCCTGGTCGGTCAATTCATTGGCCCAAGAGGTTTCCTGCGCAGTGTTGTGCGATCATGTCTATCGAGAAAAAAGCCGTACATTCATGGAAAGCCAACGGTCACAATTGATGCGAGGGCTTCGTTCGTTAACTACCGTGCGCGTATATCCATCAGCTGCAAATTTCATAATGATCGAGCTCCCTGCCTCGACCTCCGCTCACGTGGTAACTGACCGACTGGCTTCAGAAGGGTTACTCGTCCGCGATTGTTCTGCCTTGCCAGGCTTGAACGCACAGATGATTCGTATCGCAGTAAGGAGCGCGAAGGAGAACCGGCGGTTGATCGCAGCACTTTCCGGCTGTATGGGAAAGAGACGGTCATGAAATCGCTCAGCCTGCGCGTGATGCGGACTTCCTATAGAATCAGACAAAACACCCTCATTGTTGATCTGGGGAACCTCAGATCGGTTCTCTCCTCTGCGCCCAAAGCCGGCGGAATCACGCGGGCCCGGTATATCTTGAATCACCAAGTGGCAGCGAACCCGGTTGGCAGAGATGATTGTGGTGTGGGTGCAGTAGCGCGACTTGCCGACCCTGCCAGGGCTCTGGGCAAGCTCGCGAGCTCGTTGGGCATTCGGGACAAATTTATTGGACTCATGACGGCTGTGTCTCTTGCAGATTTAGTCACGGTGCGAGAGGCCTATGGCAGAATCTGGGTCGAAGGATTTGTTACGGTCGGGACATCGAATGCAGTGCGAGCTGGGGAACCTGCAATATCGAGGCAGTTCGCTGACAACAGGACGCATCCTGGCACGATTAATCTCATTCTCGTGACCAACGCGCGTCTCTCGGCTTCGGCAATGGTCGGGGTGGTGCAAGTTGCGACCGAAGCAAAAACGGCTGCCCTGTTCCGTGCCAAAGTGAAGAGTTGGAGCGGTCGTTCTGGCGCGACGGGTACAGGTACGGACGCGGTCGTGGTGGTGAGTGGAAGCGGACCGTCTCAGCGATATAGCGGTACCCACACGGTCCTCGGTGAACTCGTCGGGCGAGCGATAGGGATAGCGGTTATGGAAGGGCTTAGCCGCTATAGGGGGTGGCAGGGACGTCCTCAATAATTACACGATGAATGAAAAGAATATGACGATGTCAGTCACACAGGCCAAAGCTCTTGCTGTTCTTGGAACCGGTTCTGATGTAGGGAAGAGCCTCGTAGTTGCTGGGATCTGTCGGCTCTTGGCTCGAAGAGGCGTGCGGGTTGCGCCATTCAAAGCACAGAATATGGCGCTAAACTCTTTCGCGACGCTCGATGGAGGGGAGATCGGCCGGGCGCAGGCTCTGCAGGCCCAGGCCTGTGGGATTGAGCCGACGGTTGACATGAGTCCCATTTTGTTGAAGCCGGAATCTGAGACACGATCCCAAGTGATTGTGAAAGGGAAAGTGTATGAGACATTGGACGCGTTCGCATACTTCGAGCGGAAAGAGAAGCTGTTCGGCATTGTTCGTGACTGCTATGCGCGGCTGGCAGACCAATTTGAGTGCATCGTAATCGAAGGGGCGGGGAGCGCAGCGGAAATCAATCTTCGCGATCGTGACATCGTGAACTGGCCTGCAGTCGAGTTGGCCGATGCATCGGTTGTGTTAGTGGCAGATATTGACAGGGGCGGAGTCTTCGCGCAGATCATCGGCACGCTCGACTTGCTGTCGCCTCAGGAGCGCCGACGTGTGTGTGGCGTGATCGTGAATAAGTTCCGCGGAGATCTCCGACTGTTCGAGGATGGCGTCCACTTCCTTGAATCGCGCACAGGCCTTCCGGTCCTGGGAGTCGTCCCGTTTCTTAACGATCTCCGGCTGGATCAAGAGGATAGCCTGGATTCGATCCATTCCCGGTCGGTTCAGTTCAAGTCAGATCTTACGAACCTGGCCGTAGTGTTGCTTCCTCGCATGAGCAACTTCACCGACTTTAATGCCCTGGCTGCTGAAAAAGATGTGGCGATTCGATTCGCCGCATCACCGGAAGACCTCATCGGAGCAGATGTCGTGATTCTTCCCGGAACCAAGAATACGCTCGAAGATCTCGACTATCTTGTGGCATCGGGGTTTCCGTTCGCCTTGGCGTCTCATGTAGAAAGAGGAGGCGAGCTGGTCGGAGTCTGCGGCGGCTACCAGATGCTTGGACGGGAGATCATGGACCCCAAAGGATTGGAACGGGGAGGGACGTCAAGGGGATTAGGGTTTCTCGATGTGACAACGGAGCTTGATGCGCCAAAGATCTGCAGGCAAGTTCGTGCCGACTCGTTGCTTCACGGCATGGAACATCATGCACCGGTTCACGGCTACGAAATTCATATGGGGCGCACTAGTCGTGGAGCCGTCCATGCGTGCTTTCAGATCGAAGCATCAGACATCCGGGGAAGCAGCGCAAGGGATCATGAAGGTGCTGCCAGGGAAGACGAACGTGTCTGGGGCACCAGCATTCACGGTCTGTTCGATCAGGCAGTGTTCCGGCGAGGCTGGCTGAACCGTGTACGTGAGCGGAAAGGGCTCCCGCCCGTTTTGCTGCGAGAGTCCGAGGTCGTTACGACACGGTTGTGGGCTGAGCTGGATCGCTGGGCTGATCATCTAGCGCAGCATGTGAATATGGACATGATCTATGCCGAATTTGAGGGTTGATGAAGGATGAAGAAAGGGGATGGCATGCGCATCACAAGAGTCTATACAAAGACTGGCGACAAGGGGAAAACACGGCTAGCTGGTGGTCAGCAGGTCTGGAAGGATAATTTGCGAGTAGAGGCCTACGGGGTTGTGGATGAACTGAATTCGACGATCGGGGTCGCCAGGGCGTTTAATGCGGAGTCGATCGGGATTCATCCGTCTGCCGGTCGTTTAGAAGAAGAACTGCGACGGATGCAAAACAAACTATTCGATGTCGGCGGGCTGTTGGCCACGGCGCCAGGACAAACATTCAAGAATATGCCGAAGGTCACGCCAGGGGACATAACCTGGCTGGAAAAACTGATGGATGGTTGTCAGAAAGACCTGCCGCCTTTGAAAGAGTTTATTCTCCCCGGGGGCGGGAAAATTTCCAGCTTGTTACACCAGGCCAGAGCGATTTGTCGACGGGCGGAACGTGTCTGTGTGCGGCTGGGGAGGGAAGAGCCTCTGGATATGGCTCTCGTTCAGTTTTTGAATCGCCTCAGTGACGCGCTGTTTGTCCTGGCCCGTTGGATGGCCAGGCAGCAGAACGAACCGGAATTCTTGTGGGAGCGTGACCCGACCGGAAGATGAACCATTCCGGTCAGATCTCGCCTTTTTGGGAGGATGCTCGAAGCTGTACTTTAACTGCCTTGGTAGTTAATGACCCTCCCCGCAACACTGAGCAATAGGGCTTCTTCGCCCCGGGTGCGCTCTTCTGTCTGGTGCTCTCTCTTCGTACCGGAGTGTGGTAGACGCGACACCATAACCTCCGCCTTGCTCTACGCATTCTTGAATAACGGCGGTGTATTCGTTGATACCTGGTCGCCACATGTGCGGAGTCCGTGATACGTCTCATCGTATTGCGTATCCGGCGCCACCACGTCGTCGGAAAGTCCCTAAGCGGCAGCCTCGATTTTACCGTCGCCGCGTAAGGTGTTTTGCCACCGATTGATCGCTCCCGCCAACTGACCGATTTCATCTCATCAATCGAAGTCGGGGGAAGTGCTCAAATCTTCCTTGTCGATACTATCCGGTATCTCACTGAGGTCTGCGAGTGGTTTGCTGACGCTGCGTCCGATGGCTGCGATGAACATCAGCACGAGCACAACGCTGGCTCGGAGATTATGAAAGAAAATGCACGTCGTTGATTGAATGTTCCGACGCGGATTGCAAGCAGGTCATCAAGGGTGACGACCCGCGGCATCGTCCTACACATAATTGGAACCAAGTGTTTTCAATATGAACCTACGCACGATGTCAAAATTCGGCTGCGATGCACAACTGTGCACAAAAGTGAAGAAGGGGACCACGCTTATGGCTATCGATAGCGTTTAGACCAGTGGCTGTTGATTTAACAGCACTTGTGCCCATGAACCCACGAAATCGAAAATCGGCCGTGCTTTCAGATTCTTGTGTCGGCACGTATGTTGCTGGAGTCCGGCAGGTACACCTGCGTCATGGAGAATCACGCACTTCGCCCCAACGTGGACGGCTGGTGAAAGTTCGATATTCGGGCGGTGCCGAAATTGTTGAATCGCTTGCCAATAGCGAATGACCGGCTACACTCAAGCTTGCGCATCGAGATCTTAATCCATGGAAAGAACGAATCGGGACGAGATGCTGCGCCGATGTATAGAGGAACCACCTATGGGAAGGCAGGTTTTCAAGATGGTGATAGTTGGAATGGCCACAGTCTCGTTGGCGTGGAGTATACCTGCGAGAGCAGCGAGCGAGGCCGAAACGGTAGCGGAGAACTTGATTGAATTGGTGAGAATAGGCCGCGTGTTGGTAGCGGAGCATCAAGACACTATTAATGATGCCTCGAAGGCCGAAAAGGGCTTTACGGGCAATTTCGTGGCAGATCGAATCGTGGAGCAGTTCAAGAAAAAGACCAAGATCGATCTTCGCATTCCCAATGTGGTTCCTCACAGCAACCTTTACCTTGCCTTGGTCGATGCGCAGCAAGAGGTGGTCGACGAGGCTCAGCCGGTCATCAATAGACAGGGAATCGGCTTCAAGGGATTTCTTCATGCAGTATTCACCCGCCGCGTAGGAGAAAACTTCTATCAAAAAACTGGCGTTCGATTGAAGCTGACCGCGGTCAGGTATCGGAACCAAAACAACAAACCGGACGATTTCGAGCAGGAGGTGCTGCGGATGTTTAGCGATCGACGCCATCCTAAGGGCCAAAGTTATGTTCGCAACACGGTGTTCGATGGAAGACCGGTGTTGCGCGCGATCGATCCAGAGTATGCAGCCGCTTCCTGTCTGGGCTGCCACGGTGAGCCAAAGGGAGACCGGGACATCACAGGGATGAAGAAGGAAGGGTGGAAGGAAGGAGATTTTGCGGGGGCGATTAGCGTAGTGGTTCCGTTGAAGTAAGGAGAAGAGGGGCCAAAAGCATCTGCGTGTTATTCCACACTAAACAACAAGGAGATACCGAATGAGCAAGATCGTCGTCGTGGATGATTCCTATGCCGAGCTTCAGATGATCGAAGGCTGTTTGAAAGGAGCGAATCACACAGTCCTATCCTATCCGAGCACCGACAACCTAGAAGAGAAGGTGGCCATCGAGAAGCCGGATTTGATCGTGCTGGACGTGATCATGCCCGGTCGTAATGGCTTTCAGGCCTGCCGCGACCTGAAGAACGATGAACGCTGCAAAAACATTCCGATCCTTCTCTGCACATCAAAAGGTAATGAGAGCGATAAGTTCTGGGGACATCAGCAAGGAGCGAACGGCTATATCGTCAAGCCATTCAAGGGTGAAGACCTGTTGACTGCCGTCAAAAAGGCGATGAGCTAACAATGGTGGACGCCGCACAGCATTCCACGACTGCGGATGGTGCCTTGACTGGACACGGGCACCCTTCGTCTGGGTCTGGCCAGACCCAGACGGCCGGATCCTCGACCGTTCGTGCCGCCGTTATCTCTATGGGCACGGAACTCTTCACGATCGACCTGAAAAGCGTGCGGGAAGTTTTTGTTGTTGAGTCCATCACTCCGGTTCCCGGGATGCCTTCCGGCTTGGTGGGAGTCACGAATCTCCGCGGCACCGTGATCCCGTTGCTCGACCTCAGGCCGATGTTCGGGCTCGATGCCGAAGCTGCCTTGCAGTATGTCGTTGTTGTCCAACATGGAAATTGGCAGGTCGGGGTCATGGTCGATACGGTCCCGGAAATACGCACCATCGCCAAAGATGAATTTCTGCCGGCTCCAGCTGGTACGGAGGATGGCGCGTTTCCCTTCGTGTCGACCGTCGTCAAGTTGGAGGACCGGCTCCGCGGCGTGTTGGAAACATCCATGGTGCTTTCGCATTTCGAGGGGAGAAATTGACAAGAGGCAACAAGCGGGGACCGCACGCAATTTAAGGCAAGATTAGAGAGTAAGGAGGACGCGATGGCAAAAGTGACAAAGACTGTAAGTACAGGACTCAGGGGAGGATTCGACGATCTGAAGACACGGACAAAACTACTTTCGACGTTCAGTGTCGTAAGCTTCATCATCTTCGTAGTAGCGGCCTCCGGTGTGGTGACGCTCCGGCAGTTAAGCGAAGGGTCACAAGCGGTCTACGTTGACTATACGGTTCCGCTGGCGGACTTTGCTGAAATGGGTACTGCATTAACGTCCCACCATCAGATTGTGACCGGGCTTGCCAGCGTCACAAACCACGATGATTTTGTGTCGGAAACTGCGCGATTGTCGGCGTTTCGCAATAAAACGAACAAAGTGTTGGCCGACTACTCAAATACCGTACATCGCGTTTCGCGGTCGGGCCGTGACGAGGCCAAAGACTTGGCGATTTTGAGGCCGGCCGTCCAGCAATATTTCCAGGAGACCGATGGAGCTCTGAGTGCCCTGGCGGATAGTTTTGGGAAAAATCTGACACCGGCTCAGGCAGAGCACATGCGAGACCTCGGGGTCTTGGCCTTGACGGTGAATTTGCAACCGAAATTTGAAAAGGTCATCGAGCGCACTCGTCAACAGGTCTTGGATTTGCGAGATGTAGCGAAAGATCTCAACGACGAAGCACAGACGATCGGTTTCATCGGAACCTTGGTCCTCGTTCTCGGCGGACTCATCGCAGTGGTCCTTGGAATCGGTATCGCGTATTGGATTGTCAGTTTCTTCTCGAAAAACTTGACCCATATCTCGGAGGTTGCCCAGGCGGCCGCAAACGGCAACTATAAACTCCGCGCCAAGATCGAGTCCAAAGACGAGATGGGACAACTGGCCAGATCATTTAACGTCATGCTTGACTTGATTACCACTGCTCTCGAGAAGGCGGAAGGTGAACGTGACGAGCTGCAAAAGCGGCTGATGGTCTTCCTTGCCCTGGTGTCGGACGTTGGTAAGGGAGACCTGACCAAGCGCGGGGAGGTGACAGCCGACATGTTCGGGAATATGGCCGACGCCTTCAACCTCATGATTCAGCGGTTTGCGCAGTTGATGAAACAAGTCCGTGAGGCGGCGGAACGTGTCAATATATCGGCTAGCGCCCTTCGATCCAACGCCAATCAGATGGCCGGTACCGCGAAGCAGCAGGCCGACGAATCGGTCAAGACGTTGAGTGCGGTCGAACAGCTGGCCCTCCAAATGCGTCAGGTTGCAGAAACCGCCGGTGCGTCTTCAGAGTCAGCCGCGCAAGTGTTGCAGGCGACGGAGCGAGGCCGCGTAGCTGTGCAAGAAACCGTACATGACATGCAGAACATTCGCTCGTCCGTGCAGCGTATGTCGAAACAGGTTAAAGCGCTAGGTGATCGATCGTTGGAAATTTCGCAGATCGTGTCGACGATTCGTGATATCGCCAATCAAACCAACCTGCTGGCGCTGAATGCAGCCATTGAGGCGGCTGGCGCAGGCGAGGCCGGGGCTCGATTTGCCGTCGTTGCCGATCAGGTCAGAAAACTGGCCGAAAGCTCCGAAGGCGCTACCCGCGAGATTGCGGACCTTGTGAAAGTGATTCAATCGGAAACGCAAGACGCAGTCGTAGCCATGGAGCAGGAAACTCAGGCGGTGGAAGCCGGATCAGCCTCCGCGCTGCGTACAGGCGAAGTCTTCAATGAAATTTCAGGAATCGCCCAGCGCTCGTCTGAGTTGGCACAAACTATTGCCAGCGCCGCGATGAGCCAGACTGCTTCAACAGACCTGGTGGGTCGTTCAATCAAGGAGTTTGCCGGCGGTACCCTGGAGACACAAAAGGCGACAGACTCGGCTCGTGTGACGGTCGAGGATATGGCGAAACTCGCCGAAGGATTGACGGTCTCCGTCGGCCAGTTCAAGTTGGCCTAACCCGGATGAGAACAGCCCAACCGGAGAGAAGTGTGGACGATATTGCAGGTAATCATGATTAATGCGGGTCCGGAAATTTCATTGAACATCTGGGCAATCTCGTCCTGAACCAGGAGATGAAAGGGTGCAATTATGCTATTGCATATGCGCAGTACAGGCAAAATTCTAACGATCTTTATCGGCCTTGTCATGTTGGCGGGAGTGGCGGCCTTGTACGCGCAAGATGTGGGTGCACAGTCGCTCGCTGCTGCCTCAGGTTCGACAGCCACTCCGACACCACCGAAGATCGATTCCGGCGATACGGTCTTGGTATTGGTTTCGACGGCGTTGGTGCTGGCCATGACCGCGCCGGGCGTCGCGTTGTTTTATGGAGGGATGGTGCGAACCAAGAATGTGTTGAGCACATTCTTGCAGAGCTTCATCATTCTCTGTCTGATCAGTATCCAATGGGTACTATGGGGTTACTCACTCTCCTTCGGGCCAGACGTAATGGGCATCATCGGTTCGCTTGAATGGATTGGACTCAATGGGGTTGGAGGGGAACCTAATCCTGATTATGGGGCCACAATACCTCACCATGCATTCATGCTATTCCAGATGATGTTTGCAGTGATCGCACCGGCGCTGATTACCGGGGCGTTTGCCGAACGGGTGAAGTTCAGTAGTTTCATCCTCTTCACACTCTTGTGGGCGACGTTTATTTACGATCCTCTCGCCCACTGGATGTGGGGGGTCGGGGGATGGGTTAAAAACCTTGGCGCGTTGGACTTCGCCGGTGGGACCGTCGTCCATATCAGCTCCGGAGTAGCGGGGTTGGCTTGCGCCATGGTGGTCAAGCGGCGATTGGGACAAGGCAAGGAGCAGATGCAACCGCACAATTTGCCCATGACCCTTTTAGGTGCCTCCTTACTTTGGTTTGGATGGTTTGGATTTAACGCTGGCAGCGCCCTGACCTCAGGGGCGCTGGCAGCCAGCACCATGGTCGCCACCAATACGGCGACGGCTGCTTCGGCGCTGGCCTGGATGTTCGCAGAGTGGATGTATCGAGGTAAACCGTCGGCACTGGGAACGGCAAGCGGTGCTTTGGCAGGGCTGGTGGCTATCACGCCGGCGTCGGGGTTCGTCGGCCCGATCTCGGCGATTTGGATTGGGATTGGAGCAGGGCTGTTTTGTTATGCGGCGGTGATGTTGAAACCTTTGATTGGTTATGATGACGCCCTCGATGCGGTCGGCATTCACGGGATCGGAGGCACGTGGGGCGCCCTGGCGACAGGTCTCTTCGCGTCGAAAGCAGTGAATGCAGCAGGGGCCGACGGGCTGTTCTTTGGAAATCCGAAGCAGGTAATCATTCAAGCGATGGCCGTACTGGTTACCTGGGTCTTCGTGTTTGTAGGGACCTTAATCGTTCTCTATGTGGTCGCTGCAATAACGGGTCTGCGTGTGAATGAAGAAGAAGAGCAATCAGGCTTGGATATCAGTCAACATGATGAAAAGGCCTATTCGCAAGGCTAGATTGACTGAAGAAAAGGACGGGGATGAGTTCCGAACTCGACCGACAAAGCCTCGTTGACATTTTTGTTACCGAAGCGTCGCAAGCGCTGGAGATGCTGACGAAGGCCCTCCATCCGCCCGATGGGGTAACGCCAACTCTGGTGCGACTGCGAGAGCAGTACGTGTATGCGCATAAGATCAGAGGGGCGTCGGCGCTCTATGGCTATGAAGGGTTGGCAACGATGGGATCGTTGCTTGAATCCACGCTGGAGGAAGCGCCGTCTATCGAGGCATCACTTTGGCCAAGGGCGTTGGAGATCTTACGTGGGATGGTAACTTCGTTTGAGTCTCAGTTGAAAGTCGTCGCTAAAGGGGGTACTGAAGACCCATCGATAAGTGCGCAATGGAAAGACGAAGTAGCCAGATTGTTTTCATTGCTACCTGCCGTGATTCCATCTCAGTCGGTGGTGCCCGCCCCGGACTATCTCGTGCCGATTCTCGATGCCGATGTTCTGTCGTATTTCGCTCCGGAAGCGGATGAATATTTACAAACAATTGAATTGCTTCTCCTTCGTCTGCGGGAGGAATCTAATAATGCGGAGACGATCAATATGCTTTACCGCACGGCCCACACACTCAAAGGGTCTGCATACACGATCGGATTCACGGTTGTTGGCGATGTGGCTCATTCAATCGAAGACTGTCTGATCGCGGTTCGTGAGGGGCGTGTTGCATTGTCGCCGGATGCATTGGGAGCCATCGGGCGAGCGGTCGAGGTCGTTCGGTTGCTGATGTGTCGAGATGTCGGCAAGGTCGCGCAGCTACAGCTTGACGTGCCGGACCGCATTCAATCGCTCCAGAAGATTCGTAATGGGGAACAGCTCACGATGCCGGCGCCGGCGGCAATTACGACTGCTCCGATAGCCCAGTCGGCAACGAATGTCTTGGTTCGCTCGGGTGAGACGTCAGATTCGATAGTGGAAACATCCGCTGCATCGAGTGCCTTGACGGACGAGTATCTGTTGCCGCCTCTCGATGCCGAAGTGTTGTCCTATTTTGCTCCGGAAGCCCAGGAATACCTGGAGTCTCTCGAAGGTCAGCTGCTTCGTCTCGAAAAGGAACAGCATAATCCGGAAGTGGTCGCGCAACTGTTTCGGACGGCTCATACGCTTAAAGGGTCTGCCTACACAGTCGGATTTCAGTCAATCGGCGACCTGACGCACTATATTGAAGATTTCATGGGGGCGGTGCGCGATGGCCGCATCAAGATTCTTCCTTGGCACACAGATGTGCTCCTACGATCGGTCGATGTGGTTCGCCTGCTGATGCGGCGGGACCCGATGTCCCTCGACGTACTGCGACAGCGATTTGCCGTTGCGATTCAACGGCTCAAGCAGCTGGATCAGCCGGCATCGGCTCAGGTGGTAGAGGCTGGTGCATCCGCCCCTCTGGTCGAGACATTGGCGGATCAAGACTCACGTGATCAACAGGAAGTCAAGCCTGCCAAAGCATCGGAAGGTAAAGCGGTAGAAGAGCGCGAAGTTATCCGCGTCAGCCGTGATCGGCTGGAGCGATTGTTGAACCTGGTCGGTGAATTAGTCATCGGACGAGGGCGACTCGAGCAACGGTTGCACATGCTGGAGCAACTCACGCAGCAAGTTTTGGCCTGCAAAGGCCGGCTGGTCGAGTCGGTCCGTTTGTTCGAAGAGAAACATACCTTCACTCTTCCGACTGCCGCCTCCGGGCCTGCGGACACTCCGACTCAGGGATTTATTGGAGCCAGTGACTTCGGGAGTCTTGAATTCGACAAGTACGACGATTTTAATATTCTGGCGCGGCGTATCAGTGAGGTGACCGCGGATATTTCGGAGTCGATGACGCAATTAAGTGGATCGATTCGGCGTTCGCATGAAGACATGAGTCAACTGTCCCAGTTAACCCTTGGTATGCGAGATGAAATCGCGCGGGCCCGCATGGTGCCGGTGGGTACGCCTTTCACACGGTTCCGCAGGGCCACCCGAGAGATGGCGCGGACGACCGGAAAAGAAGTCATGTTGGTTACCTCCGGTGAACATACCGAAGTCGATACGGTCGTTGTGGAGCGGCTTGTTGATCCGCTGATTCATCTCGTGCGCAATGCGGTCTATCACGGGATCGAGCTTCCCGCCGTTCGGGTATCGAAAGGGAAGCCTGCGGCCGGCACAATTTATCTCCACGCGGCGCATCGTGGGAATGCGGTGTTGATCGAGGTGGAAGACGATGGGGCCGGTCTCGACGTCGAAAAGATCCGAGCCAAGGCGGTAGAACGAGGACTGATCCGCCAGGAAGTGGCCCGTTCGATGCCGGAATCCCAAGTTATTAAGTTTATTTTTGTGCCGGGGTTCTCGACAGCCGATCAGATCGACGATCAGGCAGGGCGGGGAGTCGGAATGGATGTGGTCAAGCGTGTCATTGAAAGTATGAACGGCCACATCGATGTCGAATCCGTTCGAGGGGTGGGGACGAAGTTTACCTTGAGCCTCCCGCTCACATTGTTGATTGCAACAGCGCTTATGGTACGGGTGGGGAGTGAACGTTATGGAATTCCTCTACCGGCTGTGGACGAAGTCACTATGCTGACACCACAGGCGCTCCAACGAATGGGTGAACGATCGATTCTGCAGCTCGGGGACGAAGCGATCGAAGTGCAACCGCTCCAACAGCTTCTCAATCGAAACATCGTCGAGGTAGAAATCGGTAAGCCGGTTGTCATCGTGCGAACAGGTGCAGGCATGATCGGTATCGTGGTCGACGAATTGCTCGGTCGCCAGGAAATTGTCGTTAAGCCGCTGGGGTCGTTCAAGTCTTTGGACCGGTCCAGCTTCGGCGGGGCGACGATCGATCCGGAAGGGCGAGTGATTCTTGTGCTGGATCCTGTCCGACTGCTGTCGCACGAAACGCAAGGCTCCGCGGCACCGGAACTGGCGGTAGAGACGGTGGAATCGACGGACTTGCTGGCTCCATATTCCGAGAGATCGGAGTCAAAATCATCGGAACAGTTGCTGCTATTAATCGACGATTCGCTGAGCATCCGAAAGTTTGTCGGCCGCATGTTGGAATCGGCCGGGTATGAAGTCGATACGGCGGTGGATGGAGAAGAAGGTCTCCGTAAGGCGTCAGCGCACAACTATCGGCTGATTATTACCGATCTTGAGATGCCGAAGCTTAATGGCTATGAAGTGATCCAGGGATTGCGGAGCCGAGTGCAAACGCAGCAGACACCGATCATCGTCATGACGACGCGAGCCGGTGATAAGCACCGACAAATGGCACTCAATATCGGAGCGAGCTCTTATGTTGCCAAGCCGGTTGAAGAGCGGGCCTTGATTCAAGAAATCGAGCGCTGGCTCGGGAAAGAAGCCGCCGCGCGCAGATAGCGCTCGATCGTTCGGCGCGTTAAGTGGCCATCAGTAGCACAGTCGATAGATCTTATGACTTTACGGGGTCGTCAGAATCAGACGCACACGCTCCTGGAGACGAGCAGCTTCTTGGTCGTCCGTCTGGGAGACAGCTATGTAGCCCTGCCCGCCGACGGGGTTCATGGCGTGTTCACGCAGGAAGAGGCCGGCAAGGAACAGGCCGTGACCACGGCGGGGATCACCTACCAACCGGTGGATCTCGCACAACGACTATCGGTGGTCGCTGACTTGTCCGGACTTGAGTCGCGTACCGTGTTGTATTCGAACGGCCGCTCTCACGGTGCGATCGGTGTGTCACAGGTGGTGGGCTTGACGGACGTAGAGCGGAAGGACTGTCTTCCGTTGCCGGCACAGTTTCAACGGGAGGAACGAAACTGGATTGACGGCATCATGCTGTATCAGGATCAGTTGGTCCTGATTTTAAATCCTTCCTGGGCGGTGGGAGAATTGGCTGACATCGTGCCTGTGGCCGTCGGACAGGTAGGGCAGATCACTGCGGCAACTCCGGCAGCGGTCGATGGATCATGCTGAGGGCGTCTCGTGAAAAGCAGCAGGCTCAAGTCGCAAAACAGTCGTGGCCTGTGATGGTATTTTCCGTTGGTGGAATGAAACTCGCCGCACGGACTGAAGATGTGGAGGGAGTCTCATCCTGGACTGAGAGCATTCCGGTACCGAGTCGAACGCCGTTTGTACAAGCCATACTGAAACGGGACAATCATGTGATGCCGGTCTATGATTTGGCAAGCAGACTAAAATGCAAACTGCAGGGAGATCCGTTGCTATGCCTGATTGCCCGCCACCTCGATGGACCCATGGCCATCTGCATTGATGCCGACATGCCGTCCCTCGAGACTGTGGATACGATGGCGATTCGGCCGACCGGCGGAGGGGACATTGAAACGCTGGGCTCAGTCATGATTGCCGATAGCGAGGTAGCGATCGTGGCCTTACAGAGACTGGGTCGCTCGAGACTAGATGTAGCCACAAGCTAAGAGTCCTCCGGGAAAGGGGTCACTATGCCGAAAGTATTGGTCGCGGATGACAGCATTGCCGTCAGGAAAGTGGCCGAACGGTTGCTGACCGAGGCTGGATTTGGAGTCACCCTCGCGGCGAATGGAGAGGAGGCCTTGGCCTATTTGACAAAAGAGAATCCCGACTTGGTTGTGTCCGACGTGATTATGCCGGATAAGAGCGGCTACGAGGTTTGCGCCTTCGTACGCGCGCAGAGAGGGACAGCGAATACACCGGTGCTTCTGATTTCAGGCATAGTCAACGATGAAGTGACGAAGCAAGCGGAGTCCTGTCATGCTAACGGCGTATTGAAAAAACCGTTTCAAGGCACCTCCCTCAAAGATCGGGTGATCGAACTCTTGGCCAAGAGGCAGGCCGCTGCCGCGCCTGCTGCGAAGGGTTTCGAGAAAGCGATCGAACCGACTGAATCCATACAAGGCTCGCGAGTGAGTGAGGAACAATTGGAAGTCTATCAGCGCGCAGCTGCGCGATTGAAACCGCTCGAAGAAGAACTTTCAGTCGTACGAGATCGAGCGGCACACAGTGCACAGCGAGTGGCGCAACTCGAAGCACAACTTGGGCGTGTCACGGAACTTGAAGCGATGTTGGCAAGCGAACGGGAACAGGCCGCTGCATTCAAGGACAAGGCGTCTTTGGCGGAGAGTTTAAGCAAACGTGTGCAGGAATTAGAGTCGGTACTTCGGAAGGAGCAGCAAGATAGTGCGCAACAGGCGACGCAGTTGGTCGAACTGCGGAAAAATGTGAGTCGTGTCCAGGAGTTGGAAGTGACTTTGAACGCCGAGCGCCAGGCAGCCGCTCAACTAGTTGAACAAATGACCGAGATGGAACAGGTCGCCGCACGAGCCAGCACATTGGGACAAGCCCTTGCTGCCGAAAAAGAACGAAGTAGGGATCTTGCTGCGCGGCTTGCCGAGATCGAGCGCCCTTCGCAGAAAGCTCAGGAGTTTGAAGCCCTACTTCGGACGGAACGCGAACGAAATAGTCTTCTGGCAAGACGACTATCTGAAACTGAGCAAGCGTCCGAGCAAGCCACCAAACGATTTGAAGAGATGGCGACGAAACTCGGCGAAATCGCGGGATTGGCCTCTCAACTGGGGAGCGGAAAGCGACGGCCTTGATCCTGTCCGACCTCCTCTCGCGGGCCGGCACTGTTGCCAAGGACTGATCTCATGGCCGCCGACATCCCAGAAGATTTCCAGAAAGAACTGGTCGATCTCTTTGTTCAGGAAGCACATGAATGGCTCCAGAACATTCATGTCGCGCTCGATGAACTGCAGCAGGGACCGGCGCCCGAGCGGCACGCTAAGCTGATTGAGACGATTTCGGCCGGAGTGACGAACCTTGGCGGGTCTGCTGCGACGATCAATCTTTCCGAGGTCAAAGAGGCGAGTTTCGCGGCCATTCCCTACATCCAGGCTCTCCAGGACCCACAGAAATCGCCCTCCGTTCAGGACTTTCTCTCGTTTTGTAAACAACTGGGACTGATCCACAAGGCATTAACTCATGCGACAGGTGTTTCCTTCGAAGAGGACGGGAGTGATGAGGCTGCAGAGAAGGTAGGCACGAGTCTCTCTCCAGGAGAGTTTCTGCGCACGCTTCAAGAGCTACAGGGCACGCAGCAGTCTGGCGCGGCGACTGGGCGCAACCTGATCCGCAGTCTGATCGAGCAAATGGAAGGGCAAGTCCAGGCCGGTGTCGAACGTATCGATCCCGCGGTCATCCACGGATATCTGGCGCGGGTGTCAGAGGCGGAAGAAGCGTTCTTGAAAGCGATTGACGAGGGAGTGCCGGAGATTGCTGAGAAGCTGGGTGCGCTCAAGATGGACGGAAACGAGGTTTCCTCGCAAATAAGGACTCTCGAAGATTCGCTTCAAGAAGTCGCACGCCTGCGCATGGAATCACAGCAGGTGAACGCAGCATCGGCCATGATGTTTTTCACCGGGTTGCACAGTTTACTGACGGTCGTAACGAAGCGGCGAGTGGCTTTGGGTGCCACGCGGATAGAATCAGTGCGAGCTCGGCTGCATGTGATGGGGAACACCATCCGCCAGTGGGCAGAGCATGGGCGAGCCCAACGCGCCGCGATCGATCAGTCGCTCCCTGTCAATCACTCGTAGTGAATTTCTGGGCAGATGATCGGCTTGTTCCACAGCTCGAGCAAGTCATATGATGTGGGATCGAATATTCAGCAAGGGCACCGTCAACCCATGAACGCATACAACGCGACGGACTGTTACCGCATTGCGCAGGAGCAACTGACAAGTGTAGCGCTTGCTGTGCAGGAGCAGGGCGAACTCGATTTGGATGCCCTGTCGGTCATGGCGACGAGAATCGCGGAGACGCTCAAGAAAAGCGATCAGTTGCTCGTTCAGGCTATGAGTGGTCCCGCAGGTTCTCAGTTAATTACGAATCTCGTAAACGTGGCAATTTTATCGACGAAGGTGGGAGCCGGTTTGGGATATCACGGGAAAGAGCTGGAAAGGCTTACTTGTGCGGGGCTACTGCACGACATCGGTCTCTTTGCCGTACCGCAGTCACTGATTACCAAGTCTGGTCGGTTGACCAATGATGAACGCATGCTGATCGAACAACACCCCGAGCTTGGTTATCAGACGATTCGAAAGGCTGGTTCGAAATATGATTGGTTGGCGCAAGTGGTACGCCAAGCTCACGAACGGTGGAACGGACAGGGGTATCCTAACAAGCTGAAGGGGCAGGAAATCAGCGAGTTTGCCCAAATTATCGGCGTGGTAGATGTCTTCGATGCCCTCGTCAGTCCGCGCGGGTATCGCCGGAGATTTTTCCCGCACGAGGCGGTGCGAGAATTGATGGTAGCGGAACGGACGGCCTTCCCCCGTGAGGTCGTCAAAGCCTTGGTCGAACAGCTGTCGGCCTATCCGCTGGGCACCTCGGTAAGATTGACCACAGGAGAAGTCGGGTCAGTGGTGCGTGTCAATACGCGCTATCCGCTCCGCCCGGTCGTGCGGATCGCGGGCGATACGGTCGGTGATCAAAGTGGAACGCAACTCGATCTGAGCCTTACCCCACTTGTGTCGATCATCGAAACCCTGGAACCTCCTGACGTTGCGCGCGTGTCGTTTTCAACGGAAGAATCGCATGCCAAGGCAGCCGGAGGAGTCCCTTCTGCGTCCGATCAGTTTACCGCACTCTTGGAAGGATTGGATGCTCTGGCGAGTGCGATTCAAGGCGCCGTCGAGTCCCGAACTTCTGTGCAGACGAGTGGAACGGCGTCGGTGTCGGACGAGCATCGGTGGATCGGTCGGCCCCCTGCGCAGGATGTTGTAGATGTCGGTTTTCAAAAGGAAGTCATCGGGTTATTCGCCCTTGAGGCGCACGAATGGCTGGCGCAAATTCAAATGGCGGTAGGACAGCTCGCTGAAGGCGCCAATGGAACATTGCGCCCGAAGCTCTACGGGATTCTTCTACAAGGCATTAGCAATCTTGCCAAATCTGCGTCGACAGTGCAGCTCCAGAATATTGAGCAGATGGCTTCGAACCTGCTTCCGATTCTCCACGTTGTGGGACGGCAAGAGCCACGGGCGATGACTGCAGCGCTCCAGTCACTTCAGGAGGGGTTGGATCGGATCAGTCTGGCCGTGCGTCGCTTAGGAGGAAACTACGAGGACAGATGTGTTGGAACTGATGACGATCTTGTGGACACGGTGAGCGAACCTGTGGAGGCTTCGCCTACCAGCGCGACTGAGTTACCTGATGCACCCAGGGTGAAGACTCCGCTTACCGCGAGCTTCGGTGTTCCGCTCATTCATGCTCTTCGCGACCTGCAGCAGGCTCGTGCCAGGTCGATGCAGCCGGCCAGGGACGTCTTGGAGGCGGTGATCCAGCGAGCTGAGCGAGAAGGCGAACATCTTCAAGTAGCCGATGTCGGACGGATCTTGACAGAACTAGATCGACTTGATGAAGATTTCCTTCAAGAAACCCGCCGGAGGGTTCCGATCATTAGTTCCACTCTAGCCAGTTTGCGAGCACAGGGGGTGACAGATTTCGTGACGACGTCTCAGCTAGACCCGATTCTCGAACAAGTCGAATCTCTCTACGATTTAGCCGGCCGTGTGCAAGCGACGATGATCACGATGTTTTTGCAAGGGCTACGATCCTTTCTCATGGTCGCTGCCTACAGAAAAGCGTCGACGATGGTGCAGCGGCTGGAAACAGTTGAGACGAGAATTCACTCATTGATTCCTATGGCGGAACAGTGGAGGAATATCGGGCGCGTTGAGCGGTCGGCGATCAGTGATATCCTGCCAAGCTAGCGAGGCTCTGCCTATCTGCCCGCACACTTCTGTACCTTCACCTCTGGAAAATCATTCAGGCTGTGGGGTATCAGCGTTCTTGCCTTGTATGAGATTTCGCAGAAGAACTGCATCCATCTGAAATTGCACGGAATGTGTTGCCTACCGATTGGGCAATGTGTGAGGTGCTGTGATACGGCGTGCTATTGGTTGCTCATCCACATGGTTATCCACACGCCATGCACATCTTTTGTGGACACCGCGAACCGAGGTTCCAATCTTCTCCCACACGGCGGCCTTTGCACGAGCGGGTCTCCATGCGTTGAACGGCGAAAAGCCTGTCTGAGAGGGACGTTTTGGCACCGACGCCTGTCTTCATGCCATGCAGTAAGGAGATGATCGCACACGATATGAAAACCAGGCATGTCGCCTACCTTTGCTCATCTGTCATCCACAATTTCTCATGTAAACAGGGGGTTCAGGTGAATGTTCAACTAAACCCGACAGAGACGCCCAATCTTCTTTCATCGTCCATGTAACAGGCGACTGAAGGATGGTATGATGCCATTGTCTTGCCGCTTTTTCTTGCCCGAGACAAGGAAGCGCGGGCTATGTACTGGGAATCCCAGCGATGCCGAAACTTGTGACGGTTATACGACCGGAAAAGATTGACGAACAAGCCCGCTACTATGTCCGCTCTCATATTCTCTTCAGAGCCGGAACGATTGGATTGATCTGCATGGTTGGTGCGATGGGATCACTCGGCTATCAACTAGTGATGAACCATACATACAGCTGGCTGACGTTTCTTTCCAGCTCAGTCTTGCTCGTCCTCGGTGGGTTGTGTGGGTGGGGGCAGGCGCGCTATCACCGCTATCTCTTTAAGACCTTTCCTGAGGTGTATGCCGCAAAGTTGCGATCCGCTGTGGCTCTGCGAAGCCGGAAGACGAAGACCAAGACCGATCCGGAGGTGCCGTCAGTCGAGCACCCAGGGCGCGGTTTTGTCACCGCGATCTATATTGCCGGAGCAGCCGTGATCATCGGTGCATCGGCCGTGGCCATTCTACGCGGCGACCTGGATCCTCTTCCCGCAGTGTTGGTACCTTGGGCCGGATTCTTCTGGGCCAAATTGTTTTGTTGGCGTGGAGTCGTGGACTAGCAGGCTGTTCAAAAATACTGCAAGTGTTCCGTGGGATGTAAATCGTTAAACGTCACTCGGAAGCCTTCCGTCTCACCGGTCACGTTTTTCGCCTTCTTTTCTTAGCCTTTGTTTTCGAGTCTGACTGGGCTGAAGTGTAGGCTTCAAGTTGCTTCATCCGTTCTTCCAATGCACGGATAGTCTGCCGGAGTTCAGGAAGCCGTGGAATCACTGCCTGAGACTTCACCCAGGTTTCATGTGGCATCACAGGGGCTCCTGAGACGATTTGATTAGGCGTGAGGCTGCGGTTGACACCGGCGCGAGCGGCAATCATGACCTGATCTCCGATAACGACGTGATCGGCCACCCCAGCCTGTCCACCGATCATGACATGATGCCCGACACGAGTGCTTCCGGCGATTCCAACCTGTGCCACCAGGATTGAATGAGCGCCGATCGTGACGTTATGAGCGATCTGGACCAGATTGTCGATCTTGGTTCCCTGCCTAATGATTGTTTGACCCAGCGTGGCTCGATCGACGGTGACATTCGACCCGAGCTCGACATCGTCTTCAATTGTGACTCCGCCGAGCTGGGGAATCTTGTAATGCCGTCCCTGGTTCTGCACATAGCCGAATCCGTCGCTTCCAATCACTGTGCCACTGTGAATGATCACTCGCGCGCCGATCGTGCAGCCTTCCCTGACGACGACATTCGGATAGAGCAGCGTATCGTCCCCGATCGTCGTATCGTCTCCGACAAAAACCCCGGGATAGAGTGTCACCCGCGAACCGACCGTAACCCGGTCCCCCAGTGTGACTCCAGGCCAGATCGAGACATCGGATCCGACCTGTGTGTCAACGCCTCGAACGACGGCTGCGTCAATGCCACGGGGAGGAGCTATAGGGCAAAAGAAGGTCTGTGCAATCTGCGCAAAGGCCAATGTAGGATTCGCGACGACGATGTGAGGATTGGTGATGTCGCCAAGACGACGATGGGCAAGGAGCGCTCCGGCAGCGGTAGGCCTGCCTGTCACGAGCATTCGATCCCCGGTGACGAAGGTCAGATCGTTTGGCCCCGCTTCTTCAAAACTGGCCAGGCCTGTGACGGTGGTGTGCGGCGATCCGACAAGCTCACCACCGACTACGTCGTGGATTTGTGTCAATGAGATTGGAATGCGTGCCCGCGTTACCATATCAATTCAATCAGGATTTCGTTTTGCTCTTTGGCTTCGAGAATTGTGCCGGCTTCTTTGTCGAGGTTGGTAAGGAGTTCTTTCCCACCCGTTTCTCGACGTATTTCACGACCTGGCCCACTGTCGTCAGCCCCGCAAGGTCTTGGTCGGGTATCTGAAGATCGAATGTTTCCTCAATGCGATACAGCAGTTCAATCACAGCCATCGAATCAAGACCTAAATCATCGCGTAGATGCTGCGTCGTACGCACCGTGGTCGGGTCGCGTTTCAGATATTCGCCCAAGGCGGTGTGGATCTTCACCGATATGGTAGGATCGGTTGCCATGTGCTGATACCTTCAATCGTGTGCTTACAAAACTATGAAACAGTCGATCGCTTGGAAGGGGCTGAGGTTAAGGTTGAGGAAGGATCGGACTGTCCTCTTCCAAGCGTGAGTATCAACCTCTGCACGTCTAGCGCGAAAGTCTGCTATTTCTCCGCTTGTTTGAACACCACAGCGGCGTTGTTACTGCCGAACCCAAACGCGTTCAGCAAAGCGACTTTAACACGCCGTTCTTGCGATAACCGGGAAAGTCCTGCTAATGCACAAGCCGGGTCCGGATCATCGTAGTTGACGGTCGGATGAATCTGGCCCGTATGGAGGGCCAGCACCGAGGCGATGCCTCCTATGACGCCGGCGGCGCCAAGAGTGTGGCCGATCAGCGACTTGGTGGCGTTGACCGCAATCTTGTCTGCACGCGATTTAAAGAGTCGTCGAATCGCCTTCACCTCGACAGCATCGCCTATGACCGTCGAGGTTGCGTGCGCATTGATGTAGTCCACCTGGGTTGGGGTGACACCGGCATCCGCAATGGCCAGCTGCATCGTAAGGGCCACTTCCAGGCCGTCTTCACGAGGGATGACCATGTGATACGCCTCGCTGGTGGCGGCGTAACCTGCGATTTCAGCGTAGACTCTCGCCTTGCGTTTCTTGGCGTGTGCTGCCGATTCCAAGATAAGCGTCCCGGCGCCTTCTCCCATGATGAATCCGTCCCGCAACCGATCGAAGGGCCGGGAGGCTTTCTCCGGCTCATTGTTGAATTTTGATGAGAGGGCGCGCAGTGAGCAAAATCCGGCAAAGACGAGCGGAGTAATGCTCGCATCGGCACCCACGGCGATTACGACGTCGGCGCGACCCTCGCGGATACAGTGAAGCGCTTGTCCGAGCGCATGGGCGCTGGAAGAGCATGCGGTCGAAATAGTCAGGTTCGGTCCCTTGGCTCCATAAGCCATTGCGATAATGCCGGAAGCAGAGTTAAGCGTAATGAGCGGGATAAAGTTCGGATGGACGCGATGTGGTTTCTGTCGCTGATAGAGCTGCGTGATTTCACGTTCTCCCATCACCATCCCGCCCATACCGGCTCCGACGACAACTCCGACACGGTGGGGATTTTCCTTTGCCATCTCGAGGTCCGCGTCGGCCAGCGCTTCTTTCGTTGCCACGAGGGCGAACTGTGCGTAGCGGTCGACGCGGTTACCATAAGCTGAGTCGATAAACCGTTCGACCGAGAAATCGCGCACCTGTCCTGCAACCTTGGAGCGATAATCCTCCATAGGAAACGGGTGAAACGAAGTAATAGCCGAGACGCCGGAGTGGCCCGCGAGGGCGGTTTTCCAAAACTCGCTCACTCCGATACCGATCGGAGAAACGACTCCCATTCCTGTCACGACGACACGTGCACGCATCTCCCGCAAATCCTTTCGGAAGGGCTCCGGCCACTACTTACCGGAAGCATCGTGATCAGTCAACCAGCTGCAAGATAGGCGCGACAGGCTGAAGGCTGAAGGTCGGGGCTTGAAGTTCTGAACACTTCAGGCTTCGGTCTTCAGCCTATTTCACGCTAATACCGCACCTTGAACATCAGATAAAGACTAAAACTCAGGAAGAGAGCATTTGCCATCCATGCCGCGATCACAGGCGTCATTGCTCCGCCTCGGCCGAGTGCGATCGCTAGAGAATGTGTCATCCAGTAGCAAAAGCCCACGAGAAGCGCCTGTCCGATTCCCATCGCCATGCTGCTGCCCCTCGTCCCACTCCGGCGCAGACTCAGCGTGATGCCGACCAGCACCATGATGACAGTGACGAAGGGGAACGCAATTCGGCTGTGATAGTCCGTTGTAAGCCGTGCGACCTGCGATCCTTCCTGGTGCCGGCGTCTGGCGTATGCGCGGATATCATGGAACGTCATCAATTCTGAGTCGCTCGCAAGCCAGGTGGTAAAGTCGTCTGGAATTAGGGTCAATGGGAGCGCCTGACGTTCGAAGACGGTGGTTGCGACCAATCCTTCGGAAGAAAAACGCCGGCGCCGCCCCTCATACAGTATCCATGTCGAGTCGCTATAGCGGGCTTCCTCTGCTTCCGTCACCTCGGCAAGCTGAAAATCGTGATCGAATCGAAAGATACGGATACCGCCTAAGAGTTCCCCACCAACCGAGACGCCGGTTACATACATGAGATGGTCGGCGCTCACCCTTGTCCACGGATTCTTGAGTTTGACGGCAGCTGCGGGCGGTTTTTTTTCGATACGCGTGGTCCGTATCTCTTCGGATTTGGTTGCGGCCAACGGGATGATCGTGGAACTGAAGAGCAAGAGAATCAGGGTGATCCCTGCTGCGAAGAGGATAAAAGGGGAGGTAATCCACAGTAAGCTGATACCGCAGCTTCGCATGGCGGTGATTTCATGGCCACGGGAGAGCAATCCGAACGTCAACAGTGTGGCCATCAAAATAGCCAGCGGAGCTATTTGGAAAGAAATTGCGGGAACCTTGAGGAGGAAGTATGTCATGACATCGAGCCACGCCGCATCGTAACGTAAGAAACGGCGCACTTTTTCGAAAAAGTCGATTACGAGATAAATCGTCATCAGCCCGCTGAAGCACATCGTGAAGATTTTGCCGTACTCGCGAAGGAGATAACGGAAGAGAATGGGCATGGGGTTACCGGCGACTCATGATATAAAACCACACGATAGTAAGAAGAAAGAATATGCCGTTGGGCACCCAGGCCCCGGCAAGAGGCGGCAGACTTGCCGTCATGACAAGGAACTCACACGCAATGTTCAGCATGTAGTAGACGATGATGACCAGCACTCCGACCGCGAATCCTCCTATGCGACCGGAGCGCTTTGAGGCGATACCAACCGGGATTCCCAGTAAACAAAATACCAGCGAAGCGGTTGGAAAGGCCAGATCTTTATAATACTCCATCAATCGGCGAAGTGCGGCCGGGTCGCGCCATTGGGATTGCGTAAGCTGAGCGATAATGTCGTCGTACGATGGACGTTCATCCGGTGCCGAGTACCCACTTTGGTCGAGCGGGAGTTTCAAATCGTAACTGGCGAAGGAAACGTAATCGTATTGATCTGTCTGTTTTGGCCGGCTGTGAATCACCCCATGCTGCAGACGTAAAGCGACCTGATCGGCAGAGGCATCCATTAGGACTTCATATTGCTGCGCCACGATAACGCGGGGATTATCGGCATTCCGCTCGTCGGAGACAAAGATACCGCCCGTGGTCTGTTCGGGGCTTTTCCCATCAGGCACATAGATCATTATTTTGGGAACGGGTTCGTTAAATGTTCCTCGCTCGAGTGCCAGTACCAACTGATCCCGAAGGAGGCTCAACGCCACTTTTTTCAGATTTGTGGTGCTCCAGGGTTGTCCCCACTGCGCCAACCACAAAGTTAACCCGAACACGAAGACGGCGAAGAGTAATACAGGGCGAGCCAGTCGCATGAGACTCAGGCCCGCCGTGTGCATCGCCACCAGTTCTTTGTCAAAGGACAACCTTCCGAACGCCGTGATTGAGGCGATGATCCCGGCGATTGGGAGTGTTAATACGAGAAACGACGGCATGAGATGGACAAAGACTTGGAGAACGGCCCCAATCCCCACGCCTTTCGAGACCAAGAGTTCCACCAGGCGCAAGAGTTCCCGCGTGAACATCACGAAACACAGAGCCCCGAGGCTGACACTGAAGGGAGAAAGAAGTTCGGTGAAAATATAACGATCTAGCAGCGTTCGTAAAAACATTCGAAGAATCACGCTCCTCGCCCGTAGACACTATAGGCGACCCCAGAAGGGTTGTCTACTTTACACCCGGCGAATCTGTGGTCAAAGAATGGCTTGACAACATTTGAAACACCGTGGTACATGCTCCGCAACTTTACACTGAGATGGGTTTCGTGATCGAAGTTGTCTCTTTAATTTACCCGTCAATCCAACCGGCGTTTCCTCCTGTCTTTTTCTCTTCATTCAGGGATGTTGCCAACCGAGTCTCGCGACGGGTCACGTAACTAAGCGTGACCATTGAGGAAAGGAGAGTTTTGTGAAGACAAAAGGCACAGTTAAATGGTTCAATGATCGGAAGGGATTCGGGTTCATTCGCCTTGAAAGCGGAGATGATGTCTTCGTGCATTATTCCGCGCTGCAAGGAGAAGGATTCAAGACATTGAAAGAAGGAGAAAACGTCGAGTTCGAAGTGGTACAAGGAGCAAAGGGGCCTCAGGCTTCGAACGTTTTGAAGACGGCCGCCGCTGAATCTTGAGTTCGCATTCTGCTGGATTCTCTCAGAGAGAGGCCTGCCTTCCATGTTGAGGCAGGCCTTTGTATTTTCAATGAGTACGGTCCCAACCAAATGCCCCATTTTATTGACAACCTCTATCGACACTGTTAGCGTTTGATCGTTGTGGAGGTTTGACTTGGGGACCGACCGCGGGAGTGTGTTGCATAGTGCGCAGCTTTTTGCGTCACGAGGGCAGTTTGACGCTGCCATCAATGAATGGAAGAAGCTCGCCATCGAGTCACCGGGTGATGGGAGTATCTTCAATTCAATCGGGGAGTTACACCTCAAACGCCAGGCCACCAACGAAGCCGTAGCGGCTTTTTTGCAGGCGGCCAATGCCTTCCGTGCCGAAGGAGCCACGCTCAAGGCCATCGCCACATTCAAGAAGATATTGAAGCTGGATTCCTCACGGTACGATGTGTTCCGGCATCTGGGAGATCTCAATGCCGAACGCGGCCTGCTGAGTAGCGCGGTCCAAGATTATCTCACACTAGGGAAACATTACCTCAAAGCGGGGAAAAGTAAAGAAGCGCTCGACATCTATAAGAAGATCGTCAGCCAGGACCCTTCAAACCTGGATGCCCAACAGCGAGTGGCTGAATTGTGCCTGCAGGAAAACATGCAGGACGAAGCCACGAAGGTCTATTTGCAGTTAGGGCGGGAACGGTCAGCTCAACAACGCTTCGCTGAGGCTATGGAAGCGTATCAAGGCGTTCTGCGGATCGATCCTGCCAATAACGAGGCCGCTCAGTTCATCGAGCACTTCAAAAAGACTGGAGGAAATCCCGGTCGCGTCGTCAAGACAGGAGCTGGCACAACGGGTGCTTCGATCAAGAGCGCCGACCCAGCCAATCTGTTGTCTGAAGCCACCCGTCGCATCGAGGAAAAACAGTTTGCCGGGGCGGAAGCGATTCTCAATCAGTTGCTGACGAAGGAGCCCGGCAATCCGGAAGTCTGTCAATTACTCGCAAAACTGCATCTGAAACGCGGAGATCTTCATGTGGCGTTCGGCGAATATCGCTATCTTGCGGGGGCCGCCTTGCGGGCACAAGATTACGAGAAAGCTGAATCACTCATTACTGAATTTTTGGCGGTCGAACCTCAGTCGGTCGCGATCCTTGAACTTTACGGAGAGCTGTACGAGGAAAAACGCGACGCCGGCAACGCTGTGCTGCAGTATGGGAAGGCGATTGAGCTGTTGCTCAAGCATCCGGAGCCCGGCATGCCTACTCTCCACGAAGAATTGTTTGAGAAGATCAAATCGCTTGCTTCGGACAGTTCCGTTGTTAAAAGGATCTCTGCGCTTATGAAAGGCGAGACCTCCGATGAAGCTTCTACGCCGGAAGCGCCTCCGGCGATGGCTGGAACAGGTACTTCGCCGGCAGAGGATTCGCCCAATTTTTCATGGACCGGAACGGCAGCGGATGATCCTTGGGTTCGGAAATCCAAGACCTTCGAATCGCAAGGTCGGCAGGATTCACCTGCAGAACCCAGGCCTGCGCCAGCCCAATCGGCGCCGCCACATTCGCCAGAACCAGAGCCTGCTGCGTCTGGTCAGACATTTTCGTTGTCGAATGCCGAACCGGACGCGCAAAGAGGAGCGTTGTCGCGCGCCGCGGACCCGGTTACCTCTCTCTCAACCGCTAAGCAGTATCAGGCCTTTATGAAAGCCGGCCAACAAGCTGAAGCGGAGGCATGGCTTAGTCGCTTTGTAACGGCGCAACCCGGCGATGCAGAGGCCCGATACTTTTTCGGCACCTTGCTTGAGGTCAAAGGCGACACTGCCGGCGCATCCGTGCAATATTCTCGCGCCCTCGAATTGCTCCTCACTCAACCAAACGATGCGAGTCCAGCACAGCCAGCAGCTCTCTACGCCAAAATCAAAGATCTCGCGCCTGCTAGCCCGCTGGTTGCCAAATGGGCCGCGACGTTTTCGCCGAAACCCCAAGCGTCAGCGCCGGCGGTCGGGTCGGCGGGTTCTGCTCAGCCGGGGAACGGGATAGAACCGGAAACACACTACACGCTGGGAGTGGCCTACAAGAACATGGGGCTGCTGGATGAGGCGAAGGAAGAATTTTCTCTCTCGATGAAGAGCCACGAATATTTTTCCGACTCCTGTCTCATGCTCGCGGTCTGTTTGAAAGAGCAGGGAGAATGCCAGTCGGCAAGCGCGCAACTCGAATTGCTTCTGCAGGATCCGAAGTGTCAAGGAGCCAAAGCGCAAGCGATTCGTTATGAACTCGGCTTACTCTACGAAGTCCAGGAGCAGTGGAGCCAGGCTGCCGCAACCTTCGAATCTATTCCGACCTTTCACGACGTACCGCAGCGCTTGGAGTCGATCCGCTTACACAAAGCTTCGACTGAACCCGCTCCAGCGTTTCGCTACGGGAACTAGCGGGATACTGAACATCTGTCTTCTTTAACCTCGACCTTACTCTCTCTTGCGCAGCTATCCTGCTAGTCAATCTTGTTCGGGGCCGGGTGCCCGGTAAGAACGGCTTGAATATTTTCCAGGCAGACCAGCCCCATCTGGACCCTCGCATGCAGAGTGGCGGAGCCCAAATGCGGGAGCAGCACCACCTGCTTCAATTGTGTCAGCGTTGGGTGGATGGACGGTTCCTGCTCATAGACATCGAGCCCTGCGCCCGCGATGGTACCCGTTGTGAGGGCATCAACCAGCGCTTCTTCATCGACGATCGGACCGCGCGCCGTATTGATGAGAAAAGCAGTAGGGCGCATCCTGGCTAATTCACATGCACCGATCAAATGGTGGGTAGACGGCGTGAGAGGCGCATGGATCGTCAGGATATCGGCTTCAGCAAGGAGATCGTCCAGCGATCTGTGTTCCCATTCACGAAGGAGAGAGGAGGCCGTCAAGGGCTGTCTAGTGTGATAGCGCACCGTCATGCGAAACCCTGCGGCGCGGCGGGCCACTGCTTTCCCGATCCGCCCCATGCCGATAATCCCAAGAGTCCTGCCGGAGACGTCCGCTCCCAAGAGCTGCGTGGGACTCCAACCGGTCCAGCGACCGGATCGGGCAAGGGCATCCCCTTCGACGATACGGCGTGCTGTCGCCAGGAGCAAAGCCCAGGTAAGATCCGCAGTAGCATCCGTCAAGACGTCCGGAGTGTTCGTGACAATCAGGCCACGCTGTCGAGCGGCAGGAAGGTCGATATTATTGTGCCCGACGGCATAGTTCGCCAGAATCTTGAGTCGAATAGCGGCATGAATGGTCTCCGCGTCGATGCGGTCGTCCAGGGTTACGATTGCGGCGTCTGCTTGGCAAAGTCCCGCTCGAAGGGCTGATGGAGCGGGCAACGCATCATGAGGATCCTGCACCAACTGGAACCGCTCCCGAACGATGGTCATGATAGAATCGGGCAGAAGCCGTGAGAGATACAGAGTAGGACGTAAGTCGGTCAAAGGAACTGCTCCTGTTTGCGAGCCACATCATAATAGCAGGATGCTGAAAAAGGCTGCCAGGGTGAGAGGACGGTAGACCAGAGATACCAGGCGTGTGCTGGTCGCAAGAGTCCGTCTAGGATAAACAAGCGAGTCAATTATGACCGTGCCAACTCTTATCCTTCCTGAACGCTCCCACGCGATAGCTTCTGATCTGCGGGGCGCATTAGGTGCCGACAAAGTTAAGGACGACTATTCGACACTTACGGCTTATGCAGTGGATGCGAGCATCTATCGCATGCCGCCTCGGGCGGTTGTGCTCGTAGAGTCCGAGGAGGACATCGCAACGACGGTGCGGTACGCGGTGCAGCAGGGGATCCCGTTGACGCCTCGCGCCGCCGGGACAAATCTAACCGGCTCTGCGATCGGATCAGGGATCATTTTAGACGTCTCACGCCTGAATCGAGTCCTGGAGTTGAATCGAGAAGAACGTTGGGCTCGGGTGCAGCCGGGAATTGTGCTGGCGGAACTCAACAGACAGCTGGCGGGTGATGAGCTGCTCTTCGGCCCCGATCCCTCGAGCGGCGACATGTGCAAGCTCGGAGGGATGTTGGCGAACAACTCATCCGGTCCCCATACGCTACGATACGGCGCGGTGAAAGATAATGTAGCGGCGCTCCGTGTCTGCTTGCAATCGGGTGAATGGCTGGATGCCAGGGCTTACAGGTTCGACGACCCAAGTTGCATCGATCTGTTGAAGACACACAGGCAACTTCGTGAGCTACGGGTGCTGCTGCAGGATCACGCTTCGTTGATCACGCAGAAACGTCCGACTGTCAGCAAGAACAGTTGCGGCTATAACCTTTTTGGCCTTGCTGATGGGCTGGCGCAGGGCTGGTTCGACCTCCCTAAACTTTTCGTCGGCAGCGAGGGCACCCTCGGTCTGTTCAGTGAAGCAACCATTCGGCTGGTCGAAAAGCCTCGCGCAACCCTGACGGCACTCATCCATTTCTATCGATTAGAAGACGTAGGCGAAGCGGTGCCGAAGCTGTTGGATCTCAGTCCAAGCGCGCTGGAAGTCATGGATGCCAATACGCTCGATCTGATCGGGCGAGCGAAGCATGGCATCCCTGTGGATGCGGCCGCTACTCTCCTTGTGGAGTTGGATGACCATGGCGTCGGGGCCGACCTTCGTTCACAGGCTGCGCGGATGACCGAGATCTGTCGTCGCTATCGCCTCACGTCAGACCCTGTGGTCGCGTTCAATGCTGAACAGCGGGAGCAATTATGGAAGGCCCGCAAAGCTCTCTATCCCACCCTCTATCGATTCGATCCCAGGAAAAAGCCTATCAACTTTGTGGACGACGTGGTTGTGCCGGCTGAACGGATCGGTGAACTCATCCGTTATCTAGAGGAATTCTTCGCAGGACAACGCATCCCGGTTGCAATTTTCGGACATATCGGGAACGGGAACGCGCACATCATTCCCTTGCTCGACGTGAACGACCAAAACGATTTCCAGAAGATGGTGCAGGGCTATCACGAGATTCACCAGACGGTCTTGAGTCGTTTCGGTGGTTCGATCTGCGGAGAGCATGGGGATGGCCGTGTGCGTGCGGAATACGTGAAGACGATGTTCGGTCCGGAGTTATATGACCTGTTTGTACGTGTGAAGCGGAGCTTTGATCCCTCCGGGGTGCTCAACCCCGGTATCAAGATCAGCGACCGGCCCTTCACGGACCATATCGATTATGTGCGATTGTCGAAACCCTGTGCGACCTGCGCCAAATGTAACGCAGTCTGCCCGGTTTACGATGTCTTTCAATCGGAAGACATGAGTTCTCGCGGGTGGTTTGAGATCGTCACCGACAAGAGTTATAGCTATCTCGATTCGAAGCGAGTCGTAGAGGCCTGTCTTAACTGTAAGTCCTGCCGTGTAGCCTGTCCGGCTGGTGTCGATGTCTCTCAACTCATTCTTGATCGGCGCGCCGAGCATCCGAATCAGATGGCCGGCGTGATATTCAGATTCCATGCACAATCAGAGAAGTTTGAGCGATTCTTAAAGTTTATCGCAAGATATCAATCTGTGTGGGATCGTCCCGCGATTCGCCGTCTTATGTATCATCTCACGAAACCGATCATGCGCCGTCTGGCGGATACAGCCAGTTTACCACCTCAGCTTGTGATGCCCCGACTGGCGCGGCGACATCTCCGTGATCGTTATTCTGAACTGGCTCTCCAGGCCGGACAAGCTTCCCGCTCACCAGTGGCCTATTTCCATGGCTGTGCGGCCAACTATTTCGACGACGGAGTTGGTGACGCTGTAATCGCCGTGCTGCGAAAACATGGGGTGGAACCGGATCTGCCGTCCCAACGCTGTTCAGGGACGCCGATCGAAACCTACGGGCATCGCGCACTGGCCAAAGAAGGAGCACGGATTAATCTTTCCTCCCTGGCAGGTTATGACATGGTGGTGACCGGCTGTGCCTCCTGCACCCTCATGCTGAAGGACTACCCCGCATTGTTTGCTGGTGAGCCGGAGTTGGAAGGAGCCAAAGCTCTGGCCAAACGGGTCACACATATTTCAGAGTTTGTCGCACAATCGCCGCTGAAACCGGCCATGGCCGGTTTGCATTCCGCAAAGTGCAAAGTGACCTATCATTCCTCCTGCCATTTGCGAGCCGCGGGAGTGACGAAAGAGCCTCGCGCAGTTTTGGCAAGCCTGCCCGGCGTCGAATATGTGGACATGCCGGACGCCGATCGCTGCGCAGGTGGGGCCGGTACCTATCTCGTGAAGGATTTTCAGACGTCGCAGCGCATCGTCAACCGAAAGCGGCGAGCCGTCGAACAGAGCGGCGCCGAGGTTGTGGCTACGAGTTGTCCCGCTTGTATGATTCAACTGAACACAGGATTGCGCGGCGCAGCGGAAGTCAAGCATGTGGCTCAAGTGATCCAGGAGGCCTACGAAGCCGCAGACCGGTCGTAGGTCTGTCTGGTCTATTTTATTTTTCTCGTCTATCTGGTGTAGAGCAAGAGGACCAGGTACATCCGGCTGACGAGATAGACCAGACAGACTGAATAGACCAAACGAGGATATGAAAATCACATGGTCACCGTGCTGGTTTTTGGATTGACCCTTCGCAATGCAGTCGGCGAATCGGAGTTGGAGCTTGAGCTTTCGGAGCCGACCACAGTCCGGAAACTCCTTGAATCGAACCGGGATCGTCTGGGTGGATTGTTGCAGTTCCTGATGAATCGAGAAATCATGATTACAGTCAACAAGAAAGTGAGCGGCGAGGACACGATTGTCAAGGAGGGTGATATCGTCAAGTTATCCCATCAGTCGAGGACGACGTATGATGGCACAAGAGACATCCCCGTTTAGCAGGCTGGTGAAACAGTCCGCCAGCTTCGCTCTCGCGTCGTTCAGACCCTCAACGTACGCCTGAGGGTACGCCTCGGACCTTCACTCGCTGCGGCTTTGCTGGACAGATTGTTTGAGCAGCCTGCAGGAAGTGCGTGTCTATCTTGGGCAGCTAGGTGCGTGCCTCTTCGCGATGATTTCGCTACTCTCGAAAAAGCCGATTATGCCGGTTGCGGGTGAGTTCCAGCGTGATCATCCCATCCGCAGTCTCCCATGCCGCGTCGAATGGAACTGTGAATGCCGGAGGAGCGGGAATATTTTCTGAACTGGCCCACGCGATGGAAGTGAATCCGGTCAACATCCCGCTGAATACCAGTACGATAAGGTCACGCAGAGACGTTCAGAACAGAGAGGCCGTGGAGCGCTGGTCTATCCTACGAAAGGTTGGAATTCAGTTCAGCCGGCGTTTGGCCTTGGCCGTCGGTTGAGCCGTCAATGGATCGTCGGGCCAGGAGTGTTTGGGGTAGCGGCCGCGGAGTTCCTTTCTGACATGGAAATATGTCGACTTCCAGAAGCCCGGGAGATCTTTCGTGATTTGGATCGGACGGCCTGCCGGTGATAGGAGGTGCAGCATAACCGGGACTTTCCCGCCGGCGAGACGGGGGGTGTCTTTACAGCCGAACATTTCTTGCAATCGCACAGCCAGAATAGGCAGATCCGGCGTCTGGTATTCCACGCGAACGGCAGATCCGCTCGGGACGGAGATATGAGTGGGAGCCCATCGCTCGAGCTGGCGCGACTGTTCATGGGAGAGGAGTGCGTGCAACGGCTGCGTGAGATCGAGTTGCGTAACGCGATCAAGTGTCGTCAATCCGGATAGATAAGGGGTGAGCCAGTAATCAAGCGTCCGCAAAAGCGCTTCATTCGACAGATCCGGCCATCGGGACTCCTGCCCTTCGATCCGGCGGAGAAAAGCGACTCGTGCCTGCCACTGACGAAGTTCAGGGGTCCAGGCCAATACATCGAGTCCCGCTTGACGAAGGCCCTGCAATAGGGCTGTCGTAATCTTGAAAGGGTCCGGTTTCGAAAATCCCTCCTCGGACAGGGAGAGCGAGCGCAACCGTCTTTGCCTCGTCGCACGAACCACCCCTGCCGCGCTATCCCACAACACCTCATCGAACACTTGAATCTGGTCCGCATAAAGGGCTTCAAGATCTCGCAGCTGCACCGGAGCGGCCAGTCTGATCCTGGCCCATGGCATGCTTCCATCAAGGTCGGCCATCACCAGATAGTCTTCCGATCCGAGTGGATCCGTGTCCGCAAAGTGTGCACCGCGGCCATTCACCATAAGATAACGCGCGTCATTTCCAGGTTGGCGTCGAGCGATGCGATCCGGATAGGCCAGGGCAAGTAAGGGACCGACCTCATCGAGACTGTCCTCTCTGTCTAAATGGGCAGATCGTGGAAATTGGCGCTGCCACAGGTCGGCGGTGCGTGCCACTCGCCGGCAAGCGGCGTGGTCGACGGTCGCACCTGATACGTGATCGTGCTGTCCATGCAATACGTCCAACCGGAGTCGCAGATCGGCATTTCGCCAACCGGAGGAAGCACGGAGTACATCTCGCTCACTAAGCAGGGCTGCCAGCTCGCAGGATAAGGTGGTGAGTCGCAACGGTACGGCTTTGAGTATCATGTGTGCAAGTCGTGGATGCAGTGGCAACTCGGTCATCTGTTTTCCGTGAGCCGTAATCTTTCCCTCGGTCGTGAGTGCGCCGAGGCTGACGAGCAATTCTCTTGCTTGGGCGATAGTTCCGGGAGGTGGGGGTGTGAGCCAGGATAATTCCCTCGGTTTGGTCGTGCCCCAGAGCGCCAATTCGAGCAGCAACGGCGCAAGGTCGGCATCAAGCATTTCCGGCGTGCGACGAGGAGTCAGCGACTGGTGCTCTACTGAGGTCCAGAGACGAAAACAAATACCCGGTTCGAGACGTCCGGCTCGACCACGGCGTTGCTCTGCAGAGTCTTGTGTCACACGGATTGTTTCCAGCCTGGTGAGGCCCGAGCGAGAGTCGAAGCGAGGCACACGCAGTAAGCCGGCATCGATCACGATGCGCACGCCGTCGATCGTCAAACTGGTTTCGGCAATCGAGGTGGCGAGCACAACCTTTCTCTTGCCTGGTTGAGCGGGGGCGATGGCGCGGTCCTGTGCCTCTTGCGGCAGGTTTCCATGAAGCGGTGAAATGAGGATATCCGAATTCAAATTCAGATCGAGGAGCATTCGCTCAACCCGGCGGATTTCTGCCATCCCCGGGAGGAAGACCAAAAGACTGCCGCGCTCTTGCCTAAGCGCATGCCGGACCGATTGTACGACTCCCACAGCAAGATGGCCGGGGAGCGACCGGTCGAGGTAGCGGGTTTCTACGGGAAACATCCTGCCCTCGCACGTAACGACAGGCGCGTTACCCAAGAGATTCGCAAGTGGTCCACAATCCAACGTGGCCGACATCACGAGCAGACGAAGATCCGGACGAAAGAGTCGTTGCGATTCCAGGCTGAGAGCTAAGCCTGTATCGGCTTGTAAGCTTCGTTCATGGAATTCATCGAAGAGGACGATCGCGTATGCGCTAAGCGCAGGGTCCTGTTGGAGCAGGCGACTGAGGATCCCCTCCGTGACGACTTCGATTCTCGTGTTAGGCCCCACTGTTGTGTCGAGTCTCATGCGATAGCCGACGGTTTCGCCGATCGATTCCTTCAGCATGGCGGCCATACGATGAGCGGCGGCGCGGGCTGCAAGCCGCCGCGGCTCCAGCATCAGCAGCTTCTTCCCATTGAGCCAGGGTGCGTCGAGTAATGCCAACGGCACGCGCGTCGTTTTTCCGGCACCAGGAGCAGCGGTCAACAGAGCATTCCGCCCCTGCGCCATCGTACGGAGAAGAGAGGGCAGCACGTCTTCTATTGGAAGTCTGGACATGATAGGTTCGGGGCTCTAACAGGCTGTTGAAAAAGCCCGCCAGCATCGTTCTCGCATCGTTCAGACCCTCCAACGTACCTACGAGATTCTCGGGGGTCGGAGCACTGGAGGGGTTTTTCCGTTCGCCAAGATCCATTCTAGAAGCGAACGGCACACACGAAGTGTGGTATGTACCTCCTCGGGTCTTCACTCGCTGCGACCTTGCTGAAAGGTCTTTTGAACAGCCTGAATATTTCAATGCCTTGCCGACTGTACCAGACTTACGAGATCTGAGAAACGGAAACCGACGCATGGTCGAGTGGCAATGGACGAAGGAGAAGCTCAATGCAGCCGGTTGGTAGAGGTATTCTATGAAGCATGAGACCACACATTCGACGATGGAAACGCCGGCCAAAGGCTTTTCTCCCGGTTTCGCGGCACTTGGCCTGGAAGCGGCTCTGCTGACCACACTGGACACGCTGGGGTATGAAGAGCCGACGCCGATCCAACGGGAAGCGATCCCTCCGTTGTTGGCAGGCCGTGATCTTTTAGGTCAAGCGGCGACCGGGACCGGGAAAACGGCAGCGTTCACACTGCCTCTCCTCCAACGTATTGCTCATTCGTCTCGGCGTCTCCCTTGCGTGCTCGTCCTGGTGCCGACCAGAGAATTAGCCATCCAGGTTGGGCAGGCGGTCAGGCGCTATGGGGAGGAATTGAATATCTCGGTGCTTCCGATCTATGGAGGACAGGCTATCGGTCCGCAGATTCATGCGCTCAAGCGTGGTATCGATGTCGTTGTGGCGACGCCTGGGCGGGCGTTGGATCATATCCGCCGGAAAACGCTGCAGCTTAAAACGATTCAAACAGTTGTACTGGATGAGGCCGATGAGATGCTCGACATGGGATTTGCCGAGGATCTAGACGCCATTCTGGAGCAGATACCGAAAGAGCGCCAGACAGCTTTGTTCTCCGCGACCATGCCGCCCAGGATCACTTCTATCGCCAAATGTCATCTCAGGGAGCCGGTCGAGATCAGAATTGCCAAGGAGCCGATCAAGTCAGGGGCCGCTCCGCGTGTGCGCCAGTCGGCCTACATCGTCGTCAGGCCATACAAAGTGATGGCGTTGACCCGTATTCTGGACATAGAAGCTCCAAAATCCGCTTTGGTGTTCTGCCGAACTCGTATAGAAGTCGATGAACTTACAAGCACATTGATGGACCGTGGGCATCGGGCCGAGGCGATCCATGGCGGCATGAATCAGCCTCAGCGCGATCGCGTGATGAGTTTGTTCCGATCCGGACAGATCGAGATCCTCGTCGCGACCGATGTGGCGGCGCGGGGGTTGGATATTCCCTCCGTGTCGCACGTGGTGAACTACGATCTGCCCATGTCTCCAGAAATCTATGTCCATAGGATCGGGCGGACCGGGCGGGCGGGGAGGGAAGGCACAGCAATCACCGTGATAGATCCCCGGGAGCAGCGATTATTGTGGAACATCGAACAATTGACGAAAGCCAAGATTGTGGTGACTCCAGTGCCGAGCGTCGCCGATCTGCGGATGAAACGGCTCGCGCGGGCCAAGAGTGCGATAGAAGAAGTTCTGGTGTCCGGTGATCTGGACTTGTTCAAGGCCGTAGTCGCGCCGCTAGCCGAACAGGGGGACCCCCTGGAGGTGGCAGCGGCAGCTATGAAACTCATCGTTCGTTTGCAGGGCGGAGAGCGAAAGGAATCCGATATTCCATCCATCCCAATCGGACTACCGGAGCGGCCATTGATGGGGCGCCGGCCAACCGAGGATTCTCGTGCGCGGGTAAGCGGCATGGTGATGAGGGAGGGACACGGAAGATCATTCAACCAAGCCGGCCGTGGGGGAGCAGCAGCAGGCATGGCCAAGGTGTATATCGGTGCAGGCAAAAGGGCAGGGATCCGGCCAGGCGACCTTGTCGGGGCGATTGCCAACGAGACCGGACTCAACTCGAATGTGATCGGCGCTGTCCAAGTGATGGATCGGTTTTCGTTGGTAGAAGTACCGGCGGTGTTGACGCGGGAGGTCATCGGGGCGCTTGGCCGGGCCAGGATCAAAGGACAGAAGGTGGCAGTGAGGCTGTTTTTAGAGCAGCCAAGAGGAGGGGGAAGGGCGTAGCCGGGTGCCTTTTTGCTCGCAGAACGCGCAGCACGATGCAGGGAAGGAATGACATCCATGCAGGATCCTTGCTCCCGGAGCGCGCACGATCAGAATGTGCTCGCTCGACGGCCGCAGTGGGACCTGCATGGGTGCCATTCCTGGAGAGAAGAGCAAGCAAGCTTGGAAGGGTTATTCAAAGGAGACAGTCGTTCGATGCGCGCAGTCAAGGGCAACCTGGCTACGCCCTTTTTGTAGCCAAAAAGGGGAAAAGCGGAGGCCCTCGCCTGGGCTAATGGCACGTCCCTGCGTACCAGTCCTTAACCTGCTTTTTTCATCTGCTCTATGACAGGTGTGGGGGGGTGGAGAATGATGTCTACCCCGTTTCTGCCTTGGTTTTTAACGCGGTAGAGGGCGTAGTCTGCCATTCTGCGTAAGAGATCCGCGCTCAATGGGTGCTCGGACGACCAGAGCGTTGCTCCAATACTCACCGTAATAGCAAGCAGTCCGTTCGGCGTCCTAAACGGGAAATCGCTGATAGCCGATCGGAAGCGTTCGGCACACTCCCGTAGCGCGTCCAGATCGCAGTTGGGAACGACAATCAAGAATTCTTCTCCACCGATGCGCCCGACGCGATCGTAGCGCCGCGCGGCTTCGCGTAGGCGCCGCGCGGTTTCTCGAAGAACGATATCGCCTATGAGATGGCCATAGGAATCGTTGACTTGTTTAAAATGGTCGAGGTCGGCGATGAGGACCGCAAGAGGTTGACGGCTTCGGTCGGCCCGCGACAGCTCCTGATTCAAAGCAGTGAGCGTTGTCGAATGATTCAGTAATCCGGTCAAAGAGTCCTGGCTGGCCTGCTCTTTGGAATCATGGAGCAGTTGCAGATTTTGAATAGCCGTACTCGCCTGAGAGGCAAGAGTCAGCACGATCTGTTCGTCCAGTTCGCTGAAATCGTCTGCGACACCTTGCGACAGCACTTTGTTGGCGAGAGAAAGGTAACCGAAGAAGTGGTCATGGCATCGGATCGGCACTCCGAGAAACGATCGTATACGAGCGTGATCGGCCGGTAGCCTGAGGGAAGCCCAGTGTGTGGTGAGATGAGTCAGACGGAGAGCGCCGTCCCCGCCCCCAGGGGATTCCCGCGACATCTGCTCGAACGGAAGCAACCGAATGAGGCAGTCAGCTGCATCGTCGGTTCCGGTGGTCAAAAACTGAACTGCCGCGCGGGTGTTCTCGTCGCAGACCGCTAGCGCCGCATAGCGCGCGCCGGTGTTCTCTTTCGCGAGATGGAGAAGCTGGCGCAACAATTCGTCAAGATCCTGCTGGGCAGCCAATTTCTGTGCGGCTGTCACCAATGTATGGAGAGCCTCTGTCCGTTTCTTGAGCGCCGCTTCCGCGTCGGTCGCCCGTTGGAACTCCCGTTTTGCGGCACCCCATTCTCCGTGAAGGGCCTTGATCATACCCAGCACAAGACCATGCAACGGGAGAAGTATCAGAATGGCGAGAAACGACAATTTCTGCAGAAACGAACGAATGGGGGCGAGAATACTGTCTCGGTCCGCACCTATTAAAATTCCCCAACGCAGACTCGGGTCGGTGTGAGCGATCCTGACTTGAGCATAGGCGGTGACAACGGAGGTTCCGCGGCGAAGATGAGTTTCTTCGACAAAGCCCCGCTCGTTCATTTCCACAAGTGTTGCGGAAGGAAGGCCGTGCTGCCGTAAATTGAGGTAACCTTCCTGGCGCAGCCTCGAATCGGTAATCAGGTCTCCTTTCTCGTTGAGGAGCTGATATTCAATATGCGGCTCCTCCGTCCACTCGATGTTCTTGAGCACCTGCATCGTGTCGTCGAGGATGTGCATCAGTGAGGGAACGCCCACAAAGGCTGCGATCGCCCCAAGAAATCGCCCGTCGGAATTGCGCAAGGGGGCGATCACGGTAATCGCCGAGACCCCTCCAGATTCGTCACTCACCTGCGCGTCGAGAATTCTGACGCCACTGATGGTGCGTACCAGTTGGAACCACTGACTCTGGCTCCGGTCGAGAGGAATGGCTGATGTATCAGTGGCAGCGATAATCCTCCCATGCGAATCGGTGACGCCAATCCATCGAAAGGCCGGGTGAGCGCTTTTCAGTTCGCGAAGGTAGGTGGTCAATGCCGCAGTGTTTTGTCCTTGTGCCATCGAGGTTGAAGCGAGCAGTTGGATGTCACGATATCGCTCCAGGATCATCATGTCTAATCTGCTGGCTGCATCCGTAGCCGCTTGCACCAGGCTATTGCCGCTGGATTGAATCAATCCGTGTTGTACGGTGTAGGCGGCCCATCCCAGACAGAGTAGCGCCACCAATGTCATGATGGCGACTACGGAAGCAATCCAGGCCTGATGACGCTCCATCCATGCAGGGAATCGATCGGACGTGAATGAGCGGGAAACGGGCGAACTCATGGATGTGGGCGGAGTCTTGACGGGTTCGAGCGCGGGGATGATATCGGGCCGATTTATCATTCGGGTCAAAAGGTTTCTTTCGTCTGACTGCGTTCATCATAAAGTAAGAAACAATCAAAGCAAGAAAAGTACCGATTGTGGCTGGGGTCACATTGCCCACACTGCTTGCGAATAAAGGGCGATGCGAGAAACAAGAGCTTGCGGGTTGGAGCGGAATAGATACCTAACCGCGCATTCCTGATTGCAGCGGCATCAGGTCTTATTGTATCGCAGTAATGTGCACGCCACTTGGGGTTGGAGGTGCATCCGGAGGAGGCGGAGGTGGCGGGGACCCGGCTGGTATGAAGGTCGCGAGGTTGCTGGGGGCCGACTCATTATTGCGAAAATCATAGGCCGTAGCGAAATAGTACGTGATTACGGCAGGCGTTCCGATATTGAAGCTCGTCACCTTGCCCAACGTAGCGAGAAGAGACGCTCTGCCGGACGTCCGCGTACAGGGTTGCTGATTGCAACGATATATACGATATCCCGCAAGATCCGATTCACTGTTGGGGTTCCATGTCAACATGGCGCCCCACGCAGTACTCGACCACAACACGAAAGCCACAGCAATGGCTCTTACCCAGTTCATAGAGATACTCTGTTTGTATCTTTCCTGCAGCAGGCACACCCTTCCCGTAGGAGCCAACTTCTCACGTGCAAGAACCTATGTCGGATTGCCTAACTGGCTCGGCCGACCGAGAACGATCGATGAGGCGAACGATTCATTCTTACACAGTGGGGACTAAGCAAGGCGCGTGCCGTAGTAGGACAAGGATTGTGATGGAAAAGCTTGAGGATAGACTGTGGCGAGAAGGCTATTAAACGGTGACCTGTAGGGAGACCATATGAGATTATTGCAACATTGCTGAGTGAATCGTTGAGTTTTGAGGAAGATAGACACTGTAGTTCCTCGGCTACGTGAAAGACAGCGGCGCATTAAGCGCGAAAGCACAAGCGACGCGTGATAATCGGGCATGGCCAGACGGGTGAGCCAATGCTAGTGGTCTACTTCTTAAATTTCTTCCCGCAAATGGAACTTCAGGGAAGTATATTCTTTCATACAGTAAACGAGCAGCCGTTCGGACCCGAAGAGCACCACCATCCTGCCGTCTTTGTCCACCACACGACGAGTGTCTTGCGGCCAATAGATGCGTGCGATTGCGTCGAGATCGCCGGTCACCCAACGTGCTAGGACAAAAGGCAACCTCTCTATCGTCGTCTTGACTCCGTATTCGCTTTCAAGGCGGGAGGCGACAACGTCGAATTGGAGTTCTCCCACTGCTGCCAGGATGGGCTCCCGGCGCGCATGATCCGGCGAATAGAGCACTTGCATCACTCCTTCTTCTTCGAGCTGCTGGAGCCCCTTCTGGAACTGCTTCTGCTTGGTGAGGTCCAGGCTTCGAAGCACGCCGAAACACTCAGGGGGAAATTGTGGAATGGCATCGAACGCGAGAGGATTGCCGGAGCAGAGGGTATCGCCGATGGCAAAGAGTCCGGGATTTACAAGCCCGACGACATCGCCCGGATAGGCCTCTTCTATCGTCTCCCGGTCCCGGCCAAAGAGCCGGTGCGGTCGTGTCATCCGGATCTTGTGCTTCAGCCGTGCGTGATAGACTATCATGTCCTTTTCGAACCGGCCCGACACGATTCGCAAAAATGCCATCCGGTCGCGATGTTGTGGGTCCATGTTCGCCTGAATCTTGAACACGAATCCGGAAAAGTTGTCGTCCGTCGGCTGGAGCAGTCCCTCGGTACTCATGCGTGCGCCCGGGGGAGGCGCGAGTTGGAGGAAGGCGTTCAGAAAGGGCTCGACACCGAAGTTCGTCAAAGCACTCCCGAAAAATACCGGAGTGAGATCGCCAGCGAGAAAGCGGTTGCGATCGTATTTCGCACCGGCGCCGCTCAGCAACGCGATATCTTCCTGCAGTGGACCATAGGCCCCGCCGAGCGATTCAACCAGACTTGGGTGGGAGAGCGTCTCAACCCGCATCGGCGCCCTGTGTTGGTTATGCAGTGTTCGCTGAAAGAACAGAACTTGAGATTCCTGAAGGTCGTACAACCCCTGAAACCCGATACCTTCTCCGATAGGCCAATTGAGCGGAACTGCCGTCATGCTCAAGCTCTGTTCAATTTCTTCGAGAAGTTCGAACGGATGGCGACCAGGAAGATCCAGCTTGTTGATAAAGGTCATGATCGGGATATTGCGTTTCCGGCATACGGCGAAAAGTTTTCTGGTTTGCGGCTCGATGCCTTTGGCGCAGTCGAGCACCATGACTGCGTTGTCCACTGCCATGAGAGTGCGGTAGGTATCTTCACTGAAATCTTGATGGCCCGGCGTGTCGAGCAGGTTTATTCGTACGCCCCGATAGTCGAACTGCAGCACAGTAGAGGTGATGGAGATACCACGCGCCTGCTCGAGTTCCATCCAATCTGACTTGGCCTTGCGCTGATGCGACCGCGCCTGCACTGCTCCGGCAAGATGCACGGCGCCGGCGTAGAGGAGAAGTTTTTCAGTCAGCGTGGTTTTCCCCGCATCCGGATGCGAAATAATTGCAAACGTGCGTCGTCGGGCCACTTCCCGCGCCAATTCGTCAGACCGTGATTTCTCAATCGACAAAGACATGGAAGGTCCTTCAGTCGGTCAATGCCTTAAACAAGTTGGGTACAGGGAATGTTGTAACACCTGGCAGAGAAGAAAACTAGAAGAAGGGGAAAGGAAGGTAGCCTGTTGGTCTCCTGTGCGCGCGCAATGCCCGGCCTAAGAAGGCCCTCGTTGCACGCGCGCAGTAGGAGACCAATCAGGCCACCCTTTCAAGAGGTGAAGGGACTTGGAAGGACGACAAGAGAGCGGCCAGGCCATCCTCCTTGCTCGCGGAACATGCACGATAAGAATGTGCTCGTCCTGGAGAAGAGCACGCCTTGTCGTGCTCGGGGTTGGGCGGGTGAGAAAGTCGCGTCCAATCGAGAATCAACCAGAGTGCCCTTGAAAATGAAATGGCGCGTTGGACTGATGTGCACAGCGACGCCTGGGAAAGAGCATTTACGGGGAGGTGAAGCAGTACTTCTCACTTGGAGTTCTCGCCATCGGAGAGTTGACGTCACTTGCAGAACAACGTAGCCTGTTGCCGCCTCTTGAATGAGCGGGCGCCCATGCACCGATCGATCTGGCTCATTGGCTCCTAACATCGGTATCTTCATCACAGATAGTAAGATGGCATGGGCGAGCGATTGTATCACTCACGACGAAGTTCAAGGGAGGGAGAGAGACGATGACACGAAATGCAAGGTCGGTTGCGTGCGCCATTTTACTGGTAGGGGTGTCAGCCGCGATGGCGACTATCCATCCTCCTGCCTGGGCGGCGGACAAGTTTGACCGTTCGGTGCTGCCGATGTCGGAACCCAAGCGCCCGGCCATCACGGAATTCGACGCGCGCAAAGCCACGCCGCCACCACGGTTCGAAGTCAAGGCGCCAGCTGAGGCCCCGAACGTGCTTCTCATCCTGATCGACGACATGGGGTTCGGCATGTCCAGCGCCTTCGGCGGACCGATCCACATGCCGACGGTCGAGCGCCTTGGCAACGCGGGACTCCGGTATAACCACTTCCATACGACCGCGCTCTGCTCACCCACGAGGACAGCGCTGCTGAGCGGCCGCAATCACCACATGAACAATATGGGTGGCATCACTGAGATCGCGACCGCGTTCCCCGGCAATACCGGAAGCCGCCCCAACAACGTGGCGCCGCTGGCTGAAATGCTGCGGCTGAACGGGTACAGTACAGGGTTCTTCGGCAAGAACCACGAGACTGCGGCCTGGGAGGTCAGTCCATCCGGCCCGACAGATCGCTGGCCGACCCGCTCGGGCTTCGACAAGTTTTACGGCTTTATCGGCGGCGAGACCAACCAATGGGCTCCGTTGCTCTACGATGGAATGACGCAGGTAGATCTGCGGAAAGATCCGAACTACCATTTCATGACCGACATGACGAACCAGGCGATCCATTGGATGCGGTACCAGAAGTCGCTCACGCCGGATAAGCCGTTCTTCATATATTTTGCCCCAGGCGCTACGCATGCACCCCATCACGTGCCGAAGGAATGGATTGCAAAGTACAAGGGCCAGTTCGATGGAGGATGGGACCAATTCCGCGAAGATACGCTGGCCCGGCAGATCAAGCTGGGCGTGGTTCCACCGGGAACAAAGCTTGCGCCAAAACCGGATGCCATTAAGGATTGGGACAAGCTCTCCGATGACGAGAAGAAATTGTTTAGCCGCCAAATGGAGATCTTCGCCGGCTTCGGCGAGTACACGGACACGGAAATCGGCCGGCTGATCCAGGCCGTCGAACAGACGGGCCAACTGGCTAATACGCTCATCATCTACATCATTGGCGACAACGGCACGAGCGCCGAGGGTGGCATGAATGGTCTGTTCAACGAGATGACCTACTTCAACGGGGCTCATGAAACGGTGGAGGACATTCTGAAACATTACGACGACCTCGGCGGTCCCCTCTCATATCCCCACATGTCGGCCGGGTGGGCCGTCGCGGGCGATACACCCTTCACCTGGACCAAACAGGTTGCCTCCAGTTTCGGCGGCACCCGCAACGGGATGGTCATTCACTGGCCCAAGCGCATTACAGCGAAAGGCGAGATGCGCGCGCAGTTCCATCACGTCATCGATATTGCTCCGACTGTCTTAGAGGCCGCAGGACTGCCGGAGCCGAAAATCGTGAACGGGACCGAGCAGACGCCGATTGAAGGAGTGAGCATGGTGTACACGTTCGCGAATGCCAACGCCAGGAGCCGGCATTATGTGCAGTATTTCGAGATCATGGGCAACCGAGCCATCTACGCTGACGGGTGGTTGGCCGGTGCCCTTCACCGAGCACCCTGGGAGATGAAGCCGCGAACACCGCTCCTCGATGACAAGTGGGAACTCTACGACACGCGTAACGATTTCAGTCTGGTGAACAATCTGGCTGCCAAGAATCCGGCGAAGCTCAAAGAGTTACAAGATCTCTTTCTGAAGGAGGCGGTCAAGCATCATGTGCTGCCTATCGATGACCGAGTCTTGGAACGCATTAATGCCGCCTCGGCCGGCCGGCCAGATTTGATGGCGGGTCGTACGTCTCTGACAGTGTACGAAGGGATGACCGGGATGTCGGAAAACGTCTTCATCAATACAAAGAACCGGTCGCACACCATTACGGCTGACGTGGAGATTCGGACGGGAAGCGCCAACGGAGTCATTCTCGCCCAGGGTGGCCGGTTCGGCGGCTGGAGCCTCTATCTCAATAACGGTAAGCCGACGTACACGTACAACTTCATGGGCTTGCAGCGGTTTACCGTGGCGGCCGCACAACCGTTGGCTGCCGGTAAGGCGACGATTCAGTACGAGTTCGTCTCCGATGGCCCTGGCATGGGCAAGGGCGGCATCGGAACGATCCTCGTGAATGGCCAGAAAGTTGCCGAAGGGCGGATCGAGCATACACAATGTTGCATCTTTTCGGCCGACGAGGGCGCCGATGTTGGGATGGACGAGGCCACGCCGGTAACTGAGGACTACAAGGAGGGCGACAACAAGTTCACCGGTACGATACAGAAGGTCACGATTGATCTAAAAGAAATGAAGGCAGCGAACGCTGAAGTGGAACAGCGGGCCGTGTACGAGGCTTACATGCGCAAAGAGTTAGCGGATTGATCTGGCTCCGGTGAGGAGAACAGGGTGCTCCCGTATTGCGGGAGCGCCCTGTGTGAAGCGTTAAGGGGACAGGCCGCTCATAAGCCTGTCCCCTCGCTTTTTTATTCGTCGCAGATTTGCATTGCAGGGTGACATAGCCTGGAGCGCAATTCGCCGGAGTAACGGGGCCCCATCGCGACTGTGGCAGGAAGGAAATCGAAAACTGGCGAGTCTAGTCCGCATTGTTCATGACGGTTCGCAGCGACATCGCTGAGCTGCGTCGTGAGACCGGCGCGTGGAGCCCTGAGGACTCGAAGCGTACGCGTGCAGTACGGTGAGAGTCTGAGGGGTGAGCCTACCGGCCGAAGGCGCGTCGCAGCAGCAGATTGGCGATTGCAGCAGAAGCGCTCATGAACAATGCGGGCGAGGAAGGAATTTCTGAAGGATTCCACTTGACGCAGTCCGAAAGGGCCGTTCCGTGAGGCGCTGGAGTGAAGGGCTTTGCCACCCCGCTCATCCGCTATCCCCGTGTGCTTTTGAGCTAATCGTCGTTCCCTATTTGTGACACTGTTATGAGTTTTCCGCACAATTCATCTCGATGACGGCTATGGGTACGGTACAACAACACTCAACGGACTCGTTCAACAGATTCTTTGCCTCGGAGAAGTTGAGCGGGATTTTCCTGATCGTTTGCACGATACTCTCGCTCGTGATGGCAAATTCCTTTGTCGGCGAAGCATATTTGGGCGTGTGGCAGGAATATGTGGGGGGGCCTGGGTCTTGAGCATTGGATAAACGATGGGCTCATGGCGATCTTCTTTCTTCTCATCGGCTTGGAACTGGAACGTGAGCTGTACAACGGCGAACTATCCAACGTTAAAAATGCACTGCTTCCGATCGTTGCGGCCTTCGGCGGAATGGTTGCGCCGGCGTTGATTCATTTTTCGATCAATGCGGGAACATCGACTCAAGACGGAGTCGGCATTTCGATGGCTACCGACATCGCGTTTGCTCTTGGAGTGCTGGCCATTCTTGGGAATCGCATTCCTGCGTCACTGAAAGTATTTGTCGTGGCGTTCGCCATCATAGACGCTTTGGGTGCGATCGTCGTAATTGCTGCGTTCTACACGACGCAGCTATCGGTTTGGTATCTTGCCGGTGCCGCAGGGGTTTGGACCCTGTTGTTTACGTGGAATCGTCTCTTCCGGGTCATGTCCCTCGTTCCGTATTTGCTGGGTGGAGCATTGATGTGGGTTCTCATGCTTCGATCAGGCGTTCACGCGACGATTGCCGGCGTAGCACTTGCTTTTGCCATTCCATTTTCAGTCAAAGAAGACGACGAACAGTCACCGTCGCATAGACTCGAACTGTTATTGCACAAACCTGTTGCATTTATCATTCTGCCGATATTCGCCCTGGCAAATACAGGCATCCTTGTAGGCGCTGATTGGATGCAAGACATGACCAACACGAATAGCCTCGGCATCGCCGCCGGGTTAATTCTGGGCAAACCCTTGGGGGTCATGCTTCTGTGTTTTGTCGCCGTTGCGAGCGGGCTCTGTCGTTTGCCCCCTGATTTGGACTAGTGGCATCTTTGTGGGGCGGGGATTCTCGGAGGTATCGGATTTACGATGTCCATTTTCATCGCTAATCTCGCTTTTGTCGGAAATGCCGGGGTGACAAACGCCTCGAAGATGGCAATACTCTTCGCCTCTTTAATTGCAGGTGCCAGTGGGTTTTTGGGGTTGAGATTTCTGGGAAGACCGGAAGCAGTGAGCAGCACGATGATGATAAGGGATGACCAGGCCACTTGAGCGTCTTTTGATCGGGAGACTGAACCGAATAGGATGTGTATCTCGATGGTTTCGGCTGGCACGGGAGGAAAACATCTACGCCTTGTTAGCTCTCCAGGATTAAGGTGGCGTGATCCCCGAAGAGCCTGTGGAGTCGCTGCAAGCTCTCAAGCGCGACACACAGGAATTCAACCCCCGCCCGGTCGTCTTGCACCCATCTCACCCGCACTAAATCACAGACAGGCGTCGTTCTCCCCTGTTCGGGATAGATCTTGAGCCAGAGATATTGCCCGCCTACAAGGCGGTAGTTCAGACGCAGTCCACACCCGCAAAGAGACATGTTGAGGATCTTGCTCTCGACCATTCCCGATTTGTCCGCCACGACAGCGCAAAAATTCACCAGTCTTCGATCATGCTGCCGGAGATCATTCTGCGGCACACCACAATCGGACTTGTGGGCGACAGGAGCTACATTTCCCATGAGCACCGATCCTTCATTCGGCCTGACGTTCGAGGACGAAAGGGATAGCAACCCCTGTGCCGGGAGTGTGTCGCTTATCGGAATGCGGGAATAATGAGAATTCGGAGAGAACCGCCGCTGTGGGGGAGGATGTGCACGTATCAGTACAGATACGACAGAAATAGAAAAGATACAGGTCTGGAGTTTTTTCGCACGTTCGTGCACCTCACTGCTGCAATGACGAACGCCTGATGTGAGACTGACGGGCGAGGCTGAAGGCTCTGAGTATTACATACTCGACTAACAGTCAGTTGACACCTTTGCCGGCAAGACAGTAGCCTGGGGCCTATTCCCGTTCCTCCTTTACTTCGCAGGATCATAGTATGGCTGAGATCAAAATGACCAAGCCGGATGCGGGGGAGCTGATACGGAAATTGCACGAGCAACCGCAGTTGCTTTGGGCCGAGTGGCTGCATGCCCCTGCGCATGTGCACTACGAGACGTTTCGCATGAACGATCCACCGGTACAACGTCCTGCAAGCCGTGATGAGTTTAGGTCCTTCCTGGAAGCATTTAAGGTCACCGCTGACGCAATGGTCATTCACGATGCTTTTGGGTATGGCATGAAAACGGCCGCGAATGGCGATCGCCTGATCGTGATCTGGCAGGCGCACACGGAGTACTACAGTTACCAGATCTGGCATGTTCCCTCCGGCCATGCAGGGGAAATTGCCTTTGGCCCTATCACCTTCTCCGACTATCAGCTTCCGGTCATGACGCTCGGCACGAAAGTATGCCATTTGGATATTGTGCTCATGATCGAACCCTTGCCGGAGAGTGAGGTGTTGCGGCCCCAGTTTTCCGGACCGATCATGTATGGAAGTCGGATTCTCGATGACGAGACCACGCTGGTCACCAGTTTTACACCGGATGAACAGGGTCGCGAGCGCTATTGGGTCAGTGTGGGGTCCGGTCGGTCCAGTAGGTCTCGGCTGAAGGAGATCGTCGATGCTATTGTCCGGATCGAAACGTACTATCACTTGCTACTGATGCAGAAGCCGTTGTTCTCAGCCGCGGTCGATCAGGCCTATAAGTTCGAGCAGGTGCATTTGAAGCAGCGTGAAATCATCAGCGGACATATCGGCCACGCCGATACCTTGACCCTTCAGCGTTGGCTCAACGGGTTGACGCAGGACTTATTAAAAACGACTCGACTGGCCGGCAAGTTGCACTTCGAGCTGTCCGCTTCTGTTCCGTACGACAGAATCGTACATCGAACGCTGGAGTCACTCGACGAACGGCCGCTCCCCCTGTACCGTCCGATATCCGATTATGTCCTCAGTGGGATCACCGGAGTGGCGGAGGGTTATCAGCAACTGTTAAAGCGGATCGATACCCTCCGCAGCGGTTTTGAAGGAGTCATTTCCATCATTCGCGTACGTGTTGATTTGATGCTCCAGGCTCAGAATTTGACACTCCTGGCCAGTGTGGACAGGACGACGAAGAGTCAGGCCATCCTCCAGTACACCGTCGAGGGTTTGTCGGTTATTGTGATCGCTTACTATCTCAGCGGGCTTATGGGCTATATCTTCAGAGGGCTGGAGGAAATGGGATGGCTCCGCAATGCGAAAATAGCCGAGGCGTTGTTCGTTCCGCTCTCGCTCGGCCTCGCGTTAGTGATTACGATCATCGGGCGAAAACTCCTGCACAAGAAGTTCTCCAATGAGCCCGCTCCTGCAGTACCTGAAAAGCCTCAAGCCTAGCGTGGAGAAGTTTTGACATGATGTTGAAAGTAGCCGCCGACACCAGGAGGCAGTTATTTTGGTTGATCTGATTTGTTTGATTGAGTAAGGCGAATGAAACAGAACAGATCGACTTGTTCAGCCTGTCCCCTGCGACAATCCTTTCAGCTCACTCTGGACAATCGATAAGATAACGAGGTCGCGCAGGCATATCAGTGTCGATTTGCTTGGCATGGCAGGGAGGGATATCTACTTTCAGTCGATTCAGGAGTCTCGGAACCTTCATGTCGGGAGGCACTTCGCATACCCACAGGTGCATGCCGGACTCCAGTTCCTCCAAGTATCGTTGCACGCGAAACCCTGGATACTCCATGAAGTATGCGGACAGGAAGCCTCCGATAGCCTGCACGACCCAGGGGTGCGCGGTGGCATAGCGGTAGCTGATCCGAAGTTCAATCACCTGTATAAGCTGTTCTTCTTCCATCGGTATGCGTGAGTATAGCCTAAAGCAGGTGGACCGAAATACTCAGATAAAGGTCGGACACTCTCCTGGAGTTAGATGAAGATTGCTGTCATCGGTGGAGGGCCAGCCGGGCTTATGGCCGCGGAGGCCGCGAGCGCTGCCGGCGCAAGGGTGGAGATCTATGACTCCATGGCATCAGCCGGCCGTAAGTTTCTCCTGGCAGGGAAAGGAGGACTGAACATTACACATTCGGAGTCGTTAGAGAAATTTCTTGCGCGCTATGGAGCACGTCGCGCACATATTGCGCCGTTGCTTGAGTCGTTCGGGCCGGAAGCGGTCCGCGCCTGGGCTCGTGGCTTGGGAATCGACACCTTTGTAGGTTCTTCCGGGCGAGTATTCCCCATTGACCTCAAGGCAGCGCCACTGCTGCGAAAATGGCTTCGCCGGTTACGCTTCGCCGGCGTACGATTCCACATGCGTCACCGGTGGTCCGGATGGGATGAGCAAGGGACACTGCGTTTTGCCACGCCGCAGGGAGATCGTTTTGTTCGGGCTGAAGCGGCAGTCCTCGCACTCGGAGGTGGTAGTTGGCCGAAGCTGGGCTCCGATGCTGCATGGGTGCCGCTATTGGAAGGACATGGACTCCAGATTGCGCCGTTACGGCCGGCGAACTGCGGATTTGATGTGAGATGGAGCGATCATTTTCGGAACAAATTTGCAGGCCATCCGGTCAAGTCGGTGGCTCTTGTTCAGCGGCATGATTGTCATGCTGAATCCCGGTATCCAGGGGAATTCGTGATCACGGAGACTGGTGTGGAGGGCGGAGTTATTTACGCGGCCTCCGCGTCTCTTCGCGAAGAAATCCTGGCGCACGGAACGGCGATACTGCGCCTCGACCTGGTGCCGGATCGTGATCGATCACGCCTGACCAACGACCTGTCGAAACCGCGAGGTAAACACACGATGGCGACGCATCTTCGGCGGCAGACGCGCATTGAAGGGGTGAAGGCAGGACTGCTTCGTGAAGTGGTTTCAAGAGATGATTTCGCAGATCCGGCCCGTCTGGCTGTTGCGATTAAATCGTTACCGCTGAACCTCACTGCGCCGCGACCGCTGGATGAGGCGATCAGCACGGCCGGTGGGGTTCCGTTTGAAGCGCTCGACGCGCGGTTAATGGTTCGCACGCTGCCGGGCATCTTCTGTGCCGGAGAAATGCTCGATTGGGAGGCGCCGACCGGAGGGTACCTGCTCACCGCATGTTTCGCCAGCGGCCGTGCCGCCGGAGCGGGAGCTGTCGCGTGGCTATCAGAGAAGGCTCGTTGACAGATTTCCCCGTAGACAGCGGCATCTTTGGAAATCTATCTCAAACGTTACGGAGGCGCCGTCAGGTCTGTTATTTGCCACGTGAAGAAGAAGAGCACCGTGTACTGATGATATCGAGTTCGCCCGATGGTGCTTGGAGTCGAGCCGACAAATGTTCCTGTTCTGTAGTCGAAGAAGTCCACATGTACTCTGGCATACCCCTGTTGCCCCTCGGCGCTGTATAGAATGAGCGCGGGGAGAGAGAAGGGAATCAAAACGCTCGTCACAGGCGGCATTCCGAAAAATGTAAGCCCCTGCGTCGTGCCGAACGATTCGACGACCACCCGAGCCAGATACGCGGGCTCCGTGTCGCGAGGGTCGATACGGTAGCCCAATCGTCCGAGCCCCGTCGCAACGGAATCGCGAATTAAAAGGAGATCGAGGGATGGTCCATGCAGGATGCCGCGATCTTGCCCTGCCATATTCAAGTGGGCGCGGTCGGTCTGGAGTCCTGTCACGTCGAGATGCAAAGCGGTCTCCTTGGGAAGCTCTACCTCCAGGTTGTGCATGGCATGTTCGATAGCCTGCGTGAGCAGCAGTTGTTCTACCGCGGTTCTCGGAGTTCGTGAAAACTCCTGTGTGAGTGAGCATGCGGTCAGCAGAATCGTTGAAACAAGGAGCGATCCGGCAGCAAGCCTTCCAAACATGGGCTCCTTACGATGTGTGGATAGCCACGCCAGGCTACGCGAATCATCGTAGGATGGCAAGATCGAGCTGCGATCGGATTGACAAAACGTGTCGCCGAGAACTCTATTGGAGGGCGGCCGTCAGTCCGTTGACGGCTCCGATGGAGCGGTATTTCTTGTCTCGTTGCGCGAGCAGTTGGTCGGTAGAAAATTCGTTGAGCTGGCTGAGTTGGTTGGTGAGAGATTTGGCAATTCGGTCGGTGACGGCATTGAGATCCCGATGGGCACCGCCGAGCGGCTCGGGAATGACTTCGTCTACGATATGGAGTTCGACGAGGTCTTTTGCTGTCATCTTCAAGGCGGCAGCCGCATCGGGAACCTTAGTCGGATCGTCCCATAAGATGGCAGCGCATCCTTCCGGGGAGATTACCGAATAGACCCCGTGCTCCAGCATCAGTACGCGATCCGAGACGCCCAAAGCGAGCGCCCCGCCGCTTCCGCCTTCCCCGATGACAATGGAAATAACCGGGACCGAGAGCCGGGACATGACAAACAAATTGCGCGCGATGGCTTCAGCCTGACCCCTCTCTTCCGCGCCGATACCGGGGTAGGCGCCAGGCGTATCGATAAACGTCACGATCGGCCGTCCAAACTTCTCGGCCATCTTCATGAGGCGGAGGGCTTTTCGATAACCTTCAGGGTTCGGCATGCCGAAGTTCCGCTGCATCCGTTCTTTGAGGGTTTTCCCTTTTTGATGGCCGATGACCATGATCGACTGTTCGTTGAATCGAGCGAACCCACCGACAATAGCGCGATCATCGCCGAACGAGCGGTCCCCGTGAAACTCAAGAAAATCTCTAAAAAGATATCCGATGTAATCGAGAGTGCTGGGTCTTTGGGGATGCCGGGCGATTTGTGTACGCTGCCAGGCAGTCAGTTTGCTGTACAGCGTATGTTCGACCTGAGCCAGCTTCATCCGCAGCTTGCGGATCTCATCCTGGGGAGTCGATTTGCCTTCGGGCACGGCCGCGAGCTTTTCGATTTTTTCTTCGATCTCGCGGATCGGTTTTTCGAATTCAAGGTAATCGCGCATAGACACTCAGAAGATCGAAATTTAGAGAGACAATACAAGCAATCGGAAGAGAATTACCTGTTACGATACCAGAAAAATAGCCCCTTTGCCTAGCACTTCTTCAACATCAGCCACAAAGCGCTCGCTAGGGGCAACAGTTAGGTGCGGGAGAGGGCCTGTCTGGGCTTCAAATGTCGTATCCATGTGCACCGTAAACGAAACGGTCGTACTTCCAGGGTGACGCTGGAGGATTTCGCGAAGGCGAGGTAACTGCTCCGTCATGCCGACGCGATACGACAGTCGAATATGGACCCGTTTAACCGTTTGCGCTTGCACATCGGCCAGAGGTTCAATCTTACTCCCTCGGATTTTCATGCCTTTATCTCCCCGGTCTACGGTGCCGGTGATGCGCACGAGGCGTTCCGGTAGAACCAGGTCGGTGGCATTTTTGTAGAGGTCAGGGAAGACGATGACCTCGACCACGCCCTGGAGATCTTCCAGTGTGAGGTAGGCCATCCTGTCGCCCTTCTTGGTTACCATGGTCTTGACGGTCGTGACGATTCCGCAGAGTTTCACCTCTTGCCCGTCCGACAATTCCGGTAGGGCGGCAGTCGAGGTTGTGGCGAGCGCCTGGATGGTGGTCTCATAACGCGCCAGCGGATGAGAAGAAATGTAGAAGCCGGTCAGTTCCCGTTCATGTTTCAAACGCTCGCTTTGGTCCCATTCCGGGATGTCAGGCAGAAGGAGTGTGGCCGGATGTTCCACTGCCGCTTGTCCGTGCAGTTCGTTGCCGAAAATACTGGTCTGTCCCAGGTCCCGCTCGCGCTGTGCAGCGGCTCCGTCTTCAACCGCTTGCTCGAGAACGGCGGTTAATTGGGATCGTTTCGCACCGGTCGAGTCGAAGGCGCCCGTCTTGATCAGCCCTTCGAGCATGCGCTTGTTGACTTTGCGGAGGTCAACGCGTCGGCAGAATTCAAAGAAGGACTTGAAGGGGCCGGCCTCATTCCGATTTTCGATGATCGATTCAACGGCTCCCTCACCGACGTTTTTAATGGCGGCCAGGCCGAACCGGATGGCCTGGTCCATCACAGTAAAGTCCTTATGGCTTTCGTTCACATCCGGGGGAAGGACTTTGATGTTGAGGTCGCGGCATTCCGTGAAGTAGCCGACGAGTTTGTCGGCGTTGCCCATGTCGGTGGTCATCAGGGCGGCCATGAATTCGGTCGGATAGTGCGCCTTTAAATATCCGGTCTGGTAGCAGACGACGGCATAAGCAGCGGCGTGCGACTTGTTGAATCCATAACCGGCAAACTTCTGGATCAGTTCGTAGAGCTTGACTGCTTTCCTGTCGGAAATCTTCTTTGCCTTGGCGCCGGCCAGAAATTGCGCCCTGAGCTTTTCCATCTCTTCCGGCTTTTTTTTCCCCATGGCGCGCCGGAGAATGTCGGCTTGACCGAGCGAAAATCCCGCCACTGTGTTGGCGATCGCCATGACCTGCTCCTGATAGACGATGACCCCGTAGGTGTCCCTCAGGATCGGTTCAAGCTCGGGCACTTCGTACACGATCGGAATCTTGCCCTGCTTGCGCTTGATGAAGTCCGGTATCAAATCCATCGGACCGGGACGATAGAGTGCGATGATGGCGATAATGTCCTCGAAGCGGTCAGGTTTGAACCCGGTCAGGAGATCCCGCATCCCCGAGCTTTCCAATTGGAAGAGGCCGGCTGTCTTTCCTGAAGAAAGAAGGGCGAACGTCTTCGGGTCGTCGAACGACACCTGGTCCATGACCAACGGTGGGTCGTTGCGACGCCTTTCATTAATCAGATTTTCGGCGCGTTTGATCATCGTGAGAGTTTTCAGACCCAGGAAATCGAATTTGACCAGCCCGATCTTTTCAACGTCCCCCATCGAGTACTGGGTGACGATTTCATCGTTGGCTCCCTTATAGAGCGGGACGTGGTCGGTAAGCGGACCTTCCGAAATCACCACACCGGCGGCGTGGGTCGAAGCATGGCGGGCCAGTCCTTCGAGAGATCGGGCGATGCCCATCAGCTCCTTCACCCGCGTATCGGTTTCAAGGAGGTCCCGGAGCTTCGGTTCCTGATCGAGTGCCTGTTGGAGCGTGATATTAAGCTGATTCGGGACGAGCTTGGCCACGCGATCGACCTCGGCATACGGGATCTCCAATACCCGGCCAACATCGCGAATCGCAGCCTTCGCTCCGAGTGTCCCGAATGTAATGATCTGGGCCACATGGTCCTTGCCGTACTTGTCGACCACATAGTTGATGACCTCGCCTCGGCGTTCCATGCAGAAGTCCATGTCGATGTCAGGGAGGGATACGCGCTCGGGATTGAGGAACCGCTCGAACAGGAGTGTGTAGACGAGAGGATCGAGGTCCGTGATACGCAACGCATAGGCAACGAGGCTCCCGGCGGCAGAGCCTCGGCCGGGACCCACAGGGATATGGCGCGAGCGGGCAAATTTAATGATGTCCCACACGATGAGAAAATAGCCGGCGAATCCCATCGAGCAGATGATTGTCAGTTCCTCACGCAGGCGCTGCTCGTAGGCGGCTTGCAGAGTCTGGCCGGGTCTTTCCCGCAGTCTCGCCGCCAACCCGTCCAATGCCAGACGTTCCAGATAGGTTTCCCGGGTAAACCCTTCGGGGACCTTGTATTGCGGTAGATGTGTCTTGTTCAACTCTAGTTTCAGGTCGCAGTTGTCCGCAATCCGGCAGGTGTTGGCGACGGCATCGGGGAATTCGACAAACGCGGCAGCGATCTCTTCCGTCGATTTCACATAGAGCTGATCCGTATCGAACTTCATGCGATTCGGGTCGCTGATCGTCTTGCCGGTTTGCAGGCAGAGCATCAGCTCATGCGGGCGGAAATCTTCTTTCTTGAGGTAGTGGCAATCGTTCGTACCGGCCAGAGGGATGTTCATTTTCTTGGCGATCTCGAGCAGGCCGCTATTCGCGACTCGCTGATGTTCCAGTCCGTTCGCCTGCACTTCGAGATAGAAATGATCTTTGCCAAAGATCTCCTGGAACTCCCCGGCCACCGCCATCGCGCCGGTCATGTCCTTCTGGCCGATAAGGTACGGTATCTCGCCGCTCAAGCAGCCTGACAGGGCGATTAAACCATCATGATGATTCTTAATAAGCTCCTTATCCATCCGTGGCTTATAATAAAATCCTTCAAGGTACGCTTTACTTGAAAGTTTAATAAGGTTCTGATAGCCGGTAAGGTTTCGCGCCAGGAGAATGAGGTGGTAATAATCGTTGTGGGCGAGCCCGCTGTCTTTGGCGGCGAAGCGACTGCCGGGTGCCATATAAGCTTCGCAACCGATGATAGGTTTGATGCCCGCATCTTTAGCTTTGCGATAGAACTCGATCGCCCCGAACATGTTGCCATGGTCGGTTATCGCTACCGCCGGTTGGCCGAAGGCCTTGATCTGCTGAACGAGCGGCTCAATTTGATTTGCGCCGTCCAAGAGACTGAACTGGGTATGCAGATGCAGATGGACGAAGGAAGCAGCCATTGCGGGATTCTAGGAGGGCAAGGAAGACGAAGTCAAACGCACAAAGGGTACTCTATATCTCACCTCTTGTGAGAAATGGGATTAGCGCACAACTCGGTCCAGTGGCTGGCGTGATTCGGCTGTCTGTGTTATAGAGCGCAGACAGGTCGCCTCGAACAGCCTATAAAACAAGAGCAAGATGCCGACTTCCCTTGAGTTAGCCTTCATCATTTTCTCCACCCTCGTCGTTCTGAGCATCCTCACGATCAAACTCTCGAACCGGTTTGGTATCCCTTCACTGGTCTTATTCCTCGCCATCGGCATGTTGGCGGGTTCCGACGGTCTCGGCGGCATCTCCTTCGACAATCCGTTTCTGGTGCAGTCACTGGGAATCACGTCGCTCGTCTTGATTCTGTTTTCCGGTGGATTGGACACCGAGTGGGATGAAGTGCGTCCCGTCCTGTGGCAGGGGGTGTCTCTCTCAACGATCGGAGTGTTAATCACTGCGGTGCTGGTCGGGGTGTTTGTGTCTTGGATCCAGGGATTTTCATTCCTGGAGGGCCTCTTGCTCGGCGCGGTCGTGTCGAGTACCGATGCCGCGGCAGTCTTTATGGTACTCAGGGCTCGGAATGCCAAGCTTCCCAGGCGATTGGTTCAGTTGCTCGAATTTGAATCCGGCAGTAACGATCCGATGGCAGTCGTGCTGACCATCGCGCTGATTCGACTGTTGACGGAACCAGCGACCTCTTTCGGAGAGCTCATCTTGTTCTTCATATTGCAAATGACGGTGGGGACAGTGGTCGGCATTGCGATGGGCGAGATCATGAGACGCTTCTTCAATGCGCTCGATCTGGAGTTAGAGGGCATTTATCCGGTGCTGTCGGTGGCGCTGGTGCTGCTGACTTACGGTGTGGCTTCCATTCTGGAGGGGAGTGGTTACCTTGCCGCGTATCTGGCGGGGCTTGTCATGCAGCGGAAGCCCTTTACTCACCAGCAGAGTATCCTGCGTTTTCATGATGGGGTGGCCTGGATGATGCAAGTCACCATGTTCTTAGTGCTGGGCTTACAAGTATTTCCCTCCAAACTCCTTCCGATCGCCGGTGTGGGAATCCTCGTTTCCCTCTTCCTCATCTTCGTTGCCCGTCCTGCATGTGTCCATACAGCGCTGGCTTTCTCGCCGATCTCGTTTCGAGAACAGACTCTTGTGGCTTGGGCAGGACTCCGTGGAGCCGTGCCGATTATCCTGGCCACGTTTCCGTTCTTGGCCGGGGTCAAGCATGCCGACACGATCTTCCATCTGGTGTTCTTTATTTCACTGTCGTCCGTTCTTATGCAGGGGACGGCTATTCCCTGGATTAGACGAATGTTGAAGATTGGCGATACCCCGGCGGAAGAAGCCGATTCTCCGCCACCGTTCAATTCGCAGGAAACCGACAAGCCGTTATCGTAGCTCAGCCTATCCTGTAACTACCTCTGTAGGCGGCCCTTATGAAACTGTTTCCGGGGATCCGGCTGTGTCCCAACTCGCTTCCCCTGAGTGATCTGTCGGTTGAGAGATGTCATAATAACAACGGGTAGGAACTCGTCCTGCAGATTTCGAAATGTTCGGTGCAGGCCGCTGAAAAATGGGAATAGGGCAGTCTATGCGAATTCTATTGGTCGAAGACGATCTGGACCTCGCTCAGTTCATCCGTAAAGGGTTAAAAGAAGAACAGTATGCGGTGGACTTCGCAGCCGACGGTGAAGAGGGGTTGGCGTTGGCGTCGAGCAATCCGTATGATCTGTTAATTATCGACATCATGTTGCCCAAGCTCGATGGCCTCATGCTCTGCCGGCGTGTTCGCGCCAGGGGCAACATGACGCCGGTCTTATTATTGACCGCTCGCAACACCGTGGAGGCCAAGGTGTCGGGTTTTGATACCGGCGCGGACCAATTTCTACCGAAGCCTTTCGCCTTCGCAGAAATGCTGGCACGAATCCGGGCCTTACTGCGCCGGGGAGGCCCGCAACAGTCGGTCCATCTGCAGGCCGCCGACTTAAAAATGGATCCGGTTTCGCATCGCGTCTGGCGCGCCGGACAGGAAATTTCGCTTACGAATAAGGAGTATGCTCTGCTGGAATTTCTGTTGAGAAACAAAAATCGTGTATTGACGCGAACGGCGATCATCGAACATGTGTGGGATATCAGCTATGACCCCATGACGAACATCGTGGATGCCCATATTCGTGCCTTGCGCGCAAAGATTGACCGGGACTTTTCTCCACCGTTGATCGCCACGGTGCGGGGTGCAGGGTATATGCTCGAGGAGCCGGAATAGATCTCATGAAGTCTCTTCGTAATTTAATCCGCCAGTCAGCGCTCCTTCTGATGGCAGGACTCCTCTTGGTCTTTTCCGTTCTCGTGTACATCGGAAGCCAGGCGTTGTTACACCGGTTTGTCGATGGCCGGTTGTTGGCCTTGGCGGAGACGATGGCCAAGATCGTTGAGGAAAATCCCAACATCATAGAGAAGTCCGGCGAGGATTTTACTCTTGCCGCTGAAATGAGCCGTAGTGGGAGTGAACACCATGACTTACAGGAGGCGACCCATTCTCTTCTCGTCTTCTCGCCGGAAGGTCGGGTGCTATGGAAAGGCGCCGAAGGAGTAGCACAGCATCCGACTCCTGACGATGCGGTGTTCGAACGAGTTCGTCACGGGAACACGGTGTTTGAAACCGTTGAATCCTCAGACGGGACGCCGATTCGCCACCTATTCCTCCCTATCCGAATGCACAGTCAGGTGCGATACATTCTGCATGCGGAAACTTCCATGCTCATTTATCGGGAGACACTTAACGGTCTTGTCCTCCTCCTCACCCTTGGATCCGGGGCCATCCTTCTCGTTGCCTGGGCAGGCAGTGGATGGTTGGCCAAGAAAGTGCTGACCTCAATCGATGTGTTGAGCACCGGAGCCGAAGCAATGTCCGAAGCAGACATCGGGAAGCGATTCACACTGGACTCACGCTATGAGGAATTCCACCGGCTCACTCTGGCGTTCAATTCTATGATGGACCGGTTCCAGCGGAGCAGCGAAATTCAGCGTAGTTTCTGCGATATCGCGGCGCACGAAATGAAAACCCCTTTGACCATCTTGCAGGGCAATCTGGAGGTTGCGCTCCTGAAAGCGAGAACCGCTGAGGAGTATCGCGAAGCGCTCATCAACAACCTTGAGCAAGTGGGGCGGCTCATTGCCCTTACACGGTCTCTGTTGACGCTTGCGAAGTTCACGAGCGACATGCCTCCCGTGAATCTCGTGCCACTCGCTCTGGAGCCTATGATTCAGGATCTAGTGGATGAACTGACTCTCCTTGCCGATGACCGCCGGATTACCTTGGCCTTCGAATCGCAACCGGTTCCGCTTGTTATCGGCGACGCGCATTGGCTCAAGCAAGCGTTGATTAATCTCCTCGACAATGCCCTTCATTACACGACGTCCGGTGGAGCCGTGACTGTTCGATTGCAGGCGACTGGCGAAGGGGTGGATGTGGCCGTAGAAGATACGGGCCACGGGATCGAGCCGGAACATCTTCCTCATCTCTTCGAGCGGTTCTACCGTACCGATTGGGCCCGGGCGAAGGATGCAGGGGGCACCGGGCTTGGGCTGGCCATCGTCAAAGAAATCGCTGAAGCTCACGGCGGAACGATTTCAGTGACAAGCCAAGTGGACAAGGGCTCAATTTTTACTCTGCATTTGCCGGTTCCTGCTCAAGAGACCGTTCCTGCCTAGTTGAATTCGGAGTCGTCACACGCCGTTTTATGACGGCCTAAGCTGCTGAGACCCTTTCTGGATCAGCGGTCTCGCGCTCCGCGCATGTGCCAAACCTTCTGGAATGATGAAGATTTCTTCATGTTCCGTTCACGATCCGTTCATCTGAGGTTGCTACATTCACAACGGGTGCTAGGGGAGGTCCAAGCACATATTGCTTGTTTCAAACGAGAACGAATCGAGAGTGATGCGAAGCAAGCCTCGTGAGAGGATGCGCGATCAGAAAGGAAGGGTACGGACATGGGCCACACGGTCATTTTGGCGACGATCTACTTTCCATTGCTCATTGTGGTGCTCGTGCTGGTGACCATGTGGGGTATGAATGTCGCTGGGTCACGTTCTAGAGGATACGGTCAAGTGAAGAACGGACACATGCATTCACGTGAGATTTAGTTGAGATTTAGTAAGGACAAAGGCAGCTGCCTGTACGCAAGCGAAAATGGAGAAGGGTTTCGCCGGAATCTCGCGTCAACGAAGTATCGACGGAGGCCTTTATGAACAAAATATTTCAGTCTCTGGCAGTCTTGGCGCTCACGACCATCGGGTTTGTAGGGTGTGACTACGAGCCGAAAGCAGTCGAGAATACCAATCCGGCTCGTGTTGCAGAGATGAAACAGGCTTTCCGCGATCTATGGGTCGGGCACATCTTCTGGGTCCGGCACGTCGTATCGAACGATGCGACGCACAATCAAGAGGAACGGGATGCCGCAGAGAAGGAAGTTGTGGAAAATGCAAAACAGATCGCACATACCATGACTCCGTTCTATGGCGAAGAAGCGGCACAGAAATTCTTGACTCTCTTAGATATCAACTATGGCGCGGTGAGAGACTACTCAGGAGCCTCCATCGTGGGGGATACACGCCGGCAGGATGCTGCACTTGCCCTGCTGGAGTCTAATGCCGACGACATTGCCGATTTCCTGAGCCATCTCAATCCCTATCTGAAGAAAGACACGGTTCGGGGCATGATTGCCGCGCACTCGGCGCACCATGTTCTCCAAATCAACCAATACAAGGACAGGGAATATGCACACCTAGGGGCAACTTGGCCGATGATGCGACAGCATGTCTATGCCATTGCAGATACGTTAACAATGGCGCTCGTGAGGCAGTTTCCGGACCAGTTCTCATAACAGGTGAGTGATCGGACCGCCGGTGTCGGTTATTCCGATTGAAGAAGACACAGCGATCTGCGGCCTCGGTTAAGGCTTCGGATGAGAAGGACCCGCGGGTCAGATTGAACCGCGGGTCTTGTTGTATTGGAGTCCTAAGGCTATGTCAGGTTTGATGAAGAATTTTTCATGAACCGTTCATGAGGCGATCATGTGGTGAGGGTAGAGTCATACTGGAGACCGAGGATACCGTAACGTTCCGAAGCTAAGAGCAAACACCGACGAATCGATAACCGGGAGGTTGAGTTATGGAACGAGGGACAGAGTCGAGGGAGTCCTTTGGAAGGGGATCTATGGCGGAAGATGGAGGCCGGTGTACCATCCAACACGTTGCTGCCGGCGGGCCAGGCCACACGATTTCCTGCGCCCGTTGCAGTGGTCTGCTTGTGAACGAATGGTACTACGGCTCCAGCAACGCGGGTGCAAACAATATCGAATCTCTCCGCTGCGTGCAATGCGGTTACCGTGTCGATTCCGTGATCTTGCAGAACCAAACACGCCCGCCGGTCGAACGCCCGCTCGTGAGGCGAGGACGGCGTAAGTCTTCTGCAAAGGCCGCCGTATTGAATGAAGTGACATGATTCACAACACGGGGCAAAAAAGGGGGTCGCGTTGTGAATCTGAAAGATCTTGTCTATAGAGAGCTCGGGGAGGGACTGACGGAAGAAGAACTGGCTTCCGCAGTCGGGGTCTCTGTGCGGACGATCGAAAACATCCTGGCCAATGAACTCCTTCAGGATTCGGTAATCTGGGATCGATTTGCCCGGTATTTTCGAATTGATCCCGATATCTTGAGATCCGGAGGCCCTCCGCACTCAGAAGGACTGTTCGAACTCACGGAGAATGTCCTGCAGGCCCCGGCCGGTCGGATGAGAAAGGTGCCGCTTCTGAGTTGGGACCAGATTGACCAGATGGTCACGCACGAAGACCTGCCTAGGCTCATCCGTGCTGAAGCGCTGCTTGAAACAGACGTTCCGGGAAAACGTGTCTTTGCCTTGAAGGTCAAAGACAACTCAATGCAACCCCTGTTCAATGAGGGCGAGACCTTTTTTGTGAATCCTGATCTTCCCAGTGAGCCTGGCCATTATGCGGTGGTTGAGAGTGAAGCCGGCCGCTCAGGGGGAGCGCTATTGCGACAGCTCAAAACAATCGGCGGGCGGGCTATCCTTCATCCGATTAACCAGAGCTATCATGACCTCCCCATGACTACACGAGAACGTATTCGGGGCAGGGTTGTGCGGTTGAGAAAAAATTTCTGAGAGACAGACCGCCTTATCTGCAACGTATCCCTCATGCTCCTGTCATAGAGCCGCACGAAAAGGCTTGAGAACATCAAGGCGGAAATGCGAAAACATACAACAGGCGATGTTCAGATGTTCAATGGCAGCTGATGGTGTTAAAGGTGGGCTGAGATGATGTGTCGTTCTGACCGTCGGCAGCAAGGAGGGGGCCAATGAGAATAGCAATTGTACTGGCCGCGTTTCTCTGGCTCGCTGCTCAACCGGTGATCGCGGCGGCCCTTGAGAATGGAAACGAGGAGTCGATGGTGTTGGTGCCGGCGGGAGAGTTCACGATGGGAAATTCAGAGGGAGAAGCAGACGAACAACCGGCGCACCTGGTCTACGTCGATGCTTTTCTTTTGGATAAGTATGAAGTGACGGTCAAGCAGTACGCAACTTTTATACGGGCGAAAGGGATCGATGCGCCTTCGGATTGGAAAACGATGAATCAACCCACGAACCATAAGCGTCCGGTTGTGAATGTGGAGTGGACGGACGCGGCCGAGTATTGCAAATGGATCGGCAAGCGCCTGCCGACTGAAGCAGAATGGGAGAAAGCAGCGCGGGGGACAGACGATCGCCTTTATCCGTGGGGTAGCGATTCTCCGACATCGCTCCAGGCGAATTTTGGAAAAACAAAGTGGAACAACCATGGAGCATTGGCGCCGGTAGGAACGTTGGAAAATGGCAAGAGCCCCTATGGCGTCTATGACATGGCCGGGAACGTCTGGGAGTGGGTCAGCGATTGGTACGACAATGACTATTACAAGAATAGCCCTTCGCAAAATCCGACGGGACCGGCGATGGGTGAATCCAAAGTGTTGCGGGGTGGCTCATGGGGCAGCGATGCGCAGCATCTGCGATCCACGCTCCGGTACTTCCACCGGGGGGGACACCGGCACAAGGACTACGGCTTCAGGTGCGCGAAGACTCCATAACGCTTCAATCTGCAGGCAAAGATGGAACAGGCATCATCTCCCTAGGTTCCGATCCTGCCTTGACGAGGCTCAAAGAAGGATAAATGGCCGGGGAATAATGTACTTGTGATACATTATCTTCTCGGAATCTGTCCCAATGAGCGAATAAAGCTTCTCAACGACACCCACCCCATGGTTCTTGCCCGTATCTGATCATGCTGATCTGCTGCGAGAGAAAAGCGGAACGTCATGTCAACCACTAAAAGTCTAGATACGTTTCCCCCTGCAACCGACGCAGCCAGCTCCGAAAAACTCAATCGCAGCCTGAGCGTGTGGAATAGTCTCACCATCGGCTTCGCGGTTGTGTCGCCGGTGGTGGGGCTCTACGCCATCATCGGGGTCCAGACGGTGGTGACGGGGGGCGGTTGGTTTGGCGCTCTGGCCATTTGTCTGGTGATGCAATTGTTGGTGGCGACCGTCTACGCCGAGCTGTCCTCGCAGTTTCCGATTGCAGGGGGGGCGTATAAGTGGGCGCGGCAACTTGGCGGTAGTGTCGCCGGACAGTATGCCGGAGTCATCTACATCAGTTCCACAATCTCCATGCTGACGACAACCGCCTATACCGGAGGTGTCTGGCTTTCCATATTTTTTGGATGGACGGATGGAGGAGGTCTGACGCTCGTGCTGTGGGGGGCGGTGTTTTTGGCGATCTGCACGGTGCTCAACCTGGCTCATGTCAATGTCTTCAAGGTAGTCATTTCGCTGGGTGTGTATGCGGAAATGGCAGGCTCAGTCGGCGTGGCCCTGCTCCTGTTTCTCTTTTTCCGACGACATTCAATCTCCGAGTTGTTCCAGCATCTGGGCACGGGGACGGCACCGGGCGAGACGGCCGCGTTTTTAGCTGCGCTTGCGATCGCGGGCTGGGCATTTATCGGCTTCGATGCCTGCTCGACCATCGCCGAAGAAACCCATGAGCCCAAGCGAATGGTTCCACGCGCGATCTTTTTTTCCCTTTGCATGGTGGGAAGTGTGGTGCTTTTTAATTCCGCCGCCCTGACGTTGAGCTTCGACCGAGATACCCTGCTGAATTCGAGCGCCACATCCGATCCGATCACGCCTGTGATTGCCAGCAGTTTCGGAGAATGGGCAGAGAAGCCGTTTCTAGCCATTGTCATGACGGCATTCCTTGCCTGTGGAGCCTCCGTGGTGCAATACACGTCACGCATCGTGTATTCGATGGCGCGTGAGGGCAATATGCCCGCTGTGCTGAGTCAGGTCACGACTGCCAAGACCCCACGCAACGCAGTGATCTGCGTCGTGATACTGGCCGGCCTCGGGTTGCTCTTCGGACTGAATGACGGGGCGGTGGCCACGGTGCTCGCCTTCGGCACGGGCGGGTTGTATGCCATGTTCACGATGACCACCGGCGTCGGGCTCTATACCCGCCTCACGGGTCGCTGGAACCCGGCGCTTGGTCAACTTAAGCTGGGCATCTGGGGGTTGCTGATCAATGCGGTAGCCTTTCTCTGGTCGGTGTTTGAATTCTCCAATATCGCCTGGCCTCGCGCCTATGCAGTTTCACCTGATGCCCCCTGGTGGCAGCTCTGGGCAGTGCCTTTGGTCTTGGGCGGTATATTAAGTATCACCACACTGTATATTCTGTTTAACAAAGCCCGCCGGAGTTGATCGGAGAATACGATTCACCTCGAGTGCGGACTGGGTTGTCATGCTGGGATTAAGCAGGGAGGATCACGTTGAATTATTGGCAGGCCATGGCTCTCGGAGTCAGTTGCTTTCTCCTGGCATCCTGGTCCGCCCCATCGACTGTCCTGAGCTACGATGGGCAAGTGCTTATCCTGAATGCTGCCACAGAACCGGTAAGAAACGGCCAACTCGAAGTGTGCGGTCAGAAATTCCAGTTTGGAGAAATCGGACAGGGGAAAACCAAGGCTTTTCGATACGAAGTGAGATCGGATTCACAGTATAAACTTGTGGTGGAGTTCGACTCGGGAAGGAACCTGGCGAAGGAGCTTGGGGATGTCACAAGCGGCCACGATTTTCAGGACATCTTGACAGTGACGGATCATGACGTGTCGTTAACACGCTAGGGTGAAAGATTCTCGGTTATGTTGTCAAAAGTACGCTGAAACTCATCGCCCTGCATTTCATTCCGCTTATCGTTTCCTTCGTTTCGGCAAATGGCCGGAACGGACCTGACAGGCTATGACATCGCAGATGACGCGTGTTGAGATGAGACTGGTGATCTCGGCTGCGTCATACGGCGGCGCGCACTCCACGATCTCGATTCCCGCTATGGGCTTGGTGTCCGCGATGATCTGAAGGAACTTCAACACTTCGCGCGGCAAGAATCCGCCCGGTTCAGGCCAGCCAGTTCCAGGGACAAAGGCGGCGTCCAAACAATCCACGTCGAAGCTTAGCCAGACCGCGTCGACGCCGTCCCATGCCGCGTCAAGGGCGCGCTTGGCGGCATTCTCAATTCCCATTTCTACGCAATCGGTGACGGTCATGATGGTGGTTTGCCGTTCTCGTCCGACTTTTACGCCGGGACGAGGCGACTGCCAGCCGCCGATCCCGATCTGGACAAGATTCTTTGCTGGCACGTTGGGAATGTTCGTCGCGTGAAACCATGGCGTAGTATGCATGCGTTCGTCGAGATCGGTGTCCTGTGTATCCACGTGCCGGTCGAAGTGAATGATCCCGAGCTTGCCTCCATGCAGATGTTGGGCGACTCCTCGTACAGTGGCAAAGCCAAGGGAATGGTCCCCGCCGAGTACGACGGGAAACGCTCCGCTGGCATACACATGTGCGACACCCTTGGTCACCTGATCGAAGGTCTTCTCGATATTGCCGGGAATGGTGAACACGTCGCCGAGATCGCACATGGAAATTGACTCTCGCAGGTCAACCCCAAGCTCGAAGCTATAGGTGCCATACAGCGCCGAAATTTTGCGAATGCCCTGGGGGCCGAATCGCGTGCCGGAGCGATACGTCGTGCCTCCGTCGAACGGCGCACCGAGAATCGCTACGTCGTACTGGCCGCACTTGCGCACGTCTTCGACGTAGGGCGCTTTGACAAAGGTGTTGATCCCGGCAAAGTGGGGCAGTTCTCCTCGACTGAATGTGGGAATGCGGCGGTCTTTAATGGAGTCAGCGCCGGGCAGGCCTAATTCGAGACCCCGGACTATTTCTTCTTCATGCTTCGCGGTCGGTATCAGAGCCTCCGCTGCGACCGCGTATTTTGCTTCCGGACCGTATTGGTCGTGTAGAGGAACATCGCCTTTGTACTTTCCTTTTTCAGCCAACCCATCACCTCCTTCGCGTCGGTAGATCTTGTCTGTTCAGTCTGTCTCGTCTATGTGGCTTCTCTGAGTCAAAGAAGCGAACAACAAAACAAACCTGACCAGCCAAATGAATCGGATATTATGAGTGCGGAGAAGAAAAAGTCAAACGCTGCTGAGAGGCAGGACTAGATTGCCCGTGTTGAGATCTTTGAAATGCGATTTTGGTTTCCAAAATACCACCATGTGGAAGCCAATTCGATTGGGTGATGGTTGACGGAGTGAGTGAATCGGCTGAGAATACGGACCGGGTTTCCGGTGAAATAAAAATCAAAAAATTCTCCTGCCAATCGGTGTCCGTTCACGTTCAGAAAGGAGTTTCTGATGGCGAGGAAAATGGCCACGAGAGGAAAAAGAAAACAACCCGGCGCTGTCGCTGTTCCGAAGCGCAGTGCGATTCCCGATCGGCTCGATCTACGCGACAGGGTCTATCTACCTCCGGTCGCAGTGGTACCGGATTTGGTGTTTGACCCGAAGAACGCGATCCCGGTACTCGATCAAGGACAGACGAACGCCTGCACAGGTTTCGCCCTAGCGAGTGTTGTGTTTCACTTGCAGCATGCAGCGAAACGCAGGCGGCTGGATTGCTGCGTCTCTCCATTCATGCTGTATTCGATGGCACGCCGCTACGATGAATTTCCCGGCGATCCAGGTGTCGATACCGGATCGAGCCTACGAGGCGCAATGAAAGGCTGGTACAAACACGGAGCGTGTTCGGACAAACTATGGACTTCGGAACAAATGCCGACCGGGCAAGTTGCAAAGTCTGCAGACGACTGGTGGCTCGACGCCGTGCGGCGGCCGTTGGGAGCCTATTACCGCATTGACACGCGGTCCGTTACGGATATGCACGTCGCGCTGAACGAAATCGGCATTCTGTGTGCCAGCGCGGTTTGCCACTCCGGCTGGGATGATGGATTCGCAAAGGCCGTCAAGACCAAAGGCGGGTACTGGGTCATCCCACGCCGAAAGGCCAGTCTCGCCGACGGTGGCCACGCCTTTGCGATCGTCGGCTATAACCAGGACGGGTTTATCGTTCATAACTCCTGGGGAGTAGGGTGGGGGACGAAAGGTCGTGCGGTGTTACTGTATGAAGACTGGCTCGACAATGCGATGGACTGTTGGGTGGCCCAGCTGGGTGTGGTGACCGACCTTCATCTGACGATTGCAAAGTCGCCGACGTTGCGTCTAGAGGCCGGCAAAGTCCAGCTTGCAGTCGAAACGTCGTTACGCACACGCGAGATCAGCCCCTTCATCATCGACATGGAGAATAACGGCCGGCTCAGCAACACCGGCGATTTCCGCACGCAGGAGTCCGACATCGATGCGCTTGTCACGCACCATCTCGGCCTGGCACGGACGGCGTGGGGCCTGAGCAAGAATGATCCTGTGGATATTGCGATTTACGCGCATGGCGGCCTCACATCAGAGGATACGGCGGGGGAAACGGCGGCAAGATGGATTCCGGCTCTGTATGAAAACAGGATCTTTCCCATCTTTCTGATGTGGGAAACAGACCTCTGGTCTACGCTCAAGGGACGCCTTCAGGACACGTTGAAGCGCGAGCCGCGTCCGACCGCCGGGCTCCTCGACGGCATCAAAAGTTGGTGGAATGAACGGCTTGAAAAGTTGTTGGCTGCGTCGGGGACGGCGATCTGGAGTGAAATGAAGCAGAATGCGGATGCGATTTCCAACCGCGCCGAAGGCGGAGGCATGAAGCTCTACAAGGCATGCCAACGATCGCCGTACTGTGCCGATCTGTCTAAAATGCGCGTGCATCTCATCGGCCATTCGGCTGGAGCAATTCTACACAGTCATGTCGTCGATCGCCTGGGAGGACAGGGCTGGAATTTCGAAAGCGTGAACTTTATGGCTCCGGCAGTACGCGTCGACCTCTTTGAAACGGCTGTCCTTCCTGCCGTCATGAGCGGCAAAGTTAAACGTTTCCATCAATTCCATCTCTCCGAGGATATGGAACAGAAAGATCCGACATGCAAGCCGATCCTTGGCTATAGCCGCTCGCTGCTCTACCTGGTATCGCAATCGCTCGAACATGGACGAACGACGCCGATCCTCGGGCTGGAGAAGTATTTCAACGCGATGATCGGGGCGAGACAATTGGCCAACATCTACACGTGGACTGCGCCGGGAAAGGAATCGAAAAGCACGACGCATGGCGGATTCGACGACGACCAGGTGACGATGTCCAGTGTCATCGCGCTGATAAAGGGGAGCACACCACTTTGAGCGGACACATGGCCGGTCGGTACTTCACTTATCACCGAGAACACAGCGATGTAGAGTGGCGACGAGCTACAGGGCAGCAAGAACGAGGCGTACCAATCCAGAAATATCTTCTGTACTGGTGGGGGGTCTTGCATGATTCGTCATTCGATGATAGCCGGCTTCGAGAGAAATCGATGTTGTCCATATCTGTGATCGGTGAAAATCCCACGCGAGTCTCCCTCTCCCACCCACTTGCTCCATGTCAATCAGGCCATCGCTCGAGCGTGTGCCGGCGTAGTTGCCCATGGCACTAATCAGCAGCTGCTGACTGTGACTATACTGCAAAGCGATTGATACCGAGGGCGAATGGGTTCGAACGCCGGACCAATCCTGTGCCTCCTCCCGATAACCCAACGTCGGAGAAATGGTCAGAGTGTTCGAAGGGCGAAACGACGTCGTAAGCGACTGCATCCTCACCGTAGTTCCCGCTCCGCCACGAAGGAGATCACTGCCGAGGATATAACTCAATGCGAGGCGGGCATTCCAGCCCGTACCGCTATAGGCGAGTGCGCTTTCCAGAGTGTGGTTCTGATTCCGCTGGGGAGCGACGCCGAGGGGTTCAAGCGCACTGATCAAGGAATTACGTGCGTAGGTCAGAGTGAGCTCAGGCCATGTTGGACGCTTCCAGGCAAGTCCGACTCGTTGATAAGTCTGTTCCAGGCGAGCGCGGGTGGAATCTCCGGCAACATTGTTCCATTGTTCTCCGATCGCGCTCCGTAGCGTGGTCCATCCGGACTTCCATTCTCCCCATACCTCATGCATCGCTTGATCCGGCCCATTCAAGAACGCTTGCCCTGCTGATCGAGAGCGCATTCCGTATTGGAGTGACCCTGTTGCGCCTGTCAGACCAAGTCGAATCATGCGTTGTGAAGCAGTGTTATCTGCATCGCCGGGAATCCTGCTCTGAAGCCAGCTGGCTCCTCCCTGACTCCGAGCCATTTCCACCTCAGTGATGAAGGTTCCATTCAACCATGTGGTCGAAGACAGAAGGCCTTGGGTGCGGGGTTGCTCGGTTTCTGGAGCGAGGTTGCGCAGGTGAGGTGAGAATGCAGAGACCACAGATGGAGTAAAAAGGGTTGGTGTGAGACTGGTTTGGTAGAGAGCAGAAGTGGCCTGTTTCGAATGAGCTTGGTAGCCTTGATCGGGAAACAATCCAGCCCAGCGCTGCGTAACCTGGTCTGAAACCGATTCGTCGGCCCCCCAGGCCGGAGGAGTAAACAGTACCAGAAAAAGCACCAGGGGCAATTTCGAGAATATTTGCATCGTTCACATGAATGCAATAATCCAGGTTCATCTCAACTCTAGCACTCGATGATTAGATCGTAAGTCGTTGATAAAGTGCGTGGCGACGCGAAGCGCAGAAGCGTTTTCTTGAGAGACGCGAGATGAGTCAAAGCGGAAGAAGAATAGGATAGCTATGCAGCGGGTGCCTATCGCGACTGTGCCAGGAAGGAAAGCGGAAACTGAGTGAGTCTAGCCCGCATTGTTCATGACGGTTCGTCGCGAAATCGCTGAACGGCGTCGCGAGACCGGCGCGCGGGGCCCTGAGGCCCCGATGCGTACTCGCGCACTACGGTGAGGGTACGAGATTGATTGAGTGGATTGAGTGATGAGAGTCTGTGCCGGTTAGGATCAAGCCGCTTTGTCGATCTGCGGCTCGTCGGCTTGAGCGTCGGATTCGATGCCCTGACCTTCCAGAGATTGTAACTTCGAGGTGGCTTCTTTCAGTTGATGCCGCGCCTTTTCCAGCATCTGCTCTTTCAGACGCATCATGGCGGTGACGTTTTCGAGCTGTTGTGTGAGCCTGCCGGCGGATACGTTCCTCAGCAGCCATCCGACGGCGCCTCCGATTCCAGCCGCGATGATGAGACATCCCAACATTTGATTCATGAGCATGTTCATAGGTCGGTCTGTCCTTTCACTCGTAGTTCGATTCGTCTGTTGCGTTGAAGGCCGGCCCGGTTTTCCGCTACCGAGAGCGGTCGTGACGCGCCATAGCCGACGGCGGTGAATGGGTTGGTCAGACCATGCTGTTTGAAGTACCGTCGCACGGCTTCGGCACGGCGGCGGCTGAGCCGAATGTTATATTCGGGCTCACCGTATTTGTCCGTATGGCCGCCGATCTCGATTGGTGTGCGGGGAGCGTGCCGTAATTGATCGATTAATTGATCTAGTATGGCAGTACTGCGGGGAGTCATCGTGGTGGCGTTCGAGTCAAACTCGATGGATGCTTGGGCGAGAATGTCGTTCAATTTCTTCTGGAGCGAGGAGGAGGGAATCTCCGCCAATGTTGGGGCGGCTGAAGAGGGAGCCTTCGGAACGGATTGAGCCTTCGGGGATGGGGCCGCCCGGGAAGTGGCTTTCGCGAACGAAGCCGTCGAGGAAGGACCTGCAAGAATGCGATCTTCCAGCTCCAGCCCTGCCTGCGTCAGAGGAGTGATCTCCCGTAATACGGCGGCTTTGGCACGAGCGCCATCGACCTTTCCGCTGACGACAATTGTGCGTCCGTCGATGATGATGGAGCCTCGTTCCGCCAAGTGTCCTAAGACGGGGAGGACCTGAGGGACATTGTCGGCCCAGGCGACAGGGTCGACTCGTTGATCTACCGCCAATTCATCGACGACGTTCCCCGGGGTTGCTCCATAGAGTTCTAGCGCCCGCTGAAGGATTGCGGCTTTACTGGTCTCATTGGGCAATGAGCCACGCAGTATCAACATTCCATGCTCCACACGGGCGTGAAAGTTGGCAGGGATTGCCGGGCCCGATGCTGTTGACGATGGAACGTGGTGTGGGAGACAGAGGGCGGCAAAGAGAGCAAATGCAACAATACCCACAACAAGAATCGCCGCACTCTTCATAGTAGTAGAGCTCATCTGTTCGGTTATTAGAAGGCGCAGGCTGCCTTAGTAAAACCTAGCAGATATGTGAGAAAAAGGCGTCAGGAGCCGGCTCGCCGGCATTCACTTTTTCTGTGTTAGCGTCGTAGACAGCATAAACCATCGAAATGCTTGGTCCTTAAGGTATCAATAAGTTGCAGCAAATATGACTCTGGTTAAATCTAGTTGTTGGCAGGAAAGGTCATAAACCATCTAAGCTAGTGACATGAATGAGCTAGGGCTGGTACGGCAACCGGTTGGGAGCTTAACGGGCTGGGTCTGCCGGGAATCAGTGTGACATTAGTTGGTGCTAATGGTCACGCTGTCGGGGGCGCTGTTCTCCGTGCCATCGTTCACGATGAGTTCCACGACATAGTCGCCGGGGAGGTCGAGGAGGAAGGTTGGCGACACGTCCGTGGGATTCAGCAGAACCGCCGCGCTGAGGGGCGGCTTATCGGTAATCGTCCAGCTGTAGGTAATGGGATCACCGTTGGCGTCGGAGCTGCCGCTACCGTCCAAGGTGATGAGCGATAGCAAGGCCTGCCCGCCTTGGTCCGGGCCAGCATTGGCTTCTGGCGCGACATTGATGGTGGTGATGATCACGCTATCCGGCAGCGCGCTGTTCGCCAAGCCATCGTTCACAATGAGTTGCGCGACATAGTTGCCGGCACGATCGACGGTGAAGGTCGGTGATACGCTGGTCGCGCTTGACAGGCCCGCGGTGCTACCGGGTGGCGTACTGAGCGACCAACTATAGGTGAGTGGGTCTCCGTTGGCATCGGAGCT
>Ga0187892_10000408_pt1 | contig 113010 bp, 105 predicted proteins | sample MA1701073metaG_FD_139345 | JGI IMG/M metagenome (GOLD analysis project Ga0187892, IMG submission 139345) | Bio-ooze microbial communities from a basaltic lava cave in the Kipuka Kanohina Cave System on the Island of Hawaii, USA - MA170107-3 metaG ... | reverse complement strand
CTAACATGCGACTCAGCTCCTCGCGCTCCATAAGACTCAAGCGATGATAGCGTGCCATGTGCAACTCCTTCGTTCCTGGATCGACCAGGATACCAGTGTTGCACTAGGATCTTGAGCCCAGACTGACACCTTTTCTCCATGACACCTTTTCTCCACACGTATGCAGGGTCAACATGACCGGCTATTCCTTTCCCAACGGGACTAAGAGAGTGATTTCCCGCGAAAATAGCAAATGTCTTGAAGCTCCTCGCCCTGCAGATACTTGGCGATTACAATCCACTCTTGGTGTAGATCGGTCATGCTGATGTAAGCCACATTGCCCCATAGGAACGGCTGGATGATAAAGACCCCTCCAATGGCTTCATGTCCGCGCTCATTACTGGCCAAGTTGAGCTCTGTTAGGGAATAAACATCGCCAGTGCGATGGAACTTATTCGGGGTGTCGAACAGGAGCTTCATATCTCCCCAAGAAGCCTTCTCCAGCACATTACTATCAGCGGGAAAGATGTACAGGCTATCGCTCGTCTGACTTCGTAGGCAAAAGCTAGTCTTCACTACCAACTCTCGTTTACCATCATTATTAAGATCCACAATCGTTTTCTGTAGAAGGGAACAGTACTTGACCATCGGCTTGGGACCAGCCAGTTCAACCGGTTCCCACGACACTTGTCTAAAGGCCTCATGCTGGTCATATCGAATAAAGCCTTGCTCTTTCATATCCTGATTAAACAGTTTCAGCATCCCCCTACAGAGCGCTTTATTTTTGCTCATGACCACCTTGTAGGCTTCCGTCCCCGCCCGGGCCACGCTAACGATTGCGAGCAACAGAAGTATGCTGCTAAGCATATTGCGTTTCATGACCACCTCTTACACTTAACCTTGTGAACCATTCGCACTCATTATTTTGACCCCTTCGGACCGCGCAACCCCACCAGCACCTGCTGGAGTTGCTGCTGCAGGCGCATGAGCGCATCCAGCGGCAGCGCGACCCGGACGGCCAGCCGACCTTCCAGGCTCTTGGGCACCTCTTTGCCCTCCCGGGCGGAGCGCGCGAGCGCGCCCAGGGCGCTTGGTTCCAGGAACCCGAAGTCCAGATACGCGATCCCCTGCGCCACCCCGACCGTCGTGTAGTTGGCTGAGACCGGCTGATCCGACTGATTCACCGGGGTGAGTTTCACGTTCAACGCCACCACTTTTTCGTTCCGCTCGGTTCACCTCATCAGCTCTCGGCATAAGCGGCCTACTCGGAAACTCAACATTGATGACAGAGCCAATATCCACACGCACACAGGCTACGCCCAAGTAGAAGTAGCGTCAACTTTTCCGACCAGAAGAGCCATCAAGCATGAGGCTCCAGCTCGTTGGCTTCCGTCTCGCCTTCATTGACATCTTCAGGTGACCCGATTAGAATCTTGCTTCGAGGTCTGCCACATTGCCTCCCGAATTCGTTCACCTCCATCTGCATACGCAATACAGCCTCTTAGACGGCGCCAATCAGATCAACCCGCTCATCGAACAGGTCAAATCCTTCGGGATGCCCGCGGTCGCCATCACGGATCACGGCAATATGTTCGGGGCGGTCGAGTTCTACCAGAAGGCCCACGCCAAAGGCGTGAAACCCATCATCGGCTGCGAGGCCTACCTGGCGCCCGGCAGCCGCCTGAACCGGGAAGGGCACCTGGCCTATAACGATTACTATCATTTGATCCTCCTGGCCGCCAACCGGACCGGGTATCAGAACCTGATCAAGCTGGTCAGTAAGGCGTATCTCGAGGGCTTCTACTACAAGCCCCGGATGGACAAGGAGCTGCTCCAGCAACACCACGACGGGCTGATCGCGCTCTCCGGCTGTTTGAGCGGCGAGGTCCCCTACCTGATCGGCCAGAAGGACCTGGCAGGCGCGATCCGCGCGGCCGGTGAGTATCGGGAGATCTTCGGCAAAGATCGCTACTACCTCGAAGTCCAGGCTAACGGGCTGGAGTTTCAGCGGGTGGCCAACCGCGGACTCGTAGAGATCCACCACAAGCTGGGCATCCCGCTGGCCGGGACCAATGACTGCCACTACCTCAAGCGAGAGGACGCGCGCCCGCATGATTTGATGCTCTGCCTGCAGACCGGGAAGACGGTGAATGATCCCAACCGACTCCGCTTCGACACGGATCAGCTCTACGTCAAATCCACCGAGGAGATGGTCTCAGAATTTGCGGAACTGCCGGAGGCGGTGCGCAACACCTGCCGCATCGCCGAGCAGTGCGACCTCAACCTGCACTTCAACCAGAACTATCTGCCCCAGTATCAAGTACCGGAAGGCTACACCCGCGAAAGTTATCTCGAGCAGCTCGCGACCCACGGCCTGACCGAGCGCTTACGGGAGCGCCCAAGCCAGCTCCCGGCCGACACCTATGCCACACGCCTCCGCGAGGAACTGGCGGTGATCCTCACCATGGGGTACGCAGGCTATTTCTTGATCGTCTGGGACATCATCAAGTTTGCACGTTCACGCGGGATTCCCGTCGGGCCGGGCCGCGGGTCGGCCGCCGGGAGCCTGGTCGCCTACGCGCTCCGGATCACGGACATCGATCCCCTGGTCTACCACCTCCTCTTCGAACGATTTCTGAACCCCGAGCGCGTGACCATGCCGGATATCGATATGGACTTCTGCATGGATCGGCGCGGCGAGGTCATCAATTACGTGATCGACAAGTATGGCGAGGATCACGTCTGTCAGATCATCACGTTCGGGACGCTCGGGGCGAAAGCTGCGATCCGCGATGTGGGGCGCGTGATGGAGATTCCCTACGCCGAGGTGGACCGCGTGGCCAAGCTGGTCCCGCCCCAACTCAACATCACGTTGGAAGACGCGTTGGCGCAGGAACCCCGTCTCCGTGAGCAAGTCGAGACGGATCCCAAGATTCGCGACCTCATGGCCGTTGCCCGGTCCCTCGAGGGCCTGGCCCGCCACGCGTCCACCCACGCGGCCGGCGTCGTAATCTCGCAGGAACCGCTGACCGATCACGTGCCGCTCTATAAGGGGGCCAACGGGGAAGTCGTCACCCAGTATCCGATGGGCGATGTCGAGAAGATCGGCTTGGTCAAGTTTGATTTTCTCGGACTCAAAACCCTGACTATGATCGACCATGCCGTGCGGCTGATCAACGCCCGCGCCTCCGGCCCGGGCACGGAGGCGGTGCCTCCAGCGCCGCTGGACATGGCCCGCCTGCCACTGGACGATCAGGCCACCTATGCCCTCCTTGCTTCCGGCCGGACCACGGGCATCTTCCAGCTGGAAAGTCCGGGGATGCGCAACCTGCTGGTGAAGATTAAGCCTGAAAGCTTCGAAGATCTGATCGCCATCCTGGCGCTCTACCGACCGGGTCCGCTCGAGAGCGGCATGGTGGACGACTTCATCAAACGCAAACGCCTGCCGTCCCAGGTCGCCTATGATCCCCCCTCGCTGGAGCCCATCCTGAAGGATACGCACGGGGTGATTGTCTACCAAGAGCAAGTCATGGCGATCGCCAACCGCCTGGCTGGCTTTTCGCTGGGGCAAGCCGATTTGCTGCGGCGTGCCATGGGGAAGAAAAAGCCTGAGGAGATGGAGAAGCAGAAAGCGCTGTTTATCCAGGGCGCGAAGAAGAACCACCTCTCAGAAAAAAAGGCGGAGAAACTTTTTGACTTGATGGCCTATTTTGCGGGCTATGGTTTCAACAAATGTGTGGTCGGTGACACGGCCCTGCTCGACGCCATGACCGGCGAACGGACAACGGTGAAGGCGCTGTACGATGCCCCGCATCCATTCACCGTTCACGCCGTAGGTCCAGATCAGAAGCTGTATCCTCGGCCGGTCATCGGTCTGGTGTCGAACGGTCGGAAACCGGTCTTCGAAGTGCGGACCAGGCTCGGGAAGCGCGTCACGGCGACAGGCAATCACCCATTTCTGACCCTCAGTGGCTGGAAGAACCTGGAGGATCTGAGGCCCGGTGACCGTATTGCCGTTCCAAGACGGCTGACTGTGGAAAAAGGCGAGGTCTGGCCACGACATGAGATTATTGTGCTGGCAGGGTTGCTGTCAGAAGGCAACACCTGCCACCCAACCTGTCTCTATTTTTATGGCAACGATCCAGTTCTGGTAGAGGATTTTGCCCGTGCAGGCGCCTGCTTTGCCGACACCGTGGCTCGCACAGATACCCGAGACGATGGACGCCTGGAGGTGTGTCTGAGTACCGGAAGAAATGCACGGTTCAAGAAAGGCATGCGGCCGTGGAACGCCCGGACTATGAACCCAGGAGAGAAGTCCACTGGGGACCCCGCGGCCTGTGCAACTGCTGAGCGGCGCTTGTCGGGTGCATTCCGTTGGGCCCAGCGACTCGGCATCGTGGGATGCCGGGCAACCGGCAAGCGTATGCCTGCTCCCGTGTTCCGGATGCAGGACGCCGATCTCGAACTCTTCCTCGGACGACTGTGGGCGGGCGACGGCTTCATAGCCAATGAGGCCTTAGCCGTGCCATTCTACGCGACATCTTCAGCCCAACTCGCTCGAGATGTTCAAACCCTCCTGTTGCGGCTCGGCATTGTAAGCAGGATCCACCACAAGCAGTTTAAGTACCGAGGCGGGTTGCGCCCCGGGTATACGGTCCACCTTTTAGGCGAACGGTCTATCGAGACGTTTGCCGCAAGGGTCCTGCCGCACTGCCTCGGGCGTGACGTGGCGGCTGAGCGTCTCACACAGCATCTCAGAACAACGGCCCGCGGCCGCACGAGCAAGGATACGGTTCCATCGGCCGTGCGTCGTTGGGTGGATGAAGAGCGTCTGCGTCAGGGATTGACTTGGAAGGCGCTAGAAGCGCGGTCCGGCGTGTCGATGCGGGAATTCCTGGGGAAGGGATCCCGAGGCAAGCAAGGGTTTCGTCGTTCGACGCTTGCGCAGTTGGCCGCCTTTCTGGGGTCTCAGCGGATTGCGGAGATTGCCACCTCGGACGTTTTCTGGGATCGGATCGTGGCAATCGAACCTCGTGGGGAACAGGAGACGTACGACCTGACAGTGCAAGAATATGCCAACTTCGTCGCGGACGGCGTGATCGTCCACAACTCCCACTCGGCCGCCTATGCCCTCGTGACGTACCAGACCGCGTACCTGAAGGCCCACTACCCCACCGAGTTTCTGGCCGCGGTGTTGACCAGCGAAATGGGCAATGCCGACAAGATGGTGGGGTACCTCACGGAATGTCGTGAATTGGGTATTCGTGTCCTTCCGCCGGACGTGAACGAGAGTCAGAAAGACTTCGCGGTGGTGGAGGGCGGCATCCGGTTCGGCCTCGCGGGGATCAAGAACGTCGGGGAAGGGGCGGTCGAATCCATCATCGCCATCCGGAATGAGGCCGGGTGGTTCTCCTCCTTTCTGGACTTCTGCCGTCGCATCGACCTGCATAAGGTCAACAAACGCATGCTGGAGGCATTGATCAAGGTCGGGGCGTTTGACTCGACAGGCGCGCGCCGCGCTCAGTTGGCCGCGGTGCTGGACCGCACGATGGAGGAGGCAACCGCCTTCCAGCGCGAGCGTGAGCAGGGTCAGACGAGCATCTTCGGCGATCTCTCTGGCGAACACGCCGGTGTCCCGGTCAGCGCGCCTCTGCCTGACGTCCCTGAATGGGATCAGGGCCAGATGTTGAAGCATGAACGCGAACTGACGGGGTTCTACATTAGCGCCCACCCGCTGACGCGCTACGCGGAGACGGTCAACAAGTTCGCCACCACTACTTCCCAGCTTTTGGCTGACGCGCAGGACGGCAAAGAGGTTACGCTCTGCGGCATCATCACGACCGTCAAAAACCTGGTCACTAAAAAAGGCGATCGGATGGCCTATGTGCAGGTCGAGGATCTCCACGGGCTGGTTGAGATCATTGTCTTCCCCGACCTCTACAAGAGCACCGGCCCCCTCCTCGTGCCGGAGAGTATGATCCAGGTCACCGGCACGGTGGACCGTGCGGAGAAGGGCACGCGCCTGAAGGGCCTCCGGATTCAGTCCCTCACGGAACTCCAGGCCAGGGCCGTCGCGCGCGTCAACATTCGGGTGCAGGAAACCCCGGAAATGCCCGCCCGCCTGGGCCAATTACAACTGATTTTTCGTCGACATCCGGGCCCAACCTCGATATACTTGACCCTACATCTAACTGCAGACCTCGAAGCCGATACCGCACCACTCCCCGGCCTCACGGTTCTGCCCAGCGAACGCTTTGTGGCTGAAGTCGAAGAAGTGCTCGGAAAAGGCGCCGTCGCCCTACTGTAGGCGCGCCGCCGGTACTCCGTGCGCGCGTAGATGAGGAATCCATGAGGGATTATCTGGAGTTCGAGAAGCCTCTCCGTGAGATCGAAGAGCGGCTGGAGAAGCTGACGGGCGCGGCGGCCTCCCGTCCATCCGTCCAGGAGGAGGCCAGAAAACTCAGGGCCAAGCTCGCGCAGACCGAATCAGAGCTCTACGGGAAGCTCACCCCCTGGCAACGGACCCAGTTGGCCCGCCACCCCCAGCGCCCTTCAGTCCTGGACTTCATCGGCGCCTGTTGCCGCGATTTTTGCGAGCTCCATGGGGACCGGACGTTTGCCGATGACCGGGCCATCGTCGGTGGGTTCGCGCGCTTCAACGATCGTTCGGTGATGATCATCGGCCATCAGAAAGGCCGCACGCTGAAAGAACGGATGCAGCGCAATTTCGGCATGCCGAACCCGGAAGGCTACCGGAAAGCCTTGCGCCTCATGCAGATGGCGGAAAAATTCAGGCGACCCATCGTGACCTTCGTTGACACGCCAGGCGCCTACCCGGGAATCGGGGCGGAGGAACGAGGCCAGGCGGAAGCCATCGCGCGCAACCTCCTGGTCATGTCCCAACTGGCGGTCCCTATTCTTACGGTCGTCATCGGTGAGGGTGGGAGCGGCGGGGCCCTGGCGCTGGCCGTGGCCGATCGGGTCCTGATGCTGGAACACTCCGTCTATTCGGTGATTTCCCCGGAAGGCTGCGCGGCCATTCTCTGGGATGATCCCAAGAAAGCCCCTGACGCGGCCACTGCCTTGAAAATGACCGCAAGTGACCTCCTGGCCCTTGGTATCATCGATGAGGTCATCCCCGAGCCAGTCGGTGGGGCCCACCGAGATACCCAGGCCACGGCCGAACGCGTGGCCAAGGCCCTCTCAGCCCATCTCAGCCAGCTGGAGGAGCTAACCGTGGAAGACCTGCTGGCGCAGCGCGAAAGCAAGTACCGCCGCATGAGCGCCGTCAGCTAGCCCGCCAGCAGCCTGCGTTTCTTCCCCGTCTCGTTCTCGGAAGGCGCGACGTCTGGCGCCACCTCAGCTCGTCGGCGCGATCCGCCTAGTCAGACGTAAAGAGCCTGATCAGATAGGTGAACTCAGGCCCCTGTTGCCCCGATGTTTCGATCACCCTCAGAAAATAATCACCCGCCGTTTCTGGGGTGATACTGAACCCCCTACCCTGTTCTGCTCCGATCTCAGCCTCGATGGTCTCCAACACCGTGGTCCCGTCATGATCTAAGAATGTCAAGCGCACATTCATCAACGATCCGAGCCCCTCGAGACTCACCCGAAGTTCCGTCAGGCCTCCGACCGTGAAACGGTAGTAGTCCGAGTCCTCTGAATTCTGGAAGGCCCCCCGTTTAGAGGATTCGATGGCCAACCGTGTCGCGGTGGACGGATCATCATTGGGTTCAATCTCATCCTGGCCCAAGGTCGCCAGGTCAAAGGGATTACTCACCCCCGCGTTGGTCCGGACGGTGAGTTGTCCCGCAGGATCCACGCCGGGTGGGACGGTCACAAGGAGTTCGGTGCCTGCACTAGAGATAACGGAAGAGTTATCGGCGCTCACCGGGTCGGCCACGCCCGGGAACAGGACCCGCGTGCTGGAGGGCTCAAAGCCATTCCCCCGAATGTCCAATTGTGAGCCTTCTCCCAGGAACCCGTTGATGTTTTCGATGACCGGCACGATTTGAAGCCCTACGCTTCCGGATCCCAACCGGGTGACGGGATCCTGGACGGTGATCTGCCCGCTGATGGCTCCAAATGGAACATTAAGATTCACGGATCGTCCATCTGAGCTTACATCAAAGGCCTCGATGTGAACTTGACTAGCTGACCCGTCCTCGACATTAAAAGACGGGAACAGGAACTCCGTCCCGTTTGCGAGCAGGCTCATAAAGGTCCGGAACCCGCCTCCGTTCAAAGTCACGAGCTGATTGATGTTGGCCGAGGGTTGAGCCGAATTGAGGGGTGTGCCCCGGGCCGCGGTCGCGACGATCTCCGTAATGAGGGGATGCGCAAGCGGGAATCCATTGCTCGTCCCTCCGTCGGTTCTGACGGTCAACGGAATCACCATCCCTGCTGCCGGGATCGTTGTGCCATCTGGCACAGTGACCGTGAGGCGGTTATTCTGCCCCCCGAACCCCGTCGAAAAGACGTCCGTGGTGGCCACAGGACTCGACACTCCCGGGAAGGTCAGCATGGTCGCCCCCTCCTTGAAGCCGGTACCGGACAGGGTTGCCTCCAGGCCGGGCGCGAAGGAGGCTCCCTCCGGCAGAACCAAGCCATCCACCGTCGGGACGATCTGGAGCGGGACCCCGCTCAACGAACTGGCGGCATAGGTCACGGCACCGGTGGTGGCCCCGGACGGCACGAACACACGAGCCGTTGTTCCATCCGGACTGATGGAAAAGGCTGATGTGACGGCAATCGTGGCCTGGCCGAGGTCGTTGGTGGAAGCAAACACGAAGGACACGCCGGGGCTGAAGCCTGCGCCTTGAACCTGGATGTCCTGATTTGCGTTGGCGGAGATCATTGCCGGGTTAACAGCCGCACCTTGCGCTGCCGTCGCGGATATCGTTGTGATCCCAGGAATGACAAACAGCACACCGGCACTGAGAACACTGCCCACCTGGACGGTGACCGGTCCACCCCGGGTCCCAGTTGGCGCTTGGACCTGCAGGCTGGTGCCGCTCTCCTTGAAGACGGTCGCCGGCAAGCGCGCTCCTCCCAGACCGGTGAAAGTGACCAGATTACTGCCCGGGATCGTCCCAAACCCGGTGCCTTCGATGACCACCACCGTTCCCGGGGCGCCACCATTTGGGACCAGCCGGGTAATCGTCGGCGGGGGTGGTTCACGGATAGTGAGGGGAACGGAGACAGCTCCTCCGAGTGCGGTCACAGTCAAGGACGTGGGGCCAAAGGCAGTTGGAATAGGCGCGACCAGGGTCGCCGTGATGATGATGTCTGAAGCGGTCGGGTTCCTGATTTGAAGATCTGGGTGCGTCGTGCTCAGGGACGAGAAGCTCAAGCCGCTGCCGCTGATCGTGACAAGGGTCGGGACGCCGGGCTCAAGGCTGTCCGGGGTCATACCCGTAACCACCGGCGCCGTCACCGCACCGCGGGTCACCGACAGCATGTTACCCGCGGCATCATACGTGTAAAGGGTGCTGTTCCCCAGCTCATCGACGACGGCAACCAACCGCCCCAGTCCATCATAGAAATAGCGTTCCTGGCCGGCGTGGATGTCCGAGGACCATCCAAGCACGGCAATGAACAATGCACGTGAAACCACCGTGCGAAATCCACTCATGAGTGGTCTTTCCCTCACCTAGAAGATTCCGTTGAAACAGTACAAAGCCAGCCCATCGCTCTCCCTACTCACTTTATTCCCCGGACTGTATAAGAGCGAAACCTTAACGCCTACTCATACATCTGCAATTCGGACCGGTCGGAGTATTTCTGACGCCGTATTCGGGGCACTGGTATGGGTTGTAACAAAGCCAAGCGGTGCAGGGTGGAGGCAGCGGTCGCAGAGTTGGAATTGCCTCCTCGATCTCTCTCCCAGCCTCCTCACGAAGCGATTCCCAGTACTTCTTCAACAACTCATCTCCGGGTCCCTTTTCGATTTGTCTTTGTAGCGGGTCCCTGAATGTTTCCTCTAGACGCCGCATTGCTTCCCGCTGTTCCCTAGTTTCCCTTGGATAATACGGTTCACGCGGGCTGGGTGGGCGAAGGGTTGGGATGGTTGGAGTTTGGACTGGGCCACGTGCTCCGTTCCTTAGACCCAAGACATCACCCAGATTCGTCGGGGAGCCCTCCACATAGGAATAAACATTCATGCCTCCAGCAAGTCCGATTGGATCCTCGGTAATAAAGCGTTTGAGCACGGGGTCGTAATACCGCGCGCGGTAGAAGTAAAGCCCCGTGCCATCATTCTCTCGGGCAGTGTACTGGATCAGGTTACCCTCGTCGGCACCTGTAGCGCGTGTTTCTCCGTACGGACTGTAACGGTATGAACTTTGCAGCGTTTGGTCTGCGCGCGTCTGCGCGATCACGCTGCTGAGTGCATCGGTCAGGTAGACCCGGTCCCCTGTCTGCGAGTACCGGGCAATCACCTCGTCGAGCGCAAGCCCGGTGAGGACAGTTGTATCGATCCCGCCACTCCGGATTTCGCCGATTGCCTGCAGCCGGTCGTAGACATACAGGACACTGTTTCCATTGATAGTCGCTGAGGCGCGTCGCCCGAGGACATCGTAGCTGAAGCTGGCCAGGAGGCCGGGGCCAGTAATCCCGGTGAGGCGGTTGCGTGAATCCCAGCCGTAAGTCGTCGCCTGGCCCGTGCCTTGTTCTTCCTTGCGAACGAGATTCCCATTGGCGTCGTAAATCAGGGTGTAGACCTTTGCCGAGGGCATGCCCGGATCAAGAGTGATGTTGGAGAGGCGGTTTGCCACGTCGTAGGTTGCAGAGAACAGCGTCTCCTCAACGCTTGCTGTGCTTAGATTCCTGGAGAGCCTGTTGCCGTTGGTATCATAGGTGTAGATGATTGTTTCAAGTGGGGTGTTGTCGGCTCGGAGGTATTGGATCTGCGTCACTCGGTCGGCGTCGTCGTATGTGAAGGTCTGGACGATTCCGTTTGGCAGAGTCCTGCTCACCAATCGTGAGGCATCGTCCCAGGCATAGGTCGTGGTCTGGTCGCGGTACCTGATGCTGGTGAGCCGGCTCGCGTTGTCGTAAGCATAGTCAGTGGGGTCGCCGCCATTTACCGTCCGCCTAGTCAGCCGATCGAGGGTGTCATAGATGTAACCGACTTCATGGCGACCCGCTTCCGTCTCCGTGACCATCCTCACTACCCGATCGGCTGCGTCGTAGGTGAAGAAGATCGAACTGGTGTTATCGCGCACCTCGATGAGCCTTCCTACCGCATCGTAGGTGCGTGACTCGGTACTATTCGGGTGGTCGATGCGGATCAGCCGATCTTGTACGTCATACCCGTACGCGGTACTTTGTCCCTTCCGGTCCGTCATCCGGATCCGACGACCAGCCGTGTCGTACTCATACGTTGCAAATCTCGACAGTCCATCGGTGAGCCGTGTTAGTCGGTCCCCATTGTCGTATTGATAACTTTCAATAGTATTGTTCAACGGGTTGGTGACCGTCTCGGGCCGGCCAGCCGAGTCGTAGGTAACGCGGGCGACTTGGTTAAGAGCGTCGGTGATTCGCGTAACGCTCGAGACCCCATTGAATTCCGTTCGGGTCGTGAAGCCCAACGCATCGGCGAACTGAACGGTACGGCCCGCGCCGTCCGTCGCAAGCTGAACTCCGTTTCCCAAGGGATCGGTAATCCCGACGGGATCGCCCGCGGTGTTGTAGGCGAAGCTCGTCGTGCGGTCGCCCGGCACTGTCTCGCTCGCAAGCTGCCCACGGCTTGTGTAGCCCATGACCCTAGCATTCCCCAGCGGGTCGGTGCTTCGGATCAGGTTCCCCGTGGCCTGGTCGTACTCAACCTGACTTACCACCGTAGTGTTGTCCGACAGGAATCGGGTGATCGAGGTAACCTTGTTCCATTTCTGGTCGTAGATGTAGTTCACCACCCGTCCCAGGGGATCGATTTCCTGAGAGACGTTTCCTCCGTCGTCGTACTGGAACTTCCACGTCCGTCCAATGGCATCGGTGCGCTCGATGGGGCGGTTTGCCGCGTCGTACTTGGTGTGCGTGGCCTGGCCTTCACCATTTGTGATACTAGGGGTCACACCTTTGGCAGCGAAGGAGTAGGTCGAGGTTGTCCCACTCGGCTCAGTGACCGTCACGCCGATCACCCGCCCGCCGTGGATGCGCCACCCCGTCTGGAAGTTTTCCCAGGAATCCACGTCCGGGCAGTTGCCCGTGCACTTCACGGTCGGCGCCGAGACGTGGATCACACAGGCCCCGGTCACCTTGTAGGCGATTCGGAATTCGCGGCCGTCCGGAGCCACTTGGCGCAGGATGCGGCGCGATGGACCGTGGAAGTTCTCCGTGGGAGCCGTTTTGCCTGGGTAGAGGATGGTTTTGAGGCGCTCGCCGTCGGTATCCTGCGCGGCGGCGCAGGTCGGCGCGGCCGGCACCTCGGTGTCGCCCACATACGTGAAGCGCGTCACCTTCCCGTCTGGATCAGTGACGGACTCGATCCGATTGCTCGCCGTGTAGGTCAAGCGCACGATCCGGTCCGCCGTGTCCCTTAGCTCCGATACGAAGCCGTTCGCCCCATAGGTCATCGTGACCTGTCGTGCCAGCGTACCGACGGCGGTAATACGGCCATTGGATTGCCGCCTGATGGGAAGCACGGCCCCGGACGGATGAGCCATCTCTGTAACGAAGGTGGGGGGCCCACCGCGGATAAACCCCGGGATGCCGGGAAACGGCCTGAAACGCCAAATCCGCCCATCCTTGAACGTGAGTTCCCATTCGTTCGCGCTCAGATTCATCGCCCGGATCACCGCTCCACCGAAACGCGGATGGTCGGTATTCTTATAGGCGCCCGTGCCGTCGTCCACGAAGTCCACGAACTTGGAACCGGGCAACACCAGCCGTTTCTGCCGTCCCTCGAAGGGCAGGAAGGCAATGTCGTAGCTCAGCACCCAGCCGAACCCAACGCTCCCCACGGTCCCCGCCCGGTTGTTGAAAGCATCCACCGGGTGGTATTTCATGCTGAGGTCGATCGGCGTAAGCCCGCCCAGGCTCAGCAGCTCCATGCTCATGAGCTCCTGGCCGACGTAGAGACAAATAGGATTCCCGCCGACTGGGCAGTCGTCCGGCGGCGGCTGGTCGGGTTTGTCCGGCGGCGGGCAGCTCAAGGACAGCAAGCCGCAGACCCCACAGAAGCGTGGGATACCCACACCAGGATTGCTGACCACGGTCTTGCCGTCAGGCGACACGGTCCCCCGCCCCGCGATCTTCCATTCCCCGACGGTGCCCAAGGGCGAGCCGTCGTAGTACCAAATGTCCGTCTCCTCCCCAGGCTCCAGGTCCGCCACATTGGGCAGGGTGACCGGAATCGGCGCTGTGGGCATGCCTCCCATTGGGCTCCCGAAGGAAATCTGATAGGCCTCCCGCATCGGGAATGGTGGAGCGGAAACCGGCAGCTTGTCCGGCATGATTTTCTCCACCGCAATCTGCGTCTTGGGTATCCCCTCCCAGCCGATGATCTGCACGCCCGCCGGCAGTTTGATCTCAAGGCCCGGGAACCGCGGGTCGGTGATCACTTGCGTCTGCGTGGCGTTGTTGATCTGGGTGAACTTATCTGCGGTGGGCGGCGGGTTGATCGTCCAGTCGGGAAGAAGGTTGATCATGTTCGCCGTCAGCGTGGCCATGTAGGGCCACATGGGATACAGAGGATTTGCCGGAGTGGCATCCATCCGCAGGGTGACTTGTCCCGGCGGCAGCCCGGTGAGCAGGAAGTTGCCTGCCGCGTCGGTGGAGACTTGGGGCTGTGGCTGAACGGCAACATCCGCGCGCACGACGACGCCGGCGATGCCCCTGCCCTCCGGTGTGACGAACCGGCCCTTGACGCCGGTCGTGCCCGTGTTCGCCTGCACGGTAAGCGCGAGCGGCCCGGTTCGCACCAGCGCTCCTTGCTGCGCTCGCAACGTCAGCGACAGAGGCCCAAGGGGAGCCGTGCCGGACGCGGTGAGCCGCAGAGTACCGGGCTGGAAGGCCGAAACCGTGACAGGCTCAAAGCTGGCCGCGACGCCGGCCGGTAGCCCCTCCACCGTGAGCGTGGCCAGACCGGTAAAGGCCTGCGTCCCGGTACTGGCGAGCTGCACCTGAGCGATGGTCGTGCTGCCTTGCAGGAGCACCACCGCGCCCGGGGCCACCGTGACGCCAAAGTCCTGTTCGCGCACCACGGTGAAGACCGGCCCCGTTGCCGTGCCCTGCGCCGTGCGCACGCTGATCGGTCCAGTCTCCGCCGTGGCCGGCACCGTGACGCGCAACTCGGTGACCGTGGCGCTCGTGACGGTCGCGACGGAATTGCCACCGAACGTGACTGTGGTGCCGCCGGGCGCGGGATCGAATCCCGAGCCAGTGATCGTGACTGTCGAACCCGTAGGCCCGCTTGTGGGCGAGATCCCGCCGATCGTCGGCGCAGTGAGCACGAAGAAGTTGACCGAACTGGTCGCGGTGCCGCCGGCCGTGGTCACGCTGATCGGGCCGGTGGCCGCACCTTGCGGGACCGTGGCGGTGAGTGACGTCGGGCTCCCCACCGTGAAGGTGGCCTGGACACCGTTGAAGGCGACCGCCTGCACTTGGGAGAAATTGTCCCCCGTGATCGTGACCACGGTGCCCGGGAGACCGCTGCTCGGCGAGAAGCCCGTGATGACCGGCGCTGCTCCCCCAGTGGTGAACCTGCTGGTGAAGGTGGGCAGCGGGTTCCCGGCCCGATCCCTGAGCCCTTGTAAGGTGAGCGTATAGGTAGAACTGGCCCCTAACTGTGCGGCCGGCACGAAAAACGCCAGCAGCCCCTCCTCGCCCGGGCTCACCGTGCCAGCCACGGAGCCGTTCGATCCCCCTGTGGTGGGCCCGATCAAGGTCAGCGTGGCACTCCTCAGCGTGGTGACGTTGATCGGCTCGGAAAATCGAATCGCGATCAGCGGCGTCTGGACCACCCCCGCAGCATCCGCGGCCGGTGTGACCTCCACCACCGCCGGAGGCGTCGTATCTTGACCCGGCTGGAAATACCATTCAGTGTCGCGGGTGGGATCCTTGTCCTCATCCTCTCGACCCCCAGCGATCAGGATTTCCCCGGTCGGCAGGACGGTGGCGGTGTGGTTGAAGCGCTCCTCCTGCAATTTGGGACTTAGTTTCTTGAAGGTCTGGGTGGCCGGATCGAACACCTCCACCGAATCGAGCGCGTCCTTCTTTGATCGACCGCCGGCGATAAGCACCCGTCCGTCATTCAGCAGGCTGGCGGATGGTTGCACGCGCTCTGTCTGGAGCTGCGCATCGAGGAGACGGCTCTCGCCGGTTGTGGGTTCAAACACCTCGGCGGAGCGCAGCATCTCGTCTTCATTCCGGCCCCCCACCACCAGGACCGTGCCATCTGGCAGCAAGGTCGCGGTGTGGTTGTGGCGCGGCACAGCCAAGGCATGGGGTAGCAGGGTCACGCGCCCGTTTCGGGGATCGTAGAGCAGGCCCGTGGGCACTTCGAAGGATTCGCCCGAGTCCAGTGCCAAGCGAGACGCATCCCGGCCGCCCAGAATCAACACCTTGCCATCCGACAAGAGCGTGGCTGTATGGCCGGCGCGCGGCACCTGGACTGTGGCCGACAGTGGATGGAAGGTGCCGTCCCGTTGGAAGAGCTCGGTGCTGAACAGCACTCCATTGGTGTCTCGTCCGGCAGCCACCAGCACCTCCCCAGTAGGTACCAGCGTGGCGGCGTGCTCGGTCCGAGGGGTGGTGAGTTGGGCGGCCAGCAGGCGGCTCCTGAACGTCTGGGGATCGAAGATCTCAGCGCTGTTGAGGATGTCACGCTCCTTACGCCGTCCCCCAGTGATCAGCACGCTGCCGTCTGGCAGCAGGGTCGCGGTATGGCCAGCCCGCGCCAGCTCCAGCTTGCCGATCCCCACAATCCCCACGATCGCGAGGGTTATGTGGCCACCCGGAGGACCGTACAACTCGACGGTCACGCGATGGGGACCGGATGACAGGCGCAAATCTCCTTCGCTGTAGACTTCGTGTCTGGCGAAGTCCCGGGGAGAAACTACCTCTTTGCCGTCCAGCAGAATCCGGCCACTGGTGACCTGATCCCGATCGTGGGACCCGCCGCCTGTGCTTCGTCCCTTGTCGTCGTGCTTGTCATCCTCGTCGTTATCGTCCTTTCCGCGCAGCGCGGCAGTGCGGCAGCGATCCGGGCGGAAATCCTTTTCCTCCGGGTCACCGTTGAGCAAGCAGAGCGTGTAGGGGGAAGTCACGGACCGGGAGACGGTAAAGGTCCTTTCAAAGATTTCGGGAGGCCCGCCCGTCCGGACGAAGCGTTCGGGGCCGAAGAGTGTGTGAGTCTGGGACCTGGAATCAGCGTAGAGGGGAGACGCCAGAAGCAGGAGCCCCATCGCGCCTGCGAGCGGCCTCAGCTTCCAGAGCACCCTAGAGAAGGAGCCGAGGTAAGCGTGCAACCCGGAGCATGCCACAATGCACCAGACGCGGTGAGGTACGCTGGCTAGGCCACTGGCCCATCAGACTAGCGCGCACAGACTAGCGCGCAGACCGGCGCGCGGACCGGGGCGGCCATCAACACGAAAAAGTTCGATGGTTATACGCCCGCGCGGAAAAGCCGTCAATCCCTCCTTAAGGAGGGGGTCGGGCGAGTTCAGGGGAAGTTCAAGGAGGTGGTAGTCGGTGGCGGCGTCTAGGGGTGAGAAACCCGCATTAAGATGCTAAGGATTCTGCCAGGTCGCACCCTCGTAGGTCGTCGTGAGCTGATGGGTGAGCTTGATGGTGTCGCCATCCTGGACCTTCGAGTCGAGAGTCCCCACCTTGCGGTTGACGGTCACAAGTACTTCTCCCTTGTTCATCAATAGGATGACTCTTCCAAGCTTCTCCTGGTGGGTGTCCAGGAGGGCCCGGACGGTCATTGGTCCAGTCACCTCGAACCGAAACTCCGAGTCTTCGGCCGCCTCACGCAACGCATGACCGAAGAGTAAGACCGTGACCATGCCCGCTCTCCCCTCCCCTAAAGCCCAAGAACAAAGAGCCGGTCCGCCGGCCGGAGCGTCAAAATCATGACGGCCGTGTCCGATCGACAGGTTCAGCGACTGCGTGGGCGGCCTCAGCCAGCAGCTCCGCGACGTGTCTCACGCGCGCCTTGCCCCGCAGCCCGTTGTTCAGTTGGATCATGCAGGCCGGGCAACTGGTGGCCACCACCTCGGCCCCGCTCTCCTCGATCGCTCGTCGCTTCCGTTCGAAGATCTTCATGGCAGTGTCGTAGTCTTTCAGGATATAGGTTCCGGCGCCGCCGGCGCAGCGATCCGCGTCCTGCATCTCCGTAAACTCCACTCCCGGCAAGCCGGCTAGGACCTGGCGAGGCGCCTTGGTCACTCCGGCGGCTCGGAGATGACACGAGGAGTGGTAGGTGACTTTCACCTGGGATGAGGACTTCATGCTCTGCCCCGTCTCACCCTGGTTCGCCTCGGCCACGAACTCGGTAATGTGCTTCACGCGATTGGCCAGCCCTTCCGCGGCTTCTCGTTCGGGTCCGGACTCGAACAGGCGCACGTAGTCCTTCAGCATCAGCGTGCAGGAGGCGCAGCCCGTCACCACCGTCTGATAGGGTGCGAGGGAGGCCAGGTTCGCGCGCGCACCTTCCTTGACCAAGGCAAGGTGGCCATACGTCTGGATCGGGGTACCCGAGCAACGTTGAGGCGGCAGCGCGGGTTCCATCCCATGCCGGCGGAGTACGGCGATCACCGCGTCGCCGACGCCGTCATCAAAGTAGTTGGCTGCGCAGCCGTGGAAATAGGCCACTCGGTGTCCGCGATGATCCTGGGCTGCTCGAACCAATTCCGGATAGCGGTCCCGCAGGTGTCGAACCGCCAGTCTGGGCAGAACCATGTCCCGCGGGATCCGGGCAGTCTTGGCGAGGTACCGGAGCACGGGACGGGTGAGCCGCTCCAGCCAGGCGCGTGGGCGTGGTCGATCCCACAGCCACTGCGTGCGGGCCGCGGCTTTGAGCAGCGGCTCAAAGGCCCACCGTCTGGCCTGCAGCGCGAACACCCATCCGGCGAGGCGATTGGGGTGCTCGGCACGCCGCTGGAGGATCAGGTCCGACACATCCACGCCGGCCGGACAGATCGTTCGACAGGATTTACAATTCAGACAGGCTTCCACCACCCGCTTCGAATTGAGGTAGCTGTAATCCTTGGCGGTGACGATCTCGAACCAGCCTCGTGAGCTCATATCCTCGGACTGAAACACGTCATAGACGGGACACACCGAGTTGCATTTCCCGCAGGTCGCGCAGGCCTTGGACAGCCGGGTATAGTCGATGTGCTCGGTGAAGGGCGTCTCACTGATCTTGACGCCGGGATTCAAGACCCCCTGCGGGTCCAGCTCGCGTTTGATCCGCACGAACAGGCCGTACAGCTCCTCCCCGAACATCTTCCGGACGAACTCGGCCCGAACCCGGCCGTCGCCATGCTCGCCACAGATGGATCCGCCGAACCGCGTGAGCACGGTCTGGTGGATTTCCCGGTAGCCCTCGACCATGCGCGTGAAATCCCCCCGGTCGTTCACGTCCAGCAGCGGAACGATGTGGGCATTCCCGTTCCCGATATGCCCGAAGATCGCCACCGGGACGCGCTGTTCGCCGAAAAAGTCCTCCAGGTACCGGATGAGTTCGCTGAGCCGATCGGCGCGCACGACCACATCATCCACATAGTTGATCGGTTTTTTCTTGGCGTCATAGCGGTAGAGTGTGGGATAGAGCGCCTTCCGCGCCTGCCACAATCGCTCGCGCCGCTCGGGTTCGAACGCGAGCACGGGATCGGACGCGAGCCGGTACCGCCGACACAGCCCGGTGGCCTCGGTGACGCGCTCCTGCACGCCGCCGCCCGCCCCGTCTTCATCGAACTCTGCCAGCAGCGTCGCCGCCGCGTCGGCCGGAATACTATGGCGGTCTCGACCGATCAGGTTGAGGGTATTGCCATCCATCACCTCAAGAGCGCTGGGCGAGCAGGCCAGGAGTCTGACGACGGCGTCCCCCACCTCTTCTAGATATTTGAAGTGCAGGAGCGCAGTCGCGGTTGCTCGTGGCCGATCCACCAGTCGCAGCGTGGCCTCACTGATGACACCGAGCGTGCCCTCACTTCCGATGAACAGCTTCGGCAAGTCGAACCGTCCCTGGTCCAGACCATCCAGCAAGCCGAACAGGTTATACCCGCAACTGTTCTTGCTGACCGCTGGTCGCTTCGCGCGAATCAGCCCCTCATGGTCACGGACCAGGCCCAGGAGATTCCGCAAGGCAGGATATCTGGTCAGGACAAGGTCCAAGGCGGGCTCTTTCAGTCCGTACGGCCGGGCTTCCAGCCAATCGCCCTCGGCCCCATGAATCCTCAGCGACTCGACATTGTCCTTGACCGACCCGTACCGGAGTGTATGCGGGCCGGCCGAATTATTCGCCAGCATGCCGCCCAGCTTGCACATCTCGCCGCTGGAAGGATCGGGTCCGAACATGAGGCCGTGACTCGCCAGCTTCCGGTTCAGCTCTCCGTAGACGATCCCGGGCTGCACGCGGACGGTCTTGGCCTCCCGGTTCAAGGCCAGGATGCGGTTCAGACGCGAGATGTCCAGAATGATGCCGGAGCCGATCGCGGAGCCGGTCAGGTTGGTGCCGGCCGCCCGGGGTGTGACGGCGACCCCGGTCCGCACCGCATACTCGAGCACCTTCTGGATGTCGTCCTCGGCCTCCGCCAGCACCACGACCTGTGGCACAATTTTATAGATGCTGGCGTCGACCGCGTAGGCTGTGAGCGTCGGAAAGTCGTCTTTGACTTTTTCCGACCCCAGCGTGCGACGCAGGTCGGCCACGACTGCGGGTTTCTTCTCGGGGAGAATCAGGTTGGTTGACATCGACTATTTGGCCCACCGGTCACGAACTGTTGCGCCATTGTAGTCGGTAGGGCTTCAAGAGGACAAGTGTGAGGAGGCCAGGAGGGCGCACCTTTCGGAGAATACGACGTACGGAGACGACGGGGCACGCGAGACAATGCGAAAACAGCGTCAGGCGGAAGTTGGAGAGGACGAATGCGCCCCGTTGTCCCCCACAGTCAGCGGCTCATCTCCGACCGGGAGCAGGGCCTGCTCCGGCTCCCCCAGGTCCTTGAACTCACGCAAGGGTGGCAGTTCCGCCAGGTCGCGGAGCCCGAAATGCTGGAGAAAGAACTTCGTCGTTCCGTAGAGGATCGGCCGTCCGGGCATTTCTTTCCGGCCCACGATCCGGATCAATTTACGCTCCAGGAGCGTACGCAGGACGCTGGAAGTTTCCACGCCGCGGATCTCTTCGATCTCTCCCCGGACGATCGGCTGCCGATAGGCGACGATCGCGAGCGATTCCAGCGCGGAACGAGACAGCTTCGGAGCGGCTTTTACCTTCTCCAAGCGTTTGATCCAATGCCCATACTCGGGGCGAGTTGCGAGCTGATAGCCGCCCGCCAGTTCGACGACTTGCAGGCTGCGGCGCTGTTTCTCGTATTCCTCCTTCAGCCAACCCAACGCCTGCACGACCTCGGTCTTGGAGGGGCCACCCAATGCCATCACCAGGCGGTCCACACCTAACGGTTCGTGGGAGACAAACAGGAGCGTTTCCACGACGGCCGCGAGCTCCGGATCCGCCGGTCCCAGCCGCAGGCCGTCCCCGTTGGTGTCCTGCCCGACCGGACGGTCACCGCAGACGTCCGTGGACTCCGGCGTGAAGAGGGCTGGCTCAGCCTTCCCGCCGGACGTCTCACCCGACTTGCGACGCTTAGTGCTCATCTTCGGCCTCCTCAAGTATTTCAGAGATGTCCCCCCACTCTTCCGCGCCTGCGGGCGAGAAGGCCCGCGTCACCAGAATGGGCCCGAAGGTTTCCGCTTGAAAGACGCGCACAAGTTTCAGGCGAACGAGCTCCAGCACGGCCAGAAACGTGACAATAATGAGCATGCGGTGCGTCTGCCCTTCAAAGAGGGCCAGAAACGTGACCGCTTCCTTCCCACCCAGCACGTCGAGGATCGCATTGATCCGATCCTTCACGGTCAAGTTCTCAGGGATGATCTCGAGCAATCGCTTGGTGCTGGTCCGCGCCAGGACACCCTGTAGCGCATCTACCAGATCGAACAGCGTCACCTCCTCCAGCAAGGCCTCCTGCAACCGGACCGGCACGGGGGCAGGCTGCTCACGGGTGAAGATGTCCCGCCAGAGCCGTTCACGATTGTCGAGCTGCAGGGCAGCGTCTTTGTACCGCTTGTATTCGAGCAGTCGGCGAACCAGTTCCTCACGGGGATCCGGTCCGTCCTCCTCATCCGAGGTGCCCTCCTCCGACGGCAGGAGCATCCGAGACTTGATCTGGACCAGCGTCGCGGCCATGACGAGGAACTCCCCGGCGACAGCCAGATTGAGTGACTTCATCACGCTCAGATACTCCAGATACTGCTGGGTGATGAGCGCGATGGGAATATCGTAGATATTGACCTCATTTTTCTTGATCAGGTGCAGGAGGAGGTCCAGAGGACCCTCGAACTGCTCGATCCGCACCTGGTACGGGAGGTCAATCTGCTCCTGTTGCTGGTCCTGTTCCATGCCACCTCCCCGGTGGTCTCCGTTCCGACCTGATCAGGCCGGAGGACCCCATTGGTCGACACTTATACCACGGTATGTGGTCTGGTGCAAGCTGAATTCAATATATAGTGGGTCCCCGCCCTTGCCCCTACTACCGCTTCCGCAAAGCCAGGACAAAAAGCAGGGCAAAGACCAGCAGGGCAATCGCGATGGCGTACAGAAACCGGGGGTCTTGCAGGCCGCCGGGGCTGCGGTGAGCCCCGCTAAACCTGGTCTGGGTAAAGCGCGGCTCGCTGTTGAAAAAGGCTTTGGAGAAGTCATCGATACCCTTGAACTCGGCATCCGCGAAACTCGCATCAGCCCGAAAGGTCGTTCGACGGAAGTAGGCGTCACCCTCAAAGACCGTCGACGTGAAAAAGGCTTCGCGCTCGAAGAGCGCTTCCGAGAAGTCCAGCGTGCCGCCGAACCGGCTTCCCGAAAACCCTGTCCCCATTTTGAAGTAGGTCCGGGAAAAACTCGCGTCCTTTTCGAACGTCACCTCCAGGAACTCGGCCAGCCCGTTGAAGCCCGCACGGAGGAAGGTGACGGCTTCCTTAAAGACAGCCCGATGAAAGCGCGTATGCACCCCAAAGGCTGTCTTTTCGAATCGGGCGCCCTGGCTGAAGACGGCCCTGATGAAAAAGCCCTCATGCAGGATCACGGCTTCCGAAAAATCGACCGGGCCAAGGAAGACCGCACGCGAGAAATCCACTGAGCGATCGAACCTCGTACCGCTCATGCTCACAGGCCCCTTCAAAACCAGTACCCCTTCCTTCGGATTCACAGCGAGGACTCCCTGTACCACTGAGTCCCGGATCGACAGCGCCCCGGAGATCATCCGCAGGTCCTGCTCCTGCAGCAGGCCCGGCACCGTCTCGACCCCCGCGGTGCTCCTCGAGACCAGCGGTAACCGATCCAGCAACACGTCGCCCTTCACCACGACTCCGGCTAGATCCACTGCCTGGGAGGCTTTCAACACAGACAGAAGCTCTTCGGCGGTGATAGCCTCGGCCTCCCGCTCCTGGTCAGTGCAGGCCTTGGCGACATGGCGCTTAAATACCGTGGTGTCCTGCGGAGAGGAGCGTTCGATGCGGCACTGCCCTAAGAACGCTGCACCAAGTTGCACGCTGCATAGGATGAGGAGAAGGAGGAGAGATGGGACCCCACGCAGCCACCCGCGCGACCGTCCGAGCAATCCCGGGCCGAGTCGCCCCGGTCCATCCTGGGGAGGCATGAGTCCCCCTTATACGGAACCCTTGGCTGAAAAAGCAAGAAGGCGGTCGCACACAAAGCTCAGCCCGCTTTACCGGATTTCACAATCTGCGTACAATATTCCGTATGCCAGTCCAGAGGGTTGCCAGTCTCCTTTCACGCCCCACCCACATCAGCCTCAGCGTGCTTGTCGCACTCCTCAGCGTCATGCTCCTGGCGCCGGTCAGCGGCTTCCCGGTGTCCGACAACGTGGTGGAGGTCCCGCTCCTGGCCATGCTTGGCGCAAATGACCGTGGAGTGTTCGAAGTGATGGTTATTCAGTGGGATCGAAAGCCCGAACCGGACCCCGTCACCCTGAAATGGGGAATGACGAGAATCAAATTCCTTCCCACCTATGTCCAGGCGCTCAACAGAGCGATTCAGTATGCGAAGGAACGGACTCCGTCCGTCCGTCATACCGGGACGCTCTGGATTCACGGTGTGGCCTATGGCCCGACCAGCACGGACGGTCCCAGCGCCGGAGCCGCCATGGCGGTCGGGTTCATCGCCGTCTTCAGAGGAGACAAGATTCAGCGTGGGATCGCCTTAACCGGCACGATCGAACCCGACGGTCGCATCGGACCCGTCGGGGCCATTCCCGACAAGGTTCGTGCCGCCGTCCGCGAGGGGTGCCGCACGATTCTGATCCCGCAGGGCCAGCTTTCTGACCCGCGCTGGCGCCTCGCCGGCTTGGGAATGGAGCTCAACGTCACGATCAGGGAGGTAGCGACGGTGGAAGCAGCCTACGAGCTTATGACGGGCCAAAGTCTCTGAGCACTAATGGAGAGGGACATCCAACGATTGGGTCAGACGTTCAGGGGTTGGCCTAATGCACGGAGCAGGGCATCATACTGCTCTTGGGTCAACCGATGCATGCCCAGATTCAGGCGACGGTTCAGTTCGGCCTGGTCCGGAACCTCTAGGATGGTGCGCAGCAGTCCCAGGCTCTGCTCCGGTGAAGTCTTCCAGATTTGCATCGATTTGATCCGCACAAACCCGTAGCGGGTTTCAGCTTGCAGTTCCTCCCTCACGAACTGATCGAGGTCATCGGGCGGCAGAATCCCCGACAGGATAGCGAGCCCAGCGCAGAGCCCGGCTTTCAGGGCATACACGAGACCACATGATCCGTCGGTGAGGTATCGCTGCAGGTTCTCGCGAATGAGAGCGGATCGCAGACCCCATACTTCGTGGGCAAGCTGAAGCTCCGCACTCTCCAGCGAACTCCGTTCACGCAATGCGCCGGCAATAAAGAGGAAATGATCCAGTGGGGGTCCCTTCGCGACCGATCACCACGCGGGTGCAACCGTGCTACAGCTCCGCTGCTGGATGGAGGGGGTCAAGGCCTGTGGTATTCGTCGTTGTCCCCGCTCACGTCGTCGGGCTTATCGAGATAATCCGTATCAATCTCCTCTTCCTCTTCCATCGAGACGTCCTCACCCAACTCATCATGAAGCCCCATTTCTCCGGGCACCTTGCCGAGTTTGGACTGCTCTGCTTGGAAGGGCCGTCCCGGCTGTTGGCCCATGGGCCTGGGAGCCGCCGGCTTCTTCGGCGCAGCTTGGCGAGCCGTGCTCTTTTTGGCGACGCGCTTGGCAGCCTTCCGGGCTGTGCCCTTGCGCTTTTTGGCTGCTGCGCGCTTCCTGGGTCTGGCCTTGGATTTGCCCTTGCGGGCGGCCGAGGCCCGCTTGCTGTGCTTCTTCCGCTTCTTGGCCATCTTCTTCCCTCCTCCAGTGATCGAGATTACTACGTGGCAGCCATGCCGGCGCCTGATCCTCGCTTCCCATCTAGCATGAAAGCGTCCCCTGTTGCAACCGTATCGATTGTATGGCCCTGCCGGACCGATGCACAATTTTGAGGCATCGCCAAAGCCCTCACGGGTCCACCCAGACGTTGACAAAGGCCGGCTGGCTGTCCGCTCCCTTGACCGTATCAGGCCCCACCATATCCGTGACTCGGAGCCTGAACCGAAGCAGACGCCGTTGCGAGACGCGGGGCGCGACAAAGGTGGCCTTCGGTGTGTCGGGATCCAGGAGAGAGACCTTGTTTCCGCGCACCTGCGCCCATTCGTATTTCAACGGATCGCCGTCGGGGTCCGAACTGCCGAGTGCGCTCAACGCGACGGTCGTCCCCGCTTTGACCGTGAGCGTGGGCCCGGCTTGAGCGACGGGTGCGCGGTTGCCTTCCGTGCCTTCCCGCGCCCTGACCAGGACGTTGAGGACCCCCTGCTTGCCTCGGTTGCTGACTATGATCCCGGCCTTGCCGTTCCCTACCACCCGGACGGAACCATCGGGTGACACCTGCACCACCCGCTCATCTGAAGACTGATAGGCGCTCCCCGACGAGTCGCCTCCGATTCGGCGAGTGATCCCATCGGCGAATTGCCCGACGACGGGGGTCTCAAGAATCTTCCCCAGCGTATCCAGTCTCCATGGCTTCTCCACGTCGAATTCGATGCCGGTCAGCTCGGCTTGAGGCTGCACCTGGAGCAAGATCTCGTCGAACTCCTCACTCCCGGTCAGGCGGCCTCGAACCACCTCCCCGACTGCCAGCAGCCGCATGGTCCCGATCGCCTCGCTCGGCACCGTGAGCGTTCCGCCATAGGGTGGAGAGGAGGACGAGGTCGCCACGAGGGCGGGCGACGCGAGTTGGGCCGGTAGGGGCTCGTCGAACTGGCGGTACCAGTAGTACCGAACTCGCTGCATCCCTATCTCGGTTCCCAACTCTACCCTGACCGGGAGCTGCTGGCCCGGACGCACCACGGAGTCGGCGGCCGGAGCCGTGATCACGAAAGCCTCGGCGGACAACGCACATCCACAGAACACAGCCGTCAGACAGGGCAAAATCTGTAAGCGAGGACGCTGGAACATGACCGGATCTCCGCAGAGGCGCTCCAGCCGGGGCGCAGGGCGCGCGCCAGTATAGCAATCCGCCATCTGGAGTTCTACCGAGACAGCAGAGCCCAGCCGACTGTGGCGCGGGATCCGTTCGCATCGTGCCCGCTTGCCTCAATTGATCGCCTTGGTGTACGCTTTCCGCGCGGAGGCCCTTGGCCCAGAGTCAGGGGCGAGGAGACTTCCCTGATGAATCCCGCGCCTGCGCCCTTTCTCGCCTCGCTGGTGAATGAACTGGAACGCCATCCCGTCAATTCGAATGCGTTCTTCGAGGCCTTTCACGCCAGCGTACTGACCCGAGAGCAACTCAGGATGTTTGTCCGGCAGTACCACTATTTCTGTAAGCATTTTGTGAAGGAGCTGGAAGGGCTCCTGTACCGAACGCCGGTGGACCAGCTGGATATGCGCATCGAACTCATCAAGACCTTACATTCAGAGCTGGGCAGCGGAAACCCCCAGCGAGCCCACATCAGACTCCTGAACAAGTTTGCAACCTCACTGGATCTGGATGACACGGGGCTGGATCGCACGGTGCCGATCCCCGAGGTGGTCTCTTACCTCAAGCTCCTCCACCGGCTCTTCTTCGAGTCGGACCATCTGACCGCGCTGGGGGCCGAGCTGGCGGTGGAAGTCACGGCTGCATCCGAATTCCGTTATTTCTATCCTGGGCTAAGACAATACGCCTGTTTCAATGAAGATGAGCTGACATTCTTCAAGTTACACTTGAATGAAGAACAGTGCCACAGCGCCTGGCTCATTGAGGCGGTGCAGCGGACTGCGCACACCCAGGACGACTATCACAGGGTGGCAACCGGAGCCCGGGAGACAGCCGATGGCTGGCAGCAATTCTGGAGCGGGTTATATCGGGAAGTCTTCGAGTCCACCGCTGTGAGACAGGAATGAGCGGGGTAGCATGAAGCCGACTGCGGCGGTCCATGAGGCACTCCAGTTGACCGAGGAAGTCCTCACCCTCCGCGCCTGGCGGATGCCGGACATGGTGGTGTACCAGCACGCACCTGAAGAGTGGTGGCTGACGCCCCTGGATGATGACCTGCCAATCCTTCGGCTTAATCAGGTGGGAGCAGAGCTCCTGGCCGCTCTCGACGGCCATGTCACGGTGAAGTCCTTGCTGGAACGCTTTGGCAACCGAGTGTGCGGGCCCGATGGCCAGACTGGCCGTTGGCATCTGGAGCGTTGGCCTCAACCAAGGTATTCCCTCTGTTACTTCGGCGCTCAACCTCCAACGACCAATCAGCATGGCGCCAAGTGGGATCTCCTGCTCCAGCAAGTGAGGGAAGGATGGTCCGGGAACCAGGGCTTCGAAGGTGAGGAGCACCTGTCGGAATTTCACCTCAGGGAGATCACCAAGCGCGACGGCCACTTTGACACCATCGAGACGACCGTCTCGCATCTCTTCCGGGAACCCAGCGAAGCCCTCCAGGGCCTCACCTACGGACGCCTGCTGGCCAAACGGCTGCGGCAACTCGGGTGGTGGGGCTCCGGTATGCGGCGGGTCCTCGAGGTCGGAGGCGGTCTTGGGTACGTGGCCCGTGAGATGGCCGGCGAGCTGTCTCCGTCTGAACGCGAGGGCCTCCGTTACCTCTGCCTCGACCTTACCAAGCCCTTCCTCGAATCCCAGGTGGGACTCGCCCGAGAAGCGGGGTGGACCAGTGATGGCCTGCAGGCGAACGCGGAATGGCTGCCCCTGCGCGACGCAAGCATTGATCTCGTCATCGACAATGAGAATCTGGCCGATCTGACGCCCGTGCAGTTGCAACGGGAGGAGGTGAAGTCCAACAGGGGGCACAACCCGGTGCAGCAGGAAGCCGTGGATTGGATTCGTCGCATGCGGCTGCCACTGGGGAATGACCTGCCGGCGGAATTCATCTTCAACCTCGGGCCGATCCGCTTCCTCTCGGAATTGTGGAGGGTGCTAAGACCGGGCGGACGAGCGATCCTCATCGAATTCGGCATTGAGGACGGGTGGTCGGCCCCAGTCAAATTGCCAGGACATACCGAATACGAGGTCCAGTACACGCACCTCCGACATGCGGCACGTTGGCTCGGTTTCAAGGAGCAATACTACCCATTACCGAAGTTCTTGGTGATGCGGCCCGATACCCGCGTACTCTGCACCGGGGCAGCCTACACGATCCAGCGTATTTGTGCCGGCCTGGGCAAGTCCTTCGCCATCAGAGCGTACACGGAGGCCGAGTTACGTCATACTCTTGGGGACCTCGTTCCGAAGCTCCTGGGTTGTCACTACCATGAGGTGAGTGACCCGGCCTGGTTCGGGCTGTGGGATTTCAAGGTTCTGCTACTGGAGAAGCCCGGAGGGACCCCGCGGCCTGCCTTCAGTGAGACCAAGGGCTTTCGGTGGTATGCGCAGGGGCGATAGTGAACACTGTAAACTGCTGGCGGAATGCTGAGAGCTAAGGGCTGAGAGCCAGAAGGATCAAGATTTAGGACGGAGGCGCGCAGCCAGGTCGAGCAGAATCCCCTCCCGGAGACCGTAGTCGCTGACCAGGCACTCAGAATACCCGAAGCCTTCCATCACACCGCGAAGGATGATGGCTCCGGCGACGATCACATCCTCCCGCCCAGCTTCGAGGCCAGGCCAGCCCTTCCGGTGAGCCGCGGCACAGCCGAGGATTCGTTCTTCCAGGTCGGCGACGGTCGCGAGCACCAACTTATAGTTGTGGATGCGTACGGGTTCGTAGGTCGGCAGTTGCAGCGCCATCGCCGCCAGAGTGGTGATCGTCCCGGCTGTTCCGACGAGGGCCGTGCCGGTAATCGTCCCCAGATGCGAGGACGCTTCCTGAACTGCCTGCTTCACCAGATCCCTCGCGGCCCGGGTTTGCTGGGGAGTCGGTGGGTCTTGGGTCAGGATCGCCTCGGTCAAGTGGACCACTCCCAGCTGGACGGACCTGACCAGAGAGGGCCTTCCGGGGCAGTCCAAGATGAACTCCGTACTGCCGCCACCGATATCGAGTCCCAACACGGAGGTGACGCCAGCCGGCAGCCCGGACCGGATACCCAGCATGGTTCGGCGGGCCTCCTCTTCCCCGCTGATCACCTCCACGGCAAACCCGGTTTCGCGCTTCACGTCGGCAACGAAGTCCTCGCGATTTGTGGCCTGGCGCGCGGCGCTCGTGGCGACCACGACCTCGGCATCCACACGGTAGGCGTCGACCACCTCCCGCCAAGCCCGCAGGACCTCGAGCACGCGCGCCATCGCCTCTGGCCGTAATCCGCGCCCTCGTTGAAGCCCTTCGCCCAGCCGCACAATCCTCCGTTCAGCGTGGAGCTCCCCCAGATGCCCGTCAGGCGCTGCCTTCGCGATCAGGAGTCGGCAGGTCAGCGTCCCGATGTCAATACCGGCCAGTCGCATTGGATCGCGCCTCTGGCGACTCACTCGCCGCCCCGCACTTCGTCCATCTCACGCTGCACTCTGGCCCGGTCGGCCTTCAGCAGGCGGAGCAGTTCTGCTCCTCGAACAATCTCCGCGTCCGCCAGAACGCGGTCGCCCGGCTCGCCTCGCTCATGCAGCTCAACGGCGCGCTCGCCGATATCGCGGTGTAGCTCTTTGATCCGTTCATCGAGCTTGCGCAGATCCAACCGAAGACGCAACAGCTCAGCCTCCTCCATCGCACGGGTGGCGGCCTGAGCGGTGCCGTATCGGACCCTCGCCCAGCCCGCCCTCAGGTCATGCTTGATGCGTTGAAGGAGACGCATTTAGCTCACCGATCCCAGGTCCAGCTTCGCCTGCCATCGCCGCAACAGGGCGGCCCGCAACAGGCGATGTGAGGGCTGGGTCAGCCTGGGGTCAGACGCAAGCAGCCTGAAGGCATCCTTCCTGGCCTGGTCCAACAGCGCCGCATCTCGCAACAGATTGGCGACGCGAAATTCCGGCAGCCCCCATTGTCGAACGCCGAAGAACTCGCCGGGCCCTCGCAACCGCAGGTCTTCCTCGGCGATGACGAAGCCATCCGTGGACTTTACCAGGGCCTCCAGCCGCTGCCGCGCCGCTGACGACGGGCCGGCGAGCTCTCCAAGCCGCCCGCCGCCCCGACCCTTTTGCCGTTGCCCTTCGTCCTGAGTGTCCCCGCCCTCGGACATCAGGAGCAGACAATAGGACTGCTGCGCGCCGCGTCCTACCCGACCCCTCAACTGGTGCAATTGAGCCAGCCCGAATCGCTCTGCATGTTCCACCAGCATGACGGTGGAGTTTGGCACATCCACGCCCACTTCAACCACGGTGGTGGCGGCCAGGACCTGGATCTCTCCCGCCTTGAATGCGGCCATGGTCCGCTCTTTCTCCTCTGTTTTGAGACGGCCGTGGATCAGCCCCAGGCGCACCGAGCGAAATTCGGAGGCCTGCAGTCGTTCCACCGCCTGCATCGCCGCCCGGAGATCCACTTTTTCCGATTCCTCCACCAGCGGATAGACAATGTAGCCCTGCCGGCCGGCCCGCACCTCGTCGAGGAGCAACTGGTAGGCTCGGCGTCGTTCGGTTTCACGGAACAGTAACGTGCGGACCGGCTTGCGGCCCGGTGGCAGGGTGTCGATCACCGACACATCGAGATCGCCATACACCGTCATGGCCAACGTGCGCGGGATGGGCGTCGCGGTCAGCACGAGCACGTCCGGACGGTAACCTTTCTCGAGCAGGGTCTTGCGCTGGAGGACACCGAACTTATGCTGTTCGTCAATGACCGCGAGGCCGAGATTGGCAAACCGCACGCGCTTCTGAATCAACGCGTGCGTGCCGATCACTATGTGGGCCTTCCCCGTTTCAATCGCCCGGAGGACGGCCGCGCGCGACTTAGCCACTCCTCCACTCTTTAGCCAGACCACCTCCAGCCCGAGCGACTCAATGAGCTTTCGAAGGGTCACATAATGCTGCTCCGCCAGGATTTCGGTCGGTACCATCAGAGCAGACTGGTAGCCTGATGCGCACGCGATAAGGATGGCACACAGCGCCACAACCGTTTTCCCGCTGCCCACATCCCCCTGGATGAGGCGGTTCATCGGCCGTGCCGCCGCCATGTCGCGCTGGATCTCGGCGAGCACCCGCTCTTGCGCGGGGGTCAGCCGGAACGGCAACAACTCGCGCAAGCGCTGGAGGAGGACGGTCTGGGTGTCGAAGCGGATACCCTTGGTCTCCACCTTGACCGACCGATGACGGGCTGCCAGTGCCAATTCTAATAGAAAGAACTCTTCATAGATGAGCCGGCGGTGCCACGCGGTGGTACCACCATTCAACGCCTCGAGGTTCTCCGCAGGAGGCGGAAAATGCACCGCAGCCACCGCGGCCCCAAAGGAGGGAAAGTGGTGAGCATCACGCAACTGGGTGGGCAGAATCTCATCCAGGCTTCCGCCGTACAGATCCAGCAGACCCTTCTGTAACACCCGAAGTTGCCGGGAGGTCAACCCCTTGGTCTCATGATAGATTGGAACAATGCGTCCGACGTGCAGGGGCAGCTCGGCTTCTTCGCCGAGCACTTCATAATGGGGGGCCTCCATGCGGAGATCAGTCCATCCCCGCCGTCCCGCCGATACCAGGCCGCTCATCATCACGCGCGACTCCGGCCTGAGCAACTTTTCCAAGTATGGTTGATTGTAGAACAGCACGTGCACGCCCCCGGTGGAGTCCTCCACGATGACGTCGAAGATCGTGAGGCTGCGGCGCGCGGTGCGCTTGAGCGCGGCCCTCCGCACTGAGCCGCAGATCGTAGCGCGCACGCCCGGCGCAAGTTGGCCAATTGGTGTGACCAGCGATCGGTCTTCATACCGCCAGGGCAGGTACCAGAGGGCATCCTCCACTGTGTGGACCCCGAGCCTCTCCAGGAGGAGCGCCCGTTTTGGCCCAACCCCCCTCGCGAAGCGAATCGGAACGGTCCAGGGTGCTGCCGTCGGAGGGGAGCTTCGAGGTTCGAGCATTGGGGTGTCTTGGACCTGGCGACGCTCTAGAACAGCCGACGTCGCACCCTGAACGTCCTTTGTCATGCCTGTCAGCTCCGTCGAGCCGAGCCGTTTCAGGATTGCGCGCGCGTCGGCCAAGCGCTGTTTGCGAACCGTCAGCTTGAGCTGATCATCAAAGTCCGTGAACAGCTGACGGAGCGCGAGCAGGTCCGTCTCCACGGCCGTCGGGTAGATATCCTGCGCCAAGGCTCGGACGATCTGACCGGACACGAATGCTCCAAGATTCTTGACGGCTGATAGATGTGCGTAGGCATCCCGACTGGCGAAGTGAATCGGGCGGGCGAGGCGTTGCACGATGATCTGGAGAGGCTCCATTGAATCGATGAGGACCCGCAACGGCTTACTCTGTGGTACTCGCTACCGCCGGTCAGGCTTGTGTGGTTGGGCGCGCGTATGGTAGCATACGCTCAGTTTGGAGACAACGAACCCAGAGAGCAGAGGGAAGGAGTCACCACCGTGGCGTATGTATGCGATCTTTGCGGGAAGCAGCATCAGTCCGGACATAATGTCAGCCATGCCAACAACAAGACCAAGCGCATCTTTGCTCCGAACCTCCAGACTGTCCGCGCGCTCGTGAAAGGCGCGACCAAACGTATCCGAGTCTGTACCCGCTGCCTCCGTTCCGGGTTGGTGAGAAAAGCGGTGTAATCAGCCCTGTCGGCATGTTGGACAAGGCTCGTTAGCGCGTTTCATCCTCGCTCCCCAACCGCTCTGCCCGGTTTCACAAAAAGCCCCTTATTCAGTTCCGTGGAGTCGGATGAGGGGATGTCCGCTGTTCAAGCCGGACCCGCCGAGGTTATCGAGCAGGTTGGCGTTTGATGTCCACTTCGTGGAGCATCTGTGTATAGGGCGCGCAGTACTCCCTGGCTTTGGGCGGATCCCCTTCGTACTTTTGCACGCACGTCCGATACGCCCGCATCAACTCCGCCCGTTCCTCCAGAACGTCGGCATTGCCTTTCTTCTCCCGGAATTCCTCGTAGTAATGGCACCCCAAGAGGTTGAGCAGCAGGAGTGCTTGGCAGAGCACACTGACTCGTTTCCACGTCTTACGAGCCACGCTTCACGTCTTCAGATGTATGGGTTGTGATTGGAAGGGGGACGGGATTTGAACCGCGCTCCGTCGCCGGGTCGGCCCTGAAGCCCGCCTCCCCGGCTCCCACAAGGGGGCACGAACATTGGCAGCCACCCCGCCGCCTCACCTTCTCGGCGGCGTCCGCAAGCGTGACGCTCGTTATTCCTCGCGTCGCGGACCCCCTCGCGAGCACTCCGCGAAGGGGGGCACACCCCCCTTCGTACCCCCCTGTCGCGTGTTCAAACGGGATCAATGTTGGAGCGGGCGACGGGATTTGAACCCGCGACAACTAGCTTGGGAAGCTAGGACTCTACCACTGAGCTACGCCCGCTCCCGTTCCTGCTCGATCAGAGGCAATTGCAATTCAACGACCGGCGCTCGCAGACCCATACTGCATGGCGTGAACGGCTTATGCCGGAAGTGGATGAGGCCCATTAATCACGAATGGCGAGACGAATCCTACGCCCGACGTCCAGGCAAGTCAAGGCTCGCCACTCCTCTCACCCTGGCCTATACTCCACGAGCGCGAACTTACGTCTGCCGACTCGGAAACGATAGGGACGCCTCGGCGCGAGCGCAAATGGAGCGTTCGGGTCAGTCCGCTTTTCCTCGTCCACCTCCACCCCACCCTGGACGATCAGACGGCGGGCTTCGCTTTTGCTGGGGACCAGTCCTGTCCGGGCTACCAGGTCCACCAGTCCCATGGAGGGTGCGTTTGGGTTCGATACATCGGCCTTCGTCAAGGTGATGCGCGCATCCGGTTCAGCCGGGAATTCACGCTGGCGGAACCGTTGCGTGAAGGCACTCCGGGCACGGCTGGCCGCAGCCGCGCCGTGGTAGCGCGAGACAATCTGCTGGGCGAGCTCCTGCTTTGCCTCCATGGGGTGAAGCGTCTTGACTCGGGCGAGATCTGCACTGGTCAGCAGTTCGTAATAGCGCAGCATCGCGTGGTCGCTGATCGACATAAGCTTGCCATACATGTCCGCCGGCTGATCCTCCAACGCGATGTAGTTGCCGAAGCTCTTGCTCATCTTCCGGACTCCGTCGGTCCCCTCCAGTAGGGGCATCGTCATGACCACTTGAGGTTCCTGCCCATAGGCTCGCTGGAGGTCGCGGCCGACCAACAGGTTGAACTTCTGGTCAGTGCCGCCCAGCTCCACATCCGCCTTGAGCGCCACGGAGTCATAGCCCTGAATCAGAGGATACAAAAACTCATGGATGCTGATCGGCTTCCCGTCGCGGTGGCGCTTGTGGAAATCATCCCGCTCCAGCATGCGCGCCACGTTATAGTGTGTGCACAGGTGCACCAATTCCTCGGCCTTCATCGTGGTCATCCACTTGCTGTTGAAGGCCACCATGGTTTTCTTCGTGTCCAGGATCTTGAAGATTTGTTGTTTGTAGGTCTTCGCGTTTTTTTGAACTTCGGCCTTGGTCAGGGCCACCCGGGTTTCAGAGACGCCAGATGGGTCCCCGATCATGCCGGTGAAATCCCCGATCAAGAAGATGACCTTGTGCCCGAGTTCCTGGAAGTGCTTGAGCTTGTGGATCAACACCGTGTGTCCAAGGTGCAGGTCTGGCGCAGTTGGATCGAATCCGGCTTTGACACGGAGCGGACGCTTCTCTCTCAGAGCTAGGGCGACCTTGGCCTCCAGTTCGTGACGCTGGATGACCTCCACGGTCCCGCGCAGAATCAAATCCATCTGGGTAGTCAGTTCTGTCACAGTTTTCTCTTCTCTGGTAGGCCACTGGGGCGGCGCTGCCACACAGGGCCGGCGTGGGGTGATCCCTGGCCCGCGGTCAGAAACGGACGCAACCGGTTCAGGCGCTTGACTCCAATACCCTTTACTTCAAGTAGATCTTCAACTGTGCGAAATGAACCGCGCGCCGCTCTGCGTTCGATCACTCGCTTGGCGAGTCGCTCGCCGAGCCCGGGTAGGGCCTGGAATTCCTCCAGTGTTGCCCGATTAATATCCAGCCGGCTGGATGGCGGACGCTCGAGCGAACTTGCCGTGGCGAGTCCCGAGCGGCCATCGCGGGCGGGATGCTGCGGCTGTGTTCCCTGGGCTATGGTGGCAGCCCCCCGTGACGCTGCGGGAGTGCTCTGGGACGCCCCATCTCCCGCCCCACGCTCCGAATCGGACGGCGCTGGGCTCGGCACCGGCCAGCCGATCCACAGCACGACGCCGACCGTGATCCCCAGCAGGAGGACCTTGAGGAGGAGTGACTGGAGCATGGACCCTCAAACCATTGAACCATTGTCACATTGGGTCATTGTTTCATTGTCCCCGAGCGAGAGCCCAGTCATTCAATGACTCAATGATCCAATGAATCAATTTTTACGTCTGTCGCTTCCTGGCCAGATGGATCGCCCGACCGTCCACATCCTCGGCGGCTTCCATCATCCCTTCCGACAGCGTCGGATGGGCATGAATCATCTCAGCGACCTGGGATGCCGTGGCCCCAAGTTGCATTGCCAGAGCCGCCTCGTGGATCAAATCGGCCGCGTGTGCGCCAATAATATGAACGCCGAGGATGCGGCCCGTCGGGCTCTCAGTGATGATCTTGAACAGGCCGGTGGTCTCCCCCACGGCTTGCGCCTTGCCGATCCCGATGTACCGGAACCGACCGACCTTGATGGCCTCGTCTGGATTCTTCCCCTGCGTCTGGCTCCGTTCACGGGCCTGTTGCTCAGTCAGTCCGACGCGGCCGATTTCGGGAAGCGTGAAGATGCCTGCAGGCACGACGTCGTAGTTGATGTCCCGCGTGTGGCCAAGGATGTTTTCCACCGCAACCTTACCCTGGGCAAACGCCACGTGCGCGAGCATTGCCTTGCCGACCACATCGCCGATGGCATAGATGCCGGGCACATTGGTTTCCATCCGCTCGTTCACGAGGATCTCTCCCTTGGCGCCCAAGCGAACCCCGACCTTTTCCAGGCCGAGGCCCCTGGAGTTAAAGCCGCGACCGATTGAGACCAGCAGTCTCTCAGCCTCCAGCACAGCGCCATTCTTGAGTGTGGCGCTCACTGCTCCCTTCTCGCGCTCGAGCTTCTCCACCGTGGTGCCGGTTTGCACCGCCACGCCGCGTTTCTTCAGCTCCCGATCCATGACAGCGGCGATCTCCTCATCTTCGAGCGGGAGGATGCGCGGCATCATTTCGACCATCATGACCTTGGTGCCCATCCCGCTGTACAGCGAGGCGAACTCGCAGCCTTCTACGCCCGCGCCAATGATCAACAGGCTGGTCGGGATCTCCGTGAGATCCAGCGCCTCCTTGCTGGTGATGATCTGCCGGCCATCGATCGGGAACTGCGGGAGATTGGGCCAGGAGGACCCGGTCGCCAGGACCAGGGCATCAGCCTGTACCCGAGCCTCGGTCCCGTCCCTCTTGGCGACTCGCAAGGTCCGCTCGTCCAGCAGCTCGCCGGTTCCTTCGAGGTATTCGATCCCCCAGGTCTTGAAGAGTGCCGCGATCCCCTTCACGAGGTTCTCGACAACCTTGTTCTTGCTGCCTACCATTCGTGCGAGGTCGTAGCCGACCTGACCGTTGAGCTTCAGACCGAACTCACTCGCCTTCTTCGTTTTTTCGCCGAGGTCGACAAGCGCCAGCAGCGCCTTACTCGGAATGCAGCCCCAGTTGAGGCAGACCCCTCCAAGAGCTTGGTTCTCCACGACGGTCACACGCGCGCCGAGTTGAGCTGCCCGGATCGCTGCCACGTAACCACCCGGCCCGGCTCCGAGGATGGCGATTCTCGGGGAATTTGATGATTTATTCATTTGTTGATTTATTGATTGTTCGGTCAATCACCAGATCATCACATCGCCACATGGACAATTTCTCGGATCATTTCTTCTGAGACGTCAGGAACGCTTCGTACTGGGCGGCCGTCATCAGCGCATTCGCTTGGGCCGGATCGGACAGCTCGATGACCGCCAACCAGCCCTTCCCGTAAGGATCCTGATTCACGACCTCAGGATGGGCTTTCAACTCCGTGTTGACCTTGACGATCGTGCCGCTCACGGGTGTGTAGAGCATGGACGTGGTCTTGGTGGATTCGATCTCCCCGATCTCCTGCCCGGCGGTGACCGTCGCGCCTACTTTCGGCATCTCAATGTAGACGATGTCACCGAGCGCATCCTGGGCAAACTGGCTGATGCCCAGGGTCGCCTGCTTTCCCTGCATTCGGATCCATTCATGTTCCTTATGATACCGCAGATCTGCCGGCTCCATATTCCTCCCCTTGAATGGTTCAGTGATCAGCCTTCAGCAACTGAGTCGCCCGTGCCATGGTCCGGCCGCACGCGAGGATGCCCCGCTTTCCAGACGGCTGAGTGCTGACCGCTGACCGCTCAGCGATGAATTTGGCGATCCTAGGAGCCGCGCCCCCTGTTTGTCAAGGAACCGGCCGACCGTCCGTCAGGTAGACCAGGCCGATTTCATGACCCAGCCGCACGCGATCGACCGTCAGGTGCAACCGGTCACCGAGCCCAAAGAGAGCTTCTTCCGGAACAGGGACGGTGACCCAGATCCGCTGGGCGCTCCCGATCAGTTCGACCATGCGGCTGATGACGAACTTATGACCATTCTGGCCGGTTGACTGCATCCTGGATGGATCGGAGGAACGCCCCAGCGCGGTGAAGAAGTAATCAAACCGGAAGTGTTTGGCCTCCAGCAGATCCTCCCCGTACTGAACCAGCCCCTCCACCGGGTCGGTGACCGTCTGCTGATGGACCTCCAGTACAAATTGCAAGCGGGGCGCACGAGCACGCAGCGCGCGCATGAGTCGGTCCGTGACTCCGAGGGACGCTCTGGCTTTCCAGCCCGCCCATCGCCAGAAATCCGGTGCATACGAAGGAGCTCGCGGCCGCGCCGACAAATCAGACGCCGGGGCCTTCAACGGAGCCTGCCTTGCCGAGGAGAAGAGTGACCCGGGATCCAACTTGATGTCAAATTCCCGCTCGAAGACGCGCATCCCATACGGACTGAACCCGTCCGCTGGTCCGAGCGGTGCGTCGTTTCTGAACAGCACGCCATCGACTCCCGTCTCCGCCAGGTCGGACAGAAAGCCGGCGAGGTAGTCCTGAAAGGCCGGATGAAAGATATCCAGATACACGGACGGCCGCAGTTGGACCTTGGTCCGGTCATAGCTCCAATCGTGCCACCCCAGTTGGGGGGCCACCCAGTCCATGCATCGCAGCGTGACGGCCGCGTAGACCGAGAGCCCGTGCCGGTGCGCGACCGGCACCAGATGGCCGAAGTCGTCGTGGAGCACGAGGGCCGAGCTTGTCTGAAAAAAGACCCCGGCCGGCTGCTCCGACTGCGGTGTCCCGACATCGAGCAGTAAGGTGGTCGCCCCCGACGCGGCCAAGCCAGCTATCCACTGGTCCGGGTCTGGAATCACACGCAGGGCCCGCGACCCCACGGCGATCACGGTCAGAGTGACCGGCCTGCTGGCAACACCTGCGACAAGTGGCTCCAGGACCTCGATGCGGCTCCGCGCCTGGGCTCCATACCGAGTCTCCGGACCTCCTTCCGCCAGGACACGGTATTCAGCGAGGGCGGATGTGAGGTCCCCCATCTGTTCAGAGGATTGCGCGAGCCACCAGTGGGCCTCCATCAGATACGGCGAAGTGGGATAGGTGGTGATCAGTCGCCGGAGCAGACCAGCGGCGGACTCATAGCGCCCCTGGTCATAATCGAGACGGGCCAGCTCGAGCAGCCTGGCCTGGGCCTGGACCGTTGCCGGGACAGAAGGCGGGTGCGTCCACCACGGTGGCAGCGAGCAACCGGCGCCGAGCAGCACCAGGATCCCCAGATATGCGATGAGATACCAAGGATGGTGAAAGACCCGCGCCGGCGTGGGAGGAAATCGGAGAGGTCGCCTCGTGTTGTGGGACACTGATGACCCAACCCGGCAAGTGACCGCACCGGTCACTCCACCTCTACTCCAGCTCGGGGAAGAAATAGCTGATTTCAAATCGAGCCGTCTCAGGAGAGTCGGAACCGTGGACCGCGTTGTATTCGATATTCGTCCCGTGAACGGCCCGGATGGTCCCGGGGTCTGCCTTTTTCGGATCGGTCGCGCCCATGAGGTCTCGATGCCGTTTGATCGCATCGTCACCCGCCAGGACCAGGACGACCACCGGGCCGGATGTCATGAACGTCGTCAAGCTGCCGAAAAACGGGCGCTGCCGATGCACCGCATAGAATCCCTCGGCAAGATCCTTCGAAAGCCGCACCATCCGCATGGCGATGGGCCGTAGCCCGGCTTTCTCGTAGCGCCCGATGATGTCGCCAATCGCGTCCTTCTTGACCGCATCCGGCTTGATAATCGCCAAGGTCCGTTCGACCATGCTGTGCGACTCCCTCCCCATCGTAGGGTACAGCCCTGAGGCTTCCCGGAGGCATTGTAGTGAAAGGCAGCGGTGGGTTGCAAGGGCGGGCTAGGCCAGAGAACTACCTAGCGGGGTGCAAAGACCATTAAAAAGGGGTCAGGAACCTTTTCGTCGAGTCATCGCCCCCCTGCTCGAATGGCGGCAAGCGCCCATTCGCCCGGTTCAGCACATGGTACAGTACGGCGACCACGGTGGACCGTAATGGGCGTCCCATGGCGCCGGATCGTGCCGCCCGGGTCCGCCTCTGTCAAGAAAAAGGTTCCTGTCAAGACAAAGGTTCCTGACACCTTTTCTGTCGTTCCATGGCGCCGGATCGTGCCGCCCGGGCCCAGTTCTGTCAACAAAAAGGTTCCTGACACCTTTTCTTCCATGACACCTTTTCTTCCATGCGCAGACGATGAAAGTCTAATAGAAATCATGCAGGGGTCGCTTGGCGTCTCCTTGCTCCCAGGACAGCTTTGCACGATGACATCGCTTATATCATCACCATCAACATCAATATTCGAATACCGGCCCCCACTGCCTGGCTCATCCCACAATCTATATTGATCAAAACCCTTCTGTTGCGAAGCGCTCGCTAACTTACGAAACCCGTCGCAAAGGCCGACTGATTCCGTAGCTGCACTTGGGCCCGCACATACCGCAACCAAAACCAGCAGGACCATCACCATCTTGGAGGCTTTCCATCGCTCGTGATTCATCGCGGTTTCTCCTTATGTCAGTTCTCTGACTCAGCATTAACGGTGTCCCTGGTCGCAGCTGCATTCAACCATGGTCTCGTTATCCTCCCCATGCTGCCATCCTTGTCTATCGCCCTCCTTGAGGGCATTGTTCCTATGTCTTCTGCTTGGCAGCACTGCGCTCCCCCAGCAATCCCACCAGCACCTGCTGCAGTTGCTGCTGGAGTCGCAGGAGCCCATCCAGCGGCAGCGGAGCCGTAAAAAGGTGTCAGGAACCTTTTAATCGGGCGCGCCCGTCCTGCTTCGGCCGCCCCCCCGTGTCAATAAAAAGGTTCCTGACACCTTTGTTCGCGAGGCCTGCAACCCATCATTCTGCGATGGGTCCAGTTCGGAAAGGAGATGGGCATGGCCAGAAGAATCAATCTTGTTGGTGGTTTCAAATAACGCGCGCATATTTTGCCAGGTCATCTTTTTAATTACGTCACTCGTTGGAGGGAAAATATATAGACTGTCAATCGGTTGACCTTTTACGCAAAAGCTAGCCTTTATAACCAAGTCATCGGCACCATCATTATTAATATCGATCGTGGTTGTTTTTAGAACCGAACAGTACTTGGCTAAAGGCTCACGACCGCTCAATTCCACAGAGCTCCATTTAATTGTCGTGAACACGGTATGCTCATAAGTGGGCCCGCCACGGTCGTCGGTTTCCTTATTGAAAATGCCGAGCATCGTAGCGCAGAGCCCCTTTTCCTTACTCATCAAGAGCTTGTAGGGGTCTGCTGAGGCTTCTCCAATGCTGGAGAAGAGGGAGATGCCGACGAATAATAAGATGAATCGTTTCATTCTTCCCTCCTGTCGACGTTCGTACCGCCGCTCGCGCCGCGTATTCCCACCATCACTTGTTGCAGTTGCTGCTGCAACCGCAGGAGGCCTTCCAATGGCAGCGCGACCCGGACGGCCAGCCGACCGTCCAGGCTCCTGGGCATCGCTTTGTCCTCCCGGGCCGTTCTCGCCACCGGGGCACATATCGTTGAGATTATGAGCGGAACCGGGCGGCAAGTTCCTGGGGTTTGAAGACGCCGCGCTCGGTGATGATCGCGGTGACATACTCGGCTGGCGTCACGTCGAAGGCCGGGTTGAGGACCTCCACGCCGAGCGGGGCGACCGGCGCGCCCCCGCATACCGAGGTGACTTCCTGCGGCGCGCGTTGCTCGATCGGAATCTCCTCCCCGGAGCGCGTGGCAAGATCGATCGTGGAGTACGGGGCGGCCACGTAGAACGGAATGCCATGGGCCTTGGCCAACACCGCGACGGAATACGTGCCGATCTTGTTGGCAACATCCCCATTGGCCGCAATCCGGTCGGCGCCCACCAGGCACAGATGGATGCGCCCCTGCCTCATGAGTGCACCCGCCATGTTGTCAGTAATCAAAGTGACGGGGATCTTGTCCTGCATCAGTTCCCAGGCCGTGAGGCGCGCGCCTTGAAGGACGGGCCGAGTCTCGTCCGCCAGCACCCGGATCTTCTTCCCCTGTTCCCAGGCTGCACGAACCACGCCCAGTGCGGTTCCATACCCGGCCGTTGCCAACGCGCCAGCGTTACAATGCGTGAGAATCGTCTGCCCGTCACGGATGAGCTCGGCCCCGTGCCGGCCCATCGCCTTGTTCATCGCAATGTCCTCCTCCAAAAGTCGCTGTGCTTCGTCTAGTAGCCGGCGCTTAATTACCGCGACCGTTTCGCCGCGAGAGCCCGCCAGCGTCTGCTTCATCCGTTCGATGGCCCAGAAGAGGTTAACGGCGGTTGGGCGTGTCGCGGCCAAGTGATCACAGATCTCATTTACGGCCTTGGCGAACTCCTCGTAGCGGACCTCAGTCAACGACTGGGCGCCCAGCGCCACTCCCAGGGCAGCCGTCACGCCGATCGCGGGCGCGCCACGCACCCGCAGTTCCCGGATCGCCCGCGCCACCGTCTGGTAATCCCGGCACACCAAGACCTCCACCTGCTCCGGCAGCCGGCTTTGGTCGAGCAGCCGGACGGTTCCCTCGCGCCATTCGACAGTGGGTATCACGCGCGCTCCTCTGAAAATCGCCCGGCCCTGAGCCGCCCTGATTCCCTGGTTCGCACCTAGCGCGCCTCCCCTTTTCCCCGATGGGCCAGGCGCCCCTTACACTCCATTATCGTCACTATTATCACGATCAAGGCCGCCTGGGCCAGCAGCATAATCGCTTCGGCAGTGTCCGCCTTGCGCAACACCATCGCGGCAAGCCCCAAACAAATAGTCAACGCAAAGATCGTCGCCACGCTGGCATGCTGGCTGGCCAGCGCCCGCTCTAATCGGTGGTGGAGATGGTCCTTCCCGACGTACTCGAGCCATCCCTTCAGGCTTGTCACTTTGCCGGTGGCGATTCGTTCCACGGTGATATGAATCATGTCGTAGACCAGCACGCCGAAAATCAGGAGCGGGTTACTGAACGACACAATGGGATTATTATTGGCCCAGTTGCCTTTCACGGCGAGACAGGCGAGGGTGAAGCCCATGAAGGTCGAGCCGCCATCCCCCAGGAAGACCAACGCGTGCCCCTTCATTCTGAAATTATACGGCAAGAATCCCAAGCCGGCTCCGATCATCGCCACGGCCAGCCAGCCTAACCCCGGCTGCGCCGTCTGGAAGGCGACCATTCCCATGAACAGCGACAGCAGGATCGCCAATCCGGTCGCCAGCCCGTCCATGCCATCGAAGAAGTTGAACGCGTTGGTGATCCCGACGATCCAGAGCAGGGTCAAGAGCGTGTTGAGGGTCTCCCCCAGCGGTCCTGGAGGAAAGAGCGTGAGCACCCTTCCCGTGTGGATCACCAGACTGGCGCCGATGATCTGCGCCGCCAACTTGAACCAGGCGGGCAACTCCAGGACATCGTCGGCAATCCCAACGATCAGCAGCAACGACCCCGCGATCAGGATCGCCACCATCCAGTCAGCCAGAATCGAGTTGATCAAGACTGCTCCGATGAACCCGAGGTAGACCGCCAGCCCGCCGATGCGCGGCGTTGGTTCCCGGTGAATCCTCCGTTCAGCCGGATGGTCCACAAAACCCAGCCGTTCTCCGAGCCAGATCATGAGTGGGGTCAGCGCGAAGGAGGTGCAGAACGACAAGAGGAGAATGTAGAGCCAGCGATCTCCCCGGAGAATGAAGTACTCCCGAACCCCTGGCACCAGGAACACCATGACCCCAACTAATCCGCCCACGGCGCCCGGTGTGATCCACCACACCCCCTCGCGATCAGACGGCTTCATGCCAGCTCCTCACATACGGTGTGAATGGTGCGACTGACCTCCTCATCGGTCATCGATGGATAGAGGGGCACGGACATCGCTGATGCGTTCGCCTGGTCGCTCTCGACACACCCCTCCAGATCGAGGTACCGATGAAGCGGACGGAACACCGGGCGCCGGCACTGCACCCCTCGCCGCTCCAACCGCGCCAACACTTCATCCAGCGGGTGCCCGGAAGGCGGTACTCTCACCACGTATCGGTAAAAGACATGCGTGCGACCCTCCGGGATGGACGGTAAACGGAGGTTGGTTGTCGCGAAGGCAGTCTGGTAACGTACCGCGATCCGGGCCCGCCGATCCAGTAACGACTGGAACTTCGCGAGCTGTTGCAGACCCATGGCCGCCTGAAGGTCTGTCATCTTCCGGTTGAAGGCCGCCGCTCCCAGGGTTGGCTGCTCGTCGTAGTCGCGTAGCGCGCGACCTTTCTCGAGAATCTCCGCATCGTTCGACAGAAGCATCCCCCCCTCTCCTGTACACAGCAACTTCGTCGCATAGAACGAACAGACCGCGACATGTCCGACACTGCCGACCAGACGGCCCTGCTCGGTGGCCCCCAAGGTCTGGGCACAATCTTCAATCAGCGGCACCCCGAACTCTTGCAGCTTAGACAAGTCGGCCGGGAGCCCAAACAGGTGTGGGACGATGACAGCGCGCGTCCGGGACGAGAGGGCCTTCTCAACTCCAGCCGGATCGATCGCATAGGTATCCGGCTCGATGTCCACGATCCGGGGACGCGCGCCCACTCGAACGACCGCCAGCCAAGGGGCAGCGCAAACATAGCTGGGCAGGATCACCTCATCGCCTGGCCCGACGCCGAGCGCCAGCAGTGCGACCTCCAGGCCGACGGTCCCCGAACTCAGTGCCACTCCCCCCTGCACCTCCAGCAAGGTCGCCATCCCGCGCTCGAACGCCTCTACTTGCGAGCCTTGCGCGACCTGTCCCGATCGGACGACATCGGTCAGCGCGGCGATTTCTTCGTGTCCGATCGCGGGTCTGGAATGGGGAATGACGTGTGACCCCATCGTCAGACTCCAATGTTGATGAACAGGCGCAAGGGCACGAATGCCTCCGCGTTGCGGATCCGACCCTGGATGCCCCGAAAATGCGCCGAGGACCGAATGATGTCCACGATCGACAACCCTTCGATATTGGTTTTCTTCACCTGGGATTCGTGGGCGCAGAGCGCCTGGACCTTATCCTCCAGCACCGGGTCGATGTCCACGAAGACCGTGGGGGAGAAGCTTTGCGTGGTGGGTCCTTCGTAGAATAGCACGTTCTTGGTGTAGCGAGTGGCGGTCATCGTACTCAGGGCCAGATGCCGGTGATCCTGGTGGGTGTCATCAGGAAAGTTCACAAAGATGAAATGCGGGTCCACTTCGTGCACCACGCGCTCGATCTTTTGAATCAGTCCCCGATCAACCGGCAATTTCGTATCGGGATAGTTTCCCCAGTAGATTCGCTCCACGCCGAGGATCTTGGCGGCCTTCTCTTGCTCCAGTTTGCGGACCCCGCGCCCGGCCCCGCGCTCCCCTTCCGTCATGACCATGAAGAAGATGCGGTGACCGTCCCTCGCGTATTTCGTCAGGGTCCCACCACATCCGGCCTCAATATCATCGGGATGTGCTCCTAGGGCCAGGATTCGCATCCGCGTCGTGTCCTGCTTCTTCACGGGTACCTCCCCATTCAGAACCATTAACTTCTCGGACAATTCTCAGGTCAAGATTGAAGGAGAGGCTCTCTACGCACGCTCAGGGGTTGCCTGAGTCCGCACGGGCCTCGAGGCGCGCGCTTCGCAAGCGGTCGAGGGCCTCCTCACCACAAGTGAACAACAAATCAATGGCCGACATGCCGGGCATGAAAGGCTCGTAACACTGCGGGTAAACCGGATGCCTGAAATCCTGCACCTCGATCTTCAGGCCAGAGGCCTCGAACCGCGGCAAGTCCATATAGTCCGCCGCCCCTGCCCCGGCCAGATAGTGGCTCGCCCCGACAGCCCGGCAGATGTCGATCAGCCGGTCGGTGGCTTCCTCCCGGAGCGTCATCTCCGAGGACAACCGGATAGGGGTCTTGATGCCGAAGGCATCCAGCAGCCACCGAATCACCGCCAGATTCAGATCAGCCAACCGCTCCCAGGGCTCGCGATAGAGGTCACGCAACGCTCCGAAATACCGAGTGCAATGTCTGGCTCGGTCATAGTGCATCTCCAGCGCGCGCAGGTGTTTGGCCGGCCAGTCCACGGTCGGGTTGATGCGGACGTCGGTGAGCTTCTGACCGAATTTCTGGAGAATCGGGACAGTGACCCATTGCCAACCCTGCGCCGTTCGGATGCGATTCCGGTTCTGCCACTCCTGCTTCTTGAACTGCACGGTGTCCAGGACTACGAATAGGTCCGCCCGATCAATCTTGTCCAGATAGCCGAGCCACGGCAAGAACTGCGGTTGGTGAATGGCCACTCTCATCGCATGTGAACCGCTATGGGCGAGGCGTGACTCCGCCCTATTGAAACGCTCTTGAGTCGCCACGTCTGCACCGGACTCATGCCGCCTCACGTCTCATCGTGGGTCGGGCCGACGAAGATCGGGTTGCTGAGGAGCTCCGCCTCGCCCTTGATCACCAGCCGGTACGCCAGCCATTCTTCCGGCGGGACGTTAGAGTCGGACACCACGCTCATGAACGGTGTCTGACTTTCCACATGCGCGACGACCTCGCCGGACCGGACAAGCGTCACCTTGATCGGATGCGCGCCATGATCAGTTGCGGAAACGGAGATCCGGACAACGAGATCCCGTGATCCTTTGGGGTGCAGCACCTCCCCACTCTCTGCCCCACGCGCCCCGTCTTGGCATTCGACCCGAAACCGTTCCAGTCTCAGGCTATACTCTTTGCGGTACTGATGGATCGCGTAGTAGCGTCCCGCTCGGAGGGCCTGGAGCAGACCGTCTTGTGTGCGCTCAGCCACCCACAAGATCGTCAAGACCTGGTCGAGCTCCTTGCGATCATGTCCGGGCCCGTGGTAAGCGAGCTCTCCGACCGCAAACGGGAGCGCGGTTCGTTCTCCCATGAGGAACCGCGCGATGGCCTGGTCCCAGATGCCCCTTGGTGTGGGGACCGTCCGATTGTCCTGGTAGACACCGCCGAATCCCGTGTAGCCGGTCGTCGACAGCAGAGCTTCGGGGTACGGTTCGGTCGTGACGGTGACTGTCCCCAGAGGACCATAGGAGAACTGATTGTAATCGCGCGCCTCCGGCATGGACCAGAGGACCACCCCTCCGCGAGCCGTGACGGCATTAATCAAGGCCTGGTATGGACGATAGCCTAGTCCTTCTTGATACAGACTGAAGGCATCCTGGCTGAACGGCCAAGCGTTCAGCAAGAGAAAGGCCGCGAGGCCGGCTAACACGACCGCCGGCCCGCGAGACCGAGCCGTCGCAGCAACGGTCGCGGCGCCTGCCCGAGTGTTCCGAACACGGCGTCCGGTCCAGACCCATGCAGCCAGGACACACAGCATGCCCGGCAAGACATTGGCCAAGCTCTCCCACCCGTAGTGACGCGCTGACGGATTGCCGGCAACTGGTAACGCCAGGTAGTCCTCGGGATGCATGAGTCCCAGTACCAGCAAATTTTTTTGAGAGTTGTGCATCGTGAGTGTGCCATCCAGCAGGGAACCGGTCCAGTAGTAGTGCGGGGCCACCTCCACGCCAGGGATCAACAGCACACGAGGATGGCGTATCTGCGCTTCCCGGATCTCGGTCAGGAATCGCTCCAGACCATATTCCAACACCGATGGCAGGCGGACCGTGTGGCGGATCACCCCCCGTAGCGGGGCCAGCCCATACTCGTAACGGAGCACCAGGTTGTCGGAGAGGATGATAGCCTCGACCCCGAGCCGCTCCGCCTGCTGGGCCAGCTCATCGATGCTCAAGGTCCCGGTACTGGCTTTACTATGGATGTGAACCGCGGCGGTCAATGGCTGGAGGGTTCTCCCTCCATCTGGCGCAGCAAAGACCGGGGCGGCCACGGTCGCCATGGCCAGCAGACAGAGCCCCAGCGACGCGAGGACCCCTCCCCGCCCTGACGCTCCAGCCGCAGGCTGGCACCGTGTCGAGCCTCTGGCCTTAGCGTGATTCATGCAGCGCTGCCTCATAGACTCCTTCCACCGCCGCGACCATCGCGGTGACGCCAAACCGAGGGCCGACGCTGTCGCTGGCCGCGGCGCCCAGCCCCTTGGCCCACGCCGGCCGCTGAATCAACTCGGCGATCGCCGCCCCCAGCGAAGAGGCGTCCCCTGGCGGCACCAGCAATCCGTTTCGCCGATCTTTCACGATCGCAGGGATTCCCCCGACCCGTGTGGCAACCACAGGGCGTCCCGCTGCCATGGCCTCGATCAGCGCGCGCCCCATGCCCTCATTCAGCGAGGGCATCACGAACAGATCCATGGCTGCCAGGCACTCCAGTACATCGTCCCGTTCCCCCAGCAAACGAACCGCGTCCCCCACGTCGAGGCCAGCCGCCAAGTCGGCGAGCGTGCCTTGCAACTCACCGCCGCCCACGATGACGACGTACAGTCTAGGGTGGCTGGGCTTCAGCTTGCTGAGGGCCTCGATCAAGTACCGATGTCCCTTCACAGGGGTCAGCCACCCGATCGACCCAACGACCACGGCATCTGCGGGACAGGCAAAACCATCCGGCCGCTGACCGATCGTCCCGGCGACGTTCTTGAAACGCCTCAGGTCGATCCCACTGGGAATGACCGCAAAGCGGTCCCTCCGACCTACCCCTCGCTCGAGATGCTCGTCCCGCTCCGCTTCGGTGAGCGCAATCAGCCTGATCGTCAGCTTGGCCAGTAGCCACTCAATCAGTAGAAAGAACCATGACAGGAACCGGCCAAAATGACCGTAGAAGACGTGCCCGTGCGGGGTGTGGATGATCACGGGCACCCCGGTCAGCCAGGCGGCAAGCCGGCCCAGCACGCCGGCTTTGGAGGTGTGCGTATGTACAATCACCGGCCGCTCTCGACGGAACAAGGCAATGAGCTCAGCCAACGCCATCAGATCCTTCATCACGTTCAATTCTCTCGTCAGAGCTGTGACGCGGTACGTTCGGATACCGGCCTCTTGCAGTCGGCGTGCATTCTCTGCACTAGCAACGTCGCCTCCCTGAGCGGTCCAGCGACCCGGCGGTCCGTCGGCCACCAGCGGCTCATAGCGCGAGCGATCATGTCCCAAGGCGGTCAGCAGCGTGTTCTGAGCCGAGCCGCCACGGTCAAGCCGTGTGATCACGTGAATCACCTTGCGTGGCATCGGAATCGGCTGATGGTCTCTTTTCACTCCCTACTCCTCACTCATTCCCATGGCTTGTCGACGACCGCTTCGCGCAGGACCGCCTCCAGTCGTTCCGTGTGTCGACCCCAGTTGTACTCTTCCTCGACCAGGGCGCGACACTTCGCCGAGAGTCGTTGCTCCTCTCCCGGTTTGTCACGGAACCGGCGCAAGACCCGACGGAGGGCCGAGGCCAAGGCCACCCCGTCCGTGCCGTCCGCGATCAACCCAGGATCAACACGGGCCAAGACTTCGGGAATCGCTCCTACGGGCGTGCCGAGGACCGGCGTGCCGCACGCCATCGCTTCCACGGTCACCAGTCCAAACCCTTCCAGCTCCTCTGTGGGCATCAGCACCAGGTCGGCCGCTTGATAGTAGAGCGGCAGCTCCTCTTCGGCGACAAACCCTAACAGGCGCACGCGATTGCTGAGGTTCAGGTCACGAATGCGATGCTCGAGTGAGGATCGCAGGACCCCGTCGCCTCCGATCAGCACCTGCAGGTCTCGTCCCTCCTCACCTAGTCCCGCAAGGGCCTGAACCAGGTTCTCAAGACCCATGCGTGGCACGAGGTTCCGAACCGTGAACAAGACGACCTTGTCGAAGGGCAACTTGAGCCGCCGCCGGACATTGGACGGATCGGCCGCCGGATGAAAGCGGACCGGATCGGCAGCCCCTGGCACAATCCGCAACCGACTCTCCGGCAGGTGGTGCACCTCCATGACGCGTCGGCGCATAAATTCGCTGAGCACCACGATCCGCGCGCAGCGTCGCATGACGACGCGCTCGCTCCATTGACGCACCCTGGCGTTCAGTGCGTGGCGCGCTCGCTCCAGCCTTGTCTTGCCGGGCGAGGTCCGCGAACGGTACTCCTCATGAGCCAGCGAATGGCAGACATACACCCATCCGCCGACCTGCTTGGCGCGGTAGAGGATCGGGCCCAGCCCGCACAGCGATTGATGGATTACCGCCACATCCCAGCCGCGGCCTGCTCGGGCTTCGTCCAAGGCCGAGACCGAACGCATGACGGAGGACAAGACAAATGCGGCCTCGTTCCGTCTGGAGACCGTGTAGCGTGACTCCACGACGGCGCCGATCGTCACTTTCGCCAGGCAGTCGCCGGCCGGCGCACGGGCCACCACCTGGACCTGGTGGCCACGCTGCTTGAGCCCCAGCGCTTGCTCACGCAGGACCCGCTCAGCGCCACCGATCACCGCCGCCGCCGACACCTCCGCGAGCATGAGCACGTTCATAGCAGAATTGTCGATTGTTGGATTGTGGATTGATTCATTGTCCTGCCGGGTCACGTTCAATGATTCATTGATTCAATGAAACAATGATTCAATTCTTCTGGAGCCACAGCTCCAGCACAAGCAGGGCGTAGAGCTGGTCGGCCAGGTTTCGGTGCCCAGCCTCATGCGTCTCAATCACCCAACGGACGTACCGCGGGCTGACGTAGCCGCGCCGCGCGACCCGTTCCTCGGTCAGGAGATCGCGCACCATTTCCCTCAGGTCCTCCCGGAGCCAACGGGCGATCGGCACCTGAAATCCGAATTTTGGGCGGCCAAGAATCCCGGCCGGCAGGACGCGAGTCAGCGCGCGTCTCATAAACGACTTCAACTGAAATCCCTTGAAACGCGCGGACGCGGGAAGCCGACACGCGAATGAGAGGAGCCGCTGGTCACAGAACGGCACCCGCAGTTCGAGCGAATGCGCCATGCTCAGGCGGTCCCCCATACGGAGGAGATCGTCAGGAAGATAGGTCTGGAGATCCAACCCCATCGCTCGATCGGCGGGATCCGGGGACGGCCAGTTGCTGAAGGCCAGGGGATACTCGCCCGTGAGCGGGGTGTGGGTCGTTTGCCGTTGGATCTCTGGGGTGAAGAGGGACGTGCCCCATTCGGGCGGCAGGAAGCTCACCCAACGGAGATACTGCTCTGCAAGGGGGCGATACCCATCGCGCAAGAATCGCTTCAGGCGACTCCCTTGATCTCTATTCCTGGTCCCTTCCGGAATATGCGGCGCGACGTGTTCGGCCACCCATTGGCGCACCGCCAGCGGCACGGCGGCATAGAGCCCTGCCGCGCGCATGCCCAGATAGCGCGGATAGCCTCCGAACAGCTCATCGCCGCCGATCCCGGACAAGGCGACCGTCACGGACCGGCGAGCCAACTCGGATACCAGATAGGTCGGGATCGCCGAGGAGTCTGCGAAGGGTTCTCCCATGGCCGCCACGATCCTCGGTAGCAACTTCGCGGCCTCGGGGCGCAACCGTTCTTCAGTGTGCTCCGTACCGAAATGGTCCGCCAGGCATCTCGCGGCCTCCAGCTCGTTGTACGACCGGTCCGCCCGGTCGTCGTACCCGATGGAGAAGCTGCGGATCCGTCCGGTGTTGACGGCCCGCATCATTGCCAGGATCGCACCGGAATCCAGACCGCCGGAGAGAAACAGGCCGAGTGGTACGTCACTGACCAGATGGGCCCGAACGGTTTCTCGAAGCACGTCCAAAAACTCCTCGGCGAGACCCGTCTCCCCTCGCCCGCCCTGAGCCACGCCGAAGGGCACCTCGTACCCCGCACCCCGGCCTTTCCCCGCGCCATGTGCCTCTTGCCACAACGCCGTCGGGTGGAAGTACCGCCGGGTCTCGACGCGGCCTCTCACCAGCTTCAACAGTTCCCCCGGACGCAGTTCTTGAATGCCCTCGTAAATCGTCCCGGGGCCCGGCACATAGAGCAGGCTCAGGTACTGGGCCACCGCCTGAGCAGATACTGAACGCGGTGATAGGGCGGGCAGCAGCGCCGGCAACTCAGACGCAAACGCCAGTCCGCCGCCAACCATGTCCGACCGAACCGCGTAATAGAGCGGTTTGATCCCCAACCGGTCCCGAACCAGCAACAGGCTCTGACGCTCACGGTCCCACAGTGCATACGCAAACATGCCGCGGAGCCGTTGGATGCCCTCTTCGCCCTGCTGTTCATACAGATGCACGAGCACTTCCGTGTCGCAGTTCGACGTAAACCGGTGCCCCTTGCCGATCAGTTCCTCGCGGAGCTCCCGGTAGTTATAGATTTCTCCGTTGAGCGCGACCCAGATCGTGCCCGTCTCATTGGTCATCGGCTGCTGTCCGCCCGCAGGGTCGATGACACACAACCGTCGGACACCCAGCGTCACCCCCGGCTCGTGATGCTGGCCCTCTTCATCTGGCCCGCGGTGCTCGAGTCGACTCAGCATCCGCTGCAACACTATCTGATCGTACTGTCCGGCAAAGCCGGCGATCCCGCACATAGACCCGCGTCCTCCTCACAGCCGATCGCGACCCCTTTACTTTGTCTCCCCCTCCACGACCTTTTCCCGTCGCTCCAGCTCCTTTCGCTCCGGAGCGTGACGGGGAGAGATCTCAGGCGGTGGAACATCCACTGGTTCATAGCGCATAAACTTGGAAGCCCCGACTGAATCGAACATGAACTTGATGCCCAGCGCCGCCAGCGCCGCGATGAAACAGAGCGAGATGGCCAGAGCCCAGAAACGAATGGAGCGTCTCAGTCGGGTTCTCTGGAAGCGGTGACTGAATCTCATGCCATGCTCCGCGTACCGTTCCCTCCGGTCCCGAGACAAAGCTGGCGTCGATGTGTGACGACGCTCGGCACTAGGATTCCTGCGGCCGTGCCGCGGCTTCAAATGACGGGGCCACGACGACCCTCCGACCGGTTATGCCATAGAGCACTTGAGCGGCTACCCAGAGTCCCATGCCCGCGGCCCTCCAGGCCAGCCTCCTGGCCACACGCTCTGACAGATGAATGGGGGCCAGGCTGGTCCTCGAATTCCTCACGGAGATGGGTTCTAACGCAGCCAGGCGGAGGAGCTCGCGCACCGCTCTTGGCGTATACACGAACAAGTGGAACGCCTGCTCGAATTGCAGGCCCAGCCGCTGGGCCGTCCGACGGAGAGGGACATGAAAAGCCCCGTTCGAAACACGAATGAGCACCAGCCCGGCCGGCACCAAGGCCTGCCTGACCCGACGGAGGACGGCAACAGGGTCGGAGACGGTCTCCAACACATTGACCAGGGTGATGACATCGTAGCGGTCGCCTGCGTCTTGAGGACCGGACGCCTGGTTGAGCCAATCATTGGGAAGCATGGTGATTCCACGCTGGGCGGCTTGCGCAGCGGCCTGGCGGGACAACTCCACACCGTAACAGGTCCAACCGGCCTCCCGGCACAGGGCCAGAAACCGACCGTCCCCGCAGCCGATATCCAACAGGCGGCCCGGCGGGAGGCGATGTCGCGACAGATGCCGGAGCACGCTGGTGTAGACCGGGCTGCGGTCCGAACTGCTCTCTACCTTCCCGTAGGCCACGGTGTAGGAATGTCGATAGAACTCCCTGACCGCTTTCGCGGTCGGCCTTGGGCTGAGGAACATCAGGTCGCAGGACGGACAGCGCCAGTACTGCCGCGTGAGCGTCCGGAAGACTTCACGCGCAGGGAGCGTGCTCCGGCAGGGGCAGGAGATGGTCTCCGAACGATCTTCAAACACCCAATGCCGCGACCGCCTTGCCTTCTTCATCCGAGCACCCCTTGCGGCGTCGCGGACCTCGCCCGTCGTTCCTGCACTGTCTCCTCTATCAGCGTCACCGTGCGCGCGGCCATCCGATCCGCTGTGAATCGGTCCCGGATCACCTGAGCGCCGCGGCGGCCCATCTCCGCGGCTCGAGCCGGATCCCGCAGCACTTCCCGAATCTCCCGCGCCAGCGCGTCCGGGTCGCGGGGGGGCACGAGCAGTCCGGTGCTCCCATGCTCGACTAATTCCGGTACACCATTGACCCGCGAAGCCACCACTGGACAACCGACCGCCAGCGCCTCCAACAGCACGAACGGAAACCCCTCCGACACCGACGGAAGCACAAGCAGATCAGCTCCCGCAAGAATGGCCGGAATATCCCGGCGCACGCCCGCGAAAACGCAGCAGGCTCGGATCCCCAGACGATTCGCCTCGGCTGCGATTGTCTTCTCGAGCGGCCCTTCCCCGACAATAAGACACTTGAGGTCCGGCCACTCCTCCAGCAGGTGGGGCAGCGCGCGTATCAGGTAGCGGTGCCCCTTCTGTTCGGTCAAGCGGCCAATGACCACCAGCAGAGGGCCGGCCCCAACGCGGAACTCGGCCCGGATAGCCGATCGATCGCGGGGCGACGTCACAGTCATGAGGTCAATGCCGTTGTGGATGGTCACGGTTCGGTCTGGGTCGCACCCGGCTCCAGCGACCATGTCCCGGCGCAGGTCCTCCGAAACGCAAATAATGCGATCTGCCAGTCGGATCACCCGACGCAGCACCGCGCGGTATATCCAGCGTTTGGCTCTGCTGATTGGGTAGTCCTGCAACGAATTATGAATGGTCGCGATGACCACGGGGACACCGGCCAGTCGCCCGGCGAGGCAGCCGTACGCGCTGGAACGGAGGCCGTGGGTCTGAAGAATGCCCACGCGCTCGCGCGCCAACAGTCCCGCCAACCGGATCAGCGCCACAGGATTCACCAGGGGAGCCAGACGAACAAGCCGAGCCGGCACGCCGCGCGCGTTCATGAATTCAATGAACGGCCCGGTCTCCGGGCAGATCACCAGCGGGCGGAATCGTGCCCGGTCAATCCGACCCATCAGCAATTCGAGATAGCGCTCGCCGCCTCCATAGGCAGCCGATCCTGCCAGCTCCGCGAGCACGATCGCCTGCCCGACTCGACTGGGCTCGTCGCAAGCTGCGTTTGGTGAAAGGGTCACGCCGGTTTCCTCCCCACCAACAGCAAACTCCCCCTCAAATGTGGTACTGCAAAGAACGGGTACTTGCCCAGATCAATGAGACGTTGCCGGGCTCCACGCACGCAGTCTTGCGTATCCTCGCCGAGAAAGAATCGCCGCTCCCCCACGTGGAAACCGGTCTGCCTCAGCATCTGGATCAACTCGCCCATTGCATATTCACGGACGTGCGGCTGCCACTCGTCATCCGGATTGTCGTATCCCGGCGGTGCCAGACGATCGTGGGGTGTTCGACCGATCAGTAACTTGAAGACATTCCCGATGCGCGTCACATTCGGCGTCGTAATGACCAGGTGGCCCCCGGGAGCCAAGATTCTGAAAGCCTCACCCAGGAGGTGAAACGGCGAGGTGAGATGCTCGATGATCTCCAGGGCAAACACCAAATCGGCGGTCTGATCATCCAGTGGAACCCGCGCCGGGTAGGCCTTGGCAGCGAACTGACGATTCTGCGGATCGAGGTTCACGGTGAGGATCTCGGCTCCGCAGTCCTCTCGCATGACGCGGCCAAACTCGGCACTCGTCAAGAGCCCGGCTCCGACCAACCGCACGTCCTTTGACGGGTAGAGCGCATGGACCAGGCGGAGCAGAGTCCCCGGGTAGGGACCAAAATCCACCACAGTGCGCTTGCCTGGTGAAAGACGGGGCAATCCAGCCCGGAGCGCAATAAAAAACCGGTCCTGGCACTTGAGCGCGTGATGCAATGGGCGAACAAAGCGCGGGTCCGAGTCCCCGAAGCGCTCGCAGGGAAGTGGCTGGTAGGCGCTCAACGTCTTCATGAACGCTCGCTTGGTCAACCGAGGCAGCATGGTGCTCCCTTCACGTTGTATCCGCGCCCTTCGTCTCGCACTGGAACAAGGAGTGATACACAGCCCGCTCGTGCTCATGGCCACCCGCCAGGATTCAGGTGGCATCCCCTGCTTATCTGCCCATTGTCGCGGCTCTACGCAGTGACTTCTGGAAAAGTAGCGAAAACCGAAGGTCGCAGTCCTGATGGACGTCCTGCGCGTTCGTGACCTCATACAGGGTCATGCCGAGGGACCCCCGGTTTGCCGCGATGCGCGACATCAGGTGCGGCACGTCGTAGTACCGTGCGTACCGAACGGAGATATCCTGCCCGCAGTGGACGGCCGCGTCGGCCTCAAAGACCAAGCCGCTGAGATCCAGCAAGGGATTGGTGAGAATATGATAGGCGTTGGCCAGATAGAGCGGGAGGATGCACAGCCGCCCCCCGGGTCGCAGGATGCGCATGGCTTCCCGAAGGAATCGCACATCGCGGTCCCCTTCAAAATGTTCGAAAGAACAATGCAGCGTCAGGCGGGTCGCAAAGCCATCCGGCAGCGGCAACTGACAGGCATCCCCGCCGATGGAGTTTCCACGCACTCCAGCGGGATAGGTGATGTCTTGCCGAAATGACCGGATGCCGTACAAGTCAGTGACGATCTCCGTCATCGGGGAATCGTTGGCCGCGAGATCGATGTAGACGTGCGATTGGCCCTTCTCCAACGCCAGGAGTTGCGTCGACACATAATGTTCGAGATACTTTTCTATCGCATTGGGTTGCAGCCCGTACTCGTAATAGGGCCGTAACCCGTAGCGCGCTGCCGCCCGAAACGCCTCAAAGTTGGCGCGATCGATCTTGAAGGGCACCGGAGGCAAGCCGGCTTCCCTTAAACGGGTTCTGAGACGGGCGGGATCTGGAGGCGTCGGTCTGTCTATGAGCCTGGCACGCGCAGCCACTTGAGACACGCGATGCTTCCAGTACCGCCCGGCCAGACGCTGGCGTAGTACTTCTGGAATCAGCGGCCGAACCAGACGCGCCAGCTTGGCCAGTCGTGGTTCAAGATGCCTCCAATGCTGCCAAGTCAGACGCTTGCGTACCACGTCCGGGGTCAGCGAATGAACCTGGCGCGTCAGCCAGGCCAGCCATTGTTCGAATTGGACCCTCATGCATGCACCTTCATCCGTGTCTCATCCACTCCGAACCTCGCGAGGCTTGGCCAGAGGCGCGGACTCAGATCCATGATCGCCACGACGCTCAACAGGAACACGCAGGGCAGGATCGGCAGCACGTAGCGTCCCGCCTCCACAGAGAAAGGGATATAACCGAGTGTCAGCCCTATCGGCAGCGCATAGACCGGGTACAACACCCGCCAGGCGTTGCGGTGCCGCCAAACCGTCCACGCCGCCAGGATCAATGCCAGCGGGACCAGCACCACTCGTTTGATCAGGCTGTAGACGGCAATCAGTGGACCACGCTCACTCACGTCGCTGAGAACTCCGTCTCGAAAGGTGGAGACCCCGTTGAGGAGATAGAAACGATTTCCGACCCAGAGATCAAACACGCGGGCGGCGGTTAGTCGAAGGTATCCCACAGGGTCGGCTCCAATACGGGCGAGCGCCTTCTCCTTCAACACGCGATCGACGGACACCTCATACATGACATGAGGGTACGCCAACGGGGTAATTCCGGCTGTCTGCCAGACTTGCTCCTCAATCGAGGCCGGCAGGGGCCAGCTTCCCCCCGACACCGGATCGCTCCCCATCCAGAGACCAGCCCCGACGCCAGTAGACACGGGAATAAAGGAGCCGAAGGTCTGCAGGTTGCGGACAGTCCATGGCAGTACGACGAGGAACAGGCAGCCCACAGAAGTCGCAATGCGAGCCCAGGAGGCCCGTCCGGTCCCCTGCGCAACCACCGGCAGCGCAGCCAGCAGAAAGGCCGCGGGAATCAGCACTGGCTTGCATAAGATCGTCAACCCGCCCAGGAGGCCCGACAAGCCATAGGTCCAGGCGCTCGGTGTGATCACACAGCGCACAGATGTCCAAAGCCAGGCCGTGACGCACAGGGTGAGCAGACTCTCGTTCCGGATCCGCAGGTCATAGGTCCAGTACGCCGGATAGAGGAAGAAAACCGCGGCGGCAAGTGTCCCGACCCACGAGCCGAACAGCAGACGGGCTGCCTGGAAGACACACCAGCCGGTCGCCACATCGAACAAGAGGTGCAGATAGGCCAGCCATTCCGGCCGGTGCCCCACCAGCGAGTAGACGACGGCCAGGACGACGGGATACAGAGGCCCCACATGCGCCGACGGAGTCTGCCCGTCCACCGTGTACCCGAGTCCGAGCGCCAGATGTGTGCCCAGGCGATCGAACAACTCATCCGCTGCATACGGTTCGGGGTGATGCTGCGCAATCATCCAGAGACGGACGCTGGTTCCGAGGAGCAGCGCCCCCAGGAGAACAGCTGACGCCCACCAACGCGACGCGCCGGAGCGGGCCGACCGGTGACTTGGGGCTGGAGGCCTAGCGGTCATTTGCGGCACACCGCAATCAAATTCGTGTCCTCCTGGATACCCTCGCCATATTCGATGTCCTTGGGCAAGATCTTCCGCAAGCTGGTCCCGCCCTGAAGGCGGCTAACCAGGCTTCCGATCCAGTGACGAAGGCGACGGGGGACGACCCTGCGTAACGCGAAGGGGTCCCACCGTCGGACAGCGTCCAGGTGTCCCTCGACGGTCTTCAGGCGAGCCCCTTGCCGTCGGCCATACCACCGGATCATGCTGAAATGGGGCATCAGCAGATCGCGAAGTTCGTCAGGCATGTACTCGCGGATGTGATACGGATCCTCCGGCCTGCGCCCCCGTTCCTTGCCGTGGGGGGTGAACAAGACCAGCGTCCCGCCCTTGCGCAGGACCCGGGACAGCTCGGTGACGAAGCGGTGGTCATCCTGCACGTGCTCGATCGTATCCTGTGAGACGATGGCATCAAAGGTCTCGCTCCGAAAGGCCAAGGCGGTTCCATCCATCGCATTGAACTGTGCCCGGGCGTTGGGATACCGAAGCCGACATCGGGCAACCACGGCGGGCTCAAGGTCAATGCCCACGACCCTCCTCGCCACCCCGGCAAGATAGTCAGACCCGTATCCCGTGCCGCAGGCAATATCCAGTACCCTCATCTGATCGATCCCCGGCAACTGAGTCGCCGCCCACACATACCCGGACAGATTCACGATATGCTGGGTGTCGGTTGGATAGGCCTCTCGCCGCTCCATACGGGTTACGCATCCTGAGCGAGGCACCGCCGATAGACCGCCATGGTCTGGTCGGCGGCCTGCTCCCAGCTGAAGCTTGCCGCGCGCCGAAGCCCGCGCGCGGTCAAGTCCTCCCGCAACGGGACGTCCTCCAGGAGCCGCACGATGGAGTTCGCCAGCTCATCCTCGGTATACGGGGGGTCGATCAGGACGGCCGTGTCCCCCACGACTTCGGGCAACGAGGAGCTGCGATAGGTGATCACGGGAACTCCGAGCGCCATGGCCTCCAACGGAGGAAGCCCGAATCCTTCCCAGCGGGATGGGTACACGAACAGACTGGCCCCCGCATAGAGCAGGGGTAGTTCGTCATCAGGAATGAAACCAGGAAGTCGCACACTTTCCGTCAACCCCATCCTCTCGACGTCCCTGACCAGAGTGGTACGTCCTGGAATCACATGGCCGGCAATCACCAGACGGAGCTCCTTCACACGTGAGCGCGTGAGTGCGTAGGCCCGGAGTAACGTCTCCAGGTCTTTCCGGCGATCAATGATGCCCACGTACAACAGGTAGGGCCCCAGCAGCCCCTGCCGCACCCGATACCCTTGGATCTCAGCGTGAGACGGCCGGCGCAAGAAGTGTGGATCCACCGCGAGCGGGATCACCGTGATGCGTTCCGGCGAGATACCCACCAAATCCACCAGATCTTGCTTGGTCGCAAGGGACGGCGCAATCAGAGCATCAGCATGGCGAGCCGTGAAGGGGATCCACCGCCCCCAATACCACCGGGCTCGACTCGTGGGTAACCATTCTGGATAACGGGTGTAGAGCACATCCATGACCGTCATGACCACCGGTTGTCGGCGAATGAGGGGCGCTGAGTAGGCCGGGCAGTGGAGGATATCCACTTGCCCCGTGAACGCCGCCCAGGGAACCCGCACTTGGTCCCACCACAGTTGGTTTGGGAGTCGCCAACTCGGCCCTTTCCGGCAGACCCACGGCACGAAGTCGTCGTCGGGATACCGGGTCCGCAGCGCCCGCAGCAAACAGTCGACATAGGTCGCAAACCCATGGCGTAATCCGGATCCGAGCACCTGACAGTCAATGCCAACCCGCATCACCGCCTCTCCCGGACTGCGTGGACTGGTGACTCGATCTCAACAGCCCGACACTCGATGCCTCTACGCGTTGTTCAGCGTCACGCCGGTGCGCACGACCGACTGATGGACAGCGACCCCATTGATCCCCCGAACAGCTCCGGGCTCCACCACTGGCTCTAGAAATCCATTTGCTGCGATCATGAACAGATGGAACCCGTCCCTCTTAAGGCTCTCCATCAGCGTCTTGGCGTTCTTGCCCAGCTCGAACAGAAGGCACCCGACGCGCTCCTCGCGCAGCAGGACCTGTGCGCCTTCCAAAATCTTTGACTCAGCCCCTTCCGCGTCGAGCTTCAGCAGGTCGATACGGGGGATTCCCCGGTCCCCACAGTAGTCATCCAGGCTTATCGTATCGACGACCATACGGGTACCAGACCTCAGCATCCCTCCCGTCCGGCTCTGCTCCGCATGGACGAGGGAGCTCAGGCTTTCGAACGGGGGGGCATAGATGTAGATGGACTGAGCCCCATGGCCGGAGAAGACCGCTTGACGGTTAGCAAACACGTTCGTCAGACCGTTGCGAGCGATATTCTCCGTGAGCCGTTCAAAACTCCTCGGGAACGGCTCAAAGGCATGGACCCGGCCCTGAGGACCCACCAGCGTGGCCAAAAAGCAGGCATACACGCCGATATACGCGCCGACATCAACCACGGTCATGCCCGCCCGCAGGTACCGGCGGCAGAACTCCTGCTCCCCCTCTTCGAACCACCCACGGTGGGTGAAATACAGGGCAAGATCGTCCGTCGGCTCGAGTGAGTACCGCAACCCGTACCGATCCCTGAAGACAACCGGCCTGCGGACGATCCGCCGGACCCAGAAGGCCCGGCACCGGGCGCTCAGCGTTCGCATAAGTCGTGGTCTCATTACATTCGTCGGATTCCCGCCTACACCATGCTTTGCGCTGATCCCGGCCACAACTTTCGCAAGCGCGGGTATTCGACCCGCCAGAGGTACAGCGCATAGATCGGCACCGCCACCACCGCGCCCATTCCCACGGTCCAGGCAGCCTGAGGCTCCACCTGAAGATTCAGTGAAAGCAGCCAAGCCGACGTGATCACGGCGGCCACGAGGCCGACGCGCCCCACCGACGCCAGGGCTGGCCATACGGAGATGCCTAGCACCCAGTGCGTAAAACGGACATGTAGAAAGAGGCCCACGGCGTAGCTGATCATGAGGGCAGCCGCCGCGCCGGTTACGCCGAATCCGACGGTCAGCGGGTACATCACGACGGCATACACCACAAACTGGACGGTCCAGATACGACGTTGAATATCCGGCCGATCCATTCCGTAGTGCAGGGACGCCATAATCCCGGAAAACCCCGCACAGACGGCGTACACGCACAGCAGGCGCAGGGGCCCGACGGTCTCGTGCCAGCGCGACCCGAACAGCACCGTGACAAGGTCTGGAGCCATGGTGGCCACCACAGCGGCAAGGGGGACAAGGATCAATCCCGCGAGTTCCATCTGCACGGTGAAGGCTTTCGCGAGCCGCGCTCGATCCGAGCGGAGCATCGAATAGGCCGGAAGGCTCACCTGGTGCATCATGATCGCCATGCGCGTGCCAATCAGCGCTGGAAGCGTCAGAGCGACCTGATAAATGCCGAGGGCAGCGGTGCCCAAGAGGCGGCCGACGACGAGCTCCCCCCCGCTCGTGACACAAAAGATCATGATGGTTGTGAGATTGACGTGTTGGCCGAACCGTAGGAACTGCTGCAGGGAATCCCGGTTGAGAGACAGGGAGGGTCTGAATGGGGCGATCCAATAGGACAGTGCACAGCCAACGGTGAAACCGATGAGTTGGCCGCACACGAGTGCCCACGCATTCCTAAGCCACAATGCAAGCCCGATGGTTGCCACCATCTCAACGATGCGCCGAGCAAGATCCAGGCGCACGCGCCGGTGCAACTCCAGATTCCGGCTTAGAACAGCGAGGGCGGGACTCTGGACCCCCTGAATGACCAAAGCCAGGGCGTACACTCTTAAGAGACTCGCGAGCTCTGCGCTACGGAAGAAGGCGGCGGCCTGTTCTGCCAGGAGCCAGAGCAAGCCAGCCAGCAGCACCCCGCGACCAATCGACAGTGCCCACGCTACTGTGAGATCCGACTGATCGACCTTCTCGCGTGTGACCAATGCGGCTTCTACCCCCATCTCACTGACTGTCAGCAGGGCCAGCAGGACCACCGCCGAGGCAGCCATCAGGCCGAAATCGGCCGGCGTGAGGAGCCTGGCCAGGATCGCCACCTGTGCGGCAGCAATCGCCTTGTCGAGCGCGAAACCGGCCACCGCCCACCCTCCTGCCCGCACGACTCGGTCGCGCAGACGTGGCTGAGCCTCCTCATGTAATGGTTTAGGTTCGTGTTTCCTTGTCATTGATACGATGCCCAATACTGACGAGGCTTTGCTGCGGTTATTTTCCCGCTGTCAACGCCAGCTCCTCGCCGACAGCTTGCACTAGGCACAGTCCCTCCTCCACTGCTTGAAATACCCAGCCCTCCAAGGCGACTCGGAGTCCACGCCGCTGCGGCGCTCCGCCGGGCAGCGTCCCATCGCGACGGAGCAGTCTGCTTGAAGCCCAGGTCCAACGTGCCGCCCGTCCTGTGCTCCACAGGTGAGGGTCCCGGAACCCTGCCTGCTGAACGCAGGTGAGGAGCGTGCGTGGAGTGAAGAGGTGCAGGTGTCTCGGCACCTCAAGCCCACGCCAGGCAGCTCTGAAGAGGCGGTGGCCCAGGCTGGCGACATTCGGGGTGCGCACCACGAGCCGACCGCCCGCCTTGAGCACTCGGAAGCATTCCCGCAAGGTCCCGACCGGATCATGTGCGTGCTCAATGACATGGACCAGGGTGATGACATCGAATGACTGCTCCGGGAACTTCATGTCTCTCAAGGTGCCTTGATAGGCTTCGAGGCCACGTTCCTCTCGTGCCAGGCGCACCGCTCTCTCATCGGGGTCGAGACCCGTGACCTTCCATCCGAGGTCCCGCATCTCCGCCAGAAACTGTCCATTGCCGCAGCCGACATCCAAGAGTCTGCCGCGCCAGGACGCATCCAGCCACATGATGCCTCCTCCGATGATCTCTCTGACCGGCCCTATCCAGGAGAGGCACCGTCCTGCCGCCACCTCAGCCCAAGGTTGGCCGGCTTGCCGATAGCCGAACGCAGCAGCCAGCACGCCCCGCTTCATCGCGTTGCGGAGCCGACTCATGCGGGTCCAGGGGGACTTTGCGGCTGTATGCGTCTGATAGGTGGGATACAGCTTTCCAAGCTCCTCCGGAATCGGCTGCGGGCTGACCCAGACCAGGCCACAACCCGGACAGGTCAGGAGATTCCAGAGGCCCGGTGCCCCGAACAGTCGGTCGCGTACCTGGGCATACAGCGTGGTCCCCTTCGTGCCGCACAGGATGCAGCTCAAGACGTCTTGGACACGCACTCCCTCGTTTGTCGCTGTCATGCGCCGTTTCGGCCGACGATCTGGCCATCCAGGTACCGAAGTTGGTAGAGGGGCTGTTGCAGCGCGGGCTCCAACAGGGCCGGGTAATCGCCAAACCGCTCACGATCGTACGGGATCAAGTCGTGGAAGGCCGTGCAGGCCCACTCCCGCGCTGCCTCATCGAGGCTTCTGCCATCCCACTGTTGCTTCAGTTCGGTGTGCACGTAGTCATCAAATCCCGGACAGCCGTGTGAATCCACCAAGAAACGCTTCCACAGCCAGCTTAAGAGCATCCGCGCTGTCGGCTTGACATCCACATGAAAGAAGGTGGGCTGCTCATAGTGGAGGACTTGATACCACGCGGGCACCTTCGGGGCCTCATAGCCGCTCCAATCATAGCGATAACGGAGGTGCGGTGAGGCGGTGAAACAGTGGCAATCGGCCCGCGAGGCCGACTCGGGCCGTTGATGGGACAGATCGCCGCATAACTCGATCATGCGAAGGTACACGAACCAATACCGTCGGCGATCTTGCGACAGCAGCCACCGCCTGAGTTGCTGGATGTCGGCGGGTCCATGGGTTCGAGCCACGAAATCGGCATCCCATCGGATGATCCAGCGGAACTGCGAGCGCTCGATCAGCAGGTTGGTGAGTCCCTTGATATCCAGATCGGCTCGACGGAAGACTTTGAGTCGATCGGGAAGCCTGCGCGCGAGCTCGCTGAGAATCTCCGGCGTTCCATCCGTGGAGCCATTGTCGCCGACGACGATTTCATCAGCGACGGAAGCAATGGAGCGGATCGACGGAGCGATCCATGTTTCCTCGTCCTTGACCCGCATGATGACGCTGATGCCCTCAGGACGATTTGGCTGTGGGGGTATACCCAGGATCGACGCGCGGCTGGCGAGAGCGCGGACCGCGGTACCGAATGTCGACCTCCGGGTTGGAACAAGATGCGCGGCACGGTCAGCGGTGGAAATCCCGGTCACGGCAGCCTCGATCTGACGACTCACAGCTTCCCAGGAATAGTGGCGGAGAACGCCGGCGCGCCCCCTCATCCCCAACTGTTCGCGCCTGGTCCCAGCACGCAGCAACGCCAAGACGTGCGCGGCCAGCGCGTTCGGATCTTCGGGCGGCACTAACGTGATGGCGTCATCAAAGCCTTGGGCCAGGCGGTTGACTGAAGGAAGATCGGAGGCCACCACGGGCCGGCCGCAGGACAGTGCATCCAGAATCTTGAACGGAGAGGTCTCTCCCCGATCTTTCGTGAAAGGAGCCACCACGACATCCATCGCCTGGAGAGAGAACGGGACCTCCCGGTACGGGACTTGTCCGGAAAATCGCATGGCCTGGGCGACACCGAGGCCGTCGGCGCAGGCCTCCCACCGAGTCCGCATCACGCCATCACCCACGATCAGGAATCGGGTTTTCGGGAGGACTCCCAGGATCTGAGGGGCCGCTTCAATCAACGTCTCGACACCCTGGTGGCGGTAGAAGAGCCCGACAAAACCGACCACCGGGTCTTCCGAAGAAAGCTCCAGCCTGGCCTTGGCGTTCACAAGATCAGCGGGTGTGAAGTGCTCGGGATCCGTCCCGCTCGGAATCACCCGGATCTTCGATTCCGCGATCCCGTGTCGCTCGATCAGAGTGCGTTTCAGGCCCGGGGTAAGTGTGATCACGAGGTCGCTCCGTCGCACGTTCCATCGCTCAACCGCCAGGAACAGTCGCGCCCAGGCCTTTGCACCCTCGTTCTGGAAGAAGGCCACCGGGTCCGCATTAACCTCCAGGACGACCCTGGCGTTGAGCCTTCGACCGAGCCACACGGGAAGCAGATTGAGTCCAGAGCGGAAATAGATGACATCAGGACGCTCACGCCGGCCACTTCGAAGGGCCGCGCCGAGCATCGACAGGTAGGCCGTCACTGGGCGGAAGCCGGGGAGTTGAGAGACTGGATAGGTCTGCGCCGGCACCTCTCGGAGGGGGGTCGATCCGGAAAGCGCCGGATAGAAGACGCGGACCTGGTGCCCTCGGGCCTGAAGAGCCCAGGCCAGCTCCCACAGTTTCCGGAAGCCCCCGCAATCGGGTCGAACTCCCGTTTCATGGGCGTACGTGAGAAAACACCACCGCATGAATGTCCTCGCATACCGTCATCGATCGCGCTCGCGACGCGCTGCCCCTCTCGGTCCGATCGCATGCCCTGCGCAAGTTGACGCTACCGCAGGTTTGTTCGGAGTTGATCGTGTCGGATCGGCGGGCCCGTTCTTGGCGCCAGAATTTCCGGTGCCCAGGGAGCATCAAAAAGGAATTCGCCGGTGAGTTCGCAGGTGAGCCTCTCCCTGAGGGTACATCTCATCCGGTTCACACCGGTATCGGAACAGACACCCTTTCATGCCGGCACCTGCACGTCCGCAACGCTCGTTGCTTTCCCCTCCAGCGTTGGAAGGAGCATCACCAGTCCCGCGCACAGCCAGAAAGGCTCCATGATCCGGATAATAATAAACGTGTTGGCACCGATGGCATGGACCAGCGCCACGACCATAGCGAGCAAAAACCCGTGCGCGAGCCCTCTACAGAAGCGATCCTGCTCCATCAGGAAGGATTCCCGCGCCCGCTTCCATAGTCGAACGATCACGAACCAGAACGTGACGATCCCGGCCAACCCGGTTTCGCCGAGCGTCTTCACGTACTGCGCATCAGTCCATGCATACCCCGTCACCCCGTACCCCAGCAGCGGTTGGCGAGTCCAATCCCTTAAGACGTACTGCCAAGAGCGAATGCGCTCGGACGTCGACAGGTCCAACGCCACCCCGCCGACCTTCACCTCCCCTCCATACTCGCGTCCGAAAAAGGTGTCATTGATGCGCTGCTTGACATTGGAGGGGGCTATCAATGGAAGCGCGATCATCGCCACGAGCAGTATCAACACCACGCTGCGCCGATGCCATTGGGTCAGGAACACGGCTAGAAACATCGCGCCGACGGCCAGATAGGAAGACCTGGATAGGGTTGCCATGAGGGCCAGGGAGATCAATCCCAGCAGGATCGCCAGTACGGTCCGCACGCGGACGGACTCCAGGTGCAACAGCAACCCAATCACGAGGGCCATCATGACCGCCAGATATCCGCCTAGGGTGTTTGGCTCTCCACCCTCCCCCTCAAACGGGGCGGTCGCACGCACGCCGGAAGGAATCTGATAAATGGCATACAGGCTGATGACACAACACGTCGCGAGGAGAGCCACGACGAGCCTGACGGCCTGCTCCTTTGTGTTGACATTGTTCACCACCATAAAAAAAATGAAAAAGTACTCGAAGTACTTCATCAGGAAAAAGAACCCGGACAACGGCCGGACCCGCTCCGCAATAATCCCGAGCAGTGTCGCCAAGACGCAGACCAGCATGTAGTAAAAGAGTGGGCGGTTGACCGGCGTGGGTTTGATCAGGGCCAGCTCGCGAAAGACGATCGTTTTTACGAGCCAGCTGAAGCCGATGACGATCAGAAGGAGGTCGTCGAATCGCAGCGAGATTTCCCGCCCTCCCACGCCACGTCCCTGGATCTGGCCCACCGTGATCTCGGGGGACAGGAGCATTGAGACAATTAAGAGGTAGATTGCGGCCCGAGTCGAGGCGAAGGCGATCAGCAGGATCATGAAGCCCACGGCGAGTTGCATTCCAATCGTGGGCTTGACTAACGAGATACCGAGCGCCAAGACCATCGCCAGCAGACACATCACCACGAGGTCATGAGGGCGGAGTGCCTCGCCCTGCATCACACCCTCCCAAGGGCGATGCTGTCAGCGGTAGTCATAGCGATAGTAGCCGTACTCTGGCGAGATCTCGGCCCTGACATTGGTGAGCACGACCCCCAGGACCTTGGCCTGGGCATGGTCCAGCAGGAACTTGGTCCGCTTCAGCGCATTCCGACCCACCTTCCCTACCTGATAGACAAGGATCGTGCCTTCCACCGCCGAGCTCAACAAGATGGCGTCTGCGATGGGGAGAATTGGCGGCGTGTCGAACAAGACCACTTCATAGTTCTCTTTCATTTCGGCAATCACGCCACCGAGCCGCTTGGCGTTAAAGCACTCGGTCGGGTTGGGGGGAAGCTGGCCGCTCGTCACCACATGCAGGTTGTCCATGCCGGGCGTATTGACCACACGATCGATACCCAGCGCTCCGAGCATCAGATCCTCGACCGTCCTGACTGACTGCTGCCATGGTTTGCCTCCGGCGAGCGCCTCGGCGAGTCCCGGTTCGCGCGGAATCCCAAGACGCTTGTGGATGACCGGCCGTCTCAGGTCTCCATCCACCAAGAGCACTCGCCGGCCATCCTGGGCCAGGGTGATCGCCAGATTGACGACCGTGGTGGTCTTCCCCTCTCCAATCCCCGCGCTCGTGAAGAGCATCGTCCTGATATTCCGATGAATGCTCGCGAATTGCAGATTCGTGCGCAACGAGCGGTACCCCTCCGCCAGGACCGATTTGGGATCGTAGAGACAGACCAACCTGGCGAACACGTCCAGCGTTTCCGGGCTGACCTCGCGCGGCAGCGCCTTCGCGGCTGCCTCCTTAATATCCTTCTCCAGGAACCGAGGGATTACCCCCAGGACCGGAAGTTTCAGAAATTCCTCGACCCCCTCGATCGTGCCGATGGAGGTATCGAATGACTCCCGCATGAAGGCCAGCACGATCCCCAGAAAGGCACCCATCAGCATGCCCACGAACAGATTCAGCCGATTGTTCGGAGCGTTCTTAGCCACGCTGGGTGGAACTGCCGGCTCAATGATCGTGACATCTTCGATCTGCTCCGCACTCTTGATGAGGAGCTCCTGATGCTTGATCTTGAGCGTCGAGTACAGGTCGGCGTTGACCTTGACCTCCCGCTCGAGACGAGCCATTTCAACCGCTGCCTTGGGAAAGCTGAAGTACCGATCGCGGTACTTATCGATCTGTTCCTTCAGCGACGCCTCGCGGCCGGTCAGGCTTTTCATCTTCGACTCGAGCTCGCGTGACATTTCAGCCTTCACATTTTGGATCTTGCGCGTCACCTCCTTGACCTGTGGATGTTGGGGGGTGTAGTTGATCAGGAGCGTCGCGCGTTCCTGGAGAAGATCGAGCAACCGAGCGTTCAGGACCGACAAGAGAGCCGAGGGTTCCTCCGTGAAGATGCGTTCCTCGGGCTTCTCTCCGGGGGTCGCCTGAGCCTGCAGGACACGGATTTGCTTGTGCGTCTCAGCCTTCAGTCGAAGCACGTGGTTGTATTCCTGCTCGAGCCTCGTGAACGAATCCAGGGCCGCCTTGGCCTCTTCGCTCAGGAACACCTGCCCTTCTCGTTCCTTAAACGCCCTCAAGTTTTCCTCAGCCTTCCGCAACTGGACTTCGATCGCAGCCACCTGTTCTTCGACAAATTGACGCGTGTCCGTCACCAGACGATTGCGGCTCTTGATATTCTCCGAGCGGTAGTTCTCGGCGACGCTGTTGGCAATGCGAGCGGCAAGTGCGGGGTTTTCCGCTCCGACGGTGATCCGGATGATATTCGTGTTGCCCTCTTGCGCAGCGGCAACGTGTTGCTGCAATCCGTAGATGGCGTTGAGGTAGTTCGGTGAGCGCTTCTCCTCCGGCGTGACGGTCTCTGGAACCAGCTTTAATTCTTTCGCCACTTGCTCGATCACCTGGAAGCTTCTGATGACCTCAGACTGGGTGGCGAGGTTTGCGCCTCCGACTTCGGCGATGGATTCGAGCAAGAGCGAGGCGACCGTGCTGGTTCGCTCGAACTTCACTCTCGATGAGGCTTCGTAGACCGGATCCGGCTGGAGATACTGGGTGATGCCGAAGGTAAAGGCGATCACCAGCGCGGCCGTGATGAGGATCGTATGCCATCGCTTCCTCAGGATCAGCCAGTAATCCAACAGGTTCAGTTCATACTGCGCCATGGCCTATCCCAGTTGTGAAGCCTGGTCCAACCACGAAGGTCTATTTGAAGGCACCGGTGACCGATGCGGCAAAGAGTGGGTAGATGGTCAGCAGCACGATCGGAAAGAGAACATTCGCGGCCTGGCTCGTATCACCTAACCGTGTGCGTGGGACGAATACCACATCGTTCTCCTGAAGCGGCAGATTCCGGCTCCAATCCCCATACGTAAACAGGCGGGAGATATCGGCTGTCAGAACCTCCGGGCGATCCGGTGTGGCGCGAATCACGCGAATCTCGTCCAAGATCGCGGTCTCATTGTAATTCTCGGCCGCCGCGATGGCCTGCATGACGGTCATGTTGCGGGCGAGCGGCAGGAAGCCTGGCTTTTTGACATCGCCGAACACGTAGACCCGCTTGAGCCTGGCGGTCCGCTTCTTGAGCTGCACCTGCACTTGCGGATTCCGCATAAAGGGAGACATCTTTTCCTGGATGCGCGCCTCAGCCTGCGCGGCCGTGACCCCACGAACGTCCACCTCGACGAAGGACACGGTCGCCGTGCCGTTGTCGCGGACGATGCTCGTGAACTTTTCTTCTCCAGCGCCCCGTCGGATTACGATCTCCATCGTATCGCCCGGCTCGATCGGCGTATCCGCGGAGGCGACGTTCTCATCCGCGTAGAGATCGCCCTTAGGCAGTGGAGGCATGGGCGTCCCCGGCGGCGCGATCGCGCTTGGAGGCAACTTGGACTCCGCAGGATTTCGGCAACCACCTGGGCCGGCGACCATCGCGAGAGCCAGGACCAGACACAAGATTTGGCTGAGTGTGTTTCGCATGATCCGGATCATAGGCATGAGAGGCGTGCGCACCTGATGGAGTTCAGCGGGCGTCTCCCGGTTGAATCACCTCGACGATGTGAACTAGCGTGTTCTTGCTCAGGTCCATCAATTTCGAGTCGGCGGGCCTGGCTCCGTCAAAAGCCTGGCTGATCTCGACCACTGGTCGAAGCGGAAAGCGCCGGTTGGCCACTTTCACCACGCCGACCTCGCCCGTGTTCAGCCTGACCGAGGTCCCCAGCGGGAAGACGGAGACCTGCTGGAGCAGGACTTTGATAATCTGGCCGGGAAACGAGTTCCTCTCCGCCACGAGCAGCTCACGTATGGCCTCGTGTGGCGGAAGGCGACGCCGGTAGGGCCTCGGGCTCACCAGCGCATCAAAGACGTCCACCATGCCGATGATCGAGGCATATTCGTGGATCTGGCTCCCTTTGAGCCCCTTGGGGTAGCCCTGCCCTCCCGATCGCTCGTGCTCTTGCAAGGCGACTTGTGCGAGCCAGTCATACTGCCTCCCGAGTCTGCTCAGAATCCGGTAGCCTAACTCGGGATGCCGTTCCACCATCTTACGCTCCTCGGGGTTGAGCTTCTCCGGTTTGGTCACGACCGCCTCGGGCAGCAGGAACATGCCGACGTCGTGCAGAAGCGCGGCCTGCGCGATCCTAATCTGATCGTCACGCGTGTAGCCAAGGCCGATAGCGATCTTGACCGCCAGGATCGCCGTATTGACCATATTCGTAATGAGCACGTGGCCGGGTTGTCCTGAGATCGCTTTGGCGAGCAGTTGGTCATTCTCACGGAGCGCATCAACCATGCCGGTCGTCACACGGTTGATCCCCTCCAGGTCGAACGCCTGGTCCTGGCGTACTGCGGTCGCAACGCCATTCAGCTCCTCTGCTGCGAGGGCGTACCAGTCCATCGCGCTCTGCGTAGCTGAGGCATCGGCGAGGGTTGCACCCAACGATCGGAAGGTGACTGACCCGGACGAACCTTCGGCAGGTTCAGCAGGAGTCTGGGCGTCTCCGGTTAGGCGACTCGGTGGCGGGGTTCCTGGCTCTTCGTGTGGTCCCTTCACACCACGGATGAGGTCAGTCAGGCGTATCACTCATCAATCCTCTCGCCTCTTACTTCGGAGGCTCCACGGCAAACCCAGAACTCGCTCTCGATCCACCATGGCCACAGCACGACCCTGGGGATTAGAGTGACAAAAACGCTTGATGTTTCAGGGTAATGGCCCCGGCGGCCGGGCGTTCAGATCACTCAGTAGGCGACCCGTCGGGTGAATAATCATACATATATTGATGATTGTGGAGGCAAAGCCAAAAATTGTCAAATCATTCGAGGAATCCTGCGGTCATGCCGCGCGGAGGACCATGAGACCTGCCTCACTCCCCTGCCAAGGCCCTCCACAGCCGAGTCAGGTTGTGACGCTCGGAGCGCAGCATGGATCCCCCTACCGGCACCGGCTCAACGAGTTCCTCACGTGTCGCATGGATCTCGATCGTCGGTGACGAAAGGCGGGCAGTCAACCAGATGGCTCCGAGCCGATCAGTCCGCAAGACCCGCACGCCTGCTCCGGCATAGGCCGCCAGGACCGCCTGGGCAGGATGGCCGTATGGATTGTGTCCCCCGACCGAAATGATCGCGGTGTCCGGGTGCACTCGCTCGATCCAGTGCATGTCCAGTGAGCTCCGCGCGCCATGGTGGGGTACCTTGAGCACCCCCGCCCGGATGTCGTCCTCCCTCGCCATCAATCGAGCCAGGGCGCCGGTTTCAACGTCAGCTGTGAACAGAAACGACTGGGGGCCGCAGTCCAACCGGGTGACGACTGAGAGATTATTCAACAGGCTACCGCCAGCCGTGGGTGAGGTTGGCGACCGGCCAGCCGGCCGGTTGGCGGGTGGATTCAGTACCAACAGACGACAGGATCCAGACCTCACCAGGATCTTCCCCTCAGTCGCGACCTCTTCGACCAGTCCTCGTGCGCGCAGCATCTCCTGCAATCGGTGATAAAAGACCTCGTCCCGTTGGACCCCGTTGCCCCAGTAGTGTCCGACCTCAAAACTCCTCAAGATCCAGGGCAAACCACCCACATGATCCAGTTGCGGATGCGTGCCGATCACGTGATCAAGGCGGCGAATCCCACGATCCCAGAGATAGGGCGCGACCACGGCCCGCCCCATGTCCAAGGTGTCGTAGGTCGCCCCGCCGTCGATCAACACGGTCTGGCCGTCCGGAAACTCCAGCAGAGAGGCATCGCCTTGACCCACGTCCAGGAAGGTGATGCGCAGGGTATCAGAGTCAGGCACGGCTCGAGGCGACCAGCTCCACCAGATCAGCAAGAGCGTGAGGCCCAGCGAGCCGGCCCACCTGATCCCTCGACTGCTCGAGGGTCGCACTGCACCCAACAGGCAGAGGTAGAAGGCCACCATCCCCCCGATGGTGGGAGAGGCCACATGCCACTCCGCGCCCGGCACTCGAGCCAGCAGCCCGACTGCCGCAGCGGTCATGTTCAGGAGTGCCTGGTTCAGCGGACCAGCAGGGAGCGTGCTCCCGCCGGTGAGCAGCAGCCAGACCGCTGAGCTCAATCCCAGGGGAACCAGGACTCCTCCAGCCAGCGGCACGACGATCAAATTGGCCGCCAGCCCCAGCCACGGAATCTGATTAAAGTGGTACGCAACCAGCGGCACCGTCACGAGGGTCACTGCCCCGGTGATCCACACATACTCCCGCAACCAGGTCCTCAGTCGCCACCGTGAGAAGCGGGTCTGGGGGTCGCCTTCCCAGTCTTCCTCGCCGATCCAGCGATGGACCAGGGCAATGGCCAGCACCGACATGTATGACAGCTGGAAGGAGATGTCGAACAGCACACGCGGGTCGTGGCTCACAATGAGCAGGGCGGCGCCGGCCAAAGCGAGCAACAGATGCCGAGGGCGTCCGAGCCACACTGCAATCAGGAAGACGAGGATCATGACGAGTGAGCGTACGGTCGCGACTTCCGCTCCGGCCAGCAAGGTATAGAATGTGACCGGCGCCACGGTCACGACCGCCGCCAACCGCGTCGGCGTCGTCCGTCGTGAGAGCTGCTCCAGCCAGATCGTCGGCAGGCGCCGGCAACCGCTCTTGATCAGGAAGAATGAGAGAAACGCGATCAGCCCGAGATGTGAGCCGGAGATCGAGAGAATGTGCACCGTTCCGGTGGCCATAAAGGCATCCCGCACTGCCGGGTCGAGGTAGCCGGGCTCCCCGATGATGATGCCGAGAAAGATACCGAGGGCCGGCCCGCTCAGGGTCTCTTCGGCGGCCCGGCGGATCCGTTCCCGCCAGCCATCGATGACTCGCCAGGCCCACCAGCGAAGCGGAATCGGATCGGCCTCGAGGACCCTCACGGCTCCGGGCCCCGACGCAGAGACCATCCCGTTGATCCCGCGTCGCTTCAACCAGGCGGCATAATCGAACCCACCTGGATTCAAGGTACCGGATGGCTCCCGTAGACGAGCGACGAGCGCCACGAGGTCCCCCTGTCGCAGGTCACGATCGGGCTCACGCCACGTCAGGCGCAATCGCCCTTCAGCCGGCAGGAGGGTCGGTCCTTCGCCGACAGATGCCGGTGCAAGGACCGTGACGAGCCGATTTGGGGAATGGCGAACTGGTTCGACGATGCGCCCCACCACCCTCACCGGGCCGGATCCAGCCAGACTCACCGCCGAGGTGCTCGCGGCGATCCACGTGAACAGACTCCAGTACAGCACGCCGGCCAGAAGACCCCCATACAGAGCCAGACTGCGCGCGCGGGTCAGTCGGCCCGTGCCCTCAAGGACGGTAAAGGGAATGACGGCGAGGACGAGCAGCAGGAATACGGTCGCCGGAAGGTAGGGAGTGAAGGAGCCGAACAGAAGGCCTGTGACGAAGGCAACGGTCAAGGGAAGGAGCATGGGTGCTTCTGGAGCACAGACGCGAGGCTAGCGACACGAGGCGATTGGCAAGGCCGAGGATTCACGCGTGACGAAACCCTCTGCCCCTGGCCCCCAGCCTCTTGCCCAGTGCCCTGTCCTCATCCGAGGCACGCCCGAACCGTCCCGGCAAGCTCCTCCGCGACGGCACGGATGAGGGCCTCTCCTTCACCTTCCACCATGATCCGGAGCAGGGGCTCGGTACCCGAGTATCGGACCAGCACGCGGCCAGTGCCGTTCAAGGTGGATTCTCCCTTCTGGATCGCACGCTGGACTTCGGGCAGCCCCGCCAGATCGGGCTTCTCTTTCACGGGCACGCTGAGCAGGACCTGGGGAACGGCCGTCATGCATCGGGCCAGCTCGGACAGCTTGCGCCCGCTCCGCTTCATCAGCGACAGGACCTGGAGACCGGAGATCAGCCCGTCCCCGGTGGTATTGTGGTCCAAGAAGATCAAGTGCCCGGATTGCTCGCCGCCGAAGGTATAGCCATCCGCGACCATCCGCTCCAGCAGGTAGCGATCTCCCACGGGAGTGCGGACCAGACCGATGCCGGCCTTCGACATCGCGAGCTCGAGGCCGAAATTGCTCATCACAGTCGCGACCACGGTCTGCCGTTTCAATAGCCCCCGCTCCTGCAAATCGAGCGCGATTGCGGCCATGGCATGGTCACCGTCTACCAGGCGCCCTTGCTCGCAGACAAAGACCGCCCGGTCCGCATCGCCGTCATGCGCAATCCCTATCTGAGCGCGATGCTCGAGAACCGCTTGCTGGAGTCGCGCCGGGTGGACTGCCCCGCAGTCGGCATTGATATTCGTCCCGTCGGGTTCGTCGCCGATCACCCACACGGTGGCCCCGAGTTCCCGCAGCACCTTGGGAGCCACCTTGTAGGCCGCCCCGTTGGCGCAATCCACCACCACCCGGAGTCCCTGAAAGTCCAGGTCTCTCGGCAGCGAACGCTTCACGAATTCGATGTAGCGCCCTTCCGCATCGTCGATCCGAAAGGCCTTCCCGACCTCGTCTGCCGTCGGGCGGAGGTGTTGAATCTCGTCCGACGTGATCAACGCTTCCATACGAGCTTCGAGCTCATCGGGAAGCTTGAACCCATCGTTCGAAAAGAACTTGATCCCGTTGTCCTGGTAGGGATTGTGCGAAGCCGAAATCACCACTCCGGCGTCCGCTCGGAGGCTCCGGGCCAGGAATGCAATCGCCGGCGTCGGCATGGGTCCAACCAGGAGCACGTCGACGCCCATCGAACAAATACCCGAGGTCAGGGCGGACTCCAGCATGTAGCCGGACAGGCGCGTATCCTTGCCGATCACAATTTGATGCCGGCCTGATCGGCGCTTGAATAGATAGGCGGCGGCCCGACCCAGCGCCATCGCTGTCTCGCTCGTCATCGGCTCAAGGTTGGCGACTCCGCGAACGCCATCCGTTCCGAACAATTTTCGCATATCACTCCTTGGTGATCCGCAAGACGACGAGGTGAAGCGTCACCCTTGCAGTTTCGCCTCACGCATGGCGAATTGCCTGCACCATCTTGACCACGTCCCGGATGGCTCCCACATCGTGGACCCGGAGGATTTGGGCTCCCCGAAGGATGGCGACCACAATCGCTGCGGCGGTCCCCATGAGCCGCTCCCCGACCGGACGATTCACGACGGTGCCGATAAAGGCTTTTCGGGAGGCCCCCACTACAACCGGACGTCCGAGGGTCAGGAAGCCATCGAGACGCCTGAGCAACGTCAGGTTATGTTCAAGAGTCTTCCCGAATCCGAGGCCAGGGTCAAGCAAGATTTGTTCTCGTTCGATGCCCGCCTCCATTGCCGCCTGCATCCGTTCCGTAAAAAACGCGCGGGTATCTTCCACGACATCCGTGTAGCGCGGCGCCTGCTGCATCGTCAGGGGTGATCCCTGCATGTGCATCAACACGACCCCGGCACCAGTCTCCGCCACCACTTGCGCCATCCCTGCGTCGAACCGCAGCGCGCTGATGTCGTTCACAATGCACGCCCCTGTCTCCAGCGCGCGCCGGGCGACGGCAGCTTTGGTCGTATCCACCGAGACCGGGACCGTGGTCTCTCGACAGACTGCCCGCACGACGGGAAGCAAGCGGCGGAGTTCCTCCTGTTCGTCAACGGGCATAGCCCCGGGCCGGGACGACTCGGCCCCAATGTCGATGAGGTCAGCTCCCTGCTCGACCATGGCCAGGGCGTGAGCCACAGCAGCCGCGGGGTCTAGATGACGGCCACCGTCCGAAAATGAATCTGGAGTCACATTGAGGACTCCCATGAGCAAGGGATGGTCGTCGGCAGGAATGCACCGCCCTCTGGCGGTGAAGAGCGCGGAGTTCATCGTGGCGTCTGAGCGAGACATGGGAACCTCGGATGAAGGACGCTCACAGAAGAGGCTGGCTGGCGAGCCGCGCCCCACGTCAACGACGCGGCGCGCTGGGGTATGATCACGACTCCAGGGTCAAGACCAATCAGGCCGACGCCGTTCAGGAAGATGTCAAGTAGGTCATGGTTACGCAGGGACGGCCTGGGGAAGGGACCCTTGTTGCACGATCTGGTCGATCTCGGGCGCATCGAGCACTTCCTTCTCCAGCAGCGCTTGGGCCAGCGCCTTGAGGGTGCTCATGTGCTCTGTGAGAATTCGCTTCGTTCGCTCGTAGTTCTCCATGACCAATCGTTTCACCTCGTGATCGATCTCGATCGCCACCTGCTCGCTGAAATCGCGGCGCGTCGCGATCTCCCGCCCGAGGAAGATTTCTTCTTCCTTTTTCCCGAATGTCAGGGGGCCCAGCTTCTCGCTCATGCCCCACTCGCAGACCATTTTGCGAGCGAGATCGGTCGCCCGCTCGATGTCATTCCCGGCGCCGGTCGTGATGTGGTTGAGCACAAGCTCTTCCGCGACGCGTCCCCCCATCAGAATGGCCAGCGTGTTGTACAGAAACTCCTTGGAATAGTTATGGCGATCATCGGTCGGCAACTGCATGGTCACTCCCAGCGCGCGACCACGCGGGATGATCGTAACTTTGTGCACGGGATCAGTCCCCGGGAGCAGCTTAGCCATGAGGGCATGGCCGGCTTCGTGATAGGCCGTCGTTCGCTTCTCTTCCTCGGTCAGGATCATGCTCTTGCGCTCGGCTCCCATGAGCACCTTGTCCTTGGCTGTCTCGAAATCCACTGACTCGACGACTTTTTTGTCCTGGCGCGCCGCCCACAGCGCCGCCTCATTCACGAGGTTCTCCAGATCCGCACCCGAGAACCCGGGTGTGCCCCGTGCGATTTTCTCCAGCTCGACGTCGCTGGAGACCGGCACCTTCTTGGTGTGCACCTTGAGAATCTCCGCTCGGCCTCGCAAGTCTGGGCGATTCACGACGATCTGGCGGTCGAATCGCCCTGGACGCAGGAGTGCGGGGTCCAGCACATCGGGCCGGTTGGTGGCTGCGATCAAGATAACGCCCTCGGTGGTGTCAAACCCGTCCATCTCGACCAGGAGCTGGTTCAAGGTCTGCTCACGCTCGTCGTGCCCGCCGCCGAGGCCGGCCCCGCGCAGGCGACCCACCGCGTCGATCTCATCGATGAAGATGATGCAGGGCGCGTGTTTCTTGCCCTGTTCGAACAGGTCTCTCACCCGAGACGCGCCGACGCCGACGAACATCTCAACGAAATCAGACCCGCTAATACTGAAGAACGGGACGCCGGCCTCGCCGGCAATGGCCTTCGCCAGCAGAGTCTTCCCCGTCCCGGGCGGACCCACGATCAGCACTCCCTTGGGGATGCGTCCGCCCAACTTCTGAAACTTGCGCGGGTCCTTCAAGAACTCGATGATCTCGGCCACCTCTTCCTTGGCTTCGTCAATGCCGGCCACGTCGGAGAAGGTGACCTTCTTTCGCTCCTCTGTGAGGAGACGGGCACGGCTCTTGCCGAAGGACAGCGCCTTGTTCCCGCCGATCTGCATCTGCCGCATCAGGAAGAACCACAAGGCAAGGAAGAGAATGAATGGACCCCCTGTCACGAGGAAGTTGATGTACCAGGGGTTGTCGTCCGGCGGCTTCGCCTCGATCTGCACATTTCGTTCCCGAAGCACCTTCACCAAATCCGGATACTCAGCCGAATACGTCCGAATGCGCGTCCCATCCTTCAGAATGCCGCTGATGTTATTGGCTTTGATCGTGACCCGGGTCAGGTCTCCCTTCTCCAGGTGCGCCATAAATTCGCTGAAAATCACATCTTCTTCCTGCACATGGGTGGGCACACTGAATAGATTGAAAAGGAGGATCATGAAGAGTCCGACCACGACCCAGAACAGGAGATTCTTGACACGAGAATTCATCCAACCCCTCCTCGACCCATTACGAAACCAGGGCAAAGGATTTACAGATACGCGCGGATTCTAACATACCCGTGACAACCCTGACAACAACAGGGCGGGTCCTGATTACTCCTCACTTTCGACGTCGAAGCGCACCGATCGTGCGCAGGTTCGTGGCCACGGATCATGGCCGCGAGTCAGAAGCCTTGCCCCTCGTCATCTACGGTATCCAGCACCGCCAGGTAAGGAAGGTTGCGGTACTTCTGCTGGTAATCTAGCCCGTACCCCACCACGTACTGGTTCGGAATCGAAAACCCGACGTAGTGCACCGTGACGTTCACTTTCCGGCGCTCCGGCTTGCTGAGCAAGGCACAGACTTTGATCGACTTCGGCTTATGCTGCGACAATTGCTTGGTCAGATACTGAACCGTCAAGCCCGAGTCCACGATATCTTCGACGAGCAGGACATCGCGGCCAGCGATATCCTCCGTGAGCTCCGTCATCATCTTCACCTTGCCCGAGCTTTTGCCCTTGCCACCGTAGCTGGCGGCGATCAGAAAATCGACTCGGAGCGGGAGGCGAATGGCGCGAGCCAGATCGGCGTAAAAGGCATAGGCTCCCTTGAGGATCCCGATCAGGATCAGGTCTTTGTCGGCGTAGTCGGCCGTGATTTGGCGTCCGAGTTCGCGGATGCGCGTGTGCATCTCTTCCTGGGTCACGATCGGTCGCCCGAACATCCGCTCCACCATGACGCTCAGTCTCCTCGCGCTCCCGGCTCTGACGTGGAACCCAACAGTTCTGCGATGACGGTCCGCGTCGTTGAGCCCGTTGCGGCAAACCGCTCGTCAGTCCGAAGCCCACCCAGCCAGAGGATTCCCTCCGGCGCTACCAGCAAGGGAATGCGTTCCCGCTGTTCACGAGGTACTTTCAGATCGGCAAAGAAATCCTGCAGCTTCTTCCGTCGGCCGCGCATCCCGAACGGCTGGAAGGCATCTCCCGGTTGCCAGGAGCGGATGATGAGCGGCATCGTGAACCGATCGGCGTCGAAGACGGCGCGGTTCGAAGACCGGCTCGGCTCTGACTGGCAGCCGTCCGCTGGCGGTGTCCAAAAACTGAGTCGGATGCTCTGTCCGGTCGGTGCCCAAATCTGGTTGGAAGGAACTCCCACGCTCAGGGCAGCCGGCCTCGCTCCCTCAGCCCTCCCGGCCTTCTCGCGCTCGTCAAGTGAGCGGCGATTAGGTCCGAAGCGGACCCAACCGTATTCACGAGTGACCAACGCATCCTGGACGGTGATTGAGGAACCGGACTGCCCCTGCACCACTCGCTCCAGGATCGTCTTGACCGCACCGAAGGTCGGTCCCTTGTCCAGCCCGGTTACCCGACGAACCAGGGTCCGAACGACCCGCCTCTGTAGCGCCAGCGGCAGTGCCATCAGACCGTCACGGTCCACGCGTACTCTGCCGTCGGCCTCGTCACGACTCAATGCGGTCAGATGCGCGGCAGTCAGTCGCTCGAGACACCGATCTTCTTCTCGAAGGATTTCTGCCTGGCGCATCAGGACCTTGACCACCGCGGGATTGAAGCGTTTCAACGCCGGGAGGAGACCATGACGTACGCGGTTCCGGAGATAGAGGCCTGTGGCGTTGCTGCTGTCGTTGCGAAACGTGATCCCTCCGCCCCCCAGGTACTCCAGAATCTCGGCGCGGGTGATCTCCAGTAACGGACGCACGAAGAGCGGCCCTCGTGCGACCGGGATGCCCGCCAAGCCACCCGTCCCGGATCCGCGGAGCACCCACATGATGAGAGTCTCCGCTTGATCGTCGGCCGTATGCCCGAGCGCGATTTTGTCTGCGCACAGTTCCAGGGCCACTCGCGCCATGGCCGCGTAGCGACGGTCGCGCGCCAGCTCCTGAAGCGACAGCCCCTTCGGCCTGGAGGCCGCCTCACCCAGGTCCACGTGTTCGATGATGAGCCGAACACCGAGGCGGTCGCACAGGGCTGACACAAACCGTGCATCCTCTTCTGACTCGGCGCCGCGCAGGTGGTGGTTGACGTGCATTCCCCACAAGGTGAGACGCCAGGACGGGGCGAGCGCCGTCAGCAGCGACAGCAGCGCCACGGAGTCGGGTCCCCCTGAGACTGCGACCAGGATGCGCGCGCCCGGCTCGAACAGCCGCTTGGCTCGCACGGTCGCAGAGAATCTCCGCTGGAGCGCTGCGGTTGTCCGATGAAGGGACAGATGACGGCGCATAGATGACCCGCTCATGCCATTCTCATTCGCTGGCCCTCGCTCGAGCTGCGGAGATGACCAGCTAGATTCTTCAGGTACGATGAGTTCCTCGGGTGCCGCGCGGAGGTGACGCGCCACGAACACCACTCGACTCCCGGAACTCACACCTCGGCCCTCGCTCGGGAACTTGTCCGCAGGATGTCCCGCGCCAGCGCCACATCCCGCTCGATGCGAGTGGACAACTCTTCGACAGACTCACACTTCAGATCACCACGCAGCCGCTCGACGAACCGCACAACCACGTCCTCTCCATACAGGTCAACCCGTTGGTCGAGGACCGACACCTCGAGCAGGCGCTCGCCTGAACCAAACGTGGGCCTCGTGCCGATGTAGCTCACGGAATCGAACGACTGCCTCTTCCACTCGGCAGTCGTCGCGTAGACGCCGTCCGCCGGAATGACCCGCCCCTGCGGGAGTCGAAGATTAGCGGTCGGCCATCCGAGAGCCTGGCCGCGCTGCTCTCCCCTGACCACCTTCCCGCTCAGCGCATAGGGGCGGCCCAGGCAGCGGGCGGCTTCGCGCACGTCACCGTCCTGCACCAGGTTCCGGATGCGAGAAGAGCTGACCACCAGACCCCCGACGCTCACCGGGGGGATAGGATGTACCCGGAATCCTGCCCCCGCCCCGAGCTGCACCAGATCGCTGAGCCGTCCCGCCCGGCCCTTGCCGAAGGCAAAATTCTCACCGACCAGCAACTCGCGGACACCGATTCCATCCCGAAGGATCCGCGTCACGAACTCCTCCGGGCTCAGCGACGCGAATGCCTGGTCGAACGGAAGCGCCAGGACCTCCTCGATACCGGCTTCGCGAAACCGTGCCAGTTTTTCCTCGAGGGTCGTCAGCAGTCGGAGCTCCACTCCGGGAGAGAGAACCGTGAGTGGATGCGGGTCAAAGGTGAGCACGATGGGCGTGCCGCCCGTAGCCGACGCCGTCTTGACCACCGCCTGCAACAAGGCCAGGTGGCCGAGGTGCTGGCCGTCGAAATTCCCGATGGTCAGCACCGGATGCGACGACCGTGTATGGTCGGCAAGGCTCCGGGTGATTTTCATACCCGGTGCCCGTTCAACACTCGGGCTGCATCCTGCGCGAAGTAGGTCAGAATCAGATCCGCCCCCGCCCGCTTGATCGAAAGCAGCGATTCCATCATCGCGCGGGTCTCATCCAGCCACCCCGCGCGCGCCGCCGCTTTGATCATACTATACTCGCCGCTGACCTGATAGGCGGCGACCGGCAAATTCGTCCGCGCGCGCGCCGCCGCAATCACGTCCAAGTACGGCAGGGCCGGTTTCACCATGATGATGTCGGCGCCCTCTTCGACATCCAGGTCGATTTCCCGGAGCGCCTCTCGCGCGTTCGCCGGATCCATCTGATAGGACTGGCGGTCGCCGAACTTCGGGGCCGACTCCGTCGCCTCCCGGAATGGCGCGTAGAAACAGGAGGCGAATTTGGCGGCATAGGCCATGATCGGAATCTCTGAATATCCCGCCCGATCCAGCTCGTCACGGATGGCCGCGACCCGGCCGTCCATCATGTCGGAGGGCGCGACCATATCCGCGCCAGCCTGAGCATGTGTACGCGCCATGGCCCGCAGGCAGGCCAGGGTGTCATCGTTCAGGATGCGCCCCTCCCGTACCAGCCCGCAATGCCCGTGGGTCGTATATTCGTCAATGCACACGTCGGTGATCACGAGAAGATCCGGGACCTGATCCTTCAGCGCCCGCACCGCTCGCTGCACAATGCCGTTCGGATCATAGCCCGAGGTCCCTCGCTCATCCTTCCGGTCCGGGATTCCAAACAGGATGACGGCCGGAATGCCAAGCAGCTTCACCTCCGTCGCCTCTTTTACCAGCAGGTCGATGCTCCGCCGGTATTGCCCGGGCATCGAGACGATTTCCTGCCGATGATCTCGCCCCTCGACCACGAACAGAGGACAGATCAGATCAGCCGTCGTCAGTCGGGTTTCTCGAATCATCTGACGAAGCGGTTCGTTCTGCCGCAGTCGCCGCATTCGCTGCTGGGGAAAGGCCATACCAAGCCCCTCACTTCCTCGGGAGGTTAGTCAGGAACACGACCAGGTCCCGCACAGAGATCATCCCGACCAGTTTGCCGTTGCGGGTCACACCGAGATGACGCAAGTGCTCTCTTGCCATGAGATCATTGGCGTCCAGGAGCGTCTTGGACTCGTCGATCGTGATGATCGGGGCTGACATAATCTGCTCGATCGTCGTCTTCGAGGGATCGGCGCCCACCGCCACCGACCGCCGTACCAGATCCGTATCGGTCACGATGCCGATGATATCCTTCCCGCGCATGATAAACAGACTGCCGATGTTGCGATCGCGCATGATCTCGGCCGCCTTCCGGACGTCGGTGTCGCGGTCCACGGTGACGAACTTCTCCAGCGGAACCATGAATGATTTCACAGGAACCATGCTGCTCTCCTTCTCTATTGAGTGACCGGCCAGACGCGAACAACCGGCAGCCCGAATGTTCGTCCGTGCTACCGACTAGTCGCGATCTGCTTTCTTAAAGTGCTCAACGATCGCCTCGACCAGTGCCGGGATCGTATTTTGGCGGGCCGTGATGTGGACGGCCAGCCCCTCCTCGACGGCGGTCCGGGCAGTGATCGGGCCAATGCACGCCACTGCGACCTCGCCGGTCAGCTTCTGCATCTCCTCCCGGCTATCAAACAGGCTGCAGAAATTCCGGACCGTGGATGAACTGGCAAAGGTGATCGCATGGAGGGCCTGGCGACGGAACTGGTCCTTCATGCGATCGGCATCCACCCGAGGCCGCACGGTCCGGTACGCGGTCACGACCCGCACCTCGGCGCCGAACGCGCGCAGTTGTTCGGGTAAGACCTCACGGGCGACGGCCGCTCGCGGAATCAAGACGCGCTGGTGGGCGACGCCCGCCGCACGCATCGCCTCTATCACCCCCTCCGCCTGGAATTCCGACGGCACCAGGTCCGCCCGGAGCCCAAACTCAGCCAGAACCTCCGCCGTCCGCGGGCCGATGCAGCAGACCTTGAGCCCGGCCAACGCCCGCGCGTCGAGCCCACGGCGTCGGAGACGCACCATGAACGGCCGCACCCCGTTGACGCTCGTGAAGACGAGCCAGTGGTACCGGTTCAGTTCAGAGAGGGCCTCATCCAGGTCCTGCCAGCTCTCCGGCGGCACGACTTGGATCGTGGAGCATTCCACAGGCTCCGCGCCGTAGCCCGTCAACAACCGGGAGAGCTCCGGGGCCTGATCGCGGGCGCGGGTCACGAGGATGCGTTTTCCGAACAAGGGCCGGGCCTCGAACCAGTTCAACTGTTCGCGGAGCCGGACAACCTCGCCCACGACGATGACAGTGGGTGGCTCCAGTTCCGCGGCCTCGGCCTTCCCCACGATATCCTGGAGCGTCCCGACGACGGTGCGCTGCCACGCACGCGTGCCCCACCGGATGAGCGCGACCGGTGTCTCGGGCGGTTTCCCTTCGCGCAGGAGGTGGTCGACAATCGCGCGGAGATTCTTCATGCCCATCAGGAAGACCACGGTGCCGTTTCCCGAAGCCAGCCGCGGCCACTCGAGCGTGGCAGCCTCTTTGGCCGGGTCTTCATGTCCCGTCACGAAGGTTACCGTGGAGGCCATGGTCCGGTGGGTGACTGGAATGCCCGCGTAAGCGGGAACCGCCACGCCCGACGTGACCCCGGGCACGACCTCGAAGGGAAGACCCGCCGTCGCAACCGCCTCTGCCTCTTCCCCTCCCCGCCCGAAGACAAAGGGATCCCCGCCTTTCAGTCGCACGACCACCTTCCCTTCCCGGGCCTTCTCGATCATCAGCCGGTTCACCTCCTGCTGGTCCTGGTACGTGCCGCGGCCCCGGCGCCCGACGTAGATGCGCTCAGCCTCCGCCGGCACATAATCCAGAAGGGCCTGGTTCGCCAGGTAATCGTACAGGACCACATCGGCCCCTTCCAAACACTCCTTGCCCCGGAGCGTCAGGAGTCCGAGGTCACCCGGCCCGGCTCCGACGAGGTAGACTTTTCCGCCCTTGGTGGTCACCCGGTTCACCTGATTTCGTAAATTTCTTTCAGAATCTGGTCTCCGCCCTGCGCGAGCAGTTTGTCGCCCAACTGGACCCCCAGGGCATGCGCCTCCTGCGCTGGCCCCTGGACGACATCGCGGACCAGCCGCTTTCCGTTCACGCTTGCAATAAGTCCCTCCAAGGTCACCGACGCTCCCTTGACGCTCGCGTGTGCGGCGATCGGCACCTGACAGCCACCCTCCAGGCGCTCCAGCAGCGCCCGTTCAGCCGTCACCGCCGTACGGGTCGGGCCATGATCGAGGCGCGCCAGCAGGTTGCGCACGAACTCGTCATCGGCACGGCCTTCGAGCCCCAAGGCTCCCTGCCCGATCGCCGGCAGACTCACCTCGAACGGCAGGTACTGAGTCACCTCCTGGGCCCATCCCATCCGTCTCAGACCTGCTGCGGCCAAGACGATGGCGTCGTATTCCTGAGTCTTCAGCTTGCGCAAGCGGGTATCCAGATTCCCACGCAGGACCTGGACGGCCAGGTCCGGCTTATAGTGCAAGAGCTGCGCTTGCCGCCTCAGGCTGCTAGTTCCCACTCGAGCTCCCGGAGCGAGCTGTTCCAGCAGCAGACCGCGGTGACTGACCAGCGCATCGCGAGGATCGTCTCGCTCGGGCACACACAGGATCTCCAGACCGGTCGGCAGAATCGTGGGGACATCTTTCAAGCTGTGCACCGCCAGATCGATCTCCCCGCACAGCAAGGCTTCCTCGATCTCCTTGACGAAGAGTCCCTTTCCGCCGATCGCGGCCAGGGGAACGTCGAGCACCTTGTCCCCCGAGGTCTTGATCTGCTTGAGCGTGACACGGAGATCGGGCGCCAAGTCCTTCAAGCGGGCCTGGACCCATTCGGCCTGCCAGATCGCCAGAGCACTGCCCCGGCTCCCGATCGCCAGCGAGGCCCTCGCCCCCTGTTTTCCCGACTGCATGGTGGTTACCGACCCGGCTCATGGTACGGACTCTGGAACGGTGCAGATCCGCTCTTGCCCGAACCTGGGAGCTTCTCACCGGCACTATCCTCTCGCGCCGGTGACGCCAGGGGCGCCGGTCGACCGATACCCATGTCCCCCCGGTAATACGATGCGACCAAGAGGAAACTGAGCAGCCCGAAAATGGACAGTAAGTAGACGACCAGATCCCACCGGAACCCCTCCCTTGCCGGGTAATCATACCCGCACTGCGGACAGTCCGGCAGCGGATCGTGACCGAGATAGGTCTGTCGGCACCGCGGGCACGTGAACAGCTTCGGCCCCTGTGACATGGACAGCTAACCTCTTTCATCCTCCAGCGCCCGCAGGCCTTCTAGCTTTCGGCAGCTTCCTTCCGGTCGCCTGGCGAAGCAGGCCTGCCGGACGCCGAGACTGGTGGAGCGGACACAGGGTCGACCCCCGCGTCATTCTCGCACGGCTCCGAATGAGGCAGACCGTGACACTCGCCTGCACCAAGACGGTCCTCAAGGCTAAAGAATCGCCTCGCCGCTTCGACGAACATGGCTCCGCTGGCCGAATCAGACTCCGCCTTTAAGGTCACCAGCGACCCGTGCAGCAGCTTGTTCACGATCGCGGAAGCCAGGTTCTCGATCATCCCTCGCTCATGGGCAGAGAGATTCCCCAGTCGCCCCAGAACCTTCTCCAGTTCGCCCTGCTTGATCTCCTCCGCGCGCTTGCGCAAGGCCACAATCGTGGGGGTAATCTCGAGCGACTTGAGCCATTGCACAATGACCCCGACTTCGGCTTCGACCATCCGTTCTGCGCGCATGGCCTCTCGACGTCGTTCTTCCCGGTTCTGCTCGACCCGCATCTCCAGATCGTCGATATTGAACAGGAAGGCGTTGTCGATATCCTTCACGGCTGGGTCGATATTGCGCGGAACGGACAAATCAATCAGGAAGATCGGGCGGTTCATCCGCTGACGGACGGCCCGCTGCACGTCTTCGGCATGGATGAGATACTGGGACGCTCCGGTGGAGCACAGCACGATGTCCGCCGCGGCGATCTCTCGTCGGAACTCGTCGAAGGGCACCGACATGCCATGGAACCGGTCGGCCAGCGCCCGGGCGCTGTGCGCATCCCGGGTGGTGATCCTGACGTGGCGGACCCCGCTGTTGATTAAATGCTGGCCGGCTAGCTTGGCCATCTCGCCCGCGCCGACCAGCAACACACATTGCTCGCTCAGATTCGAGAAGATTTTTTTCGCCAGCTCGACCGCTGCGTAGCTCACCGACACAGCCGCCTCCGCGATCTTTGTCTCCGTGCGGACGCGCTTCGCCACCGAGATGGCTTTCTTGACCACCTTGTTTAAGATCACCCCGCTGGCCTTGTGGGTCAGCGCGACCTCAAAGGCTCCCTTGAGCTGGCCCAAGATCTGTGATTCTCCCACGATCATGGAATCCAGGCTGGACGCTACCCGGAACAGATGACCGATCGCGCGGTCGCCGGTGTAACAGTAGAGATGAGGGGTGAGCTGTTCTGATGACAGAGACAGATGCGTGTCCGCCAGATAGTCCTGGACGCGGGCGTACCCCTCCTCCACCCGTTCGACGACCGCGTAGACTTCGACACGATTGCACGTGGACAACAACAGCCCTTCCTGGATTCCGGCGTACGCGCGCAACCGGCACAGGGCTTCGCCCAGCCGGCTCTCGGGAACCGCCAGACGCTCGCGAATCTCAACTGGTGCGGTCTTATGACTCAGCCCAACGACGATGAGGTCCATGGCTCGCTCACCCGCCGCGCCCTAGTAATACACTCCAGCTATACGGTAGATCCGTGGCCCTTCAGCGCCACGCCGACCAATGTCAGTACCACGCCGGCGAACCCGATGATCGTCAAGTAGGCAGCCTTCTTGGCCCGCCAACCGACTGTGATGCGTCCCATCAACACGACAAAATAGAACATCCAGGTCACCAGCGCTCCGGCCTGTTCGGGGTTCCAGCTGAGGTACGATCCCCCCGCAACCTGGGCCGAGATCGCGCCGGTGATGATGCCCAGTGTCAGGAGAGGAAACCCCATCACGATCGATTGCTGGTTCAGATGATCCAGGAAGTCGAGTGAAGGGAGCTTGGCATACAGGACGTTGAAGCGTTTGGACTTCAGCAGCCCATCCTGGATCAGATACATGATGCCAGCCACGAACGCGACGGCGAACCCGACGGCCCCGAGCATGCTCAAGGTCACGTGAACCCAGACGGTTTGGATCATCGGCGCGAGGGCGGGGTTCTCCTTGGGCAGCGCTGCAGCCGAGAGCAACGAGAGCGACGCGATGGGCAGGACGAAGGCCCCCAGCACATGGAGGCGGTGGCGGAATTCCACCCACAAAAAGACCCCCACCAGCGCCCACGAGAAGAAGGACATGGCTTCATAGAAGCTGGTCAGGGGCACATGGCCCGCCGCCATCATTCGCATGGCCAATCCGATCGTGTGGCTCATGAACCCGACCGCCGTCACGCCGAGCGACACCCGGGACCACGCCTCGGATCGCCGGACGAGGGAGCCGAGGAACAAGGCGGTGCCGATCAGGTACAACACCGTCGTGGCCATCACGAACGCGACCGACATTCCTCCTATCCTCGCAACTTTTCAGCGAAAACCATCGACCCTAAAACGCAAAATTATAGCGTTACGATTGCGAGAGAGTCAAGGAAGGTGGCCGCCTGGATCGGCAATTGGGCCCACTGATTCCAGATAGTCCCTGAGTGCCCGCGCCGTGCTGGGAAAGGCAAGGTCATCCCACGGGATCCCGGCCGGAACGAACGTTCTCGCTTCCAGAGTCTCGTCACCGGCCGTGGCATCTCCGCCGATGGGTTCAGCGACGTAGACGACGACTATCACCGGGTGATCCGCGTAGGAGTAGATATTGAGAAGCCGACTGATCCGAACCATCAGGTTGCACTCCTCCCGTACCTCTCGGAGAGCGGCGTCCTCCAGCGGTTCTCCCCGGTCGACAAATCCGCCAGGAAAGACCCACTTGCCATAGGCCGGTTCGATCGCACGGCGCACGAGTAGAATGCCGCCCTCCATTGAGATGATGGTGCCCACCGCGACCTTCGGATCCAGGAAGAACACGAACCCGCAGGTCCGGCACACCAGTCGCTCCGGTTCCGTCGGCTTGAGGGAGCGCCGTTCCAGACCGCCTCCGCACTTCGGACAGAACGAGTACTGGCCCCGTTTCCACTCTTCATACGTTTCCATAACCGGCTTGGATTCCATCACCAGGGTCTCATCGGCTCACTTGTGACCACAACGGCGAACGACGGATCTTAGCACAGCCCGCGAATGGCTTAACGCCGGCTTGGATCCCGGCCGGGTAGACTTTCTGTGGCAGGGACGGTAGGATGCCGACCCGCCATCTTGCATGCCTGTTCCGGGGCGCTGAAGGCTGATGACCGGCACCCTCTACCTCGTCAGCATGCCGATCGGGCACGCGGAGGATGTCACCCTCCGTGCGCTCCGGATCCTCAGGACCGTGCCGATCATCGCGGCGGAGGATCCGGCACGGACCAAACCACTCCTCGCCGCTCATGCAATCGAGACCCCCTTGACCAGCTATCATGATCGGAACAAGGAAGACAAGGCCCCCGTGCTCATCAGACGACTCGAAGAAGGCGAGAGCGTTGCGCTCGTCGCGGAGGCCGGCACGCCCGTCGTCGTGGATCCTGGACTGTTTCTGATTCGGCAGGCACTCGCGTCCGGCATTAGGGTGGTTCCGGTTCCGGGTCCTTCGGCTGCCCTGGCCGCCGTGCCAGCTTCAGGTCTGTCAGGCGATCGGTTCGTCTTTGAGGGATTCCTTCCAAGACGGGCGGCGGCGCGCCGCCGCTCGCTGGCTCTCTTCCGACAGGATCCTCGGACCGTCATCCTGTTTGAGACTCCGGCACGAGTCAGATCGACTCTGGCGGCGATCCGGAGCCTACTCGGCAACCGTAGACTGCTGCTGGCCCATGACCTGACCAAGCCCGATGAAGAACTGCTGAGAGGAACGGTCCAGGAGGTGTTGAAGACCCTCGCCTCCCGGTCTCTCCGCGGCGAAGTCACGCTGGTCGTGGAGGGGGCTGGGCGCCGTCCAGCCCAATGGCGCAGGAAGGCTGCTAGCCGTCGGCGCGTTTCCGGATCATCACGCGGTAGGACTGGGCGAGGGGCACTTGACTGAGTACCAGGTGTCCATCATCGCTGACGCTGCGGGGGACATTCCGCATGGGCTCACCGTCGTCGAGGATCACCGCCAGGACCTGCCCGGCTTCCATGGTTTCCAATTTCAGCTTGGTCTTGACGAAATTGTACGGACAGATCACGCCGCGCAGATCCAACTCGGCATCCGCCTGGAGCTCGGTCGTCGTCTTGCCCGGCTTGTCACCGATCGTCACGGTGGTCCTGTCTCAGGTTAAGCACCCTATCGTAACAGGCGCCGGGAGTGTGGAGCAAGTGAGGCGACAGCGGCAGGTGAGGCGGCGACGCGGGGCGCAAAAACAATGGGGGCGGCTCAACGCCGCCCCCGTACCGTCACCTGACACGCTGTGAAAGAATGGAAGCGATTGCTTCCGCGACCGTTATTGCGCTCCCTTGTTAAACTGCGGTTTCTCGGACGAGCCGTAATCACTCTTCGTGTTGGGCCCATAGCCCCAGCCCGGTTGCGGCTCGCACTGCCAGCAGGGTGCGGCCCCCGTCATCTCGCCGATGGAGCTGTGGATTCCGGTCGTGACCTCTCCGGGCAACACCTGGCCCACTACACCGCCATGGCTTGATGCATTTTCCGTGAGGATCCCGCGCTCGGTCTTCGGATCCGGCCGTTGCCCGAGACCCCCGAAGCCGGCCAGTTTCTCGTTCCCTCTGAGGACGGTGATTTCGCGCACCAGCTTTTTCCCGGTCCCATAGGGCTGAGCCTTGGTCGTCTCCTCGACGGCCTGGATGGTAACGTCGTCGCCAGCCTGGACTACCCTGAGCTGATCCATGTTCGTCTGATCATCCAAGTAAGCAGTCAACGACGAGAGTGCACCTGTGCCGGCTCTTCCCTCATCGTGCGAGCTGCCGCCCGTCTCCAGGTGAATCTTGTGGCCAGGGACGTCGATCGCCAGCACGCGACCGTAAATCGTTTCAGGTTGCGAGAGTCGCTCAAGGAAGGCGCTCTTATCAAAAGATTGAGCGCGCCCGGCGCTGCCAGAAACGTCTCCGACGCCTGCTCCGACCCCGAACCCCGCCGCTTGCGAACCTTGGGGGAGTCGCTCCTGGGCGACGGCAACACCCACGGATCCTGCGAACAGGATCACAGCTCCCAACGCCACAACGTTACGCATGTGCTGCCTCCTTCAGTGAGTGAACCCATAAGTGAGTGAAATATATATAATGAACAACGAAACCGGCTGTCTATTTCACATTGCTTCCGCGCTGCGCTCGACAGATCGAACTATACGGCCAGGGAACCCGCCATGTCAAGGGGTAATCCCGGGGACAGGCGTGGACAGCGCCCCTCGACCCCGCCTCGCCGTCTGCGTTCCGCTCGGCCTCCTCTGGTGCCCGGAGGGAGGGTCGAACTCCCACTCTCTTGCGAGAACCAGATTTTGAGTCTGGCGCGTCTGCCAGTTCCGCCATCCGGGCAACTCAGGATATCGCGTGGTTGGATACTGAGGACTTCTGCTGCTCCTGGGCTAGTGTTATTAGGGTGTTCATTTTCGAGGCTGCGGCCCTCAAATCCCGCTCGTCAATCGTGTTATACCGACGCCACATCTTCTCGGAGCGATGGCCAATGATCGTCATGGCTGTCGTGTTATCCACCCCTGCCCGCCGCAACGCCGTCGCTGCACAGTGGCGGAGATCGTGGAACCGGAAATCCGTGATGCCTGCTCGCTCCTTGGCGTTCGAAAAGGCTGTCCGAATGTCTGAGATCGGCTGTCCATTCCGCAGGAACACGCGGTCCTGCCCCAAGTAGCGAACTTTATACAACTCTCGGAAGGCTTCGAGCAAGTCGGCCGTCATCGGCACTCGACGCGGCTTCCTGGTTTTCGTATCCATTGCCCGCAGGGTGATCAGCCCGCGCTCCCAGTCTACCCGGTCCCAGGTGAGATTGACAATTTCTCCGAACCGGAGCCCAAGCCGATAGGCCGTCAGGAGAACGGGCTTCAGGTGTGCATTCGCCTCGGCATAGAGCCGCGTCCATTCGGCATCGCTCAAGATGCGGTCCCGTTCGTTCTGTGGGTCAGGCATGGGCACGTCAGCCGCCGGATTGGTGGCCAGAAACTTCTTGGCCATGGCCTTATAGAGGAGTTCCTTCAGCACAGCGTGATCCCAATTGATTGTTGAGATCGCCGCAGGCTTGCCGTCCTTGCGCGTGCGGTCTGCCCGGTATGTGCGCACGTCATCCTCCGTCACGTCCGTCAGGAGCCGATCGCCAAAGAACGGGACCAGCCGGCGGTTGACCGTCTCGACATGGTTCGCATAGGAGCGCAGGGCTTTGATTTCCTCAAGGTCCAGGTATCGCTTCCCCCACTCTCGAAACGTGGGCACCTTTGCCTGCCGCTGGCTTTGGATAATCCCTTTCATCAGGTTGGTCTTGATAATGGCTTCCTGCTGCTTCGCCAGTTCCCGCTTCAACGTGCCGCACTTCCACCGCTTCACCTTACCCCCCTCATAGGGGGCCGCCAGTCGCAGCGTGTGCCCATCGTCCACCACACGAAACTCGACGCAGAGCGAATCCGTCCGCTTGGTGATACCCATGTGCCTACCCTCCCCTCTTGCCCTCACGTAACAAGGCGGGAACCGATACCCGGAGCGCCTTGGCAAGCCTGCGGAGCGTCGAAAGACGGGGGTCATATTCGCCTGCTTCCAGGCGCGCAAGCGTGGCGACACCGACGCCGGACTTGGCCGCGAGCTGTCGGAGACTCAGGCCCCGCCGTTCTCGAATCTCCCGCAACCTCAACATGGCCTCATGTTATCAGAAGTGAGAACAGTATTCAATGGGGACTTGGCGGTGGGTTTCAAGGGGGGCGCTAGGCGCGCGCAGAGGCGAGAAGGTGTGGTGTTCGAGCCAAGCATCAATGGCCTCAGGGTCAAACTTCGTCAGCCGACCGACCTTCGTAAAGGGGATCTGCCGCCGGCTCACCATGCCATAGAGCGTGGACACTTTTACGCCGAGCGAGTCAGCAACCGTCTGAATGTCTACTAAGCGTTTCACGGCTCCGTATCGCCTCGCGTGGCGCCATCGCTCATAGTGGCCTGCGCGCCGTCACGGCGTCCCCCGCTGCTGGTCCTGTTTGTCCTGTAACTCCGCCGGTAGAGCTGTGCACTGGCCAGCTCCCAGGCGGCCAACATGCTCTCACTCGAATAGTACGTCCGCTTGAATTTATTGTGAGGGTCCACGCGCAGAAACGCCGGAACACCGTACTTTTTGATTAAATGGGGGAGTTTCCCGGCAGAACGAGGGCTCCACCCTAACCGCTGACAAATCGCTGCAGCGCCCCAATAAACCCCTGTCGCGCGGTCAGAACGGACAGGCCAGTGTGTCAGACTACGCATCAGCCGGCCCCCGTCATTGAGCGGCCTACAATGGGCTCGGCCTGTTCCGCTGCCTGCCAGAAGGCCGGCCAGTCACCCCGCTTAAAGGCCTCATCACAGGCGGTTAGGGCGTCCAGCATGGGCCGGTAACGGGGGCTATCCTGGGTGATGCCGACCGAGAGGGCGGCGAGTTCCCGCCAAGTGGCGAGCCAATCGGGTTTGAGCACGCGCACCTTGTCGGCGGCTTTTTCAAGTAATCGCTGCACAAGGTGCGGCGGCAATGCCGCCTGCTCCCCCGGTCGCAGGTCGTAGGCTAGGCCCTCAGTCTTGAACCGTACCTTGACGGGCTTGATCGCCTCAATCGTCACAGCTCCAGCCATGTCCCCGCCTCCTCCTTATTTCCTCCTCTGCGGTCACTGCACACTTGCACACCCCCTTCAGAGACCGCAGAGGGCAACAGCTCCACCTCGTCGGGGAGTGCATCGCCAAGTGTGTACCGGGCCGGACGGCCTCGCTTGTCCTCCAGATTGACTAGGTAGCCTGGCTCTCGTGCGGCTTGGACGCGCCGCTGGGTCGCCGAGCGGTCCAGCTTCAGCCGGTCGCAGAGGGCCTTGACCGTCACGCCCACCCCGGCAGTGTCCAGGGCGCGGACCGCCTCCACCGTCTCCCGGACACTCGGCGGCACGGTCGCCCCGATGCCCTCAGCGATTAGGTCCGCCACCAATTCACGCACCGTCAGGTAGTCGGCATCAGTGGCGACAATACGACCCTGGCCATCCCGCTCTCGGGAGTATTGGTGCAGAATTGCGTGCGTCTCGATCAACCTCAAGATTGACTTAAAATCGCGCCGCAGGCGCACCGCCACCGGCGGGATCCGCTCGGCCAGATCCCGCGCGTAGGGAATGACCACGCGGTGCTCGGCCTCCGTGAGCCAATCTTGCAGGCGGTGCCACTCCCCGAAATCAATCGCTGGGGGGACGCCTTCGGCCAGTTTGAGTAGCACGGCGTGTGTTTGATCGGCGCTGTCATTGGTCGGAAGCGAGATTAGGCGCGTCTCGTTCTCGGCGTGGAGCTGTGTCGCGGTCGTCGTCAAGATCAGATTCGTTGGGCCTTCTTTGACGATTGTCTTGGTGACAAACCCCTCCTGCTTGTCGTGGACCGTCACAGGATAGGAAATGCGCCCCTCGCTCAATAACGACCGCACCAAGTATGCCGTCAGGTTGCTCTCATTTTTCTCGCGCTGTTCGCGAAGCGCCACGGCCTCGAAGATCACCAACGTCCTGTGAGCGAAGGGCTCCTTCATGTAGACGAGTGCCCGCTCCGACATCGCCGTCATCGAGATGTAGGCCTCAATCGGGAAAAACCGGAGAGTCATCTCAGTCGTGAACGATTTCCCAGAGCTGGATGTGCCCTTCATCGCGAGTGAGACCGGTTCCGCCAGGAGCCGACTCGTCATCGCCAAGTAGATCAACTTCGCGTTTCGTTCCTCGCCCACCACCCCGGAGGCACAGACCGTAGCGGCGAACCTGGCTAAAATATTTGGCTCTTGGGCCAGTGGCGGGAGGGTGTGCAGGTGTGCGGTCTCCGCGCAGGGGGTATTAGGAGACTGCAGTCCGTCCAGTGGCGCGTTCGCCAGGGCCGTCAATTTTTCAACTTCAGGGCGCATGTTTTTCTCCCTGTCGCTCACTTGCGAGCCCGCGCACTCGCACGTTGAACGCCATGTTACGGAACAGCTCGGCGCGCTGAAGGTCCGCAAATGCACCAGCGACGGCGCTGAGCGCTGCGTCTATGTCTTCGCCCGTCCACGCCGCACAATCGAGGCCGCGAGCTGATTCGAACACTCGCTCTGCGCGGACTTCTAATGCTTCAGCTCGATGGAGAAAGTCAGAGGATGCCCGTCGCCAGTCGAACCGTGGGGGCTTCGGTAGGAAGGTGGGGCGCTGGCACGGATTCACCGGAGCATCGGCAAACAGGTCGGAGAGCTGCAAGCCCATTACGGCGACAATCTCTTGAACGGTGCAGCCGGCCCAGCAGCGCAGAAGAATTTTCCCTCCGTCGCCTTCCGCGATGGACAGGGACGGATGGAGGTCGGGGTGCGAGGGGCATCGGGAAAGCCAGCCACGCCGCGTCGTTCGCACTCTGTCAAGCTGGGCAAGGAAGGTGTTTACGATCATTTCACTATTACCTAATTACCTATAGAGCATTGCTCTAACGTAAAGCTTTTGAGGCGTGAAGTCAGTGGACAGAAATGAGGGACAGAGAAATTTATTTAGAGTGGCGTGGGCGGCCGGGCCGGCGGCGACGTGGGCGGGTTGCTTTAGCTGCGTGTAGTCGGGAGAGTTTCTTTTTTATTGTCTCGTGAGTCTCAGCTTCGGCGTTCTTGGGACGCAGAAACCCGGTTAGTACGAGCATTCGAAAGAGGAGACCAACCCGCTTTTCATAACGAAGTCTCGGGATTGAAAGGAGTCGTGCATCGAGCTTGCCGAGGAGCCAGTTTCCGGCGCTATCCTCCCTCCGTCCTGGCTCAATGGATCGAGGCTGGTCCCGTTCTGCTCCAGGTGGGTTGCTGTATTTGCCGATCGCTCCAGTCAGTCGGTCAACGGTATTCTGACGCGGATGGAAGTGTGCCCGCAGATACTGCCTAAATTCCTTGTCTGTTAGGGACGGATCATCGAGTCTCTCTGATACTGTCGCACGGCTCCGCGCTTTCTTGATGGTATCTTTTGCCTGCTTCCTAGCGGCGGTGAGTTGATGTATTAGATTGCGATGGGAGTTAGCTACCGTGATGTCCCACACGATCTCCGAGATATCAACTTTTAGTTGTTCAAGCTTGTTTAGGAGCCCGCCATCCTTACCCAGTTGGTCGAGAACTGCGCTGGCCTGTTCAACTGAAACCGCATATTGATTGTCGTTCCATTGTTGCTCTAGCTGGACGCGCAGACGGCTTAGAATGTCCTGGTCGCTACTTAGCGAATGGGCTTGCAAGACTGCGCTCCTCTCGCGGTCCTCTCTGAGGGAAAGCAGCCAGCCGCCGTAGAGGAAGCCGGCAGCATCACGCCGGGGATCAGCTGGCGCTAAAGGCCTCCGACCTGTGATCATCAACGCGACATAGCTTCGCTGCTTCACTTGCTCCGCGCCGGATGGCAGGCACTTTCATCATCGATTCTCCGGTGGCCTGGCTGCCGAAATCCAAATGCTGTGGCTAAGGCGTGGCAGGTGAGATTTTTCATCATCGGATCGAGCAACCGCTGGGGCTCAGGGTAGTAGGCAGTGCCCGAAAGCGTGACTTCACCGGTCTCGACAGAGACGGCTTTGATGCTCACGCTCGCGTGGTACCACTCGCCTGCCTCCCTCATCGTCCGCATGGCACTGCCTTGCGCCATCCCCTCTGCCAACCCGCCGAAGAATCCCCCTCCTCCGCCGCCATAGCTCGGCACGTAGAGCGGGGCCGGTTTGGTAAATCGGTTGGCCGAGGCGTCCACCAGCAGCATGAACTGGGCTCCGGCAAGCCGCCCCACGCGAATCATGGCCTCACGCTCCTCGCCGTGCTTCAACTGTAAGGCTTGTTCGTCGAGCAGCTTGTCCACTTTCCCGCGCTCAACCACGCGATACCCTTGTTCCTGAAGCCAACCGACGGCGGTACTTTCGCCGATCGGGGAATTGCCTATGACTGCCACTGTTGCCGTGCGGGGTGGCACCTGCAGGGCGAATCCATCCGCCACGGGATGGCGGCCCGTCGCGCATCCGATTAAAAGCAACAGAATCCAGAGCAGGCTCGGGGGAAGGTGCATGGCCAGAACCTTCAGACTCAGGCCCCCGGGGTTGGGACAGAGATGTGAGGATAACGCTCTCCGTCAGGCCTGTCTAGCCGCCTTCACGTGACCAACTTGCCTACCTGCACAGGAGCGATTCAGTAGCGAACACACCAGACATAGTCGGTGGTCACGTTCTTATTCCCCAGAAAGGTTCTACCAAAGTCAAGAATGAACGTCCACACCTCATCGGGTGACGTTACCTTCGGAGTCCGTGACCAGTACTCTCCGTTCACGGGAATGTCAAACGGATGATCGCTGGGTAGGGGTGGATTCGCATTAGCGTAATCAACGACTGTGAAAAAATCTTTGATGCCAGGAACCGTCCACCCTGGCCCTTTGGCCGCACACTGCGCCAAAGCATCGGCAAACGTTCGTAACGTCCCGGCCGGCGTCCTTTCCCACACTAAGCCTGACGTGTTATCGCACACCGTCGTGCCGTTGTCGAAGAGGACAAACCGGTTGCCTTGGGTGCCTCGTCCGCAGGGTGGTGCATTATTATTACCCCGACCGAATGTCCGCTCCTGAGAACGATCATCTTCGGATAAAGCCGGGGCCGTCCCACCCACCAACATCATAACGACCAGCATGGATAGAAACAGAGGAGAGCTTAGGGTCCGCATGGCCTTCCTCCTGGTGAAAGGGTGAGGAATGGATGGAATTAGACAAGAACACGGAGCCATCTGTGTGCAGAAGGGACGTTGCCTGCGCTGCGGCAGCCCTGTCAATGCTACGAAAGGAGGAGGGGACCCCCGTCCAAAAGTATGAGTTACGTGGAACGGTAAGTTGTCTGGGAGTTGCTAAGCAGTCACAGCCATCTGTCTGAATCGTAAAGACGGCCTGGGAACAGGCTAGCGGGGCGCCTTGTATGGCAGGCTTCGAGGCTGGCTACAAGCCCCTCGCGTAGACCCGTTGCAGTTTGCTAAACCGCCCCCTGAGTCGCAACTGGAACGTGGCTCACAGTCGCCCTCCCCCCGGCGGGGGCAGTGTTATTCCAGTGTTAAGAATTGAGCGAAACAGAGCGAAAGAGCCAGAGGTTAAACGGGAGAGCCAGAACGGCCCTCCCGTTGGAAATCTCAGGGGTTACGCGGGAATGGCTGCGGTTGTCAGCACTTAGGAGAAAGCGTCAGTTTCGATTTTGAGTCTGGCGCGTCTGCCAGTTCCGCCATCCGGGCAGCCGAGTCGTTCTAGCATGATCCCCTGAGAGGGTCAATGAGCCGGAATGGCTGTGGCCCATGTTCAGCGTGTGGTCGCTCCGCCCTGGGTTGTGACCTGAGCCTGCCCCGCCGCTCCTCACGTAGGCTCCCCCTTTTATTTGTTGGAAGGCCGGTGCTACAATGATGCCGTTTTTGCCAGGTCCTTTTACGACGATTCAGATCGGACCGAGCCTCATTACCAGGAGGGCAAGATCCATGGCCCAAGTGCAGTGTGTGAAATGCGGGAAAGCCGGCGAAGCGATCACCGACACCCTCTTCCTCGGGCGGATGGAGGGAGAGATCAAGGCGAATGTCTGCAAGAGTTGCTGGCGGGAATGGGAAGGCATGCGCGTGATGGTGATCAACGAATACCAGGTTAACCTCGGCGAGGAGAGCGGCCGCGAATTGGTCAAGAAGCAGATGCGGGCGTTCCTCAAGCTGGGGGAAGCCGTGGATACAACCAAACTCCAACAGAACTACCGGCCTCAGCAGTAGGCTGGGCCCGCGCTAGCCCCTGAGCGTCGACGCCTTGGCTCAACGGCCTGTCCCCCACCCATCCCGACTCCCGAAGAGGGCACCTCCCCCAGCTCCCCATCCGGGCGCGCACGCCCAGGTCCCCCGACCCGGGCAATTGGCAGATAAGGTTGCCGTCATCACCGGCGCGAGCTGCGGCATCGGCCGAGCGACCGCCGAGCTGTTTGCCCGCGAGGGAGCCAGAGTCGTCCTGTGCGCCAGGACCCGGCGAGAACTCCTGGCAGCCCGTGATGCCATTCGGGCAGCCGGCGGGTTGGCCGAGGCGCGCGTCACAGACATCAGCTCGGCGCGGCAGGCCCAAGCGCTCATCCGGTTTGCGGTGAAACGCTACGGGCGTCTGGACCTCCTGATCAATAATGCCGGAATTCTGGGCCCACGACGGCCGCTCATCGACTATCCAGAACAGCAGTGGAACCTAGTCCTGCGGATCAATCTGACCGGCACCTTCTACGTGACCCAGGCCGCCTCCCGGATCATGGCTTCCCAGCGAGGCGGCTGCATCATCACGATCTCTTCCTCGGTTGGGCGGGCGGGACGGGCGGAGTGGGGAGCCTATGCGGTGTCAAAATTCGGCGTGGAGGGCCTGACACAGGTGCTGGCCGATGAGCTGCGATCGGTTCACGTCATCGCCCTGACCTTCAATCCAGGCGCGACTCGCACCCTCATGCGCGCAGGAGCCTACCCGCAGGAGGATCCGAGTCGGCTTCGAACTCCGGCGGTCCCGGCGGAAGCCCTGCTGAGATTGGCCACCCGAGCGTCCGTGGAGATTTCCGGTCAGGCATTTGACCTTGAGCACCTGCCGTAGCGACTCCACTTCATCGCAACGCTCTCTGGAGACCAGTCCGGTTTCGTTGACAAATCGCAAACATCAATGTTACAGTCACGCCGAATGCGCAGCCGGCCGCGAGCCCAGTCCTTCGAACGGGACGAGGCGCCTGCCCTCATGCTGACACAGATGAAAGTTCGGGGTCTGATGTTCGACCCCTATAACAATGCGTACATCGTGCTTCTCCGGGAGGAGGACCAGGGCGAAATGTTGCCGATCTGGGTGGGCAAGTCCGAAGCCAGCGCGATCAGCTTCGCCCTGGAGGGCATCGCCGCCCCGAGACCCATGACGCACGATCTGATGAAGTCGCTCCTGGATAGCGTCGAGGCAAAGGTCATCAGCGTCGTGGTCACCGACCTGGTTGAAAACACCTATTACGCCAAGATTCACCTGATGCACGAGGACTCCGAATTCTCGATTGATTCGAGGCCGAGCGATGCGATCGCCCTCGCCTTGCGGACGAGTACTCCCATTTTCGCCCGGGAGGAAGTGCTCCGCAAGCAGGCGTCTGACGAATTGGACCACTGGTTGGAGAACCTGAAGCCCGAGGACTTCGGCAAGTACGAATCCTAGCCGGGCGAGCGCACCACCGGCCGAGTTCAGCTCGTGCGGGAAGCTGACGCGAACAGGCTGCGGGTCTAGGACCGGCAATCCGACGAGCCCTCCCGTACTGTACAACCACACACACTGTCATGGAGCATACGGAACGCGCTGATCTGGTCAAATTGAAGGTGCATGGAGTCCTGCCCGACCCCAACACCGAGACCCAGATCGTCATCCTCAGAGACGACCAGCACGCCGACATTCTACCCATCTGGGTCGGAACGGCAGAAGGCACCGCGATTAAGATGGCCATGGAGGGCATCCCCACGCCCAGACCCATGAGTCATGACCTGATCCGCAGCTTCGCGGATCACCTGAACATCAAGATCCTGCGTGTCGTCGTGACGGATGTGAAGAACAACACCTACTACGCCGCCGTGCATCTCGTCGCGCGCGGCGAAGAACGGACGGTGGATTCGAGGCCGAGCGACGCGATTGCCTTGGCCTTGAGGACCAACAGTCCCATCTATGTGACCCAGGACGTGCTCAAGCGCCGGGGTGGCGGGAACCTTGACAGCCTGCTGGAGAAGTTGGGGACCAAGAACCTGGGGAAGTACGAGGTGTAGACGCAGGGGTGAGGGGGACGCGGAACCGTCATGGGAACCTATCTCGCAAAACCCGCGGACGTGGTCAGAAAGTGGTACCTCGTTGACGCGGAGGGAAAAGCCCTGGGGCGCCTGGCTGCCCGTGTCGCCATCCTGCTGCGGGGCAAACACAAGCCGACCTTCACGCCGAACGTGGACACGGGCGATCACGTCGTGATCGTCAATGCAGGCAAGGTTCGCCTCACCGCGGGCAAACTCAAAACGAAGACCTATATCCGTCATACCGGCTACCCGGGTGGCCTCAAATCCGTGACGGCTGAGCATCTGCTGGCGAAACAACCGACGGTGTTGTTGGAGAGAGCCATCAAAGGCATGCTGCCCAAGAACTCTCTCGGGAAGCAAATGGCCCGTAAACTCAAGGTCTACCCCGGTGCGGAGCACCCGCATCAAGCCCAGCGTCCAGAGCCGTTCGCGCTCTGAGGGACGAGGCGGACTGGCCAGACGACCAAGCAGTCAGGAGGCAGGAGAGCATGGCAGCAGCAGTCCAGTATGCAACCGGCAAACGGAAATACGCGATCGCCAGAGCCTGGCTCTCGGCGGGGAGCGGCCAACTGGTCGTCAACACCAAGCCCTTGGAACAGTACTTTCCGCGACCCTCACTCAGAAGCCTGATCCAGTATCCCCTCGAAGTCAGCGGGACGGCGGGGAAGTACGACGTCCGGGCCACGGTCTGTGGGGGCGGCACGACCGGCCAGGCCGGGGCGCTCCGACATGCGATCGCCAAGGCGCTGGTGACGATGAACCCCTCTCTCCGAGCGCCGCTCAAGAAAGAAGGGCTCCTCACGAGAGATTCTCGAGTGAAAGAGCGCAAGAAGTACGGACAGAAAGGGGCCAGGAAGCGGTTCCAATACTCCAAGCGCTGAGGGCGCGGGCTTTCGACCACACGAGGGAAGGCCCTGCGGCCTTCCCTTTTTTATGCGCGCTACCAGCCGCTGTGTGACCGCGGGCAGCACCGCGGCATCGGCTGAGGATGGTATCTTGAGCGCTCAAGCAAAAGTCAAAATCGCTGTGATGGGTGCCAGCGGGTATACGGGCGCCGAACTCTTGCGGTTGCTCCTCGGGCACCCGCGCACAGAGATCGTCGCGGTGACGTCGGAGCAATCCGCCGGGCGACCGGTCGCTTCGGTCTTCCCACACCTTGCCTCGGTTCTCCCGCTCTCGTTCGAACCGCTGCAGCCGGAGACGATCGCCGGCCGGGCGGACCTGTTGTTCATGGCCCTCCCCCACACGCACTCGTTTGCACCCGTGGCCACCTGTCTGAAAGCCGGCAAGCGGATCGTGGACCTCAGCGCCGACTACCGACTGAAGGAGGCCTCGTCCTACAAGGACTGGTACCAAACGCCTCACCCGCATCCCGAGCTTCTGAAAGTGGCCGTCTATGGTCTCCCGGAACTCCACCGGACCGATATCCGCACGGCTCGTTTGGTGGCTTCCCCCGGTTGTTATCCGACTGCGGCGATCCTCCAACTGGCCCCGCTCGTAGCCCGTGGGCTTGTCCATCTCGACACGATCATCGTGGACGCCAAGTCCGGCCTCTCCGGAGCGGGACGCAGCCCTGCGCTCCCCTACCATTTTCCGGAGGCGCACGAATCCGTGGAGGCCTACAAGATTGGCCAGCATCGTCACACTCCGGAAATCGAGCAGGAGCTCGGCGCGCTCGTCGCACGCGGCGGCGCGGAAGGGCCTGCGACCGGGCGGGCGGGCGAAGCCGCGGCCCTGCGGGTCTCGTTCACGCCCCACCTCGTCCCCATGAATCGCGGCATCCTCAGCACAGCCTATGCCCGGCTGAAGCGCGCTTCCATCGGCGTCGAGGACCTGCGCGCGCTGTACCAGGACTACTATAAGGGGGAACGCTTTGTGCGTCTGCAGCAAGGCGACACCTCGGCCAACCCTCGTCACGTGCGGGGGTCCAATTATCTCGACCTCTCGGTCTTTGCCGACACGAGAACCGGCTGGGTGGTCACCGTCGCTGCCCTGGACAATCTTGTCAAGGGAGCAGCGGGTCAGGCCATTCAGGCCATGAACATCATGTTGGGGTTCCCTGAAGAGATGGGCCTGCTCGCGCCCGGAGTATATCCGTGACCTCCCTGCACTGCTCCCGACTCCATTCCGCCCTTCCCCGAGTCACTCGCGCATGAAGACACTCCGTGGAGGCATCACGGCCCCGCTGGGGTTTCTGGCGGGCGGGGTCGCCGCCGGAATCAAGAAGCGGGGTCTCCCGGACCTCGCGCTCGTGGTGTCGGAGCGACCAGGACCGATCGCGGGACTGTTCACGCGAAATCAGCTCCCGGCCGCCCCTGTGCTGCTGGACAGGCGGCACCTTCGATACCGCAGGGGTCGCGCCGTCATCGTCAACAGCGGCAACGCCAATGCCTGTACCGGTTCGCGCGGGCTCGCCGATGCCGAGGAAATGGCGCGGCTTGTGGCCCGGGGCCTCCACGCGCGCCCTCGAACCGTGTTCGTCGGCTCCACGGGGGTGATCGGACAGCCGCTGCCGATGTCCCGTATCCGGCGCGGTCTGCCGACCCTGCTGCAGCGGTTGCGCCGGAGTGGCGGGCGTGACGCCGCGCGCGCGATCATGACCACGGATCGACGGATCAAAGAGGTTGCCGTCCAGGATCGAATCGCCGGGCACCTGGTGACGGTGGGCGGGATGGCCAAGGGCGCCGGCATGATTCATCCGGACATGGCCACCATGCTCGCCTACCTGAGTACCGATGCAGCCATCGCACAGCCTGCCCTGCAACAGAGTCTCCGTCACGCCGTTAACCGGTCCTTCAACTGCATTTCGGTGGACGGCGATACCAGCACGAACGATACGGTGCTCTGTCTGGCGAACGGCATGGCCGGCAATCCGACCCTCCGAGCCGGGTCACCGGGCTTCGCCGCATTCCGACGCCTCTTGGATTACGCCTGCCACTCGCTTGCGATGCAGGTGTGCCGAGACGGCGAAGGCGTGACCAAGGTCGTGCAGGTGCTCGTCGTCGGAGCGCGGTCTTCGGCCCACGCGCGTCGCGCGGCAACAGTCGTGGCGACCTCGTGCTTGGTGAAGACGGCCCTGTTCGGGGAAGATGGCAATTGGGGTCGCATCATGGCCGCCATCGGACGAGCCGGCATCGGCCTCAACCCGAAAAGAATCGGGCTGTCGTTTGACGGCGTCCCCATCGTCAAGGGAGGGACGGGCCTCGGCCCGGCCGCGGAACGACGCCTCGCACAGATCGTGCGTCGGAGGGAGTTCACGATCACCGTTAATCTCGGTCAGGGACGAGCTCGAGCACAACTCTGGACGACGGATCTTTCCTACGATTACGTCAGGATCAACGCCTCCTATCGTTCCTAGGCAGCTCGTGCCAAAAGCATCCGGTCTGCGCTTGCAAAGCCCATGGAACTGTGCTAGTTTTCCAAGGCTTTACAGGTTCATCTGGATCCTGCGGGACCTCTGAACCATCAACGGTCGGCGGCCAGCCGGCTTGTCCATCAAATTCATACTGGCGTGACTGCACGCCACCCAGCTTGGGAATAAGAGGAGAGAGACCTCTCGCCTGCATCAGACAGGCGCTCCGCAAGCAAGGAAAGGAGGTGAGACAGTGATTACGATCAAAGAATTACTGGAAGCCGGGGTTCATTTCGGACATCAAACGAACCGCTGGAACCCGAAGATGAAGCGGTACATCTTCGGCGAGCGCAACGGCATCTACATCATCGACCTTCAGCAAACGGTCCAGCGCTTCGACATCGCGTACGCGTTCGTCCGGGACACGGTGTCCGCTGGCGAATCCGTGCTGTTCGTGGGGACCAAGCGCCAAGCCGTGGACATCCTGGAGGAAGAGGCGAAGCGATGCCGGATGTTCTACGTCAATCAACGGTGGCTTGGCGGCATGCTGACCAATTTTCAGACCATTCGCCGGAGTATCGACAAACTCAAGAAGTTTGAGGCGGCGCTGAGCGATGGCACGCATGAGCGGTTGACCAAGAAGGAAGTCAGCCAGATGGAGAAGGAGCGGCTGAAGCTCGAGAAGAGTTTGAGCGGCATCAAGAATATGAACAGCCTGCCCGGGTGTGTCTTTGTTCTGGATACCCGCGTCGAGCGCATCGCCGTCCAGGAGGCCAACCGTCTGAGCATCCCGGTGGTGGCGATCGTGGACACGAACTGCGACCCTGACAGCATCGACTACCCGATCCCCGGCAATGACGACGCCATCCGGTCCATTAAGCTCATTGCATCGCGCATCGCCGACGCCTGCATCGAAGGCGCACACCTGAAAGCCCAGCGTGAGGAGTCGGAGAAACCGGACGCCATCCCCGTTGCCACGATGCCCGGGGATTTGCGGTCGGGTCGCCCCGTTCCCCTCGGCCTAGAGAGCGTGCCCACCGCCTGAGGCGATCCAGCGAGACGCCCGGTAGCAACCGATTCATTCTCATCCAGAGAGAGGACCTCGCATGGCAGGCAATACCACTCTAGTGAAAGAGCTCCGGGAGAAGACTGGAGCCGGCATTCTGGATTGCCAGAAGGCCCTGGTCGAATCCGGCAACGACATCGAGAAGGCCATCGAGCACCTCCGCCAGAAGGGCCTCGCGGCAGCGCAGAAGAAGGCTGGGCGCGAAACCAACGAAGGCTTGATCGCCGCCTACATTCATCCGGGGAGTCGCATTGGAGTACTGGTCGAGGTCAATTGCGAAACCGACTTCGTCGCCCGGAACGAGGAGTTTCAGTCCTTCGTCAAGGACCTTGCCCTCCAGGTGGCCGCCTCCAGTCCGTCATTCGTGAAGCGCGAGGATGTCCCCGCCAGGATACTGGAGAAAGAACAGTCGATCTACCAGGCGCAAGCCAAGGAACTGGGAAAGCCGGCGGCCGCCTGGCCCAAGATCATCGAGGGCAAGCTCGAAAAGTTTTACCAGGAAAATTGCCTGCTGGAGCAAGTCTTCATCAAGGACCCCACGGTCACGATCAAGGAGCTGCTGACACAGAAGATCGCCAAGATCGGCGAGAACATCACGATTCGGCGGTTCACGCGCTATCAGTTGGGCCAAGAATGACGGCCTCCAAATACCGGCGGATTCTCCTCAAAATCAGCGGGGAGCTGCTCGCCGGCGCCCAAGGCTACGGCATTGAACCGGCCGTCCTGGAAAGTCTGGCGGACGAGATCGGTTCGGTGTCGAAGCTGGGCGTGGAGATCGCCATCGTCATCGGCGGCGGTAACATCTTCCGCGGGCTCGCGGCGAGCGCCACCGGCATGGAACGAGCGTCAGCGGACTACATGGGCATGTTGGCCACCATGCTCAATGCGCTGGCCCTTCAGAACGCGCTCGAGCGAAAGGGCATCATGACGCGGGTACAATCCGCGATTGAGATGCGCCAGCTTGCGGAGGGCTACATCCGCCGACGCGCCATCCGGCACCTCGAAAAGAAACGCGTCGTCATCTTCGCGGGCGGGACCGGCAATCCTTACTTTTCCACCGACACGGCCGCGGCGCTCCGAGCCATGGAGATCGGTGCCGAAGTCATCATGAAGGGCACGAAGGTGGATGGCATCTATGAGGCTGACCCCATCACGCATCCCACGGCCAAGATGTTCGCGGAACTGCCGTTCCTGTCAATCCTCAACAAACACTTGAAGGTCATGGACTCAACCGCGATTACCCTCTGCATGGACAATAACCTGCCGCTGATCGTCTTCAATTTGAAAGAACCCGGCAACTTGAAGCGAATCGTGCAGGGCGATAGGATCGGCACGCTGGTGACGGCGGCCAGTTGATGAGAACCGAGAGGAGCGCTGGCCATGTCGAGCGCAACCAAGCAGAAAGCAACCGGACGCATGGACGCCGCCATCGAGCATCTCAAACGCGAACTAGGCGGACTTCGCACCGGCCGGGCGTCGTTGGCCCTCCTGGACGGGATCAAAGTGGATTATTACGGGACACTCACACCGCTCAAGCAGGTTGCCAACCTGGCCGTTCCGGAGCCCCGCTTGATCACCATCCAGCCCTGGGAGCCCCCCCTTATCCGAGAGATTGAAAAGGCCCTCTTGGCCTCCGGGCTGGGCCTGACGCCCTCCAACGACGGAAAGATCATCCGGATCCCTATCCCTCCCCTCAGCGAAGAACGGCGCAAAGACCTGGCCAAGATCTGTAAGAAACACGGGGAGGAGACGAAGGTCCAACTGCGAAACGTCCGGCGGGAGAGTAACGAAGAGGTCAAGCACCTGCAGAAGGATGGGAAGCTGTCTGAGGACGACCTGCGGAAGGTCGAAGCCGAGATCCAGAAGCTGACCGATCAGTATGTCGAAAAGGTCGATCAAATCATGAAGAAGAAGGAGGAGGAGATTTTCGAGATTTGATGGCTGATCAGCCTCCGACCGGACCCCGCCCTACCCTCACCGGCCCTTCCTCGACCATTGCCCAGATTGACCTCTCTGCCTTGGCTCACAATGTCGCGCTGACCCGCCAGAGTCTACCCGTATCCTGCCAGATTCTCGCCGTCGTCAAGGCCGATGCGTACGGACATGGGGCGGTGGTGGTCTCGCAGACCCTCATGAAGGCGGGAATCATGCGCTTGGGAGTGGCCACCGTCGAGGAGGGCGCCACCCTACGGGAGGCCGGTATACGTGCCCCGATCGTGGTGATGGGCGCGCTTTTCCCCGAACAGCTCCCCGACCTCGTGGCCTACGGGCTGACGCCGGTCGTCTCCGACCCCGGCATCGTGGCTGAGCTGGCCCGGGTGGCGAGGTCACGGCCGGAGCCCTACGCCGTTCATATCAAGGTGGACACAGGGATGAGTCGTCTTGGCCTGCCACCCGAGCTCGTCCTCACCGTGATTCAATCGCCCCCCTTCAAAGGTCCGCTCCGTCTCGAGGGGCTGATGACTCACCTGGCCGACGCGGACAGCGCTGATGAGGCTTTTACGACGGAGCAGCTCACGCGATTCCGCTCAGTACTACGCCAGGTGGAAACCGCGGGAATCTCAGTCCCGCTGGTTCACGCTGCCAACAGCGCCGCGATTCTCTGTTATCCCGCGGCACATTTTTCAATGGTCCGACCCGGCATTATGCTCTACGGCTATCACACCGCCCGACGCTGCGGCACCACTCCCCTCCTCAAACCGGTCCTGAGCCTCCAGACCAAGTTGGTCCAGGTCCGCAACGTGGCGCCAGGGCAGAGCGTGAGCTACAACCGTTCCTACATTGCGTCGCGCCCCTCGCGGATCGCGGTGCTCCCGATCGGGTACGCCGACGGTTACAGCCGATCGCTCTCCAACAAGAGTGCCGTGCTGATCCGCGGGCGGCGCGCCAATCTTGTGGGACGGGTGTGCATGGATATGTGCATGGCCGACGTCACGGAGATCCCCGATGCCCGGCCGGGCGACGAGGCGATCCTGATCGGGCAGCAGAGCGAACAACACATTTCCGCCACCGACCTAGCAACCTGGTCGGGCACCATCCCCTACGAAGTGCTCTGCGCGATCGGCCCGCGTGTCACGCGCATGTACCGACAGGTCCCACCGGACGCACGATAGTACCCAAGCTGTCTTGTTCCCAGACCTGTCGTCTGAGGGTATAATACGACCAACCCTCATGGCCGGTGCGGCGTTCGATGGCGACACACGAGATCCATCTGAAGGCGAAGCTGATCAGCGGGGTGCTCGTTGTACAAGAGTTTGCCTTCTTGTCAGCGAGAGCCGTCGCTGGCCTGGCGTACATCCCCCGGCATATTCGCGAGACGATCCTGCAGATCGACCGGATCGGAGTCGGCTCGCTATTCATCGTCGTCCTGACCGGGATGTTCACCGGGATGGTGCTGGCACTCCAGGGCGCCGTCCAGTTGGAACCCTACGGCGCGACGATCTACGTCTCACGACTAATCAGCACCTCGGTGGTCCGGGAACTCGGCCCGGTTCTCGCTGCGCTCATGATTGCCGGCCGCGTCGGGTCCGGCATCGCGTCAGAGCTGGCCTCGATGCAGGTCACGGAGCAAATCGACGCGCTGCGAGCCGAAGGAACCGACCCCATTCAGAAACTGGTCACGACTCGGCTCGTGGCCTGCGTCTTGATGATTCCGCTGTTGACCATCATTACAAACGGCGTGGCGATCTTCGGGGGATGGCTGATCGCCCGTCTGTACCTCGGGATCGATTCCTATTTCTACTGGACCTGGGCCTTTGAAGCGCTCGCGGCACGCGACCTGGTCCTGGGGCTAGTCAAACCCGCCGTCTTCGGCTTTCTCATCGCCATGGTGGGTTGCTATGCGGGGTTGAACACCAAGGGTGGGACGGTTGGCGTGGGAATATCCACCACTCAATCCATGGTGTCCTCTTCGATCCTGATCTTGTCGTGCGACTTCTTCCTGACCAAGTTGTTCATGGCATTTCCGTGATAGACAGCCCGGTGCAGACATGATTACACTCACAGACGTCTGGTTGACGCTCGGCGAGCGGCAGGTCTTGAAAGAGATCTCGCTCAACGTCCCTGCCGGAGAAACCAGGGTGATTCTGGGCGGGAGCGGTTCCGGCAAGACAACGATCCTGCGCGTCATCCTGGGCCTGTTCCGGCCCGACCGGGGAAAGATTCTCATAGACGGACAGGACATCACGGCCATGCGCGAGCGGGACCTTACCGAGATCAGGCAGCGCATGGCCATGGTCTTTCAGGGTTCCGCCCTGTTCGATTCCCTGACGGTGCGGGAGAACGTGGGCTATCGCCTGTGGGAGCAAGGCCGGCTCTCGGATGCGATCATTGAGAAATCCGTGCATGACAGCCTCCAGTTCGTCGGCCTCGGGCAGGCCATCGACAAGATGCCGGCTGAACTGAGCGGGGGCATGAAGAAACGGGTCGGGATCGCCCGGGCGCTTGCCAGCGGAGCCAGGATCATTCTGTACGACGAGCCGACCGCGGGCCTCGACCCGATCAACACGTGCACAATCAGTCGTCTCATCGAACTGTTGAAGAGCAAAGGGGTGACGCAGGTGGTGGTCACCCATGACCTGGCCACCGCATACCGGATAGCCGATCGCATCATCATGATCCACAAGGGACGCAGGATTTTTGAGGGGAATCCGGAGGAACTGACACGATCCGCGGATCCCGACATCCGGGCCTTCTTATTCCCGGACGGTCAATGTTTCGACGCCGACGCGTTTGCGGCATCTGAGATCGGCGGACCTGAATAGGCCTTAGAGGCACGGCCTGCGGACGGGAGCATGCGATGACTCGCCAAAGCCAACTGACATGGAGCCAAGCCAAGGTGGGGCTGCTGATTCTGACAGCCTTGTCCACCCTGGCGGTGATGATCATGAACCTCGAGGAAGGGATGGGTCTCTTCCGGAACCTCACACGGTTCCGGGCGACCGTGCCCCATACGCAAGGCCTCAAGGTAGGCGGGCCGGTCCGTATGAACGGTGTCGATGTCGGGAATGTGCGCCAGATCTTGATCGCCCAGGACCAGCCGACGGTGGAGATCACCTTCACGGTGCAGAAAAGCGTGGCCGTTCACATCCGGGAGGATGCCTCGGTCAGAATTCGTCCCATGGGACTCCTGGGCGATAAGTTCCTGGAAATCCTCCCGGGGACGCCCTCGAAGCCGCCGTTAGCGCCAGGTTCGCTGCTGGTAGGAATGGCCGACACAGACCTGACCGGGATCGCATCCGGGGCCACCGCGACGATTGACCGACTTGATCTTGCCCTTCAGGACCTCCAGCAAATTTTAGTCGCGCTCAACACGGGGAAGGGCACAGCCAGTAAGCTGCTGTCAGACCCATCGCTCTATAACCAGTCCCAGCGGGTTCTGCAGAATCTGGAAGTGGCTTCAGGCAAGAGTATCGCGGTGCTGGAGAAGATCGAGCGTGGGGAAGGCACCGTCGGGCGGCTGGTCTCAGACACCGAGCTGTATGACCGCGCCAACCAGGCGGTCAAAGAGTTGACCGAACTGGCCGCCAAGCTCAACAACCCGGATGGTACGCTGGTCAAGCTGACCGATCCGGCTCTCTACAAGCGCCTCGAGACGCTCACCAAACGCAGTGAGCAACTGCTCAGCAAAGTGGAGAATGGGGAGGGAACCGTCGGCAAGCTGATCACCAGAGATGAGCTCTATGTCCGCGCCGATAAACTGCTGACCGAGATGGAGGAGTTTGTAGCAGATGTGAAGAAGAACCCAACGAAATACTTTAAGTTTTCGGTGTTCTGACGCTCTGGCACTAGCTTCCTGAGGGTTTCAGAGCGGTGCATTCAGCTCCTGCGCGTGCTCGCCTAGCTGCTGTAGCTGGCGGGTAAACGGCTGCGGCTCCCCCCCTGCCGCCTCACCGTCTCGGCGGCGTGCGCAATCGTGTCGCTCCTTCTTCGTTTCGTCGCGCACTCCCCCACATCAGAATGCGGGCGTTCTCCGATCTGCTCAGACCTGATCCCGCAGGCAAGACCTATCGGGCCTCGCTCGTTTCCCCGCTACGCACATCAGCGCGGCTCACTCGCAATGTCGCTTCACACACCACCCCGACACGCCCCGCCTAGTTAGTTGCCACTGACAGGAACAGGTTCCTGTCTGGCACCTTTTATCCCACACGGAGCCAGGAGAAGGTCACGACAAAGGCGGCCAATGCGACAGAGAGGAGTGTGGGGCTAGCGCAGGGCCGGCAGAGCGAGGGCGAGTGACCCTTTGACATCGAGAGGCTATAGCTTTATCATAGTGAAGCTCGATACAAATGAATAAAAAGCAGCGAGAGAATACCTCGAAACTGCTTTATGATCTTGTTCGTTTCGGTTTGGTTGGGATCATCTTTGTCAACTTTGTTCCCGGAAAGGAGATCAGTTGGCTATCCGTCCTGGCGGGGTTTTTTATCGCAGTGCTAGCCTATTCTCTAGCCTATCGGCTGGATTCTAAGGAAGACTGAAATGGATACCTTGACCTTCACTTTCCTGTTGATCGGCGCTGCCCTTGTCATCGGCTGGGGGCTCCTATACCTGCAGGAACACCGGCGGAAACCCTAGCCCTTGGTTGTCGCTTCCTCCCCCACCCCCCTTCGGCAGGGAGAAAACCTCGCCGATTTCCGAAGCAATAGATCGTGGTGAAGCGCTGAATCGAAAGCAGGTTCCCTACCTCGTCGTAGTTGTACACTGCCGCATTGCCCTGCCCATCCACCACGGCGACCAGCCGCCCCAGCTCGTCGTAGAAATATTGGGCCTGATCGGCCTGAGCTAGACTAGCCCATAAAAACAGTGCGACAGACAAGACGGATCGGGCGAATTGACACAAACACTTTTCGCGAACCATAGGCGGTTAGCAGACCTCTCCGTCACAATTTCGTTTTCGGCTCGAACCTGTCAGCCTTACTGATTAAGAAACAACTCCCGACCACTTAATCCGACCTTCAACTTCCCTAAATGCGGACAAGGCACTTTCACCTTTTTCCTGGACCAGGGTATTCCCAATCAACTAAAAGCTCGACGTGAGCTGCAGTGACATCAACTTTGAAACCGCCCAGGAATGTAAATGCGAGATGACAATGGTCTCCTGTAATCTCCATTAACTCGAATTCTTCCAGAGTTCGATCCTCACTCCTAGGCGTATCAGGATCTCTTGGAGTAATGATTAGCTGACTTACTTCGCGAAACTTCACAACTGCCTGCTTGATTGCACGTTTGCCTAGGTTGAACTCTCTTGGTGTACTTGCCAGCCACATTAGGCTGAGGTGTCCGTCAGTCTCGTATTGAAGCCGGTGGAAATCAGCAAAGTTATGCAGATCGATCTCACCGAGCGCCGTGGGCAGCTCTATCCCGGGCTCCCTAATCTTCTTAAGCAGTATCTCTACCGTATCGCTCACGGCGTCCTCCCTTTAAAAACGTTACGCAAGTCCTGATTTGTCGCTTCACGTATGCCATCCTTTGTAAGTGAAAACTTTGGGAGGATAAATGGGGATAAGTCCCATTCTCGCTGCGCCCATGGCACGCCTCCTCCTTGCGGGGTCGGCCCCGCGCACGAACGGTGGCCTCCAACCCCAGTTGGGCCGCGGCTCGTCGCCGCCAGGTGGCGGTGCCCTAGGGCCGGCCCCGGGAGACGGAATCGCGGAGGCCCTCCAGCTCGGCTGGGCTGTCGGGGCTGTTGACCCATGGCACCCAGTCGGTGGGCCGGGCCACCCACAGGCCGGGCTGGATCGTCCCCTGCTCTGGATGGCCCCGCGGCCACAGGCTGGACCAGGGCCACTCTTCCGCCCGTTCAGCCAGCTTGGCGCGCAGCGGGTTGCGCTCCACATACCGGCAGACGGTCAGCAAGTGCGCGTCGGGTTGAAGGGGAAACGACTTCTACGTCCCGTGGTAGAGATGGCCGGCTCCGACGCTCTGCCGAGGCACATGCCACCGTCGCGCGTGGGTCGTGGTGACGCGCCGCATGAACTCGCCCAGCTGGCCCTCCGCTCGGGGCCAGAGCACGAGGGGCCAGTGGTTGGGCATCAGCCCGGAGGCCACCAGTCGCATGGGCACGTGCGCCAGCGTGTCGGCCCGCACCCGTAGGAACGCGCGGCAATCCGCCGCCTCGTCGACGATCTGCAGCCGGGCATTTCCCCGATTCAGGACGTGCAAGACGACATCGGCCGGGGCTCGTCTGGCTGTCCGAGGCATCCCCCTCCCTGAGG